>Ga0209624_10001070_pt1 | contig 22678 bp, 20 predicted proteins | sample JacPinW_OM2H0_O1_FD_188565 | JGI IMG/M metagenome (GOLD analysis project Ga0209624, IMG submission 188565) | Forest soil microbial communities from Algoma, Ontario, Canada - Jack Pine, Ontario site 1_JW_OM2H0_O1 (SPAdes) (version 2) | ecosystem: Environmental > Terrestrial > Soil > Boreal...
GCAGCGCTACGCCCAGACCTGGAGCGGCGACAACACGACGAGCTGGGACTCGCTGAAATGGAACTTCCGAACCGGCCTCGGCATGTCGCTCTCCGGCATGTTCAACATCGGCCATGACGTCGGCGGTTTCGCGGGACCGCCACCTGACCCCGAACTGCTGATCCGCTGGACCCAGGCGGGGCTGTTGCATCCGCGCTTTCTAATGAACAGCTGGAAGGACGATGGCGTCACGACCTCCCCCTGGCTGCACCCGGAGGCGCTGCCGGCGATCCGTGACGCGCTGCGGTTGCGGTTGCGGCTCATGCCCTATCTCTACAGCGCGATGGTTTCAGCGCACGAAGCGCATGTCCCTGTGCTGGCGCCGACCTTCGTGGCCTTCGAGGACGACCCCGCCTGTTTCGCCGACGCCGACGCGGCAATGTTCGGCCCCTGCCTGCTCGCCGCGCCGGTCCTGCGCGAATGCGCGCGCGAGGTCGAGGTCTATCTTCCGCGCGGCCCCGAAAGCTGGCGCGACTTCTGGACTGGCCGGGTCTATGCGGCCGGTCAGAGCGCGACGATCCCTGCGGCCTTGAATCGCCTGCCGCTGCTCGCGCCGGCTGGTGCGATCGTCGCGATGACCGACAGCGGCGGCGACTATTCGCGGCTGCATGATGAGCCCTCGCGGGCGCTGCGCGTTTTTCCAGGCGCCGGCGAGGGTACGTCGCGCGCCGTTCTCTTTGAAGACGACGGAATCTCCCTCATCGGCGCCTCAACCCGCGTGACGATCACGCTGAGTTGGACCGCAAGCCGGGTGCGCGCCGAGGTCGGCGCGAGCGGGAATTATTCGCTGCCCTATGACGAGATGCGCGTGATCGTACTCGAGGACGAGAGTCGGACGGTCGAATTGTCCGGGGCGGACGGGATCAGGCTGCGACTCTAAGGACACGAGATCGGCAGAGATTTGGATTACGGCGACGGCGGAGCCTCACGCTTCCCGGCGCTCGCTGAAGGCGGGACTCCGGTATGAAGCCGCCGCGGGTGGAATGGAAGGGATGCGCCAAGAGCAGACCTTGCGCTGTCAACAGAGAAAATTGGGCTTACGACTTCCGTGCCAGGGCGGCGGACTTGGCCGCCCGGTCGCGGTCTGCTTACAATTTCGAGGAGGTCCGTTCCTTCCAGCGGCTCGCCAGCATTTGGTCTGACCACGGCCTTTGATACCGCTATTCCGCGATTGGCGCCGACATCCGTGCCGCCCCTCCCCTCAATAGCCCAACATCGTCGCCACGCGGTCGGTATGAAACGCAGCGTCTCCGAATAGTACCGAATCGACCCGGGCCCGCTTGAGGAAGAGGCCGATGTCGAATTCGTCGGTCATGCCGATGCCGCCATGCATCTGCAGGCACTCGGCAGTCGCCGCGCACGCCGTCTCGCTTGCCTTGGCCTTGGCGATCGCGACGTCGAACGCGGCGGAATTGGCGCGCGCCTCGATCGACTGTAGCGCTTGAAGCGTCGCCGACCAGGCGTTCTCGATCTCGATATGTACACATGCGGCGCGATGCTGAAGCGCCTGGAAGCTGCCGATCCGGCGATCGAACTGGCGCCGTTCCTTGAGATAGCGCGCCGTGCGCGCGAACGCCTCTTCGGCCACGCCGCAGAGCGCGGCGGAGATGACCGCCCGGCCGATGTCGACGGCTTCCTCGATCGTGGCTGCCCCGCCCTCAAGCCGCGCGTCCGCGCCGACTCGGACGCCGTCGAGAGTGACCGTCGCGACCCGCCGTCCGTCCACGAGGGTGCGGGCGTCGCGGGAAAGGCCGGCCGCGTCGGCTGGAGCGAGAAACAGCGCCGCCTCGTCCCCCGTCTTGGCGGCAATCAACATCGCGTCGGCGGCATGGCCGTCGAGCACAAACTGCTTGACGCCGTCGAGCCGCCAGCCTCCGCCCGTGCGCGTCGCCAGGGTCGCGATCGCGCCGTGGCGCGACCCCTCGTCGAGCGCGAAGGCGACGACCGCTTCGCCGCGCGCGATCCGCGGCAGCCAGTCCGCCTTCTGCTCGCGCGACCCCGCCCGGGCGAGGGCGCTCGCCGACAGAACCGACGTTGACAGGAAGGGCGAGAGCGCAAGCTCGCGCGCCATCTCGCGCGCAATCAGTCCCGCTCCGACAACACCAAAATCGAGGCCGCCAAACGCTTCCGGTACGAGGACGCTCGTCCAGCCAAGTTCGGCCGCCGCGCGCCAGAACGCCGGCGAGAACCCGAGGCCGTTTGGGTCGGCGCGCAGGTTGCGAAACTCGGCGATCGGCGCCTTCTCGGCCACCGCGCCGCGCGCGCTCGCCATCAGGAGCTTCTGGTCCTCGCTGAGGATGAGCATCGCGTTCTCAATCGGCGGGCAGTTCGAGCAGCCGCTTGGCGACGATGTCGAGCATGATTTCCGACGTGCCGCCCTCGATCGAATTGCCCTTGGAGCGCAGCCAGCCGCGGGCGACGTCCTGCGTCGGACCGAGATTGCCGTCGAAATAGAGGCCCTCCGCCCCGGCGAGCGACATCAGGAGCTCGTACCGGCGTTTGTTGAGGTCGGTGCCGTCGTATTTGAGCAGCGCCGACCGCGCCCCGATTTCGCCACCGCCTGCAGCCTCGGCGAGGTACCGCTGCCGAGTGGCCTCCGACGCGTAGGTGTCGACCGCCGTACGGGCGATCTCGGCGCGCAGGATCGGATTGGTGAGCTTTGCGCCCCTGGCCTGCGAGGCAGCCTGCCGGTCGAGCGCATGGATGTCGTAAAGGCTGCCTCCGCCCGCGATCATCTCGCGCTCATGCGTGAGCAGATATTTGGCGACGTCCCAGCCGCGATTGAGCGCTCCGACCAGGTTTTCCCTCGGGACCGCGACGTTTTCGAAGAACGTTTCACAGAACGGCGACCTGCCGGAGATGAGCACGATCGGCCTCGTTGAGACGCCCGTGGTCGCCATGTCGATGAGAAGGAAGGAAATGCCCTTCTGCTTGACCGCCTGTGGGTCGGTGCGCACGAGGCAGAAGATCCAGTCGGCTTTGTCGGCGTAGGAGGTCCAGATCTTCTGCCCGTTGACGAGAAAGTGATCGCCACGGTCCTCCGCTTTCGTCCGCAGCGAAGCGAGATCGGAGCCAGCACCAGGTTCCGAATAGCCCTGACACCAGCGAATTTCGCCGCGGGCAATGCGCGGCAAGTGCGTCGCCTTCTGCTCGGGCGAGCCAAATTTCAATAACGCCGGGCCAAGCATCCAGATGCCGAAGCTGACCAGCGGCGGGCGAGCGTGAATGCGCTGCATTTCCTCCTTGAGGATAGCGGCGTCCTCGCGCGTAAAGCTGGCGCCGCCATATTCGTTCGGCCACGTCGGCACGGTGAGGCCGCGCGCGACGCAGCGCTCGAGCCAGAGTTTTTGCGCCTCCGACCGGAACATAAAGCTACGGCCGCCCCAGCAAATATCGTCCTCGCCCGGGGGCTCCCGCATCTCGGGCGGGCAGTTGGCTTCGAGCCAGGCGCGAAGTTCAGTGCGGTCCACCGTCATCGGGCCTCCTCTTTAAGGGCCGGGAACGACTTACGGGCCGGCAGTGTCCACGGTCGGCTCGACCTTGTCGATAGGCGCGCGAATGCGCCCTTGTGGCGAGCCCCGATTTCGGCGCCCATCCAGGTCAGCGCCCCACGATTCCGACGGCGCGCTCCCCGCTTGGATGGGTGCCGACGAGCCTTGTCTTGAAACGGACCCGGCAGTCCACCCACAATAGCCCGGCGGGGCGCAAAGGCCGCCACGAGGGTATGTGGGAAGGTTATCTCAGCATCCGGGCGGCCATTCCGTCGACGCCGGCCATGGGGTCGGTGCAACGCCCGTCCGCGTCCCGCTCGATGCGCCACACCGCGGAGTTGCGGCGGCGACGGCTGTACGCGGCGGCGATCACCACTTCGAGGCGATGTGGCCCTTCGCTTTTCGCCATGAGCAAGGGTTCGCCCGGCTTCCAGCCTTCCGGCGGGGTCGCGCTCCACGCCTCGGTCAAAATCGAGTATACGACGACATCGCCGGCGCGCATCAGCGCACGGACTAGGGCGTGCGTGGTCTCCTTCTCGCCGGCGTCGCGCCAAGGAACCCCGGCGACTCTCTTCTTGCCCTCGGTGTGGATCATATGAAACAGCGGGCGGAGTTGTTCGCGCGTGCCGATGAGCGCGCCGCGCGCTCACCTCAGCCTGTTGCAGCAGAAGATCGAACTTAGTCATGGGCGCCGGCCTTAACGGCGGCGACGTGACTCCAACCTGAACGAGCATGACTGGCAGCTCACCGCAGCCTTACATTTTACTCATGTGAGTGATCACGCTCTCAAAGGGTTCGCGCGGATCTGAAATGAGGGAACAGTTCCCTAAATTCGCTGCGTGGACACGCGGACGTCGCGCGCCCGCGAGGCCGCCCGCGGCTTTGCCGTGGCTCACGACGGCGGAACGGTCTCACGCTGCCCCAAGGCGCTGTTGACCTCCCGTCGAGGCTATGCTCCAAATAGCAAACATACGATCTTTCTCTAGAGTTCATGGGAGGAATGGCGGAAACGCCGATCATTTCAACGAAATGGAGCGGCATGCCAGGACGCTTGAATGGGAAGACAGCGATTGTCACGGGTGCCGGCCAGGGAATCGGGGCGGCGATCGCGCGTTGCTTTGCTGCCGAACAGGCCCGGGTCGTCGTGGCCGAGCTCAATCCGGAGACAGGCGCGGCGATGGCGGCGGAACTTCAAGCCGCGGACGGAGACGTGCTTTTCGTGCCGACGGACGTCACGGATAGCGCTTCGGTCGCCGCGATGCATGACGCGACCCGCGCCACGTTTGGGACGCCCGACATCCTCGTCAACAACGCCGGCATCAATGTGTTTCGCGATCCACTCGCAATGAGCGATCAGGACTGGGATCGCTGCATGTCCGTTGATCTCGAAGGCGTCTGGCGCTGCACCCGCGCATTTCTGCCGGGAATGATCGAGGCTGGCCGAGGATCGATCGTGAATATCGCCTCGGCCCACGCTTTTCAGATCATTCCGGGATGCTTCCCCTACCCCGTCGCGAAGCATGCGGTCGTGGGACTCACACGCGCGCTCGCCATCGAATACGCGGCGCGCGGCATTCGCGTGAACGCGATCGCGCCGGGCTATATCGAGACGCCGATTGCGACCGAATATTGGAATACGTTTCCGGACCCGGAACTGGAAAGGAAACGCGCCTACGAACTGCATCCGCCGAAGCGTATCGGGCGTCCTGAGGAAGTGGGCTGGACCGCCGTTTTCCTAGCCTCCGACGAGGCGCCCTTCATTAATGCCGCCACCATCGTCATCGACGGCGGCCGGTCGGTCCTCTATCACGAATGACATGAACCCGTCCGGCCGGAATGGCCGTTCAAGCAGGGAGGAAACATGATGAGGCAGAGATCACACGCACGCGTCGCGACGCTGTCGTTCGTCGGGCTCGCCGCCGCGATCGCCGCGTCGACGGCCGCGACAGCTGACGACGTCAAGATGGGTTACATCAACAAGATGGGAGAGCACCCCTGGTTTGTCTCCGAAGTCGCCGGAGCAAAGGCCGAAGCCGGAAAGCTCGGCGTGAACCTCATGACTCAGGATGTTCAGTTTGACGCTAACCTGGCGCTCACGACCTTCGATACGATGGTTGGCGACGGGGTCAAAGCGATCGCCATCGTCGTGCCGGACAAGGCATTGGGCCCGGTCGTTGCAGAAAAGGCGCAGAAGGCCGGCATCCGGCTGATCGCCGTCGACGACGACATCTACACCATCGACAAAAAAATGGTACCGTATGTTGGAATGAACGCCGAGACTATCGGCCGCCAGGTGGGCGCGGAGCTGGCCAAGCTCTACAAAGCCCAGGGCTGGGACAAATTCTCGGACGTCAGAATCGGCAGCATCGAGGATCAGAAGGCAGACACCTGCATGCGCCGTAACCGCGGCGCCGAGGCAGCGTTCCTCGAGGCCGCGCCATCGTTCGACAAGAGCAACATCGTTCGCATTCCTTATGACAACCACATGGAGAGCGCTGTCACGGCGGTCACGACAACTTTAACCGCCCATCCCGAAGCCAAGCACTGGGTCTTCTACTCGTGTAATGACGATGGCGTGTTGGGCGGGGTGCGCGCGAGCGAGAACCAGGGGCTCGCTCCGACCGACGTGATTGGGATAGGCATCGATGGCAGCCGCGCCTGCGACGCATTCGGCGCGGGCAAGCCGACCGGATTCCGCGGGACGATGTATATCGACTCGGCCAAGGAGGGCGCGCAGGCGATCCAGCTCCTATACGCTTCGGTCAAGAACGATACGCCGCTGCCCGGGACGACCTATGTGAACGCCGACTTGATCACGGCCGACACCTTTGGGTCCTACAAGGACAAGCTGTGTCACAAATAGACTCGACGGGGCGGAGGGGCGAAGCGCCTCGCCGCAATCCCGGCGATCGAGGCGAGAGCGGCGGCGCTCGCGCGCGGGAAGCGGCGCCCGCGCTTGCCGCGCTCGGCGTCTCGAAGCGTTTCGGAGTGGTCCGTGCGCTCGATGACGTTACGGTCGCGGTGCGCGCGGGTGAAGTTCTCGCGCTCGTGGGCGAGAACGGCGCCGGCAAGTCGACGCTCGTGCGTCTCTTTGAGGGCGTCTATCGACCTGATCAGGGGACTCTGGCGGCGGGGGGCGTTCAACACGCACTCCGATCGCCCGCCGACGCCCACGCCCTGGGCATTCGGGTCATCCACCAGGAACCGGACATCATCCCCGATCTGTCGATCGCCGAGAATCTGTTCCTGGGCGATTTTCGCCGCATCCATGGTGTGTTCCTCGATCGCGCCGATCTCGCGCGCCGGACTCGGAGCATGCTCGCCGAATTCGGCCTCGAGAACGACTTGAGTCCATGGACCCGAGCGGGCGATCTCAGTCCGGCTCAGCGTCAGCTCATGGAGATCATGCGCGCGCTCCGCCGGGGATTGAAGGTGCTGGCGCTGGACGAACCAACCTCTTCGTTGACGGAGGACGAGGCGCAGCGCCTGTTCCGCGTGGTCCGGCGCCTGCGAGACGACGGCGTGGGGGTCATCTACATCTCGCACCGAATGCGCGAGGTTCGCGATCTGGCGGACCGCATCGCGGTGCTGCGCGACGGGCGGCTCGTCGACGAGCGGCCAACGCCCAAGTTTCCCGAAACTGAAATCGTCCAGGCTATGGTCGGACGGCCGATCGCGGACTTGTATGAGCGCAGAGCGCGCCGCCCCGGCGAAATCGCCCTTTCGGTGCAGGGCCTCACGACTAAGCGTGTCCATGATATCAGTTTCGACGTCCGTTCGGGCGAAGTCGTTGGCCTGGGTGGGCTGATGGGCGCCGGCCGTTCGGAATTGGCCGAGGCGATATTTGGCCACGATCGAGCACTTGCGGGCTCTGTCGCCGTAGACGGCCGGCCGGTTCGGTTGCGAAGCCCCGCCGACGCCATCGCCGCCGGAATTGGGTTCGCGCCGGAGGATCGGAAGTCCCAGGCGCTGCTCCTGCTGCGCAGCGTCAAGGACAACATTTCACTCGCAATTCCCGACCTCATTAGCCGACTGAACTTCGTCAATGACGGCGACGAGCGTCGCATCGCGGCCGCGCTCGTCGACCGGCTTCGCATCAGGACGCCAAGTCTCGACGCGTCGGTGTCCAATCTGTCCGGAGGCAATCAGCAGAAGGTCGTGCTCGGGCGTTGGCTGGCGCGCCGCCCGAAGGTGCTGATCCTCGATGAACCCACGCGCGGCGTCGATGTCGGCGCCAAGGCCGAAATTTATCGCCTCATCGCCGAGCTTGCGGCGGAAGGGATCGCCCTCTTGGTGATTTCCTCGGAAATGCCTGAGCTGCTTGGCCTCGCCGATCGGATCCTTGTCATGGCTGGCGGCCGCGTCGTCGCTGAAATGCCCCGCGAACAGGCGAGCGAGGAGCGCATCTTGAGCCTCGCGATGGCGGACAATTTGACTAAAAGTACCACGGCGCAATGACCGACCTGAAGATGGAGAGCGTGTCGAACGCTGCGGATCGTCCCGTCCGCCGCGCAGGTCTTGGCGGCCTAATCGAGCGCGTGGGCACGCATAATTTCAGCCTGCTGATGGCGCTTGCCGCGTTGATCGCGATCTTCGGCAGTTTGCGCCCCGACGTCTTCTTCCTGCTGCGCAATATCCTCAACATCGGTCAGGCGATCGCGATCCTCGGAATTCTGGCGACCGCTCAGACGATCGTCATCATCTCGGGCGGACTCGATATTTCGGTCGGCGCCATGGTCGGCTTGTCGACGGTCTGCATCGCCCTCGCGGTCGGGTGGACCGGCTCCCCTACCCTGAGCATCCTGTTCGGCGTGGCGGTTGGAGCAATCGCCGGGCTCGTCAACGGACTGATCATTACGGTCGGCCGCATCAACGCCGTCATCGCCACGCTCGGCACGATGGCTGTATTCCGAGGCGTCGCTTTCATCATCTCAAACGGTCAGTCGATCAGCATTTTCGATCCCGCGTTCCGATTCATCGGCGACGGCAAGATTCTTGGCGTACCCGTCACGATTCTGGTGCTCGTCATCGTCGTTGTGATCTTCTTCGTGCTGATGCGCTACACTGTCACCGGCCGAAACATTTACGCCATCGGCGGCAATCCGGTCGTGGCCCGTCTCGCGGGTCTCAACGTTCGCGCCTATCAGATCGGGATCTACACATTGAGCGGCGCGACGGCGGGTCTCGCGGGAATGTTGCTTGCCGCGCGAACCGGATCCGGACAGCCGATCTCCGGATCCGAGGGTCTTGAACTGGAAGCCATCACGGCGGCGGTCCTCGGCGGATGCGCGCTGACCGGCGGCAAGGGGACGATCATCGGCGGGCTGCTCGGCGTCCTGATCATCGGCATATTGGACAACGGTTTGATCCTGACCAGCGTGCCGACGTTTTTCCAGATGGTGGCGAAAGGCGTCCTGTTGATCGCGGCGGTGATCATCGCCGAGCAGCAGGCGCGGAGATACGGATAAGGCGCCTGACCGCAAGGCGCGCGGGCGAAAGGCGAGCGGCGGCGATTGATGTCGCGGCGGGGAGTTTCGGGTTGAAGATCGTCAACATTCGCTCTGTCATCGTGCATGCGGAGATGCGCAACTGGATTTTCGTGCGCGTCGAGACCGATCAGGACGGCTTGTTTGGATGGGGCGAGGCGACGCTCGAGTGGAAAACGCGCTCGGTCGCGGGGGCGATCGACGATCTTGCTCCGCTCCTGATCGGACGCGATCCGCGCGACATCGAGAAACTCGTGCGGATCATGAAGAAGCACAGCTTCTGGCGCCTTGGCGTCATCGGCATGAGCGCAGTTTCGGGAATCGAAATCGCGCTTTGGGATATTTTAGGCAAGTCTCTCTCGGTACCGGTGTGGATGCTGCTCGGCGGGCGTGTGCGCGACCGCGTGCGCGTCTATACGCACCTCGGTCTCGGCGACATGCGCGCGGTTTATGAAACCGAATCGGCGAAGCAACTGGTCGAGCGCGCGCATCAGGTTCTTGCGCGCGGCTATCGAGCGATGAAAGTCGTCATCATCCCTTACACACACTACACCGCGCTTTTACCTCAGGTGGATCGCACGGCCCGCATGATGGGCGCGCTGCGCGACGCGGTCGGGCCGGACATCGAGATCATGGTCGACTTCCACGGCCGACCCGCCTCCGCTAGCGCGGCGCTCGTCTATATCGACGCGATCGAGCCGGCGCGGCCGATGTTCGTCGAGGAGGTGTTGCCGCCCGGCGATTCTCTGGGCTTACGCGAAGTCGCGTCCAAAACCAGCGTTCCAATCGCTACCGGCGAGCGCTTGGTCGATCTGGCCGAGTTCGACGAATTGTTTCGCTGCCGCGCGATCAGCATCGCGCAGCCTGACATCTGCCATTGCGGGGGCTTGTGGGAGGCCAAGAAAATCGCTGGCATGGCTGAGGCCGCGGGCATCGGCGTGGCGCCGCACAATCCGCTTGGGCCCATTGCCGGCGTCGCCGCGCTGCATTTCGCCGTGTCGACGTCAAATCATGTGATCCAGGAAGAAATGGTCGGCGCGGTCCCCTGGTATTTTGACGTCGTCCACGGACCGATCGTGATGGTCGAGGGCTTTTGGCAGATTCCGACCAAGCCGGGGCTCGGAATTGAAGTGGACATGACGGAATGCGCGCGCCATCCCTTCGAGCCGGAGGCGCCGCACACTGTCAACGCCGTCCTCGACGACGGCACGATCGTGGATTGGTGACGGTATGGCGACAGCGACGTCGAGAGCCAATCGCGCTACAGAAGGAAGAGCCTTCGCCGCAAAGCTTCGCGTCATGGGCAACGCAGCCAGGACGCATGAGGGCAAGATCCATGGCTCCGTCGTGGACGCCATCGGGCGATGGATTCTTGGCGGAACTTACGCTCCCGACGACTTGTTGCCTCGGGAAGACGATCTCGCCGTTGAGCTCGGCGTGAGCCGCACGTCCATTCGGGAAGCGGTCAAGGTCCTGTCGGCCAAGGGGCTATTGCAAGCGAGGCGACGCGTCGGCGTCCGGGTCCGCGACCGGGACGATTGGAATCTGCTCGATCCGCAGGTTCTCTCCTGGCATCCCGACGTCGGACGCGACGAAGCCTTGATCACGAGCCTGATCGAGGCGCGGCGGATCATCGAGCCTGCGGCCGCGGCGCTCGCGGCCAAACGCGGGACCGCGGCGGATCTCGCGGGAATCGAACAGGCCTATTTGGGAATGGAGCGCAATCTTCGAACCAACCTCGAAGCGTGCTGCGAGGCCGATCTCAACTTCCACGTCAGCGTCATCGCCGCCAGTCACAATATCGTCCTCAAAGGCCTGACTGGGACGATCGAGGCTGCATTGCTCGCGACCTTCGCCATCACCAACCGACAACTCGCCACAGCCCAATCTCGCGCCCTTTCGGCGCACAAGGCGGTGTTCGAGTGCGTCCGGATGCGCGACGCCGACGGCGCCCGCTTGGCGACGATCGAATTGCTCGAAATCGCCGCGCGCGATCTGGACAGCAAACGCGCCGGACCTGCGGTCGGCGCGCCGGGTCTGGCGAAGAGCCGAAAGATTCGGGCTGACCGATGACGACGGCCGCGGCGCGTCGCACCGGCGCTGCCGAGTGAGCGTTCCCGAGTCAGTTTAGGCGCCGAGGGCAAAACCGACAGGTCGCCGATATGGCTTCCTGCTGCGCAAGAATAGTCAAACCATTGGCCGCGGGGCCGCCGGGCAGATTATGCGCATCAACGGGATGCGTGACAGGCTCGAAACAGAAGAAGTCGGCCTTGGCTGAGGGCGAATAGAGGATATAAGTCGAGAGCGGCGGATCGGCCGTGACATTAAGCTCAAGTCTCCGTTCCGGCCAAAGAACTCTCGCGTGACCGTCCCAGTCGAGGAAGGCATTATTGATCCAGTCTGCGGGAAGCGCGCGCGGTGCGGCAAAGTTCCACTCGGGACGCGACGCGATACGCACTTCGCCAGCGGGCAAATGATCACTCGTTTCCAGTATGACGTGCTCGGCTTTTGCGTATAGTTGTGTCCGCGGGCTCCGCACGATCCAAGGGTGAAAGCCGAGGCCAAAAGGCAGCGGCATGGTGCCGAGATTACGGACGGAGAGCCGCATGGTCAGCGCGCCGGCACTCAGTGAATAGGCGGCATAGGCTTCGTACCTGAACGGGCCGGGGCCATCCGCCCGGAGCGAGAACTCAGCAGCGTCCGCGGTCGCGTGCTCGATCAACCAGCGGCTCGAAAAGCCATTGCCGTGGATTGGAAACCGCTCACCCGGGACGTTCGGAACGAGGTGGTGGAATTGCCCGTCAAAACGGAACCCATTGCCGGAAATGCGGTTCGACCATGGGACAAGCAGGTTATTGGCGAGATCGAATGGTCCCGCGCGAGGCGGATCGTGGCAGGGGCGGAACAAAGACGTGCGGCCAGACTCGCCGACAAGGTCATACGAGGCGAGACCTGCGCCCAGATCCGGAACAACAATGGCCTCGGCGACGCCATCGTTGATACTGAGCGCGTTCGCGACGACCACGCTACCAACCACCGTCAATATGGATGCGTGTCAAGTCTTCATTGCCGTAAAATGGATTGGTCGGGCGATGACTCGCCTCAGGAGCCGGCGATTGAAATGGAACTGGAGCGCAACGCATGGGAGCGACGCTTTTTATCGAGGCCGCTGACGTCGTCGGCGAAAGCGTGGTTTACGATGATCAGCGCGGCGCGCTCCTTTGGGTCGATATCGGCGGAAAACGCATTCATCGCGTTCTTCTCGGCGACAAGCGTCACGAGATCTGGCCGGCACCAGACTTTCCGACCTCCATCGGGCTGCGCGCAGACGGAGGCGCGATTCTCGGGCTTCGCGATCGCGTAGTGTTATGGGATTATGGCGGGGACTTCCGAACACTTGCAGTCATCGAGCCCGACCTGCCTGACAACCGCCTTAACGAGGGCCGCGTCGGCCCTGACGGCACCTTCTGGGTTGGCACGATGCAGAATAATCTCCACCCCGATGGCTCGCCCAAGGCAATGTCACGCAGCAGCGGCGCAATCTATCGCGTTGACCATGACGGCTATGTGAGCCAATTGACGCCACGCGAATTCGGCATCGCGAACACGATGGCCTGGACGACGGACGGGCGTTTCCTCACCGCCGACACGAGGCTCAATGAGATCTACGCTTACGACCTTTGCGCCGACGTGCTCTCGAACAAGCGCGTCTTCGGCCCGCCTCTCGATCGTGGTGCCCCCGACGGGTCGTGCCTCGACGTCAAGGGACGCCTCTGGAATTGCCGAGTCGCTGGTGGAGCCTGTATCGCTTGTATCCAGCCAGACGGCGCGCTCGATCAATTCGTCGACACGCCCTGCACGTGGCCGACGAGCTGCGCTTTCGGTGGGCCCGATTTCGCTACGCTCTATGTGACCTCGGCGCGCTTCACGATGACGGCGGAGCACATCGGCACCCACCCCGAGGAAGGTGCCCTGTTCGCGCTCGAGGTTGGCGTGCAGGGCCGAGCCGAGCATCGTTTCAAATAACTCTCAGCCATTGTCATAGCTGGGCGGAACCCGCTGAATAAGGGTCCGCTCTTGGTTTTGCGCGAGTCGCGAGTGTGGTCATGTCTTCGCCCCTTTCGCTCGAGGGAATGGTGTTTGCAGGCTGATGTTCCGCTTGCGCCTATCACACCGGCGCGCTTTCCTGCGCCGACAATTCATGGGGCCTCAAACCAATTCGCTTTCCTGCGTCGTTGGAACACAGATCGAGAACTTCGCCTTCACAATCAGCCGCTCGCCACAGCCAGAACGGTCTGCTCGCAATCCTCAGGGCAAGACGATCCACCGGCTCCTGGAGGTCGGTCCCAGAAGTGGTGGGCTCAAACGCAATGCCGACAATCCCCTCGATTGCGATCTGCTCGTCGTCGACGAGGCGTCGATGATCGACGTCATGTTGATCCGGGCGCTAGGAAGGCGACGCCAGATAAATGCGGCGCTGCTGATCGTCGGAGACATCGACCAACTGCCATCCGTCGGACCCGGGCAGGTGCTGGCCGACACCATCGGCTCGGGCGCAGTGCCCGTAGTGCGATTGACCGAGGTGTTCCGGCAAGCCGCCGCGAGCCGGATCATCATCAACGCCATCGCATTAATCAGGACGCGATGCCCAATCTCAGCGCGCCTGCCGGCGAGAGCGACTTCTACTTCGTTCCGGCCGAAGACCCCGAGACCGCCGTTCAACGCATCGTGGAGTTGGTGAAGACCCGGATCCCCAAACGCTTCGGCTTGAACCCGATCCGCGACATCCAGGTGCTCTGTCCGATGAACCGCGGCGGCGTCGACGCGCGTTCGCTCAACATCGAATTGCAGGCGGCATTGAACCCCGCCGGCGAACGCAAGGTCGAGCGGTTCGGCTTGACCTTTGCCCCGGGCGACAAGGTCATGCAGATCGAAAATGACTACGACAAGGAAGTCTATGACGGCGACATCGGCTATGTCCTCGATGTCGATCCGACGCGGGCGAACTCGTGGCGAGCTTCGACGGGCGCTCGGTGAACTACGGCTTCGGCGAGCTTGACACCCTGGTTCCCGCCTATGCCGCCACCATCCACAAGAGCCAGGGCTCCGAATATCCCGCCGTGATCATCCCGGTCCTCACCCAGCACTACGCAATGCTGCAGCGAAATCTCCTCTACACCGGCGTCACTCGCGGCAAGAGGCTCGTGGTCCTCGTCGGCCAGAAGAAAGCCATCGCGATTGCGGTTCGCAACATTTCGGGGCGGCGACGCTGGTCGAAGCTTGACGAGTGGCTTCGCATCGGCGCGTCGCGCGCGCCAGCTATTGCTTCCGTCGCGAGTTGAGGTGCGATGGCGATGGAGGTCCCGCAGAGTCACCTGCTGGATTGGTGGTGCTCAAGCTATCGGGATGCGAAACTCTCCAGCCGCTCAAGAGGTGCCGGGGGTATCCGCGATGAGGAGGTCCTTGATCGTCGCGAACTGCCTGACACGCTCGGCTGCCCTGGCCGGGCTCTCATAGTGGAACTCATCCTCGTCCGTCTCACGATACTCGGCGTCTCTTCAGTCGGCCGAAACATACGTCGCACTTCGGAGACAAACGAGGAAGCTCCCTGGCGAAAGCCGGATGCTCAGTGGCGGCGCTGGCGAAATTCATCAGTTTATCTCTGACCGCATAGTCAACGAAGCTCGCCGCCGGAACGCGGCGTCGCGCTTTTTTGGCTCGGGTCCAAGTTGGACAATGTCGCGCTTTGGGAACCGGGGACTAGACCCACACTCAAGAATCGCGGCCCTTCTGCTTTAGAATCCGGGCCTTCTGCTTTTTCCACTTCGTCCATCTCGCGGCAGTTGTTTGAGCGCCACGACGGGATTTCGGTTCCAATGGCGGCGCAACCGGTTCGCTTGCCGCAACGCCCTGCTTTGGCGCTTTTCTGGGCGACCAAATTGGCGGAGTCGCTGATTTCGTCTTCCCTCGCGCGATTTGGGCTTCAGCGCGGTTCGCGTTGGCGTCGGTCGTCTGAGGTCCCGCACCGCTCGAAACCTGAGAGGTTTTCGCATCTTTTGAGCGGGTCGGCGTCGGCTTGGTTCTCGTGGAGTTGATGTTGAGCGGGATCGGTTCTTTCGCGGGCGGTCGGTTGGAAGGCGTGGCTCGCTTAGTCCTACCGCTTATCCCCGATTTCAGACCCGTGTCGGCATCTTTTGATCCAGGCGCGGGCTCAAGTTCGAGGCCAAACAACGCCGCGACATCGTCCTCAGCGACGATGCGTTCGGCGGCGACTTGGGTTTGCCCAATCGGCAGATTCCTCCCGGCGCCGGCGATCAACTGCGAACGATCGACGCCGCGCAACGCGAACAAGAAGTCCGGCTCCGCGTCGAGCCGCGCGCCGACGCCATAGAGGACTGCAGACGCGTGCTTGCACATGTCCGCCCAATCCGGGCACGAGCACCTCATCTTAATTTCACGGGGGCTCGGAAAGAGTCCATCCCCCTCTCGGCACACGCGTTCCATCACGTTTTTGGAAATCTTTCCCTGAAGCAATTCGACCAGCGAGGTAACGGAGCCAAGGCAGTCCCTGCAGATCGCTTCCCAGCGCGCCCTTGGAATGGTGTCGATATCGATCCTAACAGTGTAGAGTTCCGACCCACTCACCGTCGCCCGGACTTGACCGCGCTCGATCTGCAGATCGACGACTGAGCCATTGCGAACATAGGTTCGGCCGCGCGGCAGGCGATTCTCGAAGTCGGAATAGCGTTCAAGATTTTCGCACCAGGCCTTGCCCCAGAAGGTTCGAGCGATCGTCCGGCCCTCAAGGACCACCGGCGAGATCTTGCGGCCCTTCTTTCTCAACTTCTCCAGTTCCCGTGCTGCGATCGCCCGGCGTTTGGCGACTGCCACGTAGGGACGAAAGCCATAATAGCTCACGACGCAGCCCCTTCGGTCATCGCGGCGTTGAGATCGAGCGCGACAAGCCTCAGTAGTTCGCGGTCATCTATTTCCGTGAGATTTATCTCAGCGCCGGCAGCAAGAAAATCGTCCGCCAACTGGCGTTTCGATTCTATCAACAGGTCGATCTTCGCCTCGATCGTCCCCCGGCAGACGAATTTGTGCACGAGCACATTGCGCCTTTGGCCAATGCGATAAGCGCGATCGGTAGCCTGGCTCTCGACCGCCGGATTCCACCAGCGATCGAAATGCACCACATGCGAAGCGCTGGTCAGATTGAGCCCGGAGCCGCCGGCCTTGATCGAGAGAACGAAAAACGGCGTGCGCTCATCTTCCTGAAACGTCTTGACGAGGTCACGGCGATTGGCGATTGGCGTGTCGCCATGGAGAGCAAGGCCTGGACGCCCGAACGCCGCTGCGAGCAGCCTCTCCAGGGAAGGGATGATCTCCTTGAACTGGGTGAACACGAGAAGCTTTTCCTGGCGGCTCGCGATGGTCTCGCCGATTTCCCGCAGGCGGTCGAATTTCCCGCTGTCGTTTTCGTCATAGGCGCCGTCACCCAGCCATTGCGAAGGATGATTGCAAATCTGCTTGAGGCGCATCAGCGAGGACAACACCAGCCCCCGTCGCGCAATGCCATCACGCGATTGCTTCAGGTTCTCCTCCAACTCAGCGACTGCTGCTTGATAGAGCGCCGCCTGCTTGCGGGTCAGATGGCAGAAGGCTTTGACCTCTATCTTGTCGGGCAGATCCGCGATGATGCTCTTGTCGGTCTTAAGCCTGCGCAGGATATAGGGCTGCACCAGCCGCCGCAGCGGGGCATAGGAGATATGGGGCTGCGAGGCGAGGGTCTTGGCGAATTGCGCGAAGGCCTTCGGGGAGCCGAGCAAACCCGGATTGACGAAGTCGAATATCGACCACAGGTCGCGCAGATTGTTTTCGATCGGCGTGCCGGTGAGGACGATGCGTGCCTTGGCCTTCAAGGATTTGACGGCCCTAGTCTGTTTGGCGTTGGGATTCTTGATCGCTTGGGCCTCGTCGAGAACCGCGAGGCGCCAGGACGTTTGGCCGATCCAGCTTTGGCGGAGCAGCGTCCCATAGCTCGTCACCACCAGATCGGTCTCCGCCAGGCGCTCGTCGCTCATGGCGCCCAATTCGTCGGCGGCTTGGAACGAGGGATGCGCGATCACGACTTTCAGACGCGGCGTGAAGCGCGCGGCTTCGAGCGCCCAGTTGGCCAGAAGCGAAGCGGGCGCGACCAGGAGGCTTGGCGTGCGCCCTGCCGAGCCCTTGGCCTGTTCATTGAACGTCTGAAGCAGGGCTAGGACTTGAATCGTTTTGCCGAGGCCCATGTCGTCGGCGAGGCAGGCGCCGAGCCCAAGCTGAGTCAAGAGATGGAGCCAGCGCAATCCTGCCTCTTGATAGGGCCTCAGCGTCGCTTGCAGTGCTTCGCCCGGACTAACCTTCGCCAAGCCGTCGGGGCTCCGGCATCCCTCGAGCGCCGCGGCGAGCCAGGGACCGGCCTGAACATGGGCCCATTGCGCGGTCGGCTCGGCGACGGCCGCGCCGTCGATTTCGGCTCCCGCCAGCAGACGCATGGCTTGAGCAAACGGCACGCCTTCTCTTCGCGATAGGCGCTCGATCTCCTGAAATTTATCGAGGGTCGCCTGCAAGCGCTCACGGTCGACCTCGACCCATTTGCCGCGAACCAGCGCCAGACCATCGGTCGAAGCGAGAAGTTCTTTGATTTCTTTGTCGGTCAGCGCGTCGCCGTCGAGGCTCACCCCGACCTGAAAATCGAGCAGCGCGTCCAAGCCAAGGACGGACGGCGAAGTCGAACCAACCGTCGCTTCGACCCGCGGGCGGCTTGGGCGGTTCATGCGCCAGGTCGCCGGCATGCGAATCACGAGGCCGGCCTGCTCCATCGCATCGACATCGTGGAGAAAGCGCAGCGCCTCCTGTGGCGTCCACCGCAAGGGATGAAAGATCTCGCCGGCGTCAACGATCGCTTTCAACCAGGAGCAAGCCTCGCTGGCGCGGCTCACCGGATCCAAGAGTTGCAGGAGCTTGGCTTTGTCGCCTACGCCCGCAAACTCGCGTAAGGCCTGGCCCAGCGGCAAATGCCGCAAAGCGCCGCTCGCCGCCAGGCCGGACGTATAGGTCGCCATGAAGGCAAATGGACACTCCGGGTCCCGACGATTTTCCGCGAGATTGAAATGCACGCGACCGACCAATCGCCACCGACTGTCGCGAGCTTTCAAGAACTCGTTGAGGGAGAGTCCGCTTTCGGTGAGTTCGGCCTCCAGAGCCTGCCCGATCTCGCCCCAGTGCTGCGCCAGCACGTCGGGCCGCAGGTATTCGCCGCCGCGCATGGGCGGCGCGTCATCAATCAGCGCCGCGAGCTCGCTTGATGTCGGCGCGGCGAGCTCCGTCCGGCCGGCGGGCCCCGTCGCATCGCCAAGCGCGCAGAGATCGGCGATGAAGCGCGTGCCGAAATCCCGCCACCACGCCAATGAGGCCGGCAAGACGCTTCCAGCCTCGCTCGTGCCGAGGTGAAGAAGGCCATGAGGGGAACCCCGTTCGAAACTCTTCTCGAGTCGATCAGCCAGCCCGCTCTCGAGCGCGAAATCGTCATCGGCCTGATCAAGGCGGAGCGAACCGTGCGGAGTCATCACTGGAATAAGCGAGCGTGGCATGTTCCGAAATCGAATCTCCCGGGGTGCCTATCGCTTCGCCTACCATGAAATCGATCGGCTCATCGCAAGATTAGTCTGCATCGTCCACGCCAGATCAAAGGCGGCACTTCAAAGTGGGGGCAAAAAGCGTAGTCGCGAGGACGACCGCAAAGAAGGCCGGCAAGCGGGTCGGCTTCGAGCGCGGCGGTGGGCACCCGGATGTTGCTGTGGAATGAGATCCAGGCGAGCCGAGCATCGACGCAGGTTCCGATCCAGCCCAGGAATTGACGCCACCAGTGACGACGCGGATTATTGTTGTTCCGGAGCGGCTCCGCCATGAGCGCGGTCAATCATCAGTTCCGGCTTGCCGTCGGCTTGACGGAACATTCGCGTCGGCCTGGTTGGCGTCGAGCTTCCTGCGTCTCCCGCCCACGTGTTCATGCCCTTCGGCGCAGAGATGTGCGACAAGGTGGTCGATCTGAAGCCGGATGTGGTCAGTTTTCATTTCGGGCTGCCGGAGACATCGCTTGTCGATCGTATCAAGGCGGCGGGCTGCATAATTTTCAGCTCCGCGACGACCGTCGCCGAGGCACCTTGGCTCGAGGACCACGGGGCGGACGCGGTCATCGCGCAAGGCGCCGGTTTCGACGGCGTCGATGGCGAGTTCGTTAAGGACGCCAAAGACGCGCGCGGCAATTCCGTCGGCTATTCGCACGAGATGACGCAAGCCTTGCGCGGACAAGACGGAGGGGCGTTTGAGAGGCAAGCTGCGCAGGATCGCGGTGACCATTTCTTGAAACTCTTCGTCACCTTTCCAACGTGGCAGGACGAGTTGGTCGAGCCGACGCGCCAGTTGGACGTCGCCGGCAATCGCATCGCGCGCATCTGCGACCCCCAGGCAGACCAAAGATGCCTTGAGCTCATTGCTGAGATGACGGAACAGTTGGAGAATGACCCGTTGTTCGCGCGGGCTACCGGCGAGAAGGTTGTGAACTTCGTCGAAGACCAACACGCGCACCATTGAGTCCTTGAGGAGGCTGATCGCCTTGATCTCCAATTCCAAAAGGGTCGCGCGTTCGTTCACACCAACGCCGAGCGCCATGAGCAACTGCGCGTAAACGCGCCGCTCCGTTGGCCGCGAGGTTAAGGAAATGGCGAGGACCGGGGACGTTTCGAAGCCAAGTGCTGAATTGAAGGCTGGTGGATGGTCGCGCCGGAATTTCTCGACCAGCATAGTCTTGCCCATGCCGCTATGCCCGTAGATAGCCAGCCCTGGTGGGCGCGTTGACGGCGGATATTCGCACAGGGCGCCGAGATGTTCGACGACGCGGCGCGCGCGTCCAAAGCCAATCCACCGTTCCGTGCGGATGGCGCGAATGCGCAGGTGATTTGGCGCATCGAGAAAGCCGACGATCCCGGGCGCGACATGCAATGGATCGGTCATCGGTCCCAAAACTCCATATCGTCGTCAGCGCTGGTTGGTTTGGCCGCATCGATCCCTGTAATCTGACCGTCCGGATTGTCAGAGGGCGCCTTGGGTCGCTTTAGAATGCTTCTCCGCGCCGAAGCGCTTTCGACTGCAGCAATGTCCTCAATGCGACGCTGTTGAGCAATGGACGAAAAGATAGTTTCCTCAGACAGGTCTCGCTTGCCTTGCTTCCTCAAACGGTCTTTGGCGTGCTTCCATTCCCACCACGAAGCATGGGGGAAAGCCAGGTTGCGATAACGGGCCTCGATGAAATGGCCGTCGGGCTGACGAACGAAGATGCGCGACAGGTCTCGCGGGTCATATTTTATGGTCACTTCAGCGCCACGCCCGACATCGCGCGCAAGGGCGTCGGACCAATAGCGGATTTTCTCCAGGTGAATTCCATCCTTGAGCAATCGCCTTCGTCTCTCCGGCAAAAAGCTCGTCCAGAACGCCATGCGGTCGGGTGGCAGGTCGAAATTAACTTCGCCTTGCAAATCACGCCAGCGTGCGATTGGCGGCCGCAGCAATGCTGAGTGAATGCGATGATGGTATTTGCCAGCGATCTCAATCGCGATCCAGGCTTCTAGCTCTCGCAGCGTGAAAATGGCGCGGCCTTGCGCGTCATAGTTCTCCTTGAGCTTGATGTTGCTGAACGTCGTGCCAGGCAAGATATGAACAGCTCCCATCATTGTGCCGAGGAGACGCTCAACATGTCCGCCGAACCGAGGCGTAGCGGGAGGCCTGTATTGAATCTTGATGCCATATTCGCGGCATGCGCCAGTCAACGCGCGTGAGTGGAACTCTGCCCCATTATCGCTGTGCAGGATGCCGGGCAGACCCGCTACTGGCCATGACAGATCAATCCCACGTTCGCTCAGCCAAGCTGTTTTGTCGTAGACGGCGTGAAGAAGACCCAAGCCGACAGAAACGCTGGACTGCGCTTCAAGGGCGAGGTGAAATCCTGCGACCGCTGCCTTCAACTGCGCCCTTCCTGCCTCGGCGATCGTCACCAGCGACCTAACGGGAGAGGAACTCTGGGCGATGACGAGCCTGGGGTGCCCCTCGCCTCAATAGCCCAGTATCGTCGCCACGCGATCGGCATGAAACGCAGCGTCTCCGAACAACACCGAATCGACCCGGGCCCGCTTGAGGAAAGGCCGATGTTGAATTCGTCGGTCATGCCGATGCCGCCATGCATCTGCAGGCACTCGGCCGTCGCCGCGCACGCCATCTCGCTTGCCTTGGCCTTGGCGATCGCGACGTCGAACGCGGCAGAATTGGCGCGCGATTCGATCGACTGTAGCGCTTGAAGCGTCGCTGACCAGGCGTTCTCGATCTCGATATGCACGCATGCGGCGCGATGCTGAAGCGCCTGGAAGCTGCCGATCCGGCGATCGAACTGGCGCCGTTCCTTGAGATAGCGCGCCGTGCACGCGAACGCCTCTTCGGCCGCGCCGCAGAGGGCGGCGGAGATGACCCCCCGGCCGATGTCGACGACTTCCTCGATCGTGGCTGCGCCGCCCTCAAGCCGCGCGTCCGGGCCGACTAGGACGCCGTCGAAAGTGATCGTCGCGACCCGCCGTCCGTCCACGAGGGTGCGGGCGTCGCGGGAAAGGCCGGCCGCGTCGGCTCTGGCGAGAAACAGCGCCGCCTCGTCCCCCGTCTTGGCGGCAACCAACATCGCGTCGGCCGCACGGCCCTCGAGCACAAACTGCTTGACGCCGTCGAGCCGCCAGCCTCCGCCCGTGCGCGTCGCCATGGTCGCGATCGCGCCGTGGCGCGACCCCTCGTCGAGCGCGAAGGCGACGATCGCTTCGCCGCGCGCGATCCGCGGCAGCCAGTCCGCCTTCTGCTCGCGCGACCCCGCCCGGGCAAGGGCGCTCGCCGACAGAACCGACGTTGACAGGAAGGGCGAGAGCGCAAGCTCGCGCGCCATCTCGCGCGCGATCAGTCCCGCCCCGACAACACCAAAATCGAGGCCGCCAAACGCTTCCGGTACGAGGACGCCCGTCCAGCCGAGCTCGGCCGACGCACGCCAGAACGCCGGCGAGAACCCGAGGCCGTTTGGGTCGGCCCGCAGGTTGCGAAACTCGGCGATCGGCGCCTTCTCGGCCACCACGCCGCGCGCACTCGCCATCAGGAGTTTCTGGTCCTCGCTGAGGATGAGCATGGCGTTCTCAATCGGCGGGCAGTTCGAGCAGCCGCTTGGCCACGATGTCGAGCATGATTTCCGACGTGCCGCCCTCGATCGAATTGCCCTTGGAGCGCAGCCAGCCGACGTAGGTTTCATCGACGCGCCAGGACCGAGCCACCGAGCGGACGAAGCGATTCCAGCGTCTCTCGAATTCCGGGACATAGCGCTGGATCCAGCGCATGATTGTCGTGTGCGCTAGGGAGAGCCCACGTTCGGCCATCATCTCGACGAGATCACGAAAGCTGAGTTTATAGCGCAGATACCAGCGCACACAGAGGACGATGATCTCCCGGTCGAAATGGCGGCCTTTGAAAAGAGCGTCAATGTTCAACATGCCAGGCCAGTTTCATCGCGGGACAATTTGCCGCCGAATATCCGCCGCC
>Ga0209624_10001071_pt1 | contig 22664 bp, 16 predicted proteins | sample JacPinW_OM2H0_O1_FD_188565 | JGI IMG/M metagenome (GOLD analysis project Ga0209624, IMG submission 188565) | Forest soil microbial communities from Algoma, Ontario, Canada - Jack Pine, Ontario site 1_JW_OM2H0_O1 (SPAdes) (version 2) | ecosystem: Environmental > Terrestrial > Soil > Boreal...
TCCGATCTGGTCCCACTCTCGGTGCGCTGCTCTCGATGACCCCTCGCGCGGCATCCGCGTTGAAGCAGCCCCAATACACCTCGCCCATGCGCGCATCCAAGCACGCGAGGACCGGACCCGGTGCACCCGGCGAACCCTGCAGAGCCTGCAGCGCCAAGGCCTCCAGCGTCGTGACCGGCGCAACCCGGAGACCCGCACCGAAGGCCAGTCCTTGCGCCACCGCCACGCTGATCCTCACGCCGGTAAAAGCGCCCGGTCCTATGCTCGCGGCAATACCGTCGAGCATGGACAGCGATACCTGTCCCTCAGCCATTACTTCTTCGACCAGGCTCAAGATCTGCTGCGCGCTGCTCTTGCCCGAGTCGACGATGCGCACCATCACCTCACCGTTCGAAAGCAACGCAACCGAGCACGCCTCGGTGGCCGCATCCAACGCCAGAACGCGCATTATCTCAATACTTCCGCGTTGGCAGGCATCGCAGCCTGGCGCGCCAATCGGTCGCTCAAGAATCGGGCCGCCACCGCGCTGTCGGTGACGATTGGACTCGGCGGCATCGACTCCAAGAATACGCGCCCATATGCTTTTGTCCTGATGCGCGGATCGCCAATGACGATCACGCCAAAATCGTCGAAGTCGCGAATCAGTCGCCCAACCCCTTGCTTCAACGCCAGCACCGCTTGCGGCAATTGATATTCGAAGAAAGGATTGCCACCCCGCCGGCGAATGCCTTCCAGACGGGCCTTGAGCAGCGGATCATCGGGTGCAGCAAAGGGCAGCTTATCGATCGCAACGATGGAGAGCGCATCACCCTTGACGTCCACGCCTTCCCAAAAACTTCCCGTCGCCAGCAGCACGGCGTTACCGAGTTCTCGAAATCGATTCAACAAGGCTTCGCGTGGCGCCTCGCCCTGTACCAAAACGGGGAAAGGCGGATCGGGAAAACGCGACTTCAGCGCACGCACACCGTCGGCTAATCCGCGATAGCTGGTGTAAAGCAGGAACGCTCGACCGCCGCTCGCCTGGAGCAGCGGAGCGCAGGCGTCGATGAATTTGTCGGCAAATGCCGGGTCCTGCGGCTCAGGCATTCGCGGCGGCAGAAACAACCGAGCTTGGGTTGGATAATCGAAGGGACTGTCGATGCGCAGTGTGCGCGCTTCGCCAAGGCCAATCCGGGCGGCAAAATGCGAAAAATCTTCACCGATCGCCAAAGTCGCCGAAGTGAATACCCAGGCGCAGGGCCGCGACTCGACGTACTCCCGCAGGCGCTCGGCAATTTCGAAAGGCGTGAACTGCAGCGTCATGCCGTTCGCCGCGGCCTCGACCCAGCGCAATCCGGAATCGTCCGACAGTTCGCGCAACTCCGCCAGGGCATTGGCCACTTTCGCGGCGCGGCGCGAGCAGTTCGCGGTGCCGGCACCGCCACCCAAGTTCTCGAGTCGCACCGCCAAATCGCTCAAAGCATTTTCGATTTCCGGCAGCGCGTCCAAAAAAGCATCCGGCAGGTCCGACCATTCATAGCGGCCGGCGGGACGTTGCAGAGCAAATCTCAATCCGTCCAGGTGACCATCCACCGCCAGCACTGCTTCGACAATGGCCGGCGCGCGAATCGCCGCAGCCGCCAACTCGGCCGTGATGTCCCGCATCAAGACTTGCACCTGGCGCACCGACCAGGCCTGGCCGAAGAATTGCGCTGCGATATCCGGCACTTGATGCGCTTCATCCAAGATGACCGCCTCGGCGCCGGGCAACAGATCGCCGAAACCTTCGTCCTTCAGCGCCAAATCCGCCAGCAATAAGTGATGGTTCACCACGACAATGTCGGCGGCCTGCGCGTTGCGGCGCGCGTCGAACACATGGCAGCGCGAGAATTGTGCGCACTCCTGGCCCAGACAATTCTCGCGAGTCGAGGTGATGCTGGGCCACACCGGGGACTGCTCCGGCAGGTCGGTGAGCTCGGCCAGATCACCGGTCTTCGTTGTTGCAGCCCATCGCGACACCCGTGCGAGCAGGCGGGCGACATGTCGCTCCGGGGCCAGCAAGGATCCTTGTTGGGTTGCCAGATCCAGACGATGCCGGCAAAGATAGTTGGTGCGGCCCTTGAGCAGCGCAATCTTGACCGGCAACCCCAAAGCTTTCGCCAGCATCGGCACGTCGCGCCGGAACAATTGGTCTTGGAGTGTCCGAGTGCCGGTTGAGATGATGACGCTGCGTCCGGACAGCAGCGCGGGTATGAGGTACGCAAAGGTCTTGCCGGTGCCCGTGCCCGCTTCGACAATCAGGGGCTCCAGCCGCGCGAGCGCCGCGCCCACCGCCTTGGCCATCACAGCCTGCTCAGGCCGATAGGCATAGTTGGGCAGCACCCTCGCCAGCGGGCCGGCCATATTGAAAATGTCTTTGTAGTCGCTGTTCATCGGATCACTGCTTACGCCATAGCCTACGACGAATCGGCGCGGACTATTTCACGCGCGCGCGAAAACGCACGAACGCCACGGAATTGCCCTTCAGGCTATTCTTCAGTTGCCAACGGATGTGGGTGTAGTCGGCGGCGGCGGCGGGACGCAGCTGTCCATCCGCGTCCTGAATCTTCAAATTCTCAGCCACATCAAAGTGGTGTCCCCCGTCGACCGAGTAGCTGACTTCGGTTGCGGGCCCCACCGCCGAGTCAGCCACGTATGACATATGCTCCGGAACCGGGTAGGTCACGGTCGGCGCGCGAACGATGGTCGAAGCGGTGTTGCGCACTTCGAGCGTGTAAATGACCCAATCACCCGACACGACCCGGTCCGCGGGCAGCAATTTGGAGATCTCCCGGCCATCTCTAACGGTCTGCGATTCGACCTCGGCGATCGCCTTGACGGCGATCGCCTGATGGTCTGGACCGTCGGAAGCCCACCCAACGAGGGTGGTGAATAACAACACAAGCGGTGCGTGGAATCTGCTTCTGTACATATTGCTAAAAGCGCCTAATCGCCCCTTAGCTGTGATTGTAAGACATTCATAATCAGATACTTAGGAATAGTTTCGAAATTCGATTCTGCGATCGCTGCGAAATCGCCGCGAAATTCTCAAGCAGTGCCTGCAAATCTGACTGTCGGCGGATTCTCACATATCAAAGGGAGTTGGCGAGCCCAGACCCATCTGTCATCCTTATCGGTCTATAACGCTCTCTTCTAAGGGACTACCATGGCCACAGCCCCACAGCACGTGACACTTGCATCCATGAATCGCGACGTCGCGGCCTGGGTCGAGGAAGTCGCCAAGCTCACGCAGCCGCAGAAAATCTATTGGTGCGATGGCAGCGACGCTGAATTCCAATCCCTGGAGCGGGAGTTGCTGGCGGATAAGCAATTGCTCGCCCTGAACCCGCAAAGCTTTCCCGGTTGTGTGTTGTCGCGCTCGGACCCGTCGGACGTGGCGCGGGTGGAGCACCTGACTTTTGTTTGCACCAAGAATAAAGAAGACGCAGGCCCCAATAATCATTGGATAGCCCCGCAACAAGCGCACGCGCAAATGGATGCGTTGTTCGCAGGCTGCATGCAGGGACGAACCCTCTACGTGGTGCCTTATTGCATGGGCCCCATCGACTCGCCCTTCTCGCGTTGCGGCGTTGAAATCACCGATAGCGCCTACGTCGTGCTGAACATGCAACTCATGACACGCATGGGGCACGCCGCGCTGGAGCGCATCACGCGCGACGGCACCTTCGTCAGGGGTCTGCATTCCACGGGCGATTTGAATCCGGAACGCCGCTTCATCATGCATTTCCCCGAAGAGCTGTCCATCAAGAGTTTTGGCTCGGGCTACGGCGGCAACGCGCTGCTCGGCAAGAAGTGTCATGCGTTGCGCATTGCCAGTTGGCAGGCACGCACCGAGGGCTGGCTCGCAGAGCACATGCTGATCGTCGGCATCGAAAATCCTCAGGGTGAGATTCACTACCTGGCGTGCGCCTTCCCCTCCGCGTGCGGCAAGACCAACTTGGCGATGCTGATTCCGCCGGTGAGCTACAAAGGCTGGAAGGTCTGGACCGTGGGCGATGACATCGCTTGGCTGCATCCCGGCAAGGACGGTCGTCTGTACGCCATCAATCCCGAATCCGGATACTTCGGCGTGGTGCCGGGAACCAACGCCAAGACCAATCGCAATGCCTACGACATGATCCACAAGGACACGATTTTCACGAATGTCGGTTTGACCGCCGACAATCAACCCTGGTGGGAAGGTTTGACCGAAGGCAAGCCCGTCACCGATTGGCAGGGACGGCCTTACGAATTGGGCAATGGTCCCGCGGCACAACCCAACTCGCGCTTCACTGTCTCCGCCAAGCAAAACCCGAACTATTCGAAGCTTGCGGATGCGCCCGGCGGCGTGCCGATTTCGGCCATTGTGTTCGGTGGCCGTCGCCGCACGCTGGCACCCCTGGTGTACCAAGCGCGTAATTGGCTGCACGGCGTTCTCGTAGGCGCCGGTGTGGCCTCGGAGACTACGGCTGCCGCCACGGAAGCGGTCGGCGTGGTGCGGCGAGATCCAATGGCGATGAAGCCTTTTGCGGGCTACAACTTCGGTGACTATTGGTCGCATTGGATCAATGTCGGCGCCAAGCTCAAATCGCCGCCGCAAATCTTTCACGTCAATTGGTTTCGCCAGGACAGCGCCGGCACGTATTTGTGGCCAGGCTTCGGCGAAAACTTGCGCGTGTTGCGTTGGATCATTGATCGCTGCCGGGGTAAAGCAGCCGCGCGCGACACCGCGATTGGGCACCTGCCCCACGTTGCGGATTTGGATTTGCAGGGATTGCAGATCAGTCCGGCTGCGCTCGAGGAACTATTGGCGGTCAATCCGCAGCTTTGGCAGGAAGAATTTGCCGGAATCGACAAATACCTGGCTGAATTCGGCGACCGCGTGCCGCAATCACTCAAAGCCGAGCTGAAGAGCGCGGTGGAGCGCGTTCATTCCTCGCAGGTGTAACGAATAACCTGAGAAGAGTTGCTATCGGGCGCCTTGCCGAGTCCGATCAAGCCTTCGCCACGAATTTGCATGGAATCCCGGCGCACGAAGGCTTCCTCGCCGTCCTTACCAAGAACAAAGGTGCCGTTGGTGCTTTGATCGATCAGCATGAACTTATTGCGGTTGATTTCCACGCGCGCATGCAGCCTCGATATGAGATTGCCTTTCACCACCAGGTCGTTTTCTTCGGCGCGGCCGATGGTGATGTTGGCGCGAGTCTCATTCACGAGGACTTCCTGCCCTTGATACCGCAGGCGCAGGCGTTGCGACTTGGTCGCTTTCTCGCGCTCCCGAGCGGTGATGGCGATTTCCGGCACCATGCTGGTGACATCCTCGGTCTGCCACAACACTTCGAACAACGCCACCTCGCTGCTGCGGCCTTTGAGCGTTGCAATGTCGATCTGGCGCACAGAAGTGCGCCAGTCGGGAGACAAGCGCTCAACCATGGTCGCCGTGGTCATGATTTGGCCGGCCTTCGCCTGACTGGTCATGCGATTCGCGGTATGCACCGCAGATCCAAAAATATCCCGGTTCTCCAGCACCACCGGACCGAAGTTGCAGCCGATGCGGATGGCAACGGTCTGCTCGTCAACCTTGAGCTGAGGATGCGAGGTGATCTGCCTCTGCATCTGCGCGGCGGCATTCAAGGCATCGTCAGCGGTGGGAAAGGTCGCCATCACCTCATCGCCCATCGTTTTGATGACCGTACCGTGATTCTGGTCGGTCGCCGCGCGCATGACGTCGATGCAAATGCCGACCATGTCTCGCGCGCGTAGGTCGCCCAGGAGCTCATAGAGCTTGGTACTGCCGACGACATCGGCAAATAGGATGGCGACTTCGATTTCTTTGCCCATTGCCAACATTATTATACTTAACGTAAGTTGAGGCCGCTTAGGGCGTTTATGCGGCGATGCCCTGTTTTACGATGGGCAACGCCGAAAACAGCGTTTCCGGAGCCGCCTCGGGGCGCGCCGCTACCTCTGAGAGAAACCGCCGCCACGCCCGAGCGCCCTCGCGGCCCGCCATCACGCCGTGCATGTGGCGCGTTATCGAATGCAGGCGCATCCCTCGTTGTGCGCAGGTTTTCGCATAGGTAACCATGCGCTCGACAATCTGCCAGGGCTCCGGAACAGGCCAGGCGGGGTTGATCAGGCTGCGCTCCAATTCGGCTAGCAATACGGGACGATGATAGGCAGCCCGCCCCAGCATGACGCCATCGATGCCCTCTCCTAGGTGCGCGCCAACGGCCTCGGCGTCGGACAGTCCGCCGTTCAATATCACGGTCAATTCGGGCCGTTCGCGCTTGAGTCGATGCACGTAGTCGTGTTTGAGCGGCGGAATCTCGCGATTTTGCTTAGGGGACAAGCCTGCCAGGATCGCGGCACGCGCATGCACGATGAGCGCATCGATGCCTGCAGCCACCACGGCATCGGCGAATTCGCAGAAAAACTCATAGTCATCGCGCTCATCGATACCGATGCGGCACTTCACTGTGACCGGCAAATGGGTGGCCTCGCGTAAGCTGCGCACACAGTCGGCCACCAACGCGGGCTTGAGCATGAGACAGGCGCCGAAGGAGCCGTTCTTGACGCGATCGCTGGGGCAGCCCACGTTCAGATTGATTTCAGCGTAGCCGGCGGCGGTGCCGATGCGGGCCGCCTTGGCCAGCTCCGAGGGGTTGCAGCCGCCCAACTGCAGCGCGACCGGATGCTCGCCCGCATCATGGTCGAGCAATTGGCGCACATCGCCGCGCACGATGGCCGCGGCAACGATCATTTCCGTGTAAAGCAAGGCATTGGGAGCATAAAGCCGATGCAGGAACCGGCAGTGACGGTCAGTCCAATCCATCATGGGGGCCACGCACAGCCTCCGATCGATCAAAACCTTACGTTTCTCGGAGGAAATGCCTATTTTTGCAGTGTTTTCCATGCGGTGCGTTGCGGCGGGATTCCTGTGTATTCGGGCGAGTTTACCTTAGTATTCGCGGCATGCATTATATTGCGGATATGATCGCGTGAGGCGCGCGGATGGCTGACCCTAAATCCCGCGCCGAACTCGAGGCGCTCAAGAGCCGGAAATTCCGCGCCCTGGCGCGCCACGCCAATGCGCACGCCCCCTACTACGCCAACATCGTGCGCGAGCGCGCGATCGACTTGAATACGTGCACGCCGGCGGACTTCCCGGTGCTGACGAAATCGCTTCTGATGGCGAATTTCAACGACATCGTCACCGATCCGCGCATCAACAAACAGGTCGTCGCCGATTTTCTGAGCCTCTCCAAGGATCCGAAAGAGCGGCTGTTCAACGAGCTTACGGTCATGCACACATCGGGTACGTCCGGCGAGGTCGGCTACTTCCTGTACGCCCCGGCCGACCATGCGCGGATGCGCACCACGGCCATGCGCAACCGCGACGCATACCGCGGCTTGTTTCCGCGCACGCGCCTGCGCCCCCGCCGGATTCGGGTGGCGTTTTACGGCGCGACCGGCGGTCATTTCGCCGGCGTCACCAGCGTCGCATCCTTGCAGCAGGGCGTGAGACGGCTGTTCATCAACGCGCAGGCCTTCGAGGTCAACACACCGTTGCCGCAGGTGGTGGAACGCATCAATCAATTCCGGCCCGATATGCTGTGGGGCTATACCACGGCGTTGAAAATGCTGGGCGAAGAGCAGCGTGCCGGCCGGCTCGACATCAAACCTGCTGCCGTAGCCGCCACCGGAGAAATGGTAACAACAGCCGACATGCAATTCCTGTCCGCCGCCTTCGGCGGTGCGGTCGCTGCCAGTATATATGCCTGCACGGAACACATGATGTTGGGGATATCCAACCCCGGCACTAACACCATGACGCTCATGGATGACGATTTGGTATTCGAGTTCTACGAAGATCACTCGATCATCACCAATCTCTTCAATTTCACCATGCCCCTGATCCGCTACCGCATGTCGGATATTCTGCGTCCCGTGAGTGCGCCGGGCGCGCGCCGTATCGTGATCGAGAATCTGGTGGGCCGCACCGAGCAGATGCCGGTGTTCGTCAACAGCGCGGGCGCCAAGGATTTCATCAGCCCACACACCATCAATGAGATATTCATCGACGGGGTGACGCGATTCCAAATGCAGCTCACGGGGCCGAGTTCATTCCGCTTTCCGATCTGCGTCGATGCTGGGCTTACCAGTGAACGGCGAACCGCAGCCACGGCCGGCGTGAAAGCACGCCTGGCGGAGATTCTCGAGCAGAAAGGCCTCGGCAACGTCACATTCGAGGTGCCGATCGTCGCGGATATTCCGCTCAATGAGCGCACGCGAAAATTTCAGCTCATCGTCACACGCAACGCCGGCGATGCTTGATCAGAATCCCAGCTCAAGCTGCGATGTATTTAGGTTGGGTGGGCGAAACAAGGTCGTATCGAGGTCGTAGCGCTCCTCTGACCCTAAGAAGCCCAATTTGCGCTTTGCCAGATCAAATCGCGTGCGCAGAAGTTCGGCATAAGGACCCGTACCGCGCATGCGCACGCCGAATTGCGAATCATAGTCCTTGCCGCCGCGCGCCTGATTGATGAGCGACATGACGTGCTTGGCGCGGTAAGGATAGTTCTCGGCGAGCCACTCGCGAAAAAGAATCTTCAGCTCATGCGGCAACCGCAGCAAGACGTAGCCCGCGCGCGTGGCGCCGGCCGATCTTGCCGCGCCCAAGATATCCTCTATTTCATGGTCGGTAATCGCCGGTATGACGGGTGCGACCAGCACGCCGACCGGGACGCCTGCGTCGGACAATTGCTGAATCACGCGCAAACGCGCCTGCGGCGAGGCCGTCCTCGGTTCGAGGGTGCGTTTGATATCGTTGGTCAAGGAAGTGATGCTCAACATCACCGAGACCAAGCGGTCTTTCGCAAGATCGGCGAGCAAATCAAGGTCGCGGATGACCAAGGCGCTCTTGGTGACGATGGTGACCGGGTGACGGCAGCGCGCCAGCACGCCGAGGATGCCCCGCGTGACTTCCAGCCGCTTCTCCAAGGGTTGATAGCCGTCCGTGTTGATGCCGAGCGCGATCGTCTTGCAGACATACTTCGGCTTGGCGAGCTGCGCTTCCAAAATATTGACGGCATCGGCCTTGTAGAAAAGCTTCGTCTCAAAATCCAATCCCGGCGAGAGCCCCAGATAGGCGTGGGTCGGGCGGGCGAAGCAATAAACGCAGCCATGACTGCAGCCGCGGTACGGGTTTATCGAAACTTCAAATCCGACGTCAGGCGAATCGTTCGAGGTGATCACACTGCGGGCGCGATCCGGCAGCACGGTTTCGGTCAAGTTCTCGACGATCTCGTCTTGATACCACCCGTCATCGCTTTGCTCGAGGTGGAGCGCATCGAATCGACCTGGAACATTCGACCCAGCGCCCCTGCCCTTGAACGATTGATGGCCAAAGAAATTGCGCGTCATGCGCCAAACTTTACGCGTCTACTCAATGCTCGTAAATCCAGTAGTCGGGAGCGGCAACTACTGTATAAGCGAGGCCGCTGTGACCTTACCGGGCAACAAACGCGCGTTCGATCACATAGTCGCCGGGCTCGCCCACGTGGGGTGAGATCTTAAATCCTCGCGCATCCAGCATGGCGGACAGATCGGTCAGCATGGCGGGGCTGCCGCAGATCATGACCCGGTCCTCCGCCGGATTCAGGGCAGGCATGTCGATGTCTTCGAACAGCTTGCCGGTTTCGATCAAAGCGGTGACGCGGCCCTGGTAGCGAAACCGTTCGCGCGTGACGGTCGGGAAGTAAACGAGCTTCTCCCGTACCAGCTCACCGAGATATTCATGGTGGGTCAATTCCCACTCGATGTAATCCCGATAGGCCAGTTCACTGCGGTAGCGCACTCCATGAACCAAAATGACTTTCTCGAATCGTTCATAAACCTCCGGATCCTTGATGAGGCTCATGAATGGCGCGAGACCGGTGCCCGAACTCAAGAGGTAAAGACGCTTACCCGGCTTCAAATCGTGCAACAGCAGCGTGCCGGTCGGCTTGCGGCTGATGAGAACTTCATCGCCGGGCTTGATATGTTGAAGGCGCGAGGTCAGCGGCCCATCGGGGACCTTGATGCTCAAAAACTCCAGATACTCCTCGTGATTCGCACTGGCGATGCTATAAGCCCGCATGACGGGCTTTTCGTCAATCCGCAGCCCGAGCATGATGAAATGCCCGTTCTCGAATCGCAATGCCTGGTCGCGTGTTGTGGTAAAGCTGAACACGGTCTCGTTCCAATGATGGACCGTCAATACCCGTTCTGTTCCTATGGTAGCCATCGAGCCTATTATCCGGGCAACCTGCTCCACAGCATAGTCGCTGACCGATATATGGCCATGCCTAAACGATATTGAGTCGCTTAATCGCCATGCCGCTCCGGCAGAGGAAGAAAGGCCGATACCCTGAAACCGGCGCCGCGGGCGGCCGCCAGTGTAATCGCGCCACCCAGCGCAGCGACGCGTTCGCGCATTCCAACCAGGCCTAAGCCGGTTCGCGGAAGGCTTAAGTCCGCCCCGATGCCGTTATCGGCGATGAGAACGTCTATGCCTTGCCCGGAGGCAGAACGCTCAATCTGTATTTGAACCTGCGTTGCGGAGGAATGACGCGCGATATTCGTCAACGCTTCTTGTACAAGCCGGAAAACGACCAATCCGCGTGCTTCGTCCAGTGTTTCCAATTCCGGAGCACACACCATCCCGATCTGCACGGTGGGTAACCTCGGGCGCCACTCGCTGATGCAATGTTCAAGGGCCGCGCGCAAGCCCAAATCGTCAAAGCCGACAGGCCGCAGCTGGCGAATGAGACCGCGCAACACATCATAAACTCGATCGATGTTCACGATCATGGCGCGCGCTGTGGCACGGATCGGCGCGTGATTCGCGGGTGCATCGCGCATCGCGACGGCGTCAAGTTTGATGGCGTTGACGAATTGGCCTAATTCGTCATGCAGATCATGTGCGAGGGTCTTACGTTCTCGCTCCTGCATGTCAACATACTTCAAGGCCAATCGCTGGTTTTCGGCGAGCGCTTCAGCCAGTCTGGACTCGGCTGCTCGACGCAGGGTCAGTTCCCGATCCGCCTCAAAATAGCGGCGGGCCGAAAACCAAATCAGGCAGACGGCAAGAACCAACAGTACCTCGGGAAGCTCATCCAGCTGCAACCACTCGCGAGGCCGCGTCCACCCTGCCAGCGCTTCGCTGACATCGAACTTCACGCAGATGGCGGCTGCCACCAACGTGATGAGGATCACGATCGCCATATCGCGGCGTGCGGAATGGTTGTTCACGGGCACAGCATAGCGCGACAGGAATTTGATAACATCGCCCCGTGAACGATCAATCGGCCACCGTTCCCTACAAGACGATTCCGACGCATCGTTCCTCGATGTTGGGACAGATCATGGCTATGCGCAAAGATCTGGTGGGCTATTTGATGGCGCTCGAGAAAACGCATGGCCCCATTTGGCGAATCGCCATCGGCCGCGGCGGCATGATCAGCCTGTTGGGGCCGGACGCGCTGGAATTCGTATGGAAGAATCGCGACGGCGCTTTTTCCAGCGCGCGGGGCTGGGAGCCGTACATAGGCCGGGTGTTTCCCGGCGCCATCATGGCCATGGACGGCGACGAGCATCGCTATCAGCGCCGCATCATGCAGGTGGCCTTTCGAAAACCGGCCTTGCGCACGTATCTTGCGCAGATGAGCCCGGCCATCGATGTCGGCATCGAGGCCTGGATGCCGGCGACGATGCGCTCGGCCGAGCGCCAGATGTTTCCGCTGCTCAAACAGCTCACGCTGGACCTGGCCGCCTCGGTGTTTATGGGGGTCGAACTGGGCGGCAGCGCCAAGGATCTTAATCAAGCCTTCGTTGCCACGGTGGCGGCATCGCTGGCCATCATTCGCATACCCGTACCGGGACTGACCATGTGGCGCGGCATTCGCGGACGCGCCTTGCTGGTGAAGCGCTTCCGCGCGCTGATGCCGGAAAAACGCGCAACTCACACCAGCGATTTTTTCAGTGAGTTTTGCCACGCGCAGAGTGAGGAGGGAGAGCGCTTCACGGACCAAGAAATCATCGATCACATGATTTTCCTGATGATGGCGGCGCATGACACGACCACCAGTACGCTGACCACGATGATGTATCTGCTGGCGCGCCATCCGGAATGGCAGGAGCGGTTGCGCGCCAAGGCGACGGCGTTGGGCAAGGCTCAACTCGAGTACGACGATCTCGATCAGCTCGAGGAACTATCCTGGACGATGCGCGAGGCGCTGCGCCTCACCCCGCCGCTCACCTCGATGCCGCGCATGTGCATCAAAGACACAGTATTTCAAGGATACGAGATCCCCGCGGGGATGATGGTCGGCGTTTACCCGATCCATGTGCATTACATGCCCTCGCTGTGGACCGATCCCGCCCGATTCGATCCCGAACGGTTCAGCCCCGAACGCCAGGAGGACAAACGGCATGCATTTGCCTGGGTGCCCTTTGGCGGTGGCGCGCACATGTGCATCGGCCAGCACTTTGCCACCTTGCAGGTCAAGGCCATCATGCATCAATTGCTGCTGCGGTACCGCTGGAGCATTGCACCGGGCTACGTCATGCCGTACCAGCTCGTGCCCATCGCCAAGCCTAAGGATGGTTTACAGGTGACCCTGCAGCGCCTGGACTAGGAGCCTTTACAGACTTGCGGCTATCGCGGGCGATTGGCCCAGTCCGCGGCATCAATTTTGAAGACCACGTTGGGATGAGCCGGTTCGCCGGAGTAACTCACCGATTCTTCGCCGATGTAGATGCCGCCGAGCTTTTCCATCGCCTTGCGCGAGCGCCAGTTATGGATGCCGACCTTGAAGGTGACTCGATCAACGTATTGAAACGCATGATCGAGCATCAAATTCTTCAAGGCCCGGTTGTAGTGGCGAGCCCACCTGCTGCGGGCAATAAAGGTATAGCCGATGCTGATTTGACGCCGAGCTTCCTCATAGTCGCAGTATCGAGAACTGCCGATCAGCTCGCCATTGGTGCTATCGATGACCCGAAAGGCACCACCCGATGCCATGGCACCTTCGAAAAAATTCTCAAAGACCGGGCGCTGATAGCGATCACTGCTGGGGTGCTGTTCCCAGATCAGCGGATCAGACGCCACCGCATAGAGATTTTCGAAATCGCCGGCCTCGAGAGGCTCGATCTTGATCAGCTCATTTTGAATCCGAGGTTGTAGTGCGAACGGCATGCCGTAATTGTATAACGAGCGCCGCCATTTCAATAACCAAAACGGTAGTGAATCTGCGCATAAACCTGCCGCGGATCGTTGTAGTGAAAGCCGCCGAAGGTGAGGCTGTTGTCGATCAGCAAGTGACGATCAGCCAGATTCAATATGGTCAAAGAGGCGTCCAGGCTCTGCCCAAATGACTTGCCGGCGCTTAGATTGACTTCCGCATGGCTCGGCAGATGGGTTGGCGGCGCATCGCCATTGGCAAATCCCGATCCGTAGTACACGCTTAATGAAGCAAACGACGCCCGCGGCAGATTCATGTCGAATCCTGCGTTTGCCGTGTTTCGCTGATCGTGGTCGAGCGCGAAGCTGCCCGACGGCGGGCTGAAGTCGGTGAGCCCACCATTGATGGCACCGATACCGTCCGCGGTCTGATTCGAATAAGCCAGGTGGAATTGGCCGATATTCCAAATCCGCGGCGAACGAATGGCCAGCTCGTTGCCCTGGATCAGCGCGCCGTCGATGGTGAGAGGCAAGAATGCATTCGAGTTGCCGATGTTGTTGTGGTCGAAGAAGTTCTTCGCCAGCGTATGAAAGTGATCGATATCGACGGTCCAACCCGCAATGGGAATCGTCAGACCGAATTGATACTCCTCGTCGCGTTCGCCGTGCAGCGGAATGAAGCCCAAGTCGTTGCTCTGTGCGAACTGGAGCAAGGGTCCGCTCAAGGTGATGAGCGGCGGCGCCTGATAATACTTGCCCCAAAAGCCGCGCAAAAGCCAATTGACCCCGGGAAGCCGCACGGTCGCTCCGAGACGTGGGCTGGTGGCATTCTCAAGCACCCCACCGTCAAAATGCGTTTGACGAACGCCGCCGGCGAAGGTCAGCCAGTCAGCCGCCTTGAACGTGTCCTCCGCATACGCCGCAATCAGTGAGCCTGTGGGACTGACCGTCTGGTAAATAGGCGCCATAGGCGGAGCGCTTGGATCGTTGAACAGCACATTGAACGATTCGGTGTCGCGCTGGCTGAAGCCGGTAATGCCGGCTTGCAGATCATTGCGCGATATATGCCAGCGCAGCATTTCCTGGCCGCCCACGTAGGTCGAGGTGCGCTGATCGGTGGTGCTGATGGGAGAGTCGTTCGGCGCAGCGTCCAAATCGGCGCGGTTCTGATGAAAAAACAGCGAAGTGGTCAAGGCCGCATCGGCGCCCAATTTTCGGACCCAGGAAAGAATCGCGAATTCGTCGGTTTCGCGCTGCACATCGTCCGACATCTGGTCCGGTGTATTGGGAATATCATAGTTATCGTGACGTGCGGAGAACACCAGGCGGAATTGATCATCCGGCGTGGCATTGAATATCAGTGTGCTGAAGGCACCGTAGCCGTCCTGCGCGTCGTGAATGATCTGCGCTACCGGCGTCTCGATGCCTAGACCGCTGCGATTGCCGTTCACGCTCGCGTAGTACGCGAAGCGCTCCGTGTGGCTGCCGACGCTTAAATAGTCGTTCGTCTGACCGTAACTGCCGCCGCTGGCGATGAGTTCAGCCTGGTTGTCCCGCTCAAATCCGGTGCGGGGCACGACGTTGAACACGCCATAGGTGCGATCTCCCTGATCCGCCTGATAACTCCCGCGCTGCACTTCGAGATAGTCGATATCTTTCGGATCGATTTGCGGACCTAGATTGCTGGCAATGTTGGTGTTGGGAATTTCCACCCCGTCGATCGCCCAAGTGGTCTGGTGGCCCCCGCGGACGTGCAACTGGTCGTGCACCACGTAAGCCCCGGGCACGAAGTCCGTGATCATCGCCAGGCTGTTGCTGCGGTCCGCGCCCGGCGCGCGTTCAATGTCCAGGCGATTCACCACGGTGGTCGGGGTCGCCGTGGTGAGCACGGTGGTTTCCGGCGACGCGGTCACGGTTAAAGTGTCCAACTCCGGGCCCTTGGCGAGTTGCACATGAGCGATCGGCGAGGATCCCGACGCCACGCTGACGGCTTGTGCCGTCGAGGTGAAGCCCGGATCGCTGACGCTCAGCACATAGTCGCCGAGCGGTACGGTCATGAAAGAGAATTCACCATGCGCATCCGTAACGGAAGACTGGGTCCACGCCGACGTGGCCGACTTCAGCATCACGCGGGCGTCGGCCATAGGATGGTGTTGCTGATCGTGAACGACTCCGCGGACACTGCCGACATCGGCGGCGTAAAGCGGTGCAGACCAAAGAAGCGCCGTGACCAGCGCCATACCTAAACGGTTGATCGAGAAACTCATAAACTTCTCCCTCGCTCGAAATCACAGACGCGCGATCTTTTTTGACAAAGGATCGCGGACGACGGATCGGATTCAATTCAAGCGAGCGAGGGAGGTGCGCGAGGCTGGTGGGATCGTTGCGGACGAAGGCTGAGGCGAGGCGCCTCGAAGGCCACTATTCGCTGGGCAGGCGCCGGCCCAGCGGATTCAAAATCAACGTGATGCGAGATCGGCCCGGCAGCCGGGGTGCTGCCGAACGGGCAGGTCTCGAAGTCGGTATGGGTGCCTGCATGGTGGTGAACGTGGGCTGCCGGCATGCCCACCAGGCCGGTGGGGCACAATTCCAAGGCGAACGGCACGCCGCCGGCCGGCATAAAGCCGGCAGGTATATAGGCGCGAAACAGAAGCAGGGCCAGCAGCCATATGCCGGCCCTTGAGCTTCGTCGCCGACCGTTGACGGCAAGCTTCCGCATCGGGATGCCTTAAGCGATCGCGGGCGCCCGGGTCATCGGGCGAAACTTCTTGAATGCCGCAATTCCCAGTCCGATGAACAGGATCAGGACCACCCCCTGGGCGACGGCGAACGGGGGTTCCTTCTGCGTGGGCGCCAGAGCATGGAAGAACGCGATCTTCATGAACGACTGGACCACGAGAACGAAGCAATTGAAGTACAAGGCGACCATGGCACTGACGACATAGACGCCGCGCCAAGCTCCCGCGAGCTTGTAGGTATACAGCGCGACAATGGCCAACGCCAGAATTACCAGTGAGATGATGCCGATCATGTCCGCGGCGTCAAAAGGCGTGGGAAACATGAATCCGGTGACGCTGGTCGCCACGGTGGTAATGAGAAACAGCGCGGTCATGCCGGGCATACGATTTGCCCCCAACATGCCTAGAACCACGACGATGCCGCTGATAATGGCGATCAGGCTGAGGATCACGTGAAACTGCGTGAAAGTGGCTAAGGACATCCCGAGAATCATGACGAGCCCTCCCCTTATTAGCCTAAAGCTTAAAGCCCTTTATGGCTAAAGAATACGCCGTTCGGAGGAATTCTTCAGCGCAAATAGGGAAATTCGTCGGTCGATCGGGGCTTGGCGATATAAAACCCCTGGGCGAAACCAATGCCCAACCGGCCCAATTCGGCCAGGACTTCCGGCGATTCCACCCGCTCGGCAATGGTTTGAATCCCCATGGCGTTGCCGACCTGGCTGATTGCCGCGACCATGCTGCGATCGACCGGGTCGCGGGTGACATTTTCGACGAATTGGCCGTCAATTTTCAGATAGTCGACCGGCAATGTTTTCAAATACATAAAAGAGGACAGGCCACTGCCGAAGTCGTCAAGTGCGAAGTGACAGCCCCGTTTCTTCAGCTCCCGCATGAAGTACACGACGTTGCCCAGGTTTTCGATGGCGGCCGTTTCGGTGATCTCGAAGCACATCGCACCCGCCACCAACTCGCTGGCACTCAGTTCGGCAATCAGAAACTCGAGAAATCGCTCGTCATTGAGCGAGGTCCCCGACAAGTTCACCGCGACGGTGAAGGGCTTGACGCCGGATTCAATGCGATGAACCACCCGCTCGAGTGCCTGACGAACCACCCAGCGATCGATTGACGGCATGATGTTGTACCGCTCCGCCGCGGGAATGAATTCGGCGGGCGTAACGATGGTTCCGGTTTCATCCCGCAGTCTCAACATCAGCTCGAAGTGTTCGCGCTCATGCGGCCGCGAGCCGATCGGAACGATTGGTTGATAAAACAGTTCGAAGCGGCTCTCGTCGCGCGCGCGCGCCAGCTTCGAGACCCAATGCATTTCCCGGTGCCGCTCCGGCATGTCGTCGGGCTTGTAGAGCTGGACCCGATTTCGGCCGGAATCCTTGGCCGAATAGCAGGCCACGTCGGCCGCGCTCATGACATTGGCGACGGTGGGAATCTCGTTGGTGATCTCCACGATGCCAATGCTGGCGCCGACCGCCAGCACGCCACCCTGCCACGTGAAGCGATAGTCGCGAATTGCCTGCCGCAGATTCTCCGCAATGCGCAGCGCCTGATCGCGCGCGCAGTCCTGCAATAGGATCCCGAACTCATCGCCGCCCAATCGCGCGAGCGTGTCGCAGCCCCGAACCCGCGACTGAATCACACCGGTGATCTGCTTGAGCAGCAGATCGCCCGCCGGATGCCCGCAGGTATCGTTGACGAGCTTGAATTGATCCAAATCCAGATACAGGAGCACATGGCGAGCTTGCGCATTCTGGCGCGCGTCCTCGACCGCGACCGTCAGGCGATTCTCGAACTCGCGGCGATTGATCAATCCGGTGAGCGCATCGTGACTTGCCTGATAGTGCAGCGCTCGATGTAGCCGCCGCTCCTTGCTGACATCGTGAAACACCATGACCGCGCCGATCAGATTGCCGGCCCGGTCGCGGATCGGCGCGGCCGAATCCTGGATGGCGATTTCCTGGCCGCGGCGATTGACCATCACGGTGTGCTCCGCCAATCCCAATACCTGCCCCTCACGAAGACAACGCGCTACCGGGTTTTCACTCCCTTCCCGGGTGATCTCGTCCACCACCGTCAAGACATCGCCGATGAGGCGGCCCTGCGCCTCCCGGTTTTCCCATCCGGTAAGACTTTCGGCGACCGGATTCATGTAGTCGATGCGCCCTTCCGCATCCGTCGTAATCACTGCGTCGCCAATCGATTGTAGAGTGACCTGGGCGCGCTCTTTGGCCTGGAAAACGGCGGTTTCGGCTTTCTTGCGCTCGGTGACGTCCGTCAGTGTCCCGTCAAAGCCACAGACTCGGCCGTTCTGATCGCGCACCACGCGGCAATTGTCGACCACCACCAACATCGAGCCGTCTTTACGGCGCATCACGTATTCTTCGTTGCGCAATTCGCCTTCGATCTCCGCGCGCCGCGCGAAATTCTCGCGATCGTTCGGATACCAATAGAGGGCGCCTGCGGGAACTTGATACAGCTCCTCAGCGGAAGCGTAGCCCAGCAAATTCACGAAGGCCGGATTGGCGACGAGAATGCGGCCGTCACGCGAGGTTTGATAAACGCCTTCCATGACGCTTTCGAACAGGCCGCGAAATTTCGACTCGCTGTTGCGCAATGCGTCTTCGGCGGCGCGGCGCTCAATGGCAATTCCGGCGATCTGCGCCATGCGCATGATGAGTTCATGATCGCGGGAGAAAGGAATGCCCGGTTGGCGGCGGTACACGGCAAAGGTACCCACCACTTGACCGTCCGAGGCCAAGATGGGTACGGACCATGCGGCCCGGAAGCCCGCCTGACGTGCCGCTTCACGGCGATACTCCCAGAGTGCGTCGGTTTCGACATCTGCGACGGTCACGAGGCGGCTCAAATACACGGCGGCCGAACAGGAGCCGTAGCGGATTCCGATCGGCGCAAAGTCCATGGCTTGCACGAATTCGCGCGGTAGATTCGGCGCCACCCCAAAATTCAAGGCCTGCTTGTCGCGGTCCAATAAATTGACCGCGCAGCAGCTCTCCAGCATGGCGCGTTCGATCAGCTCGCAAATCGCCTCGAGTGCCGAGGTCAGCGGCGCATTGGCGGCGATCTTCTCGAATACCCGGCGCTCGCCCGAGGCGATGGCTTCGGCGCGCTTGCGCTCGGTGATATCGATGATGCTGGCCCTGAGCAAGCGACGATTGGAACTGGGAAGCCGGACGAAGCGGACCTCGCAGGGAAAATTCTGACCGCCTGAGTCGCAATGCAGCCACTCGAACACCGGCACCTCGCCGGCCAGGGCGCTCTCAATGTAGCCGCGAGACACACCGAAGGAAGCCGTGCCATCGGCTTGGGTTGCAGGACTGATTTTGTCCGGTCCACAGCTCAGCAGGGTCTCGCGGTTCATCTTGAAGAAGCGGCATGCGTTTTCGTTGACGTCGACAAACTTGCCGCCATCCACGTCGAACACGACTATCACCTCGGGAGCGTGTTCAACCAGCGTGCGGTAGCGTCCTTCACTTTCCCGCACCGAAACTTCCGCGAGATGCCGCTCGGTGATGTCGCGAACACAGACGATGTAGCCGTCCCGCCAGTTGAGCTTGGCCTTGCTGACGGCGATTTCGATCGCGACACGGCTTCCGCCCTTGGCCAGACCCCATGTCTGGGTGGCGGCCAGGTCAACGTGCGTATCGTCAATCTTGGTCGCCAAGCGCTCGAGATATTCGCACGGGTTCTTGGGGTCAATGTCGGCGAACAGACATCCCAAAGAGCGGCCGAGTATTTCCGCGGCGGGGTAACCGAATATCCGTTCTCCGGTGTGATTGAACGTTTCGATATGCCCGGCATCGTCAACCGAGATGATGGCGTCTTTGACGTTGTCGAGAATCGCCTGGAGGTGTGAAGCGGTCTGCTCGCGAATTTCGCGAGTCATGGCCTGCGCCTCATCGGACATCAGCTGCATGGAACGCACGACGCCGCGCCGTTCAGCGTCGAGCCGATCGTAGTGCGCGCTAATGATTTTCAGGAGCTGTTCTAACTCAGGCTCGCCGCCGCGCCCGCGCGTCTCCGCGATTTGCCGCTCCAGCAGAGGGTTTAAGCTCTCTGCCGGCGGCGCTGGCTTGGTACGGATTGCAGCCGCGGTTTCGCGTGACAAGACCTGGGAACTCCCGAAATGAATCGGCGCATCACCCCGCAACCGAACTCGACAGATGTTAGGGAGATCCCGGATACGCGGCGTGACGCGCGTCTCGTTTCGGCCAATATTCCGTCAAATCCTTGAGAGCCTAGGCGGCAGTTTCGCGCTCGGAGCGCTTGCGGTCGGTCTCCTTCAAATTGCGTTTGCGCAGCCGAACAGAGGTGGGCGTCACTTCGATGAGTTCATCATCGTCGATGAACTCCATGGCCTGTTCGAGCGAAAATCGGATCGGCGGCGACAGCACGACAGCCTCGTCCTTGCCGGATGCGCGCATATTGGTGAGCTTCTTGCCTTTCAACGGGTTGACGACCAGATCATCGAGGCGGTTGTTCATGCCGATGATCATGCCCTCATATACTTCTTCGTTTGCTCCGATGCACAGGCGCCCGCGCTCCTGCAAGCTGAACAACGAATACGCCAGCGCAACACCCTGACCGTTCGAGATCAACACGCCGTTCGGGCGCTGACCCAATTGGCGCTGCACGACCGGCCCGTAGTGATCGAACACGTGATGCAGCAACCCGGTACCGCGAGTCATGGTGCGAAACTCGGTCTGAAAACCGATCAAGCCGCGCGACGGAATCATGTAGTCCAACCGCACGCGCCCGCGCCCGTCCGCCTGCATATCCTTCAAGTCGCCGCCGCGGCTGCCGAGCGCCTGCATCACGGCGCCCTGCGCGTCGCTGTCCGCGTCGATGGTCACTTGCTCGATGGGCTCGTGTGCGGCGCCGTCGACATGCTTGATGACCACGCGCGGCCTGGAAACAGCCATTTCATAGCCTTCTCGCCGCATGTTCTCGAGCAGCACCCCCAGATGCAACTCGCCGCGCCCGAAGACCACGAATTTATCCGGGTCTGCGGTGGGCTCGACGCGCAAGGCTACGTTGTGGATCGCCTCGCGTTCCAAGCGTTCACGGATCTGCCGGCTGGTGACGAATTTTCCTTCGCGGCCCAGGAAGGGCGAGGTATTGACCTCGAACGTCATGCTGATGGTCGGCTCATCAACGGTGAGACTGGGCAGCGGTTCGACCGTCGCGGGGTCGCACAAGGTGTCCGAGACCTTCGGTTCGGAGATGCCCGCGAAGGCGACGATGTCGCCGGCGCCGGCCGATTCCACTTCGACGCGCGTCAGGCCGTGGAAGCCCAAAATCTGTGTGATCTTCTCGGCGCGCTGCTTGCCCTCGCGGGAAACGACGGTGACCGTCATGCCGCGCTTGATGGTGCCGCGTTTGATGCGTCCAATACCGATGGCGCCGACATAGCTCGAGTAATCGAGCAGGGTGACTTGCAGCTGCAACGGACCGTCGACGTCCACATCGGGCGGCGGGCAGTGTTCCACGATGGTCTTGAACAGCGGCTGCATGTCGCCGTCGCGCACCGTGGACTCCAATCCCGAGAATCCACGCAACGCAGAGGCGTAGATGACAGGGAAATCCAATTGCTCATCGGTGGCGCCCAGCCGATCGAACAGATCAAAGGTCTGATCCAAGACCCAGCCCGGGCGAGCTTCGTCGCGATCGATCTTGTTGATGACGACGATGGGCCGGAGGCCATGCTTGAAGGCCTTTTGCGTGACAAAGCGCGTCTGCGGCATGGGGCCGTCGACCGCATCGACGAGCAGCAGCACGCAGTCGACCATGGCAAGTACGCGCTCGACTTCGCCGCCGAAATCAGCATGTCCCGGCGTGTCCACGATATTGATTCGGTAGTCGCCCCAGGTAATCGCCGTGTTCTTGGCCAGGATCGTGATGCCGCGTTCGCGCTCCAAATCATTCGAATCCATGACGCGTTCCTGCAAATCCTTGCGCGCATCGAGCGTACCGGACTGGCGCAACAGTTGATCGACGAGCGTGGTCTTGCCATGATCGACGTGTGCGATGATGGCGATGTTGCGAAGTTTCTGAGTCACAGTGAGCCCTAAGGGAGGAAACCCACCATTATAGGGTCTTTGGGCTCCGGCCGCCCGCGAATTCAGCGCTCGGCAATGATGGGAATCGAAAAGGCCCTTTGATCGGTGATTTCGTCGTGTTTGAGCGATACGGTCACGCCGACCAGCAACACCCCTTCGGCATTGGGCGTTACTTTCACAGTGTGCCGATAGACCCCGCCCGCTTCCGCTGAGGGGATGTCAACCTGATTGGTGCCCGGTGCCACCGTGAGCCCATCGGCATCGTTCACCTGAATGCTCGCAGGACTCGCTGCAATTTGCGGAATGAGCGCGAGATTGATTTCCAGCATTTGCCCGACTTTCGGCCGCGCGCCTAAATCGAACTTTAAACCGACCGGCACTTGGGACTTACCCTGATTCACCGCTTCCACCATGCCCGCCGTTTGTTCCGCAGCCGTCGGGCCGCTCCTCGCGACAACCGGCGCCTTGGAAGTGACATGCGCCACGCCGCCGTTCTGCGGGGGCGATTCCGAATCCCGGTTGCACGCGCTCAATGCTGCAGCCACCGCACAGAGCAGCAAAACTTGGATTCTCGTTGTCCCCACCGTGCCA
>Ga0209624_10001072_pt1 | contig 22663 bp, 21 predicted proteins | sample JacPinW_OM2H0_O1_FD_188565 | JGI IMG/M metagenome (GOLD analysis project Ga0209624, IMG submission 188565) | Forest soil microbial communities from Algoma, Ontario, Canada - Jack Pine, Ontario site 1_JW_OM2H0_O1 (SPAdes) (version 2) | ecosystem: Environmental > Terrestrial > Soil > Boreal...
GCGAGGGTGTCGGCGACTCGCCGACACCCTCGCCGCTTTCGTAACCCTTGCCGCAATCCAATTCGCCATCAGACGCTTGGCCCGCCTAGGCTTTTGAGTCAGGCTCTAAGTCGCGGCGCGAGTTCCTCGTCGGTGACGCCAGCGCGTTTGAGTTCTGCCTCTCGATGTCTCGCGATGCGTTCCGACCATTCCCTCTCGCTCTCCGCGAACGCCATCCTGTCCTTGTTCTCGCCGCCAAGCGATAGCTATCGCAGACAATATTTCACCCTTGACGGGGGTACCATATCCGATAGCGTGCTCTCGTATCCGAGAGTTTTTGGGATGTCCCCAGCACTTTCTCTGTTTTACGACAAGCCAAGCCTGGGCGGGACTTCCTTTTAGCTTCGACACGGGCTGCTTAGCGCTTTTAACAAGGGGGATACGCGCCATGTCGATCGCATCTAGAATATTTCTCGCGGCCACGCTTGCGGCGGGTCTCACGGTTTCAGGCGGCGCGCAGGCCGCGGTGCAGGGCTTCTCGATATCCCTTACCGACGTAACGTTTGAGCGCGGCAGCAATCTTTCGGCGGAGGCGGCCGCGTTCGGCGTACCACCAAATCAACTGCCGGCAATACAGCTTCCGAACAATGGATCCTACAACGTGACGGCGACGGGCGCTTACACGGTCTCCGACACTCTGCCGCCGTCGGATAAAGAGGTACTTTGGCAGACGTTCACCCAGATCTCGCTCAACGGCAATCCATTTTTCACGGAAAATGCGCTCCTCGGGCCTGAAAGCCAGGACGATATTTGGAGTGGCATTCTCAACATCACGGGCTTAAGCAAACAGCAACTCGCGGTGTTAAAAGCCGTCCTCGTGAACCACAATGTTATCAGCACTGGAGGCGAATTCGACTACGCCTATAACCCGCCTCCTACCGCGGGCGATCGGATGACCGGCACTTTTGCTGTCGGCTCCAGCAAGGACCTATCCATCGAGAACTTCGGCTCCTATGTGGACCCGTTTGCCGCCTTCGACTCAATCTCTGTTTCTGGCGGCCCAAATGTTTGGTCGCTGACCTTCTCCGCGACGGTCGCCGCTCCTGAGCCGCCGACCTGGCTCATGCTCATGGCGGGGGGTGCGGGTCTTCTAATCGTCCGAGGTCTAGCGCGCCGCCGGGGAGTCGCGCGCCGAGTTGCCGCCTAAGGCGTTTACCGCGCCCGGTTCTCGTGGAAGAAGTCGTACACAAGCTTCGCTGTCGCAGCATTAAGGCCCGGAGTCTTTTCGAGATCGGATAGGCCAGCTTTGGCGACGTCCTTGGCCGAGCCGAAAGCAAACAGCAGCGCCCGCTTGCGCGACGGGCCGATGCCTGGGATTTCGTCGAGCGGGCTTTTGACGAACTCCTTCTTGCGTCGCGCGCGGTGCGTTCCGACGGCGAACCGGTGAGCCTCGTCGCGCAGCCGTTGGATGAAGAACAAAGCCGGATCGCGCGGGCTGAGCTTGAACGACTCGCGCCCCTCGACGAAGAAGGTCTCGCGCCCCGCGTTGCGGTCTGGCCCCTTGGCGATCGCCACCAGCCTTATCCCCTCGATGCCGAGCGTGCTCATGACCTCGCGCGCGGCCTCGAACTGCCCGCGTCCGCCATCGATGATGACGAGATCCGGCGTATCGGGAAAAGCGCCGGGCTCGGCCGTTTCACTCTGCCGCTTCAGGCGAGCAAAGCGGCGCGCCAGCACTTCGCGCATCATCGCATAGTCGTCGCCGGGGGTCAGATCCACGCTCTTGATGTTGAACGTGCGGTACTGGTTTTTGACAAAACCCTCCGGTCCGGCGACCACCATCGCGCCGATGGCGTTGGTCCCCATGATGTGGGAATTGTCATAGATCTCGACCCGCCGGATCGGATGATCGACGCCGAAGGCCTCGCTCAGCGCAACGATCAGCTTCTCCTGGGTCGCCGATTCGGCCAGCTTGCGCGACAAAGCCTGTTGCGCGTTGCGCAAGGCGGCGTCGACCAGATCCTTTTTTTCGCCGCGACGCGGCGCGCCGATGGCGATGCGATGTCCAACGCGGGCGCTTAAGACTTCGGCCAAAGTCCCCGCGCTCGGGACATCGTGGCTCAAGAGCACGAGGCGCGGCGCGGGCCGGTCGAGATAGAATTGCGATAAGAAGGCGTCGAGCACCTCCTCGCGCGACAAAGCGCGATCGGCGCGCGGAAAATAGGCGCGGTTGCCCCAGTTCTGATAGGTGCGGAAGAAGAACACTTCAACGCAGAACTGCCCTGCCTCGGCGGTGACCGCGAACACGTCGGCTTCAGCGATCGAGCGGGGATTGACGCTCTGCTCGCCTTGAATCGCGGAGAGCGCGCTGATGCGATCGCGGAGCCGCGCCGCGCTTTCGAAATCGAGCGCCGCGGCGGCTTCGTTCATTGCGTGGCCAAGGCGGCTCTTGATCGCGCGGCTGCGGCCGGAAAGGAAATCGCGCGCTTCAGTCACCAGGTTCGCATAGTCGTCGAGCGCGATTTCCCCGGTGCATGGCGCCGAGCAGCGCTTGATCTGGTGGAGGAGACACGGCCGGGTGCGATTGGCGTAAAAACTGTCCGAGCAGGTGCGCAGGAGAAACGCCCGCTGCAGGGCGTTCAAGGTGCGAAACACCGCGCCGGCGCTCGCAAACGGGCCGAAATAGTCGCCGGCCAGGCTGCGCGCGCCACGATGCTTGATGAGCCTCGGGGCGGCATGTCCCGTGCATATCAGTATGTAGGGGAAACTCTTGTCGTCACGCAACGTGACGTTGTAGCGGGGCTTGAGCTGCTTGATGAGATTGGCCTCGAGCAGCAGCGCCTCGGCGTCCGACGCTGTGGTGACGAACACCATCGAGCGGGTCTGCGCGACCATGCGCGCGATGCGGCTCGGCTGACGCTCGGGCGCCATATAGGCGGCGATGCGCTTCTTGATCGAGCGCGCCTTGCCGACATAGAGCACCTCGCCCTCTTGCCCGATCATGCGATAGACGCCGGGCCCATGCGGCGCATGGCGCCAGAATTCCCGGATCGCCTCGGCGCCGCGCGCCACCCGCGCCGGCTCGGCCGGCGGTTCGTCGAGGGCGATATCGAGCGGCGCGGAATCCGGCGCGAGCTCGCGCGCAAGCGCGGCCTCTTCCCGCGCCTCAGCCGCGGGCGCTTCGCCGGGAGGAAAGCTATTCGATGCGCCGCTCATGGGGGACTTATCTAGGCGCAAGCCGCTGCGGTGGGAATAGCGGGAGGAAGGCGACGCGCGCTGGACGTTAAGGGCGTTTGCGGCTAGCGGTTGGCGCGGGCGGATTAACGGTTTATTAACCTTGCTTCGCGGCGCGGACGCGCTGCGAGCCGGAGTTGCTCAAGCGTGAGTTCAGCCATCGAGGACCGGTTCAGGGCGTTTGTCGCGGGCTTCATGTTGCTGTTGGCGTGCGCGACACTCAGCGGTTGCAACGATGTCGCCGCCAACCCGCCAACCGCGGATGCGCAGGCTCAGTTCGTGATGCGCGACGACGCCAACATGAGCGGCGCCACGGTCGCGATCGCGTCGGTCGACGGCGCGCCAACCGACGTTTCCACGCGCTTCCGCCAGAGCCTCGACGAGGCGGCCGCAGCGCGGCGGATTGCGGTCGCGGCGCCGGCCAAGGCGCACTACCTTGTGCGCGGCTATGTCACTGCTTCGCCGATCGAGGGCGGAGCGGAGGTCGATATCGTCTGGGACGTGTTCACGCCGGACAAAAAACGCACCCAGCGGCTCAGCGACGCGATCGCGGTCAAGGGCTCCGGCGACGACGCTTGGGCGATGATCGACGATGCGGCGCTGAACAGTGTCGCGGCCAAATGCGCCGACGACCTCGCCGCCTACCTCTCCAACACTCCCGAGGCCGCGCCCACGAGTGCAGCCCTCAGCTACGCCCAGTAGGCATTTTTCTTGTGGACATCTGTCCGGCGAGCGGCCGCCGCAATGACAATGTCATGTTGTTCGAGCGCCGAGCGGCTGCTATGACCCGCCGCGCCCGCGCTAAAGCGCTCGCCGCGCGGTTGGAGAAGTGGCCGTGCCCGGCAAGATGAAGATTTTGGCCGGCAATTCCAATCGACCGCTGGCGGAAGCGATCGCCGCCTATCTGGGCGAGCCGCTGACCGGCTGCCATGTCCGCCGCTTCGCCGACCTCGAGATCTTCGTCGAAATCCTCGAGAACGTCCGCGGACGGGATGCGTTCATAATCCAATCAACGTCCTATCCGGCGAACGACAATCTGATGGAGCTACTCATCATGATCGACGCCTTGCGGCGCGCCTCGGCGCAACGCATCACGGCGGTCATCCCCTATTTCGGCTATGCGCGGCAGGACCGAAAGCCTGGGCCGCGCTCGCCCATCTCGGCCAAGCTCGTTGCCAATCTGATCACCCGCGCCGGCGCTGACCGCGTGCTGACGGTCGATCTGCACGCCGGCCAGATCCAGGGGTTTTTCGATATTCCGACCGACAATCTGTTCGGCGCCCCGACCATGGTGCGCGACATCCAGGCCCATCACAATGGCAGCAAGAACGTGATGGTCGTGTCTCCCGACGTCGGCGGCGTGGTGCGCGCCCGCGCCCTCGCCAAGCGCCTCGACGCGCCGCTTGCGATCGTCGACAAGCGGCGCGAGCGGGCGGGCGAATCGGAAGTGATGAACGTGATCGGCGACATCGCGGGGCGCCATTGCGTATTGCTCGACGACATCGTCGATTCGGGCGGCACGCTTTGCAACGCCGCTGACGCCCTGCTCGATGGCGGCGCGACAAGCGTATCGGCCTACATCACCCACGGCGTTCTATCGGGGGGGGCAGTTGCGCGCGTCGCCGCGTCGAAGCTCAGCGAACTCGTGCTCACCGACACGATTCAGCCGACCGAGGCGGTGCGGGTCGCCCGCAATATCCGCGTGATCTCGATCGCTCCCCTGATCGGCGAGGCGATCGGCCGCATCGCCAAAGAGGAAAGCGTCTCGTCGCTGTTCAACTAGTTTCGGCCTGACGGACGGGGTGGCGGGTCTCGCCGGGCAGTTCACCTCCGGGCCCTGGCTTCCGCTTGCTCTCGGTAATTCGCCCGCATAGTCTCGACGTTGTTCTCCGCTGGAAACGGCTCGACCACGCTTGACAGTCAAGTTGCGGGCGGACCCACTCGACCAGCCGGTAAGTTTCTCTGGGCGGGCTTGGGAGACGCTCGCGCCAAACGGAGGTCTGGATATGTTCGGTCGCACCACGCTCGTGATGTCGGCGGCTTTTGCCGGAAGTCTTTTCGCCTCCGCGGCGGTCTATGCGGCCGACACGATTAAGCCCGCCGTTCTCTATGATCTTGGCGGCAAGTTCGACAAATCGTTCAACGAAGGTGTGTTCAACGGCGCGACAAAGTTCAAGAAGGAGACCGGCATCGATTTCCGCGATCTCGAGATCCAGAACGAGTCGCAGCGCGAGCAGGTCCTTCGCAAGTTCGCCAAGGATGGCTTCTCGCCGATCATGACCGTCGGCTTCGCCTGGGAGACCGCGCTGACAAAAATCGCGCCCGAATATCCCAAAACGAAATTTGGCATTATCGATGACGTGGTCGACCTGCCCAACGTCCAGTCGGTCGTGTTCAAGGAGCATGAGGGCTCGTTCGTCGTCGGCGTGATCGCGGCGGATACATCGAAGACCGGCAAGGTCGGTTTCGTCGGCGGCATGGACATCCCGCTGATTTCGAAATTTGAATGCGGCTACGCGCAGGGCGTTAAATATGGCTCCGATGGCAAGGCGGAAGTCTTCTCCAATATGACCGGCACAACGCCCGCGGCTTGGAACGATCCGGTCAAGGGCGGCGAACTCGCCAAGTCGCAGATGGATCGCGGCGCCGACATCGTCTACGCGGCAGCGGGCGCCACCGGTCAGGGCGTGCTGAAGGCCGCGGCCGACGCCGGCAAGTTCGGCATCGGCGTCGATTCCAACCAGAACGGTCTCTTCCCCGGCAAAATCCTGACCTCGATGCTGAAGCATGTCGACGTCGCGACCTACAAGTCGTTCATGGACGCCAAGAACGGAGACTGGAAGCCGGGCATTCTTGTGCTGGGCCTCAAAGAGGGCGGCGTCGATTACGCCGTCGACGACAACAACAAGGCCATTCTCAGCGCGGAGGTCAGGGCCAAAGCGGATCAGGCGAAAGCGGATATCATCTCGGGCAAGATTCAGGTGCACGACTACATGTCCGACAACAAGTGCCCATCCTGAGCGGAGCGCTGTTCGAGGAAGGCCGTTGCTCGTGACCGCGATGGCAGGGACTAATCCGGCCATCGACGTCCATCCTTATGCTCGATCGTCGCCATTCGGTCGCCGACGAGCGATGTTGGGCCGCCCCCTCGTCATCAGGACGAGCTGATGACGACTCCACCTGCTCCCGCCATCGAACTGATCGGCATCGATAAGAGCTTCGGCCCCGTTCACGCCAACAACAACGTCAATCTCGTCGTCGAGCGCGGCGTCATCCACGGCATTGTCGGCGAGAACGGCGCCGGCAAATCGACGTTGATGTCGATCCTGTACGGTTTTTATGAAGCCGACCGAGGTGAGATCCGCGTCAACGGCGAGCCGGTCAGAATCCGCTCCTCGCGCGAGGCGATCGGCCATGGCGTCGGCATGGTGCATCAGCACTTCATGCTGGTCCCGCCGCTCTCCGTGCTCGAAAACGTGATGCTCGGCGCGGAGGGCGGAGCGCTGCTCTCCGAGGGCGCGGGCGCAATCCGCAAACGACTCGGGGAGCTCGGGCGCGAATACGGCCTGATCGTGGATCCCAACGCCATTGTCGGCGAATTGTCGGTCGGCCTGCAGCAACGAGTCGAGATCCTGAAGGCGCTGGTGCGCGGCGCTGAAATCCTCGTGCTTGACGAGCCAACCGCGGTGCTGACGCCGGCCGAGGCGGACCAATTGTTCGAGATGCTGCGCGTCCTCAAGCGCGAGAACAAAACCATCATCTTCATCACTCACAAATTGCGCGAGATCATGTCGCTGACCGACCGCGTCTCTGTCATGCGGCGCGGGGAGATGGTCGCGACATTCGATACCGCGAGCACATCGCCGCCCGAGCTCGCCGACGCAATGGTCGGACGCAAAGTGATCCTGAAGATTGAAAAAGGCCCGGCGCATCCAGGCGCGATTGCGCTGGAAGCGCGGAATCTCGTGGTGCGCGACGACCGCGGCGTCGCTCGCATCGACGGCGTTTCGTTCATATTGCGCGAGGGCGAGATTCTCGGCGTGGCCGGCGTCGCCGGCAACGGGCAGTCGGAACTTCTCGAGGCGCTTGCGGGCATCCGACCGCTGAGTTCAGGCGATATCCTAATCGAAGGCGAGCCTATTCCGGCGCAGAAGCGCAATCCACACATGGAGCGGCTGCTTGGCGTCGGTCACGTGCCTGAAGACCGCCACCGCGTCGGGCTCGTCATGCCGTTCGAGGCCTGCGAGAGCGCGATGCTCGGATTTCATCGCGAGCCGGTTTACGGCAAGGGTTTCTTCTACGACCGCAAGGCGATCATCGCCGACGCCGATAGTAAGATGGAGTCCTTCGACGTCCGACCGCGCGCGCCATTGCTCAAGACCGCCAATTTCTCTGGCGGCAATCAGCAGAAGATCGTGCTGGCGCGTGAGATCGAGCGCAATCCGAAAATCCTGCTCATCGGGCAGCCGACCCGGGGCGTCGACATTGGCGCGATCGAATTCATCCACAAGCGCATCGTCGCGCAGCGCGACGCCGGCAAGGCGGTGCTCTTGGTCTCGGTCGAACTCGACGAGATCTTCGCGCTCTCGGACCGCATCATCGTGCTCTGCGGCGGCCGCGTTACGGGCGAGCGCCGGCCCGAGGAGACGAACGCCCAGGACCTCGGGCTGTTGATGGCGGGCGTAAGCGAGCGCGCCACATGAGCGCGCCGCTGAAGCCGTTGCCCGCTTGGGCGGACGTGGCGCTCATCCCTCTCGTCAATGTCGCCGCCGCTTTCGTCATCTCCGGTTTTGTGGTGCTGTCGATTGGCGAGAATCCGCTTGCAGCCGTCCAGAGCCTCGTCCTTGGCGCGCTCGGCGATCTCGAAGGGATTGGCTACACGCTGTTCTACGCGACCAGCTTCATATTCACCGGGCTTTCAGTCGCGATTTGTTTCCATGCCGGCCTGTTCAACATCGGCACTGAGGGGCAGGCCTATATCGGAGGCCTCGGCGCCGCGCTTGTTGCGCTTCATTTCGGTTTCCTGCCCGGCTACACGCTCGCCATCGCGGCAATCATCGGCGCGGCCGTGTTCGGCGCCGCTTTCGCGGCCATTCCCGGCTATCTGCAAGCCTATCGCGACAGCCACATCGTCATCACGACGATCATGTTCAATTACATCGCCTCCGCCATCATGGGCTACCTGCTCGTCAACGTCTTACGCAAACCTGGGCAGATGAACGCCGAGTCGACGCCCTTCCGCGGCGCCGCCCTCGTCCCTCAGTTTCACGAAGTGCTCGCCCATTTCGGGATCACATGGCCGGTGACGCCGTTCAATCTGTCCTTCCTGCTTGCTCTGCTATGCTGTCTCGCAGTCTGGCTGCTCATCTGGCGCACCCGCCTCGGCTATGAGATTCGCACCGTCGGCGCCAACCCGACCGCAGCAGTTTACGGCGGCATCTCCCCTGCCCGCGTCACGGTGATCACGACGCTGTTGTCAGGCGCGCTTGCCGGCGGTGTCGCGGCCAACATTATCCTCGGCGACCAGCATCGGCTGATCCTCGAATTTGTTGGCGGGTTCGGCTTCGTCGGCATTGCGGTTGCGCTCATGGGGCGCGCGCATCCTGTAGGCATCATCCTTGCTGCGATCCTGTTTGGCGTCCTCTATCAGGGCGGCCAGGCGCTCTCGATCGACATGCCCAAGATCAGCCGCGACATGATCGTCGTCATCCAGGGCCTGGTGGTGCTGTTCGCCGGCGCGCTCGAGCACATGTTCCGCCGTCCCGTCGCGACCCTGCTCGCACGGCGCACGACACAGCCGCCCATCTGACGGGCGGGCCACGCATGGATTGGTTCGACGCCCTCATCGTCGTTTTCGCCTCGGGCATCCGTCTCGCCGTCCCACTCATTCTCGCCTGCCTTGCGGGCCTTTGGTCGGAACGTTCGGGCATCGTCGACATCGGGCTTGAGGGCAAGATTCTCGTTGGCGCGTTCGCATCCGCCGTGGGCGCGACATTCACCGGCAGCGTCTGGCTCGGGCTCTTGGCCGGCGTCGCGGGGGCCGTCGTCTTCTCGCTTATTCACGGCTACGCCTCGATCGACCAGCGCGCGAACCAGATCGTGTCCGGCACCGCGATCAACATGGTGGCAGACGGACTCACCGCGCTCATCGGCAATGCGATCTGGTCGCAGGGCGGCCGGACGCCCCAACTTCCGGCGGAGGCGCAGTTCGGCGTGATCAACTTTCCGTTCGCTCACGAGATCGGCGCTGTGCCGATCATCGGTCCGATCTACGAGCATCTCATCTCGGGATACGATCTCATCACTTACTTGGCCTTTCTCCTCGTGCCCTTGACCTACTGGGCGCTTTACAGCACGCGCTTCGGCTTGAGGCTGCGGGCGGTCGGCGAGAATCCGGCCGCGGTCGATACCGCCGGCATATCGGTCAGAGGCTTGCGTTACGGCGCGGTGGTTATTTGCGGCGTCCTGGTGGGCCTCGCCGGCGTCTACCTCGTTCTGTCGCAGTTGGCATACTTCCAGCCGCACATGAGCGCAGGGCGGGGCTTTATCGCGCTTGCCGCCCTCGTCTTCGCCAAATGGCGGCCGTGGCCGGCGCTGGCGACGTGCCTTCTGTTCGGCTTCCTTGATGCGCTGGCGATCCGATTGCAGGGGGTAGAGCTGCCGGTCGTCGGACCCGTTCCGGTGCAGGCGATCGAAGCCCTACCTTATATTCTGACCGTCGTGTTGCTGGCGGGCTTCATCGGCAAGGCGATCCCGCCCAGAGCGTCGGGGATTCCTTATGTCAAAGAGCGCTGAATCGGCGCTTGTCGACTTGTTCGCCGCCGCCAAGGCCGCGCAGACGCATGCCTATGCGCCCTATTCACGCTTCAAGGTCGGCGCGGCGCTGCGCACGCAGTCGGGCGAGGTCTATTCGGGCTGTAACGTCGAAAACGCCGCCTATCCTCAAGGTTCCTGCGCCGAAGCGGGCGCTATCGCGGCGATGGCGCTAGCCGGCGAACGACGCATCGCCGAAATCCTCGTTGTCGGCGACGGTGCAGCCTTGTGCACGCCATGTGGTGGCTGCCGCCAACGCATCCGCGAATTCGCCGATCCCTCGACCTTGATCCATATCGCCGGCCCGGAAGGCGTGCGGGCGAAGTTCACCCTCGGCGAGCTGCTACCGGAGTCTTTCGGGCCAGACCATCTCGCGATCTGAAACCGCAGCGGCGGCGCATCCGTAGCCGGAGACGAAGTGAGATTCCTCTTGTGCAAAGGCGCTCAATGAAAGCGTGGCGACTCGACCGCCTCGCCGGAACTCTTCGATTCGAAGACGCGCCTATCCCGGAGCCTCGCGCTGGCGGCGTCGTGGTAAAGGTCGAAGCGTCCACTCTCATGTCCTATTTGAAAGCCTATGTGGAAGGCAGGTTGCCGATCTACAGTCCGCCGGACGGGCCATTCACGCCGGGCGGCAACGCGATCGGAATCGTGCACGCGGTTGGCCGCGAAGTGTATCACGTGAAGGTTGGACAGCGGGTCGTCACCTCCTCGCATATTGTTGCGAATGAAAATGCGCCGGAGCCGGCGCAGTTCCTCTTGGGCATTACCGCCGGTCCCGCGGGCAAGTCGCTTCAGGCGGACTGGCGCGATGGAACGCTCGCGGAATATACACACGTTCCGAAGTCGTGCGTGACGCCGATCGACGGGCTGGGCGCGCTCGGCGCGGCTGAGCTTTCGTTTCTGCCGCGATTCGCCGTGCCTTACGGGGGCCTTGTGCGCGGGCGTCTCGCTGCGGGCGAGACGATCATCGTCACGGGAGCGACCGGCGCCTATGGAAGCGCGGCCGTGCTCCTGTCGCTCGCTCTGGGCGCCGGGCGTGTCGTCGCGGCCGGGCGGAACGGAAAGGCGCTCGACGCGCTCGCGCGACTCGGCGGTCCACGCGTGGCGACCGTTGCACTTTCGGCGGCCGTCGAAGCCGACGCGAATGCCCTCCGCGCCGCCGCGGGGGGAGGCGCGCACATAGCGTTCGACATGGTCGGCGGCGCGCAAGATCCCAACGCGACGCTCGCGGCGCTCAAGAGTCTGCGCCGCGACGGGCGGCTCGTGCTGATGGGCAGCATGGCGGTCCCGCTGCCGATTTCCTATCTCGATGTGATGCTGAACAACCTCGAGATCATCGGGCAGTTCATGTATCCTCAGGATACGTTCATGCGTCTTGTCGAGCTGGCGCGCGCGGGTCTGTTGAACCTCCGCGCAATTCGCGCACGGTCGTTTCCTTTAGAGGCCCTACCCGCCGCGATGGAAGCAGCCGCCACGACAGACGCTCTCGAATGCATCGTCGTGACGACTTCCTGAACCGCTCCAGCGCCTCCTTGCGATCAGACCTCCCGCCACGGCGGCTGTGATGGATCGCTGAGCTTGAAATTCACCGGACCGATGCCGCAGATGGCGATGACAGCGGGCTCGCTGTGGCCGCGGATCACCCCATCGTAATGGGGGGTCAAAGCGACCCGACGCACGTAGCTGCCGGCTTGAACCGGCACGCAGGCGGCCGCGTCAAAATCGGCGCCGCTGTTGCACCACCAGGTTCCCGACAGCACCATGCAATAGCGATCGGTCGAATAGAAGTGCGGCGCGCTCATATATCCCGGATGCCAGCGAATGAGGGTGTAGTAGAGGCCTGGCGCGTTGGTGTCGCCGGCGAGCGCGCACATATCGACGCTCTGCGGCGGAAACGGCGCCTGGCTCCTCCATGGCAGCGTGTCCGGCGGCTTGATGATCGTCTGCTCCGGATTGAGCGGACTGGCCGCCGCCTCAGTGACGCCGAACGGCAACGCCGCCATGAACGAGGTGAGTAGCAGATCCCGCCGGCTCGCCTGATGCTCCATATGCCGCCTCCCTCTTTGCCGTCTTCCCGTGTTCCGACGAGCTCTCTAGTATGGCGCAACATGGGAAGCAGGTCGAACGCCTGGCTCTCACACTTTCGCGAGGCGCGACGAATGGATCCTGTCCCTGACGCGGCGATCGACGCGATCAGGAGCCGCGGGCTCAATTCCCTGCCGCCGCTCGCCATCGTGCTCGGCTCGGGCTTGGGCGCTTTCGCCGACGAAGCGCGCGATGCGATCGCGATCTCCTACGCCGACATTTCCGGCTTCCCCAAGCCTAGCGTCGAGGGCCACGCCGGGCGGCTGGTGGTCGGGAGGATCGAAGGCCAAAGGGTGACGCTGTTTCAGGGCCGCAGCCATTACTACGAACGCGGCGACGCGAACGCGATGCGGATCGCGATCGACGCGTTCCGCGCGTTAGGCGGCGAGACGTTGCTGCTCACCAACGCCGCCGGCGGCCTCAACAAAGAGTGGCCACCCCCTTCGCTTGTCGCGATCACCGATCACATCAACTTTTCCGGGATGAACCCACTGATCGGCCATGCCGGCCCGGATCGTTTCGTGCCGCTGACCAAAGCCTATGATGCGGCGCTGATCGCCACGCTGCACGAAGCGGCGAGACGCGCCGACATCGAGCTCAACGAGGGCGTCTACATGTGGTTTTCCGGGCCGAGCTTCGAGACGCCGGCCGAGATTCGCGCCGCGCGAATTCTTGGCGCGGATCTCGTGGGCATGTCGACCGTGCCGGAGGTGATCCTGGCGCGCCGCGCAGGTTTGCGCTGCGCCGCAGTCTCGGTCGTCACCAATTATGCCGCAGGTCTCGCCAGCGGCGATCCGAGCCATGAGGAGACGCAAGCGGTCGCGCATGAAGCCGCCGACCGCTTCAAGCGCCTGCTGCGCGGCTTCATCCGCTCCTATCGGTCGCAACCGGCGTGATGCTGCCGCAGGAGATCATCCGCGCCAAGCGCGACGGAGAGACCTTGAGCGCGGGCGAGATCGGCGACTTCATCGCCGCGCTTACGAGCGGGGCGGTCACGGAGGGACAGGCGGCCGCCTTCGCCATGGCGATCTATTTTCGCGGCATGTCGCTCGACGAGCGCGTCGCGCTGACGCAGGCGATGACCCGTTCCGGCTTAAGCCTCGATTGGCGCGACGCGAACCTGGCGGGCCCAATCCTCGACAAGCACTCCACAGGCGGCGTTGGCGACAATGTTTCGCTGATGCTGGCCCCGATGCTCGCGGCGTGCGGCGCCTACGTGCCGATGATTTCCGGGCGCGGCCTCGGCCATACCGGCGGCACGCTCGACAAACTTGATTCGATCCCAGGCTACGCCTCGCAGCCGAACTTGGCTTTGTTCAAAGGGGTGGTCAAGGAGGCGGGCTGCGCGATCATCGGCCAAACGGCCGACCTCGCGCCAGCCGACCGACGCCTCTACGCGATTCGCGACGTGACAGCGACGGTGGAATCAGTCGCGCTCATCACCGCCTCGATCCTGTCGAAAAAACTTGCAGCGGGGCTGCAAGGGTTGGTCATGGACGTCAAGACGGGCTCAGGCGCCTTCATGGCAACCTTGGATGGAGCGCGGGAGCTCGCGACCAGCATCGCGACGGTCGCCAACGACGCCGGCCTGCCTACCGTTTCGCTCATTACCGACATGAACGAGCCGCTCGCCAGCGCGGCCGGCAATGCGGTCGAAATACGCAACGCCGTCGACTATCTGACCGGGGCTCGGCGTGACAAGAGGCTTGACCGGGTGACGATCGCGCTTGGCGCCGAACTGCTCGCGCTCTCGGGACTGGCGAGCGGCCCCGACGCGGGCGTTGCGGCATTGAGACGCGCGCTTGAGACGGGCGCGGCGGCGGAGCGGTTCGAGCGCATGGTCGCCGCGCTCGGCGGCCCGAAGGATTTCATATCGCGCGCGCATACGACGCTGCCTCAAGCGCCGGTGCTCACCGATGCGGCTCCCGAGACGCGAGGCTTTGTCGTCAGCGTCGACGTTCGCGCGGTCGGGCTCGCGGTGGTCGAGCTGGGCGGCGGCCGGTCGCGCGCCGCCGACGCGATCGACCCGGCGGTTGGTCTGACCGAACTCGCCTCGATCGGGGCTGAAGTCGGCCCCGACGCGCCACTCGCCCGCGTGCATGCGCGGAGCACGGACAAGGCCGAGGCGGCCATTCGGCGCCTCCGCGCCGCCTATCGCCTCGACGAAGCGCCGCTTTCGCCCGGCGATCCGGTGATCGAGCGCGTCGTCGGGACACCGCAGTGAGCGTGCTTATCGCGATTTCAGGCTGGGACCCCAACCCCTGGCGAACACGCATGGAGGCGCTGCTGCCGTCCCATGAGATTGTGATGCTGGGCGAACCGTTCGACCGGGAGTCCATTCGCTATGCGCTGAGTTGGCGCCATCCGCCGGGCGCGCTCAAAGACCTTCCCAACCTTCGGGTGATTGTCTCGCTCGGAGCTGGCGTGGATCATCTCTTCTCCGATCCCGCTCTCCCGGATAGGCCGATCGTGCGCGTAGTCGATCCCGATCTCACGAACCGAATGAGCGAGTGGGTGGTCATGCATGCGCTCGCCCATCTGCGCCAGCTCCGCCGCTACGAACGCCAGCAGAGCGAGCGTGTCTGGGCGGACGACGACCAGCAACCGAGGGCCAGCGACATTCAGATCGGCGTGCTTGGATTGGGGGTCATGGGCAAGGACGCCGCGGTCAAGCTGAAGGCGCTTGGCTTCAAAGTCGCCGGCTGGAGCGCAAGCCCGAAATCTCTGGCCGAAGTCGCCTGTTTTTCGGGCGCGGATGGGCTCAAGCTCTTGCTGGCGCAAACCGACATACTCGTCGTGCTGCTGCCGCTGACCGAAGCCACGTGCGGGATCATCAACGCGCCGCTTCTGTCGCAGCTCAACCGAGGCGGCCCGCTCGGCGGCCCGATCCTGATCAATGCCGGACGCGGCGGATTGCAGGTCGAAGCCGACCTCCTCACCGCACTGGACTCCGGCGCGCTCAAAGGCGCCTCGCTCGATGTGTTCGAGCGCGAGCCGCTGCCAAAGGATTCGCGCCTATGGTCGCATCCTGAGGTCTATGTCAGCCCGCACAATGCGGCGATGTCCTCGCCCAAGGCGATCGCCTCGCTCGTCGCGCGACAGATCGAGGCGTACGAACGCGGCGAGCCGCTCGCCCATGTGGTCCACCCACGCCGCGGCTATTGAGGCGAGGCGTCAGGATGCGCTGACGCCTGACGCCCCTTGCGGCGCTACTTCTTCTTGCAGGTGTCGATCGTCTCCGGCGTGCAGACATCGAGGCCGATCGTCACCGGATCCGAGACGGTCTTGCCTTGGCTCAGATCGTTGAGGAGATAGATCGCCTTGTAGCCCATCTCGAACGGCCGTTGTCCGACCTGTCCGTGGCTCAAGCCTGCCTTCAGATCGTCCATCTGCATCGGCAGAGTCTCGACGAACAGCATGACCAGATCTTTCTTGTCGAGCCGATCCTTGTACTTGCCCATGAGTTCTTTATAGGCCTTCACCTCCATCTGGGGAGCGCCGCCCGCGTCGAGGACAGCGTCGATCTTCGGATATTTGGCCAAGAGGTCGGTGAGCTGGGTGATCGACAGCGGGAAATCATCGTTGTTGTAGAGCGGACAGCCTGCGACCTGCTTCCACTTGTCCGCAGGCAGGGTCTCCGTCATGCCCTTGATGCGGTCGTTCATGTTGGCCGCGGCCGGTCCCCCCGTCTGGATGCAATAAGTGCCGCCGTTCGGCTTGAGCGCCATCGCCTGTTGGGCGACCGCTTTGCCGACCTCTTCATTGACCGTGCCGATATAGGCGGCGCGAAGCCCCTTGTCGCCGGGCAACAAGTCGCTGTCCCAGGTCACGACCGGAATGTTGGCTTCCTTCGCCCGCGCCAGCACCTTGCCGATTGCCGGAGCGTTGGCGGCGGAGACGCCAATGCCGTCGACATGCTTGGTGATGAGGTCCTGCACAACCTGCACCTGCTCCTGCTCGGTCGCGTCGGCCGGCCCGATGAACAGGCATTGAATGCCGCCGATTTCCTTCGCCGCCTTCATGCAGCCGTCACGCGCCTGATCGAAGAACGGATTGTTCATCGCCTTCGGCACGAGCGCGAAGACCCTATCCTTGGCTTCAGCCGAAATGGGTTGAACGGCTCCGATCAGGGCCGCGAGAGCGACAAGACTCGTTACTTTCATTGACGTTTCCTCCGTTTACGCCGCCTGCGTTCTCGCAGACGGAGATTTATTCCGCGGACGTTCGACGCGCCCGCTCGAGCAGCATTGCCCCCGCTATGATCAGGCCAACGAACGTGCCCTGCCAATAGGGATCCACGCCCGCGAGCAGAAGCGCATTGCGCACGATTTCGATCAGCGCGGCGCCGATCACCGCGGCGTAGGGAATGCCATAGCCGCCCATGAGATCGGTGCCGCCAATGACAGTCGCGGCGATGACCTGAAGCTCGTAGCCGACGCCAAGCCCGTTGGTGACGGATCCAAGCCACGCGACCATGAGAATGGCGGCGATTCCGGCCGAAAGGCTGCTGAGGACATAGACCGAGACTTTGACCGGCACGACAGGGATGCCGGTCAGCAGCGCCGCCTGCTCGTTGCCGCCGATGGCGTAGACGTATCGGCCCCAACTTGTGTTGGCCAAGACGATCGTGAGCACGACGGCGATCAGCGCCATCGCGATGACGACCGAGGGGATGCCGAAGAGACTGCCGCCGCCGAGCGAGCCGAACAGTTTCTCATCCGGTCCGAATTGATAGATCATTTTGTTGTTCGACAGGATCAGCGCCTGGCTGCGCGCGACCGACAACATGATCAGCGTCACGACGAACGGCGAAAGCTTGAATCTAGCGATCGCGTAGCCGTTGATGAGGCCGCAAAGCAGCGCAACCCCCATGCCCGCGCCGACTCCCGCCCACAACGGATATCCAGCCTGAAGCGTAAGCCCGGTCACAATGCCAACAAGGCCCATCACCGAGCCAACAGACAAATCGATGCCGCCGGTGATGATCACCAACATCTGGCCCATGCCCATGATGGCGACGAACCCGAAGTTGCGGCTATCGTTGTAGAGATTGTCGTAGCTGCGAAACGGCTCGGAGATCAGCGCCATCACGACGCAAATGATCAGAACCGCGAGCGTGATCGCCGCGGGCTGACCAAGCCTTACGATCCCAAAACGACGCACGGGCGACACAGCGAGTTCAGCCCGCGCGGACACGTTCGCGCTCTTTCATATGTAGGCCGAACCGCGATGGTCGATCAACGAGCCTCGCCTCGTGGCGCGCTGAGATCGCCGAAAGGCGAGAAAACGTCCGTCACCGCGACGGCGCCTGCGCATGAACGTTTCCCCTGGTCGCCCGCGTGGTTGCGGTCGCTACCGATTAGCGCGTTCGACAACCGGCAAGTGCGAAGGCTAGTGAGGGATCAATTGTATTGTCAAGCACGGCTGCCGGAATCCAAGCGCCCCGGCCGTTATCGCTTGATTCTCACACATCTCCGCATTCGCCAACCACGAAGAATCTCGCTATCGTCGTCCTCGAAGGCGTATTGGCCGAGGGAGGAAAACATATGCTTTGGGGGATCGATCCGCTGCTCACCGCGGACCTGCTTTACGCCTTGCGACGGATGGGACATGGCGACGAGATCGTGATCGTCGACGCCAATTTCCCTGCAGACTCGACTGCAATGTCCACCGTGATTGGCGAACCGATCCCGTTGGCCGGCGTCAACGCGGCGCGCGCCGTCGAGGCGATCCTGTCGGTGATGCCGCTCGATACGTTCGTCCCCGATCCTGCGTGCCGCATGGAAATCGTCGGCGATGCAGACACCATGCCGCCAGTGCAGCGCGAAGTGCAGCAGGCCGTCGATCGCGCGGCGAGCAAGCACGTGCCTCTTCTTGGCGTCGAACGCTTCGCCTTCTATGAGCGCGCCAAGAACGCCTTCGCCATCGTCCCGACCGGCGAACGTCGCTTCTACGGTTGCTTCATCTTCAAGAAAGGCGTGGTCCCCCCGGAGTGAGCGCGTTGCTGCCGACAGAAACCCTCCGACGCGCCCGAAGTTGGGTGTGCGCCGCCCGTTGATCGTTGTTCCACCGACAGATCGAATTCTGCTGAGGAGAGACGTGGCAAGGATCAACATCGTTCACTCGACCGAATATTCCTACCGCAGCGCGGTCGGTCTCACGCGTCACCGCTTGATGCTGCGTCCTGACGACAGCCACGATTTGCGGCTTCACCATGTCGCCCTCGACGTGGATCCCAAGCCGTCGCTCGTTCATTGGACCCATGACGCTTTCGACAATTCGATCTGCTTTCTCGAATGGCCGGAGAGCTTGAGAACGGATCGCCTCAGCATCATTTCGACTCTCGATCTGACCCACCACCCCGAGGGGCCTCCGCTACCCGTCTACAGCCTCGACCTCGCGGCGAACACCTTCCCGTTCAGCTATGCCGCAGAAGAAACTCCCGATCTCGCTAGCCTCCTGAAACGCCAGGAGGCCGATCCGAACGGAACCGTCGACAAATGGGCGCGGCGCTTCGTAGGCGTCCCCGGCAAGGCCCGCACGCTCGCCGTCATGGAGGCCATGACCCACGCAATCAAAGCTGAATTCCGCTACGAGGCCAGGTACTCGGAAGGCACGCAGACAGCAACCGGGACACTTGCGTCTAGATCCGGCACGTGTCGCGACTTCGCCGTGCTGATGATGGAAGCCCTGCGCTCTTTCGGCGTCGCCACGCGCTTCGTCACCGGGTACCTTTACGACGATACGTCAGGAACGACTCGGGGGGGCGGCAGCACGCATGCCTGGTGCAACGTCTATTTGCCGGGAGCGGGATGGATGGAATACGATCCGACGAACGGCTTGGTCGCGGGCGCGAACCTTATTCGCGTCGGCGTCGCCCGGTCCGCTAGCCAAGCGCTACCGATCTCGGGGGGATATGTCGGCGCGCCGGATGATTCGCTCGGGCTTAGTGTGGACGTCGCGGTCCGCGCGGAGCCAATCTGACTTGGCGAGATGGTCGGTGCTGGAGAGCGAGGAGTGAGTTCCGACCAGTCCGCTGACGCAACTTTTGAGGCGCCCTATGTCTCAACCGGGCGCCTGCCCTCTCCAGACATTGTCAGAGCCCTGGTGTCTGACGCCCACGAGCGCTTTGGATCGAACAGGGATGGCAGGGTCTCGGATGTTTACCCGGCGCTCGCTGACGTTCCGGAGGACCTCTTCGGTCTCTGCGTGGTCGGCGTGAGCGGGGGGACCTACGCGAGCGGCGATTGGGACATTCCGTTCTCGATCATGAGCGTGTCGAAGCCGTTCGTGTTCGCATTGATCCTACAGGTCCTGGGCGCGGATGAGGCACGCCGGCGTTTGGGCGTCAACGCGACTGGGCTGCCGTTCAACTCGCTGGCGGCGGTCGAGCGCAGCGAGGACGGCCGAACGAACCCAATGGTCAACTCTGGCGCCATCGCCGCAACCAGTCTCGCTCCGGGTTCGACGCTCGAAGAACAATGGCGATTTATTCTCGACGGCCTGTCGCGATTTGCTGGCCGCGCACTCGTCATTAACGAAGGCGTGTTCGCATCGGCCAGTCAGAGCAATTCCCGCAATCAGGCGATCTGCCAATTGCTCCGCAATTGCGGGCAGCTCGCCATCGAGCCGGTCGACGCGGTCGAGCTCTACACACGGCAATGTTCGCTTAACGTGACAGCTAAGGATCTTGCCGTCATGGGCGCGACGCTCGCCGACGGCGGAGTCAACCCGCTAACGCGGAATCGGGTCGTCGATGCAGAAAGCTGCAAATACACGCTGGCGGTCATGGCGGCGGCGGGCCTTTACGAAACATCCGGGGACTGGCTGTATGACGTCGGACTGCCGGGCAAAAGCGGGATCAGCGGGGGAATCGTGACAGTCTCTCCCGGTAAGGGAGGGTTCGGCGCCTTCGCTCCGCGGCTCGACGACGCGGGCAATAGCGTCAAGGGGCAGCTCGCTGCGCGTTACCTTTCCGAGCGCCTCGGCCTCAGTCTGTTCGCCTCCCAGGCGGAGCCATGAGATTCGCTGAAGTCGCTTCGCCAATATGCGTTGGAGCGAGCACGCGATGACGGCGATTCACGTCCCCGGACTTCTCACCTTCACAATCGCCATTCTCGTGTTCTTCGCCGGCGCCGGGCTCAATCGCCTAATCGGGCCCTTGCGACGCTGGAACATTCCGGAGCCCGTAACGGGCGGCTTGGTCGCCGCCGCTGCGACCTTGCTGGCCTATGTTGTGCTGGGCGTGGAGATCAGCTTCACGCTCGACGCGCGCGACACGCTGCTCCTCTATTTCTTCACCGGCATTGGTCTCAACGCCAGGCTCGACGACCTCATTGCCGGCGGTCGGCCGCTGCTGATCCTGCTCGCTCTTACGCTGGTCTATCTGGTCCTTCAGAATCTGATCGCGGCCGGCAGCGTTGCCGCGCTCGGTCTGCCCAAGGGGATCACTGCATTCGTGGGTTCCGCCTCGCTCATCGGCGGACACGGCACTACGATTGCGTGGGCGCCCATCATCACCCAGCGCTTTGGCATTGCCAATGCGCTCGAAGTCGGCATCGCGACGGCGACGCTCGGATTGGTCGTCGCGAGTCTTGTCGGTGGTCCGATCGCCGGCTTTCTCATCGCGCGCTATGGTCTCAGCGGACCCTCGGCGCTCGACCCGGTCGTCGGCCTGCCCGACGATCCCGATAACAAACCCATCGACGATCTGAGCCATGTCACCCTTCTGCGCACGTTGTTGATTCTGAATGCGGTGATCCTGATCGGCTATGCTTTGGAGGAGACGATCGAGGAGACGGGCGTCAAACTGCCATTGTTCGTCGTTTGCCTTCTGGTTGGCATCGTCGCCACCAATATTGTTCCGCGGCTCATTCCCAACATTCAATGGCCTACGCGAACACGCGCGTTGGCGCTCATCTCGGACCTGTCGCTCAACATCTTCCTGGCGATGTCGTTGATGAGCATGCAACTCTGGACGCTGGGCGGGCTCGGGCCGGCGTTGGTTGTGGTGCTGGCGGTGCAGACGGTCGCGGCGGTCGCCTACATCGTCTTTGTCGTCTTTCCGGCGATGGGCCGAAACTATCAGGCAGCCGTGATCTCCGCCGGCTTCACCGGAGTGAGCCTCGGCGCGACGCCGACCGCCATCGCCAATATGACAGCCGTGACCAAGCTGCACGGCGCCTGTGCGCAGGCCTTCATCATTCTGCCGCTGGTTTCGGCCTTTTTCATCGACATCGCGAATGCGGCGGCGATCGGATTTTTGGCGCGGTGAAAGGCTAAGGCTAGCCTGCCTTCTTCCGCGCGCCGGGCTTTTGCGCCGTCTGTTTCTCTGGCGCTTCCTTTGCCGCCGCGCCTGCTTCCTTCGCGGGCGCGCCACCCGAAATCGGCAACAGCATCTCGCGCTGGTCCGGGCTGCCCTTCGCCGTCCGCTTGCCTTTAGCCGCTGCAGCAGGCTTCGCTGCGGCGGGTGCGGCCGCCGGCGCCACTTGTCTGGCGGCCGTCTTTGGCGTTTCCTCCTTGGCCTTCTCGATGCTCTGCTTGAGCGCCGCCATCAGATCCGTGCCAGCGACAATCCTGGGCATCGGTCGCTGTTTGGGGATTGGCATCCCCGCCCTCTTCTCGTTCAGCATGGCGACAACCGCCTCCTCATAGCGGTCGTGAAACAGCGTCGGGTCGAAGGTCGCCGCCTTGCTTTCGAGAATATGCTCGGCAAGAGCAAGCATGTCCTTCGGAATTTGAATGTCGCCAATGTCGCCGAAATAGATCGTTTCTTCTCGGACTTCGTAAGGGTACCTGAGCGTGGCGCCGAGCAGGCCCTTGCCCCGCGGCTGGAGCATGATCACGCGCTCGCGCTTCGATAGGACCACGCGGCCCAAGGCCACCATGCCCTTGCCGAGCATGGCGTCGCGGATGACTGCAAAAGCCTCCAGCGCAACCTTGTTCTCCGGAACCAGATAATAGGGGCTGTCGATAAAGCGTTCGTCGACTTGCGCTTTCGGCACAAAGCTATCGATGTCGATCGTATGACTGCTCTCGATCGCGATGGCGTCGAGTTCTTCGTCCTCGACCTGCAAGTAGACGCCTTTGTCGACTTCGTAGCCCCGCCCCTTATCGTCGGGATCGATTGGGTCGCCTGTCCCCTCGTCGACCAATTGCTGACGAAGGCGATTGCCGGTCTTTTTGTTGATCTGCCGGAAGGCGACTCGGTCGCCAGATGAGGTCGCGGTGTAGAGCGCGATCGGGCACGAGACGAGGGAAAGCTTGAGATAACCCTTCCAATAGGGACGTGGCGGGGCCATGGGAACTCCTACTCAACGCAAACAGAAATCCTTATAACACGCGGGAGGTTGTTCCGGACAGCCTTGGCAAGGATTCTTTAACCAATGTCGGCGGCGAGCGGTTTGCGCCGTCCTAAGCCCCTGACGCGGCCAGCCTTACCCCGCTATTGGTGAGATCGGTCGTTCCGGCCCAGGTCAAATGGTGGACGGCGGGCGCGGGTGCTCGAAGGAGTCGCGCCGACGGAGGGCGTTCGAGTGAAATGTTCAAC
>Ga0209624_10001073_pt1 | contig 22637 bp, 20 predicted proteins | sample JacPinW_OM2H0_O1_FD_188565 | JGI IMG/M metagenome (GOLD analysis project Ga0209624, IMG submission 188565) | Forest soil microbial communities from Algoma, Ontario, Canada - Jack Pine, Ontario site 1_JW_OM2H0_O1 (SPAdes) (version 2) | ecosystem: Environmental > Terrestrial > Soil > Boreal...
GTCGATCCTGTCGACAGGCTTGGTCGAGAGACATGAGTTCGAGGAAGCGCGCGCTCTCGGCGCGGTCGGCGAGTTGCTCGGTCATCTCTTTTCCTCACACGGCGACTTGATTGAGAGCGGCGTGTCGGCGCGGGCTCTGTCCATGTCCGCTGCTGATATCCAACAACGCGCGACGATCGCCGTCGCAGGGGGAAAGACCAAGATCAATGCGATCAGAGGCGTGCTAGCAAGCGGTTTGCTGCACGGCCTGATTACCGACGAGAGCACCGCAAAGGCGCTCGCGGACTAGCCCTCATCGCAAAACGCGATGAGGGAAGGAAACCAAGGAGGAAGCGATGCACGACAAGGCGAAAGAGTTCTTTGCGGCATTCAAGGCCGGGAAGATGAGTAGGCGCGAACTCATGAGCGGCGCAGCGAAGCTAGGCGTCAGCGCCGCGACCGCCAACTTCCTTTTCAACGCCGCCGCGACTCAGGCGCTGGCGGCTGATTTCGACTGGAAAAAATTCAACGGCACAAAGCTGCACCTGCTCCTGAACAAGCATCCTTACGCCGACGCGATGATTGCGGACCTCGACAACTTCAAAGGTCTGACGGGCATGGACGTCACTTACGACATCTTCCCGGAGGACGTGTATTTCGACAAGGTGACGGCCGCGCTATCGTCGGGGTCGAGCCAGTACGACGCGTTCATGACCGGCGCCTACATGACCTGGACCTACGGGCCGGCTGGCTGGATCGAAGACCTCAACGCGTGGATCAAGGATCCCGCCAAGACCAATCCGAAGTACGATTGGGAAGACGTGCAGCCGGGTCTGCGGGCGTCCACGGCATGGAACGGCGTGCCCGGAGCCGCGCTCGGATCGGCCGACGCCAAGCAATGGTGCATACCCTGGGGCTTCGAGCTCAATTCGACCGCGTACAACCGCAATATGTACGACAAGGCCGGGGTCAAGCCGGCTAACAACCTTCCGGAACTCATCGAGACCACCGCCAAGCTCACCAAGGATTTAGGCGGCCCGTACGGCATCGGCGTCCGCGGCTCACGCTCGTGGGCGACGATCCATCCCGGTTTTCTGTCCGGCTATTCCAACTATGGGCAGCGGGACCTCACCGTCACCGACGGCAAATTGAAGGCCGCGATGAATACGCCTGAATCCAAGGCGTACCATAAGCTGTGGGTGCAGATGATCCAGGATTCGGGGCCCAAGAACTGGTCGACCTACACCTGGTACCAGGTCGGAACCGATCTCGGGGCGGGCGCTTCGGCCACCATCTTCGACGCCGACATCCTCGGTTATTTCATGAATGGCGGCACCAACAAGGAGAAGGGTAATCTCGGTTTCCACGCTTTCGCAGCCAATCCCGAAGCCAAGGCTCCGACCCCGAACGTGTGGATCTGGTCGCTGGCGCTGAACACCGCGGGCAAACAAAAGGACGCCGCCTGGTATTGGATGCAATGGGCGTCGTCGACCGAGCACGATCTGTTCGGCGCGCGCAAGATGGACTTCGTCAATCCCGTCCGTGCTTCCGTCTGGAAGGATGAGGAGTTCCGCAGCCGGATCGACAAGTCCTACAACGGCTACCTTGCGCAATACGACGCGTCGGCGCCAGGCGCTCGCATCTACTTCACGCCGCAGCCTTTGTTCTTCGACGTCACCACGCAATGGGCCGAGGCGCTGCAGAAGATGGTCGCCAAGGAAGTGCCTGTCGACGACGGGCTCGATCAGTTGGCTGCCTCCATCGACAAGCAGCTCAAGGACGCGGGGCTCGGCTGAGCCTTGGTCAAAACGCGAGCGCGCGGGGCCAGGTTCAAAGCCCGCGCGCACCGCGGATTGTCGAGCTTGGCGCGCGTCCGAGGTGATCAGGGTCAGGGATCGCAGGTAAGGTTTGTTTTGTGACTGACGCTGCAGTCAAGCACGCCGGCGCGCCAGCGCGTCGGCGGATCAATTACCTGCCATACCTGCTTAGCCTGCCGGCCCTGCTCGTCTGCATCGGGATTCTGATTCCCTTCGTCACCGCTGTCTATTATTCCCTACAGCGTTATCGTCTGAACCTGCCGATGATGCGGGGGTTCATCTGGTTCCAGAACTACGTCGACTTTTTTTCCGATCGTGAGTTCTGGCACACCGTTCAGGTGTCGCTCGAATATACGGTGCTGACGGTCGGGGTCGAGCTCGTGTTCGGCTTAGGCATCGCCATGCTTCTGCAGAAGCAGACGCGTATCAACAACATCGTCTCGATCCTGCTTCTTCTGCCCCTCATGACGGCGCCGGCGATCGCGGCGCTCATGTGGAAGCTGATGACCAATCCGAACTTCGGCGTACTCTCTTATTTTGTGCAGCTTCTCGGGTTCAACAATTTCAAGTGGGCGTCCGACCCGAGCACCGCTTTGTTCACCGTCGTGCTCGTGGACGTGTGGGTCTACACGCCCTTCATCATGATTTTGCTTCTGGCGGGATTGCGATCCTTGCCGACGCAGCCGTTTGAAGCCGCGGCGCTCGACGGCGTTCCAAGGCGGTTCGTCTTCTTTCGGATCACGCTGCCGATGCTGACGCCCTACATCATCACCGCTGCGCTGTTCCGGATGCTCGATTCGATCCAGCAATTCGATATCATCTATCCGATGACCCAGGGTGGCCCCGGCAACACGCTGCTGGTCTTTCAGGTCCGCGCCTATCTCGAATTCTACCAATATACGAACGTGGGCAAGTCCGCCGCGCTTCTGATCATCCTGTGGGCGATCACATACGCGTTGTCGAACGTCTTCATCAAACAATGGCTGAAACTGCGCGAGCGCGCGCGCGGACTGGCTTAAGGAGAAGGCGGCTGTGGAGCATATGTCTGTTCTGGAGCGGGTCGTGCGGGGCGTCTTGATCGCCCTCATTGTCCTCTTTTTCCTGTTTCCGATCTTCTGGATCTTCCTCATGTCCTTCCAGACCAATGAGGATATCCTGCGCATCCCGCCCAGCCTCTTCTTCACGCCGACGCTCTCCAACTACTCGGCGCTGATCACGGGCAAGCTCGTTTCGAATGCCGGAACACTCGACATCGCGTTTATGAAAAATCTCTGGAATAGCGTCCTTCTCTCGACGGCGTCTGTCGTGATCGCGCTCATTCTTGGAGTGCCCGCGGCTTATGCGTTCGCGCGCTTCAAGTTTCGTCTCGGCGAGGACATCGCGTTCACCCTGTTGTCGTTTCGCTTCGCGCCGCCGCTGCTCGTGCTGCTGCCGCTCTCGCTTTATTTCCAGCAGCTGGGCTTGACCGACACCTACATCGGTCTCATCTGGGTCTATCAGCTGATCGCGCTGCCGCTCATCCTGTGGATCGTGCGCGGTTATTTCGAGGATCTCTCTCCGGACATTGAATACGCCTATCGCGTCGCGGGTCATTCGTGGTGGCGCACGTTTACCCGCATCGCCATTCCGCTGGCGGGACCTGGAATCGCCGCGGCCGGGCTCCTGGCCTTCATTTTCTGCTGGAACAACTTCGTCTTCGCGCTCATTCTGGCGTCCGCCGAGAAGCAGCCGGTAACGGTCGGCGCGCTCGCCTTTGTCACCGCTTCCGGCATTCAATATGGACAGATCGCCGCGGCAATTGCGCTTTCCGTTGCGCCGACGCTCGCGCTCGCCCTTTACGCCCAACGCTATCTCGTCGAGGGTCTCTCGCTCGGCGCGTTGAAGGGCTAGTCATGGCCAATATCGAGATCCGCTCAGTTAGCAAGGAGTTCAAGACGGGCAAGGTGCTCGACCGGATTTCGCTTAGCGCCGAGGACGGCGAGATTGTCGCGATTTTCGGGCCCTCGGGATCGGGCAAGACCGTGCTTCTGCGGCTTGTCGCCGGCGTCGAGCAACCCGACGAGGGGCGTATTTTGCTCGGCGGTCGCGACGTCACCGACCAGGCTCCGGAGACGCGGAGCGTGGGAATGGCGTTCCAGAACTTCGCGCTCTTTCCCCACATGTCCGCGTTCGACAACGTTGCGAGCGCACTCACCGCCCACAAGGTTCCGCGAGACATTATCCGCGCGAAGGTCGAGAAGGTCGCCACGCTGTTAAAGATTGAGCACGTTCTTGGGCACGCGCCGCGCGAACTGTCCAACGGTCAGAAGCAACGCACCGCCTTAGCTCGGGCGTTGGTCGCCGAACCCAAAATCCTGCTGCTCGATGATCCCCTGCGCAACGTCGACGCCAAATTGCGTTATGAGATGCGCCTGGAACTGCCTTCTCTCTTGAAGGCGTCCGGGTCGACAGTTCTCTACGTCACGCAGGACTACAAGGAAGCGATGGCCCTTGGCGACAGGATCGCGGTGCTGTCGGACCGAGACTTCGCGCAGATCGCTCGACCTGCTGAGATTTATGGAGGGCCAGCGACGATCAATGTCGCGAGCCTGTTTGGAGATCCGACGATCAACCTGATGCCGGTCGAGCCGCTGGCTTCATCCGCCGGTCAGAAGATCGGCATCGGCGGCGCCGCGTTGTCGCTGCCTCCCGGTTATGCCCACATGGCCGGGAAACCGTGCGTTCTGGGATTGCGGGCGGAAAATATTTTCGTCGAAGATACGGCGTCGCCGGAGAGCGTTCCGGTCGAGGTGGTCGCGGTGACGCCGCTCAATGAAAGAACGCTGCTTCTTCTTCGCACCAATGACGGTCGCGAAATTCTGGCCTCAGAAGCGGGGACGAACGAGGCTCCGCGCAGGCATGGGGCCGCCTTCGCGCGGTTTGACGCCGAATCTGTTCTTCTCTTCGACCCGGCAAGCGGTCGCCGCATCGCTCCGCAGGCAGCGTGAGAGCCATGTCCGAGGCCGCTCTCACGATCAAAAGCGTCGACAAGATCTACGAGGGACGCGGGAAGGGTCCCGTCCATGCAGTGAAGAACCTCGACATGGACGTGCAAAGAGGTGAAATCGTCGCGCTGCTGGGGTCGTCCGGGTGCGGCAAGACCTCGACCTTGCGCATGATCGCGGGCTTCGAGGAAGTGACTCGCGGGGATATCGTCCTCGAAGGACGGCGAGTTAACCAGATGCCGCCGGCGCGTCGAAAAGTCGCGATGGCGTTTGAAGGCTACTCCCTCTATCCGCCTCTTACTGTGCGCGACAACATCGCGTTCGCGTTGAAGAGCGCCCGCACGTCCGCGAAGGATGTGCAGAGATCGGTGGCGGACGTCGCGCACATTTTGGAGATCGAGCCGATCCTCGATCGATACCCAAGCTCCATTTCGGGCGGGGAACAGCAGCGCGCAAGTCTCGCTCGCGCGCTCGTGCGTCAGGCCGATCTCTATCTCCTCGACGAACCCATGGGTCAGCTCGAGCCGCGGCTACGCGCCGTCCTGCGAGGCCGACTGAAGAGCCTTCTGGTCGATCGCCGGATGACCGCGATCTTTGTCACTCACGACCAGACCGAGGCCAATGCGCTCGCCGATCGCGTCGCGGTCATGGAAGGCGGGGTGCTTCAGCAGTTCGCGAGCCAGAAGGATTTGCGCGAAAGACCAGCCAATCTGTTTGTAGCGACATTTGTGGGCGAGCCGCCGATGAATGTCTTTGAGGCCAGAGTCTCAAACGGCGATCGTGTTCAATTCGCCATTGAGAACGGACCAACCCTGGACTTTTCGGATAGTGAGGTGTCCGCAAAGGTTCGCAGCGCGATTGGAAGACGCGAGAAAGTCGTGATCGGAGTTCGCCCCCACGCCGTTCGGTTGGGCGTCGGGTCTGGCGACGCCCGCGTCGTCTCCAATCAATGGCTGGGCGACCAGAGCCATCTGGCGATGGAGGTCGCGGGCAAACTCATGGTCGCCGTTTCGCATGCGCCGATCCCGGCCAAAGTTGGGGAACACCTGCAGTTTGGTGTCTCCGCATCGGATCTGCACGTGTTCGACGTGAGCACATCCGAGGCCCTATCCCACGGGCTGGAGGCCGCATGAGTTCCGCCGCCCGAGCCGCAAACGCGAAGTCTCGCCCATGACTCGCGATATCCTCGTAGGGATCGACGCTGGCACCTCTGTCATCAAGGCAGTCGCGTATTCGCTTGGCGGCGAGCAGATCGCGGTTGCCGCGCGGCCCAATGTCTATCAAACGCTTGGCGGGGGTCAGGTCGAGCAAGACATGCATCGGACCTGGGCCGATTGCGCCGCGACACTACGGGAACTGACCGAGCGCGTTCCGGACCTCGCGCGCCGCGTCGCCGCTCTCGCCGTGACGGCGCAGGGCGACGGCACATGGCTGATCGACGCCGATGGCGAGCCGGTCGGCGGGGGGCTGCTGTGGCTCGATTCCCGCGCGGCGAGCCTGGCGTCGGATTACCTGAAAACCGACGCGTATCGCGAGCATTACGCCCGCACCGGCTCCGGTCTCAACGCCTGCATGGCTTCGGCCCAGCTTGCATGGATGAAGCGTTGGCAGCCCGATCGTATCGCCCGGGCCGCTACCTGCTTTCACTGCAAGGACTGGCTCTATTTCAAGCTGACCGGCGCTCGCGTGACCGATCCGGCCGAGGGCAATTTTACCTTCGGCAATTACCGGACCCGAGAATACGAGCCGTCGATTCTCGAAGGCATGGGAATCGCCGACTGCTGGCGCCTACTTCCGCCGATGATCGAGGGCACGGAGGAGGCCGGAAGTCTATCGGCGGCGGCGGCCGCAGCGACAGGCCTGGGACAGGGCACGCCCGTCTCTCTCGGGTATATTGACGTCGTCTGCGTCGCGGCCGGCGGCGGAATCCAGGATCCCTCCCGTGATATTGGCGTGTCGGTCATGGGCTCAACCGGCATGCACATGCGCTACGCGCCGACGCCGGACGACGTGGGGCTCAATGACGAGCGCTCTGGCTACACGATGTGTTTTCCTTCGGACTTCGCCTGCGCTTCGATGCAATCCAACATGGCGGCCACGCTCAACATCGATTGGCTGATGGACATGGCCCGCGAAGCCGCGGAGATGGCGGGCGCCACGACGACTCGCGCGGCGCTCCTTTCTGGCCTGGACGACAGAGTGCTTGGCGCCGATCCCGGCCAAGCCGTCTACCATCCATATATTTTCGAAGCTGGGGAGCGCGGTCCTTTCCTCAATCCTGACGCGCGCGCGCAGTTCAGCGGCCTCTCGATGCGGACGAGTTTTGCCGGCCTGGCGCGAGCAGTCTTTGAAGGTCTCGCGTTCGCGGCGCGAGACTGCTACCTCGCTTCCGGCTCGATCCCGAGCGAAGTCAGGTTAGGCGGAGGCGCCGCGAGGTCGAAGGCGATGCGCGTCATCCTCGCCGCAGTGCTCAACGCGAACGTCCGGACGCTCACGCGGGAGGAGCTTGGCGCGTCCGGCGCCGCCATGATGGCTGCAGTCAACATCGGCGCCTATCCGAACATGAGTGCGTGCGCCGAGGCATGGGTCGCCCCGTTTCTCGACAAGCTGACCGTCCCCGACCCGCAGCTCAGCGCCTATTACGCGAAGCTTTACCCGATCTACCGAACCATCAGAGCGGCGATGTCGCCGGCTTGGGATCATTTGGGCCGGCTCAGACAGGAGTACGCGGCTTGAGCAAGGGCTTCGAGCGCCGAAGACCGATCATATCGATCATGGGCGACCGCTTCATGCTGCCGTCCATGTTCGAGAAGGCGATCCGAGAGAAGTGCGGAGAAACGCCTGAAATCAGATCGTACGAGATGCCTTGGCCGGACGAACCCATGGAGCACGGCTATGCCGAGCCGGGAATGGAAGGGCTGAAGGAATATCAGGGGACAGCCGATGAGGTGGTGGCGCATATGGATGGCGCCGAGATCGCCGTCACCCATCTCGCGCCATTCTCCGCTGCAGTGATCGAACGGCTGCCTCAGTTGAAGCTGATCGCCGTCTCCCGAGGAGGCCCTGTCAACATCGACATGGCCGCGGCGCGCAAGCGGAAGATTCGTGTCGTCAACACCCCCGGTCGGAACGCATCCGCGGTCGCCGAGTTCGCGATCGGCGCTATCCTCGCCGAGACCCGGCTCATTACAAGAGGGCATGAAAGCCTGCGTCGCGGCGAGTGGCGGGGCGATCTCTATCGCGCCGATCTGACCGGCGAGGAACTGTCGGAAATGACGGTCGGCGTGATCGGCTACGGGCACATCGGGACCAAGGTCGTGCGCATCCTCAAGGCGTTCGGCTGCCGCATTCTCGTCTGCGACCCTTACGTTCAGCTCTCGGCCGACGACCTGCGCGACGAGGTCGTTCAAGTCTCGCTCGAGCGGCTTCTGCGCGAGAGCGACGTCGTGACGTTGCATGCGCGGGTGACGGATGAGACGCGCGGGTTCATCGGCAAAGAACAGTTCGAACAAATGAAACGCGGCGCGTATTTCGTAAACACGGCGCGAGGGCCGATGGTGGATTACGACGCGCTTACCGAGGCGCTCAAGAAGCGGCATTTGCGCGGCGCCGCCATAGAAACTTTTGCGGTCGAGCCGGCGCCCTCCGATTTGGAATTGCTTCAGCTCGATAACGTCACTTTGACTCCTCATATCGCGGGGGCATCGGTGAAGACGGTGAAGATCGCCGCCGCCGCCGCGGCTGAGGAAGTTCGCCGATACCTGGCAGGGGAAGGTCCCCTTAATCCTTGTTGAGCCGCTCCCATACGGAATGACCCGAGACCTTGGCCAGTTCGACCTGATTGTCGTTGGCGGCGGCGTCAACGGAGCCGGCATCGCTCGCGACGCTGTGGGCCGCGGCCTCTCGGTGCTGCTATGCGAGAAGGACGATCTCGCGCAAGGAACCTCCTCACGCTCGGGTAAGCTCGTGCACGGCGGCTTGCGCTATCTGGAATATTACGAGTTTCGCCTTGTCCGCGAAGCGCTGATCGAGCGCGAAGTCCTGCTCCGCGCAGCGCCGCACATCATCTGGCCCATGCGATTTGTCCTCCCTCACAGTCCGGAGCAACGCCCGGCTTGGATGCTCAGGGCTGGCCTGTTTCTCTACGATCACTTGGGCGGGCGCAAAATCTTACCCCCTACGCGAAGCCTCGACCTCGTAAGGGTGCCCGAGGGCGAGCCCCTGCGCAAGAATTTCAGCCGCGGTTTCGAATATTCGGATTGCTGGGTGGACGATGCGCGACTGGTTGTCCTGAACGCCGTGGACGTCCGCAAACGTGGCGGCGCGGTGTTGACAAGGACGCCCCTCGTATCGGCGCGGCGAGTGGCCGACACATGGCGCGTCGATTTGCGAAGCACGAAAGACGGGAACGCTCTCCAGGCGACTGGAAAGATTCTTGTCAACGCCGCCGGCCCTTGGGTCGAGGATGTTCTGCATCGAGCAGGCCGCAACGCCGCGAGCCGCGTCCGGCTCGTCAAGGGCAGCCATATTGTCACGCGTAAGTTCTGGAACGGCGACCAGGCCTATCTGCTTCAGAACAGCGACAAGCGCGTGATTTTTGTCAATCCCTATGAGGGCGACCTCGCCTTGATCGGAACCACGGACATCCCATTCGAGGGGCGAGCCGAAGACGTGCGCATCGAGAGGAGCGAAGTCGAATATCTTCTCTCAGTCGTCGACCGCTATTTCACGCGAGCGCCCAAGATCGGCGAAGTCGTCGACTCGTTTTCCGGCGTACGGCCCCTGTTCGACGACAAATCAGCCGATCCGAGCGCGGTCACGCGCGACTATGTCTTCGATGTCGAGGCGACGGCGGGCCAAGCCCCGATGCTCTCCGTCTTCGGCGGCAAAATCACCACTTGCCGTAGACTTGCTGAGCACGCATTGGAGAAGCTCTCTCCCTACCTGCCGGAGATGAAGGGCGCCTGGACGGAGCGCGTCGCGTTGCCTGGAGGAGACATTCCTGGCGCCAATTTTTCACTCTTTCTACAGGAGCTGCGCCAGCGGCGCCCTTGGCTCCCGCAGGACATCGCGCACGGCTATGCCCGGCGATATGGGACGAGGGTCGACAGCTTGCTCAAGGGCGCCAAGTCGATCAGCGACCTAGGGCGTCGGTTCGGCGGAACGCTTTACGAGCGCGAGGCCCGGTTCCTTGCGGAGGACGAGTGGGCGACCGAGGCCGAAGACATTCTCGAGCGGCGGACGAAACATGGCCTACATCTCACGGATAAAGAGCGCGCCGACTTTGCCGCCTGGTTTCAGATGCTGATCCCGCAGGGAGTCTGATGACTTCCGCGAATATCGATGACAGTGAGTTTCGCGCGCTGCGGGAGCTGTCGGCGGAAGTCGGCGTCGATCCCTTGCGGACACAAGGCGCCGGCGGCAACACGTCGATCAAACGAGATGGCGTCATGTGGATCAAGGCGTCGGGGACATGGCTCGCCGACGCGCTCGCTCACGACATCATGACGCCCGTACGTCTGCAGCCTCTGCGCAAAGCCATTGCCGATGGAGATCCCCGCGCTGCTGCGGCGGTCGACTTCGTGGATGCGCAGCTGAACGCCAGCGGCCTACGGCCTTCGATCGAGACCAGCGTGCACGCGATCATCCCGTCGCCGGTCGTGGTCCATATCCATTGCGTGAACACAATCGCGCTCGCCGTTCGGTATGATGGCGAGTCTCTTGTGCGCGAACGCTTGAGGCCGCATGCGGACGTAGCCCTCGCCTCCGTCCCCTATCGCAAGCCGGGCTTGCCGCTTGCCCATGCAATCTCGGAACGGCTGACCAAGAACACGAACGTTTTCGTCCTCGCCAATCATGGGCTCGTGGTAGCCGGCGAGACGGTTGCGGAAGTTGCCGATCGTATGACTCGCGTATGCGAAGCGTTTTTCGCGCCGGCGCGCGCAGCGCCACAAGCCGACACCGAAAGGCTGGCTTCGATCGTCGAGGGCACAGACTATCGCCTGCCGCAAGATCCCGCCACGCACGTTGTCGCGCTCGATCCGAAAAGCCTCGCGATCGCACGGCTCGGCTCGCTCTACCCTGACCATGTGGTGTTCCTAGGGCCCGGCCTTGCGGAGGCCTTACTCGACGGCGGCCGTCTTCGCGCGCCGCCGGAACGTCGCCGACCTCCGCTGATGATGGCGTTGCCCGGTCTGGGCGTGGTTCTCCATCATTCAGCATCGAAGAATGCACACGCAATGGCGCGGTGTCTTGCGGATATTGCCGCCCGCATTCCCGAGGACGCGCCGGTCCGCGTGCTGACCAGCGCCGAAGAACAGGAGCTCATGAACTGGGAAGCAGAAACCTATCGCCAGTCTATCGGAAGGTAGGGCCATGAGCTTGATGGGCGCGCGCGTTATCGGAATTGACGTCGGCACGTCGGGAGTGCGTGCCGCCGCGCTTGCGGATGACGGTGCGACCATTGGTTCCGCTACCGTTGCAATGACGGCGTTCGGCGACGCAACCGCTCCCGCGACATGGTGGAGTTGCGTTCGTGCAGTCATCTCCGAACTGGGTTCATCGTGCGATTTCAGCGAGGTGCGCGGGCTCGCGGTCGACGGGACTTCCGGCACGGTGCTGGCCGTGGACCGGTTCGGAGAGCCGATAGGGCCGGCGCGCATGTACGACGAGCCCTGCAACGAAGAAGCCGTGATCCGAGTGATTGCAGAGCATGCGCCCGCCGATAGCGCAGCTCGGGGAGCCACGTCCGCCTTGGCGCGAGCTCTGATGATGCAAAACCGGCCAGGCGTTCGCCACCTGCTGCACCAGGCCGATTGGATCAGCGGAAAGCTGAGCGGGAGGTTCGACCGCAGCGACTGGAACAACGCGCTGAAGACAGGCTACGACCCGGTCGCCGCCCGATGGCCCGACTGGATCGAACGGACCGGCGCGGATCTCGGAAAGTTGCCTGTCGTTTTGGAGCCGGGCGCCGCCATTGGTCAGGTCAGCGCAGAGGCCGTGGCTCTCGGCCTACCGGAATCAGCGATCGTGCACGCCGGAACGACGGACGGCTGCGCCTCGTTTCTTGCGACCGGCGCCTCGGAGGCGGGAGACGGAGTGACCGCGCTCGGATCGACGCTGGTCGTCAAGCTTCTGTGCGACCACCCGATCTTCGCTCCCGAGTTCGGAATCTACAGCCACCGGATTGGTGCCGCTTGGCTCGCGGGCGGCGCCTCGAATACAGGCGGCAAGGTCATCGAACAGTTCTTTCCGCGCGATCGTCTCGCGGCGCTCTCTGCGGGCGTGAAGCCTGATAATCCCACGGGATTGAGCTATTATCCGCTTCTGAGACCAGGCGAACGCTTTCCGATTAACGATCCCAAGCTTCCGCCGCGGCTCGAGCCCAGGCCCGAGGACGACACGACGTTCTTTCAGGCGATTCTTGAAGGCGTCGCTGAGGTCGAGAGGCTCGCGTACCGCAAACTCGCGGAGCTCGGGGCGCCGCCGCTCCGTTCTGTCCGCACGGTCGGCGGCGGCGCCGCAAACTCCGCCTGGACGAAGATTCGGGAGCGCAAGCTGGCCGCGCCCTTCAAACATGCGGAGTCGCAAGAGGCATGTGCGGGAGTGGCCCGCCTCGCGTTGCAAAGCCTTCGCAATTTCGGATGAGCGCTGTGTCTCGCTTTGTCGCGATCGCGTCCTTCTTCAAGGCGGTGTTCTTCGACCAATATGGCGTGTTGCACGACGGACGGGAGCCTTACCCCGGCGCGAGGGACGCCCTGGCGGCGCTGAAGTCGCGCGGCGTCAAAATCGTCGTCCTCTCCAACTCCGGCCGCACGGGCGCCGCCAACGCGGAGCGCATGGCGAAATTAGGCTTCGAGCCGGCGCTTTACGACTTCCTCGTGACTTCGGGCGATGTGGCGCGGACGCTGCTGAAGCGCGGGCGCTTCCCAGCGCTGCTTGCGCCCGGAGCTCGCTGCTTCATCATTTCGACGGGCGGAGATGACGAATTCGCTTCAGCGCTCGGCGTCGTCATGACCGCTCACAGCGACGAGGCCGATCTCGTGATCATCGCCGGCAGCCAAGCGGACAAGGTGTCGCTCGACGATTATCGCGCGTCGCTCGCGCCGGCGGCTCGGCGCGGAACGCCCTGCATGTGCGTAAACCCGGACAAGCTTATGCTGACCGCGTCGGGCAACGCGCCCGGCGCTGGACGCATTGCCGAGATCTATGAGGAACTGGGCGGCGTCGTGACCTGGGTCGGCAAGCCGTTCCCCGAGATTTATCTGGCGGCTGCGGAATTATCGCAAGTTCAGAACCCGCGCGACGTTCTGTGTGTCGGCGATAGCGTCGAACACGACGTTGCCGGCGCCAATCGGTTCGGCGCCTCCGCGGCGCTCGTGAGGACAGGCGTTCTCGCTGACCTGTCTGACAAAGAGCTGGCCGCGGAAATCGGCCGGTGCGAAGCGTTGCCAGACTATGTGCTCCGAGATTTGGCATCGTAAGGACGGTCGAGCGCGTCCCAGGCTGCACCCTCGTCGCGAATTGCGATGAACCCTTTCCAAGTGACGATTTCTTGGCGCCGGCGCCCGCGATATACGGTTCATAACAACAGTGGTTTTTCGCTGGCGCTGATGGGTTGGAAGCGGAACCGGGAGGATAAAAATGAAGTTCGCAAAATTATTGAAGTCGGCCACGGCTTTGGCCTTTTTGAGCACGCTCGCGGCCAGCGCGGGTCTGGCGCCCGCTCACGCCCAAGACAAGATCAACATCATCATGGATGGCGGTCCGCTATGGGATCCCTTCTTCGGCGCGATGAAGAAGGGCGGAGAGGACGCCGCTAAAGACCTCGGCGTCGACTTTCAGTGGGTCACGAGCACCGATACGGCCAATTTCGACACGGACTACGCCAAACTCGTCAAACAGTCGGCGAGCCGTCACCCGTCGGCGCTGATCATCGGCAATTACTTTCCGCACGCGCTCGACCCGATCATCAAGGACATTACCGCTGCGGGCGAGCCGGTCTTCATTTTCCACGACGGCGGCGCTTCGTGGAAAGAGGACGGCGCGATCGGCTACATCGGCTTCGACTCCTACGCTCTCGGAAAAAAGGTCGCTGGTCTATCGATAACGGCCGGCGCCAAACACGGGCTTTGCGTGAACCATGTCCCCGGCAACGTCACTCTCGAAAACGAGTGCAAGGGCTACGCAGACGCGTTCAAGGACGCGGGCGGCAGCGCAAAGCTGCAGATGATCCAGTTCTCTGACGCCTACAATCCGACATTCGTGACGCAGGCGATCAAGGGGCAGCTCCAGTCTGACCAGACGATCGACGCGGTTTACACGATGGGAGCCGAGCAAGGGCTCGCGGCTGCCGGAGCGATCGAGCAACTTGGAAAGAAAGACAAGATCGTCAACGGGTCTCTCGGCTTGTCGGTTAATGCGCTCCAGGCGTTGCATGACGGCAAGATCCTCTTCATCGCCGATCTGCAGCCCTATCTCGATGGTTACTACGCCGTCGTCGAAGCGTATCAATACGCCAAATACGGAATGCTGCCCGCCGGAGAGATTTGGACGGGCGCGCAGATTCTCACCAAAGACAACGCCGATAAGGTTCTGGACATCAATAAGAAGTTCCCGGGCGTTCGCGGCGCTTCCTGATAGAAGGCAATCGGCTTGGACGCGCGCCTTCGCAGGCCGCGTCCGAGCTCTCTTGAAGATGCAGAAACGAGCTTCGATTTCCTTGGGAGCGTCATGGCTTCGGTAGTGGACTCAGCGGCGCAGGGAGTTCACGACACGTCCGCGCGCGGCCGATGGTCGTTGAAAGGGATGGCCCGACGGCCGGAATTTGGCGCTGTCGTGGCGACTGTTCTCGTCTATCTTTTCTTCGCCGTCACCACGCAAGGCGCGGGTTTCGTCTCGATCGACGGAACCGCAGGCTGGCTCGACACCGCTGCTGAACTTGGCATCATCGCCATACCCGTCGGCATTCTGATGATCGCCGGGGAATTCGACCTTTCGGTCGGATCGATTGTGGGCGCCTCTGCGGTCTTTCTCGCGATCGGCACTACAGTCTTCAACGTGCCGTTCTGGCTCATGATCGCCATTGTGCTCCTCGGCGGCGCGTGCGTGGGGCTTATCAATGGGATCATCACGGTCCGCACAGGCCTTCCGTCATTCATCGTGACGCTCGCGGCGAGCTTCTGCGTCTCTGGCGGCGCCACCGGCCTGGCGCGGTTGCTCACGAATACGACCAACATTTCGGTCAACCCGCCGCCTGACGTGCATTTGCTGTTTGGTTCAGCCTGGGGACAGGCCAACGTCTCGATCCTCTGGTGGATCGCCGTGACAGCGGCGGCGGGTCTCGTCCTCTCGCGCACCGCGTTCGGCAATTGGATCTATGCGACAGGCGGCGATCCGGTCGCCGCGCGCGGCGCCGGCGTGCCGACCAATCTGGTCAAGGTTGTGTTGTTCATAGCGACGGGCGTCGCGGCCGCCTTCGTAGGGGTCATCCAGGGCGTCGAATATCATTCCGGCAACGCCACCGCGGGCCTTGGCTACGTGTTCCAATCCATCATCGTCGCGGTGGTCGGCGGCGTTCTCCTCGGCGGCGGCTATGGCTCGGCGTTCGGCGTCTTCCTCGGCACGATGATCTACGGGATTATCAACGTTGGCATCTTCTACACCGGCTGGAGCACGGACTGGGTGCAGCTTTTCCTTGGCGTTCTCTTGCTTTGCGCGGTGCTGGCCAACTCTTACTTCCGCCGCTTCGCGATGAGCGCCCGATAGGAGCATTCGCCCATGACCGAGCCTCTCATCGAACTGCGCAATGTCAGCAAGCACTTCGCCGGGGTGAAGGCGCTGACCGACGTTTCGATCGCCGTTCACCCGGGCGAGGTCGTGTGCCTGTTGGGAGACAACGGCGCCGGCAAGTCGACGCTGATCAAGATCCTGTCCGGTTTTCATCCGCCCAGCAGCGGCTCGATCTACCTCGACGGACAGGAGACCCGCTTCGCGGATCCGCGCGACGCGCGTTCGCGCGGCATCGCCACCGTTCACCAGGAGGTGGGAACGATTCCGCTGATGAGCGTGGGCCGCAATTTCTTCCTAGGCGCGGAGCTGAAAAAGGGACGTCCGCCATTCCGCTGGCTCGACACTGAGCGCTGCAACAGCATCGCGCTCGAGCAGATACGAAAATTCGGCATCACCCGAGTGCGGGATGGCGATCAGCTGGTCGGCACTTTGTCCGGCGGCGAGCGCCAGGTTATCGCGATCGGCAGAGCGATGTATTTCGGCGCCAAAGTCTTGATCCTCGATGAGCCGACCTCGGCTCTTGGCGTCAAAGAGGCGTCGACCGTTCTCAGGTTTATCAATCACGCCAAGAACCAGGGCGTAGGCGTCGTCTTCATCACGCACAATGCGCATCACGCGATGTCCGCCGGCGACTACTTTGTCGTGCTCATCCAGGGCCAGGTCGCCGCTCGCTTTCGGCGCGGGGAGAAGAGCAGCGTCGAGGTCCTATCGCTCATGGCCGGCGGTGAGCAGATCGAAGACGTCGCCGGCGAGTTCGCCCATCTTGGCAAAAATGACGCGGCCGCGCGGCCTGCAACGCAAGGCTAACCAGCGTCTGCAAGCTCGCGCAACGATGAGACTGACGGAGAGATCGAGTCATGGGCATGAGCGAGCGCATCGATCGCGTTCTTGACGATCTCGCCAAAACCGGCGCGGCGCCCGGCGTGGTGGCGATGGTCGTGAACGACCACGGTCCACTTTATAGCGGCGCTGCCGGGACGAAGGGCGTGGGCCGCAGCGAGCCGATGACGGTCGATACGATCTTTTGGTACGCGTCGATGACCAAGGCGCTCGTCGCCGCTGGCGCCATGCAGCTCGTCGAGCAGGGCCGGCTCAAGCTCGATGAACCAGCAAGCAACATCCTACCGGAGCTCGCGGACGTGAAGGTGCTCGATGGCTTCGAGGCCGATGGCGCGCCGAAGCTGAGACCCGTCCGACGACCGATCACGCCGCGCCAGCTCCTCACGCACACGGCCGGTTATGGATACAACTGGGCGAACGGCGTTATCCTGCGCTATCTCGAGAAATACGAACTTCCGGACCTCATTCATTGCAAGCGGCGCTCGCTCGATCAGCCGCTGCTCGCCGACCCCGGCGACAGGTGGGAATATGGCATCAGCATCGACTGGATCGGGCAATTGATCGAAAAGGTCAGCGGCCAATCGCTGCGCGACTATCTGCGCAAGAACCTGTTCGATCCGTTGGGCATGGACCACACGGATTTCATCCAGACAGCCGAGCAGAAGGCGCGTCGCGCAACGGTTCACCAGAAGCATCCGGACGGAACGATTGTTCCGATACCCGATCATGAGGTCGCGCAGGATCCTGAATTTTTCATGGGCGGCGGCGGGCTCTGCGGCTTGCCCGCCGACTATGCCACGTTCATGCAGATGATGCTTTCGGGGGGCAAATCGAAGAGCGGACGGGCCGTGCTGAAGCCGGAGACGGTCGCCCTCATGGGCCAAAATCATATTGCGCCGCTTGAGGCGGGGGTGATCAAGATCGCGATGCCCAATCTGTCGCACGATGTGGATTTCTTCCCCGGACAACGTCAGGGCTGGGGCTTGAGCTTCCTCATCAATCTCGAGCGCTCGGCCGAAGGGCGAAATCCGGGAAGCCTGAGCTGGGGCGGCCTCGCGAACACCTATTTCTGGATCGACCCGACGGCGAAAATCGGCGGCCTTTTGATGACACAAGTGATTCCGTTCGCGGATCCTGCAATATTGAAAGCTTACCGCGCGTTCGAACGGACGGTTTACGAGGAACTCGCGGGCGCGAAAGCGGCCTAGCGCGGCCGACACGCGCGTCGTCGCAAACTGCGATGAACCTGTTCTGAATCGCGACTTAGCGGCAACGCTTGACCCTTATAACGTCGATTGTAGCGGCCGACGAAGGCGTCTGGGGATTTTCGGCTGCGCAAATGTATCAGTCCGAATCAACGAGTGGATGAAACAATGAAGATCGCAGTCCTGCCCGGCGACGGAATCGGCAAGGAGGTCACCGCACAGGCCGTGAGAGTTCTGGAAGCGACTCTAGGGAACTCGGTGTCGTATGAATTGAAGGAAGCGCCAATTGGCGGAGTGGGCCAAGAAACCGCGGGCGACGCTTTGCCGCCGGAAACCCTGAAACTGGCGCAAGCTTCGGACGCTATCCTACTAGGGGGCGCGGGCGTCATCGAAGACGAGAACAGGCCTCCGAGCGAGGGGGCGGGAAATGGGCTCTTGCGCCTGCGCAAGGCGCTCACGCTGTTCGCCAACTATCGGCCGATTTTCCTCTTTCCTGAGCTCGAGGAGGCTTCGTCGCTCAAGCGGTCGGTGGTCAGCGGCGTCGACATTCTCATGCTGCGGGAACTCAATGGCGACCTCTATTTCGGCGAGCCGCGCGGGATCGAGACGAACGCCGCGGGCGAGCGCACGGGCGTCAACACCATGCGCTATTCCGAGTCTGAGATCGAACGCATCATCCATGTCGCGTTTCGGGAGGCGCGCCGGAGACGCCGCAAGGTTTGCTCGGTGGACAAATCGAATGTGCTCGAAACGATGGCGCTCTGGCGAGAGGTCGCGACGCGCGTCGGAAAGTCCTATCCCGACGTCGAGCTTACCCACCTTTATGTCGACGCAGCGGTCATGCATCTCGTGCGTGATCCGCGACAGTTCGACGTCATGGTCATGGGCAACGTGTTCGGCGACATTCTCTCCGACGCCGCGGCGATGCTGACCGGTTCGATCGGGATGCTCCCCTCGGCGTCCCTTGGCGACAACAAGAAGGGGCTCTACGAGCCGGTCCACGGCACCGCCCCCGACATCGCAGGCAAGAATATCGCCAATCCGCTGGCTGCGATCCTGTCGACCGCGATGATGCTTCGTCACTCCTTCGACATGGAGGAGCACGCGAAGAGGATCGAGAATGCCGTCCGCCAGGTGCTCGCGCAGGGCTACAGAACCGCCGACATCATGCAAGAGGGCGGCAAGAAGGTTGGAACCGACGCGATAGGTGAAGCGGTGGTCAAGGCGGTGCGGGCGAGCGCTTGATTCCGGGCGGCGCCTATCCCCGGCGCGAACCCGTCGCAGCGCCGGCAAAGTTGACCACTCGCACGGGGCGGTCGGCGTCTTTTGAACTCAGGTGCTCCACGAGCATGCGGACCGGCGGCGGCTGCGAGGCGGGATCGCGCACGCATATCTTCCAGTTGCGCGTCGCCCATTCCTCATCGAGCGGCACGGCTGTGACGTGTCCGGCCGCGACATAGCGTTTGGCGCAACGCTCGGGGACAAGACCCACGCCCAGGCTGGCCTCGACCATACTGCAGACCGTCTCGAAGCCGTTGACGCGTATCCGCATCTTGAGCGTCAGGTTGAGCTCGCCTACGGCTTTCATGACCAGCGAATCGAGGAAACTGCCTTTTTGGGGGCCGACAAGATCGAATTCCGCGAGTTCCGCGAACTTGACCTTTTTGCGCTCGGCAAGAGGATGTCCGACCGGCATGATCGCGACGAGCTTGTCAGACCGGTAGGGCAGGATCTGAAGTCCAGTCGCAGGGAGATAGCCGCCGAAAATGCCGATGTCCGCCGCATTCTCGGCGACAGAGCGAACGACTTGCTGGCTTGTGCCCTCTTCGAGATCGATACGGATTGCGGTGTGAATGGCGAGGAAGTTGGCGAGGTCGCGCGGGAGATGCTGAAGGATCGTTGATACGCTCGCGTGAATTCTCACCCGGCCGCAAAGACCCGTCGCATGCTCCGCGAGCTCGGATTCCATCTGTTGCAAGTCGCGCATGACGACCCGCGCATGCCGTAAAAGCGCTTGCGCGGAAGCGGTCGGCTCCAGCCCTTTGGTGGTCCGGTGAAACAACGGCGCCTTGACGAGCTCCTCAAGGTCCGAAATTCGCTTGCTGACCGCCGAAGCGGCAATATGCTCTCTGGCGGCCGCGCGAGAAATGCTTTTGCTTTCGCAGACCGCGACGAACAATTTCAGCGATAACAGGTCAAAACGCATCGGCGGACATTCTGAACGACGGCTAAGGCGGCCGGATGGCCCGCAGATCGCCGCGCGCCTCCCGGTGGTGGATCACTGACCGTGGACATCTTATATCCAAAGACCCTGCTACAAAAGCGTGTCCACAGCATTAAGCATTTGTGAGATATGGCGTTGCGGTCCGAGCAGCAATGGGACGCGTCGCGAAACGCGATGATAAATTGTCCAAGTACGATTTCGCCGCCGATGACCGGCGCCTATATGAGTCGCACGCGGAGGGTATTGAGAAGGGAGGCTCCTCGTGACGGCCGCAGCGGCTCGAACCATGTTCGAGAAGATCTGGTCTCGACACCGCATCCTTGAGCGGCCGGACGGCCAGACTTTGCTCTATATTGATCGCCATCTCATTCATGACGGCTATGCGCCAGCCTTCGAATTCTTGACGGCGCGCGGTCTCAAGCCGCATTCGCCATCTCAGACTTTCGCGACCCCCGATCACTACGTGCCCACGAATACGCGCGAGGCCTCGGAGATCCCTGACGCCGAACGGCGATACATGGTCGAATCCCTTGCCCAATACACGTCTGACTTTGGCGTCCAGATGTTCGGCCTCAAGGACCAGCGGCACGGCATCGTGCATGTCGTCGGTCCCGAACAAGGCATCAGCCAGCCCGGCATGATCCTTGTCTGTGCAGACAGCCATACGTCGACCCATGGCGCGGTCGGCGCCCTCGCCTTTGGCCTTGGAATGACCGAAGCCAACCACATCCTGGCGACTCAGACGCTTTGGCAGCGGATGCCCAAGACGATGCGCATCACCGTTGATGGGCGCCTCGCGGCTGGCGTGTGCGCGAAAGATATCATTCTCGCCATTATCGGCCGTATCGGCACCGCCGGCGCGACGGGGCATGTGATCGAATATGCGGGCTCGGCGATCACCGGTCTGACAATGGAAGGTCGTCTCACCGTCTGCAACATGTCGATCGAGGCCGGCGCGCGCGCAGGAATGATCGCGCCGGATGAGACCACGTTCTCCTATCTGGCTGGGCGACCCTACGCGCCGAAGGGCGAAGAATGGGACCGGGCGCTTGCTCGCTGGCGCAAGCTTCCGACTGACCTTGAGGCAAGCTTCGACAGCGAGATCAGTCTCGATAGTTCGGAGATCGCGCCGATGGTGACATGGGGCACAAGCCCGCAGGATGTCGCTCCGATCGATGGAGCCATTCCTGATCCAGAGGAGGCCCCGAGCCCGGAACGGCGCGAGAGCATGGAGCGCGCGCTCAAATATATGGACCTCAAGCCGGGGGACCGTCTCGACTCGGTTGCGGTCGATCGCGTTTTCATCGGCTCCTGCACCAACGGGCGGATCGAGGACTTGCGCAGCGCAGCGGCGGTCGCGGCCGGCCGCAAGGTGCATGAAAACGTGCGCGGCTGGGTCGTTCCAGGATCCGGCCTGGTTAAGGCGCAGGCGGAGGCGGAGGGCCTGGACGTCGTTTTCAAGCAGGCTGGATTCGAGTGGCGTGAAGCGGGTTGCTCGATGTGTCTCGGCACGAACGGCGAAACGGTCGGCGAGTTCGAGCGGTGCGCGTCGACCTCGAACAGGAATTTCGTTGGCCGCCAGGGACGGAACGCTCGCACACACTTGCTAAGCCCGCAGATGGCGGCCGCTGCCGCGGTTACAGGCCATCTGACCGATGTGCGCAAGATGCTGCCCGGGGAATGAAGTGAAGGCGTTCAAGAGTCTGGAATCGGCGGCGGCGCCGTTCCTTCCGCCAAATATCGACACCGACCAGATCCTTCCTGCGCGTTTTCTGCATAAGCCCCGCAGCGGCGGCTTCGGCCAATATCTGTTCCACGACCTGCGCTTCGACGTGAACGGAGCAGAACGCCCAGAGTTTGCGCTGAACCAGCCCCATCACCGCGATGCGCGCGTCGTGGTCGCCAATGTCAATTTCGGCTGTGGCTCCTCGCGCGAGAATGCTGTGTGGGCGCTCCACGATTATGGCTTCGAGGTCGTTATCGCGCCGAGCTTCGGCGATATTTTCCATACCAATTGCGTCAAGAACGGCCTCCTGCCTATCCGACTTCCGGAGGCGGTCGTTGCCGATTTGTTCGCGCGTATCTCGGAAACGCCGGATCTGGTGATCCGAGTGGATCTCGAAGCGCAGACCGTTACGTTGCCCGACGGTTCGACGCACGCCTTCGAAATCGACCCATTCGCCAAATATTGCCTGATCAATGGCTTCGATGAGCTCGATTACACCCTGTCTCACCGGGACGAAATTGCTGCTTTTGAGAACCGGTATGGCCGCGAGAACGATTGACGGCCACGTCAGCAACACATACGTCGCCAAATGCGAAGGACACGTGCTGAATGACGTCTTTGCGATTGGCCCGCCAACGATAGATTGCGCCAGTCCGTCCGACCTGAATGAACGACGACCGTCGCGCCATGACGTGCGGCGAAACCTGCGAGGAGCCTGAGGAGCCATGCAATCGGCGATCTTCGAAAACGCGCGCATTCTCGATGGCTCGAGCGACGAAGGGGAGCATGATCGCTTTGTCCGCGTTGCCGACGGGCTCATCAAGGAGATCTCGGACAAGCCGATCAAGGATTCCTCGGCCCACCGCATCGACCTGCGCGGCAAGACCTTGATGCCGGGCCTCATCGACTGTCATACCCATATCGTCTCGCCGCTTCCCGACCCTACTGACAACGCGCGCCTGCCCGATTCGCTGATCGCGCTGCACGCTGCGCGGATCATGAAGCAGATGCTTTTGCGCGGGTTCACCTCGATCCGCGACCTCGGCGGCGCCGACGTCGGCTTCCAGCGCG
>Ga0209624_10001074_pt1 | contig 22623 bp, 26 predicted proteins | sample JacPinW_OM2H0_O1_FD_188565 | JGI IMG/M metagenome (GOLD analysis project Ga0209624, IMG submission 188565) | Forest soil microbial communities from Algoma, Ontario, Canada - Jack Pine, Ontario site 1_JW_OM2H0_O1 (SPAdes) (version 2) | ecosystem: Environmental > Terrestrial > Soil > Boreal...
ACCCCATTTGAAGCTTTTCAGGCTGGGATAGGATGAGTAGGGTGAAGCCCGCCGGAGGCAACAAAAGATGAATATATCGATACAAATAGGATTATTTAGGTGTTGCAATTCATTCTAGACAACAACCATGGAACTGCCGTTTGACAACTAAATCGCTATTCCAATTAGGATTTTTTGCTAATTGTTGGCTTATGCTGGCAAGTGGTATGGTATTGCTTATGCTTCTATTCTCGCTACATGTTCCCTTATTGCAGAAGCTTTTTGGTGTACAAGTGCTTAACTTGTATCAATGGCTTTTTGCGCTTCTGGTTGCTGTGATAGGCAGCTGTGTTGGAACTATAGCTAAGATTGTGGCATTTAAGGGGAAAAGCAGATAGTTGACTATTCCAGGAGATGAGATAAAGTAAAAATTATCAAAACAAGCATTGTGTAACCTTTTTAAATTAAGGAAAATTAATGAATACTATCTTTAAAAGCACCAGCGTTATTGCTTTGTTAACCAGCGTTGCGTGTACCTATCCGGTAATAAAAACGATTAACTCTTTTGTATGTGCTGAGGCAATTTCAGGAGGTAAAGAGGTAATTGCGGAAGGTCAAAGAGAGCAAAAGTCTGATGCTGAACAACTGCAGCATATTCAGGCTGAGGGGCAAAAGATTGCAACTGAAATGGCAAAAATACGGGGTGATCTTGATACGACGCGTTCTATGAAGAGTGCAGATGCAATTAAGAAAGAAGAGAAAAGAATAAAGGATCTAGAAGGCAAATTGGCTGAGTTGCAAGGCTCATATGAACGTACTATGCGTAATCTTCAGATTAAGACCGAAGAGTTCAAAGTAGCATTACAGCCATATCTGATCGAAGCGATTGAAACTGCTCGCGAAACTGCGAAAAATGATTCTACCGTTGATTTAGTGTTCGATTTATTCACCAATCAAGTTATTTTTGCTAAAGAAAATAGCGATATGAATACTGAAGTGATCAAGCTAACGCAAAAGAAGAACGAACAAAAAGCATTGCTTGCAAAAAATAAACCAGCAGCAAAAGCACCGGTAGCTAGAGCAGCATAAATGGTATGAATCAACCTACAGAAATTTCTATAAAAGCAATTATTGGGCTCGGTAATCCGGGCCCTCAATATTATTATACGCGTCATAACATTGGATTCCGCGTTTTAGATGCATTAGCAGTTGCGCACCATCTTTCGTGGCAAAAAAAAGATAATGCTGAAGTTGCCACCCTCAGTTTGAATAATGAAAAAATTCTTTTGATCAAACCGCAAACATTCATGAATACTTCTGGCAAAGTGATTCCTGCTTTGCTTAAGCAGGGCATTAAAGCAGAAAATATTTTAGTGGTGCATGATGAGCTTGAGCAGCCATTTGGTGCGTTGAAGCTGCGCATGGGCGGCAGTGCACGTGGGCATAATGGTTTGAAGTCGATTATCGCTGCGTGTGGTGATCAATTTGCGCGTTTACGTTTTGGCATCGCGCGACCTGAGCGCAAAGAAGATGTGCCTGAATATGTTTTACAAAAGTTCAAAGAAAATCCTATTGATATTGATCAACTAATTGACCAAGCAGTTGCTCTGATTGAACAACTACTTACAACCAAAAAATTATAACTTTAATTATTATTATTTTTTAATGTTGCTTCAAGGAGTAGATTGTAGATCTGCTCATACTTTTCTGAAGTTTTGAAGAGGATATTAAACTTATTTTTTTTGTGTTGCTCAGCTATTTCTAATGCGGTTATTCCTGCGTATGATGAAGCATAACAAACTTCTTTTAGGTTTGCGTTATTATCAATTAATAGTTTAACAATATCAGGTAATCCTTTTGTAATGGCAAGATGTAATGCAGAAGGCGTATGCCGATAGTCATCAGATAAAGGAAATTTAGATGCAATAAGAAATTCTAGGCATTGATGATAGTTTTGGATGCGGGCATCGTCGGCTGCTTCTTCTATCTGTTTTATGAGTTGTAAAACATAGGTGTGGCCAGGCTTGAAAGAGCGAATGCAGTACTCGTAATTATTGAGCAAACTTTTAACCTGTTCGCAATCACCATTCTTTATAACGTTCTTAAATTGTGAGTTAGCTTGTTCAAAAATCTCTTGACTGATGTTAGCGGAATCCATTGCGTAGAGTTGCAATCCGATAGATACATTCAACAGGATGAGTATTAGATAAAATTGCATGTTGTGTTTCGTTTAAAAAATAAAAATATACTCCAGATTAGGCTTAGTATAAAGGTGCTATTATATTATGCAATATCACATAGTAAGCTCGAATGTATTATAATTTTGATTTAATATGCGAAATGCTTGATGTCTTCTGCGAATTAATAATGCATTGTATCGCCTGCTCAAATTTTTTGTAGCACTCTTTGAGTGTAGGCAATTCCTTTTGCGCATCTTCAATGTTCTCGTCTTCCAGCAACTTAGCAATTCTTTGTATATGAGATTCTATGCTCTGGTGTAACGGATCCATAATGGCTTTATAGTGCGTAATTAAAAGAGCCATATTCACGCGTATTTCACCGATTTCTCTAAATATTTGTAATGATGGTGAAAGCTCGGGGTTGTGATTGTGCATAGCATATGATGATGCTATGACGAGGCCAGACATAATCAATAGTATACTTACTCTTTTTCTCATTGCGCTTCTCCTTTTATATAAGTTAGTTATTCTCCAGCCATTGTTTTAAATCGCTTGCTAAGCTTTGTTTAAATGCCGGTGCACCGCCTTGAATATAATTGCCAGAGCCGCCACTGCGAATGCCATGCGTATCTTTCAAATATTCTGCTAATTTTTTAAGAGCAACATTTTTGAGTGCTGGCGATGCAAATGCAACAAAAGCGCCTTTGCCTGCATGCATACTGACCAGAAAATAAAGGCCTGGCTTTTTATTGCTGAGCATTTGCGCAATATCTTTTAACTCTTCATTGCTTGCGTCTGGTATTTCTTGATAAAGAAAATGAACGCCCTTTATTTCTTGCGTAGCAGCAAGCCACTGGGCAAGCGATGATTGATGCAGCTGCTTTTTAATATTTTTAATTTCCAAATGTGCTTGTTTGAGCTCCTCTTTTTGTTTTGTAATCGCATCGAGTATGTGCTCTTTTTGTACTTTAAATTCGTGGCTTAAATTTTTGGTGATTGCAAATGTTTCTTGGAATAGTTCTAGAGCACGAGGCCCAGTTACGGCAGTGATACGCCGATGGCCTGCGGAGAGCGCACTAATGTCGGTAATTTTAAATACGCCAATATCGCCCGTTGCGCGTACATGCGTGCCGCCGCATAATTCGGTAGAAAAATCATCAACTTGAACCATGCGCACTTTTTCAGGATTATATTTGTCACCAAAAAATGCCAATGCGCCTTGTTTGATTGCTTGATCAAGAGTCATGTATTCAATGTTAACGGGAATGTTAGCTCTAATTTTTTCGTTTACTAAATCTTCTACTTGCTGCAATTGTGCTGGTGTTAAATTTTCATGGTAGGTGAAATCGAAGCGTAAATAATCAGGGTGTACCAATGAGCCTGATTGTTTGATTTGTTTGCCAAAAAGCTCAATTAAGGCGGATTGCAAAAGATGGGTTGCCGTGTGATTTTTCATGGCATTGGTGCGCCAGACCGGATCAACAATGCAGGTGATCACATCAGAAACTTTTAATGCTGCCGGTGTTACCACTTGTGCTGCAATGGCATTGTTGATATAGCGGACTTGCAGAAGTTTTGTTTCAGTACCATGAATAATTAATGAGCCTTGATCGGGTACTTGGCCGCCGCCAACAATAAAGTAAGGAGATTTTTGTGTGATCACCCAGCAGGTTTGCCCTGCGCTCACACTTTCAACACGGTGATTATCCTGTATTAATGCGATAACGGGTGCGGTTGTTTTTAATTCCGTGTACCCAGTGAATTCTGAAGTGATAGTATCGGGCAAAACATAGTTGAGTTCATCGACTGTTTTTTTACCAGACTGCTCTTGCTGTTTGGTCATCTCTTTTTCAAAGCCATTTTCATCGATACTAAATCCTTTTTCTTGTGCCATGACGCGGATAAGCTCAATCGGAAATCCATACGTATCGTAAAGCTTGAAAGCTTGTTGGCCGGTGACCACTTTGTTTTGTTGATTTTCTTGAAAATATTTTTCAAGCATTGCTTGGCCGCGTACGAGATTGGCAGAAAATTTGGTAATTTCACTTTCTAGAATTTTATAAATTAATTCAGCATTGCTATACAGCTCTGGATAGATGGAGCCGAGTTGCTCTACAACCACGCGCGAAAGTTCTGGAAAAATATTTTTATCAGTTAATTTTTGTGCAAACAGTGCTGCGCGCCGAATTATTTTGCGAAGCACATAACCGCGGCCCTCATTAGAGGGAGCGCCACCATCGCTAATAATGAGTGTTGAAGAGCGTATGTGATCAGCAAGGACATGGAAAGCCGCCTGCGTTTGAGAATCTTGCTCGTGATATTTTTTATCGACCAGTTCCTCAGTGCGGGTAATGATGGGGGTAAAAAGATCGGTGTGATATACCGAATCCTTGTCTTGAACAATAGCGCACAACCGTTCTAAGCCCATGCCGGTATCCACGCCGGTTTGTTTAAGAGGGACGTCGGTGCCATCGGGCTGACGGTCAAATTGCATGAAAACAAGATTCCAGATCTCTAAAAATCTATCGCAATCACAGGCAGGGCCACAGGTATTAATCTCTTTGCAGCCAAATTCTGCTCCACGGTCAATATGAATTTCTGTGCAAGGGCCGCATGGACCAGTTTCACCCATCTGCCAAAAATTTTCTTTTGCGCCAAGACGATGCAAGCGTTCAGTGGGAATGCCAATAGTCTTGTGCCAGATGTCATATGCCTCATCATCGGTAGTAAAAACGGTAGCATGCAATTTTTCGATGGGAAGCGTAAGCTCTTTGGTTAAAAAATCCCAGGCAAATTGAATGGCTTCTTTTTTAAAATAGTCCCCAAATGAGAAGTTACCCATCATTTCAAAAAAAGTGAGATGACGTTTGGTGAACCCTACATTTTCTAGATCGTTGTGTTTGCCCCCTGCGCGGACGCATTTTTGAATTGAAACGGCGCGGGTATAGCTTCTCTTTTCTTTACCCAAAAAAACATCTTTAAACTGATTCATGCCAGCATTGGTAAAGAGTAATGTGGGGTCTTGTGCTGGAATTAATGACGAACTTGCAACTTTTTCATGGCCGCGTTGGGTGAAAAAATCAAAAAATTTCTGACGGACTTGGAGGGATTTCATAGTTTCCTTATAAAACCGCTAAAAACATGCTAAATTAGAGCGTTAGAAAAAGAATACCGCTTTTTGGAATATCAATCAAACTCGTTGGTTGTATAAAAATGTCCCTTGTTAACGCAATATTTTCTGCCTGAAACTATTTTGTTGACAAAAAGAGCGCTATTTTATTATCATTATTACAATGAGAATGATGAAAAACTTTGACCAGGAGATATACTATGTTCCGTTTTATCACAACCATATTTTTTATAATGATGGGATTTTTTATCGGCAGGTTAACGGCAGATGAGTTTAAGGATGCCAAAGAAGAAAGTGTAACTTCAGCTTTACTTGAGCATGCCTATGTGATTACCGCCTATCCAGATGAAAATCCTGAGCAGAATCATAAAAATATGCTTTTAGCGGCGGGAGTACTAAGAAAGATGTCACAAGCTAAAGCAGCAGCTCAAGCTAAAGTGCTGCCTGTCCAACAAGCACCTCTTCAACAAGAGGAACCTGAAGTTGTAAATTCTTCTCAGGAAATTATCGATTTACCACAAGATATCTTTTAAGCTTCACTTAAAAAATGTTTTCAGTTTATTAAAGAGATCAACCAGATCCAATGATACCACTTTCGTATCGGCCAGTGCTGGTAAAAAATTAGTATCTCCAATCCAGCGAGGCAATACATGAAAATGGAGATGGCTTGGTATGCCAGCCCCCGATGCTTTACCAAGGTTGAGACCAATATTGATTCCTTGTGCTCTCAGTTCTTTTTGGAGCAATGCGGTAGTAGCGGTAATTATATCCATTAACTCAGTGCGAGCAGCAGCATCTAAATCTGCTAAGCTTTTGGCATGTGCATAGGGCACCACTAATAAATGCCCGGCGTTATAAGGATATTTATTAAGCACTACAAAGCAGTGCTTATACCGTTTTAATATAAAATTTTTTGTATCATTATTTTCTTGCAGTTGCTGGCAAAATATACATTCTTGTTCGCTCGTATTTTCATCTTTACTTTTATCAGTTGACTGAGAATAGTTACTGCGCCAGGGTGCATATAAGTTAAACATGCGGTTCCTTATTATTTAAGTTTTTTTGTTCTACCGCTCGATTCAGCGTTTACTGGCACAGTAATTTGGCTTTCAATATCTTCATTATTTTCATCTGAACTTTTATCAGGTACATACAAATTTATTGTGGGATCAGAATACCCATGAATATGAATAGGATGACTGGGTGACATTTCTGCAAGCTTTTGTAAGGCATTTGTTATAGGTGTAATCCATTGCATGCAGAAAACAGTATTGGCTTGCATGATTAAGGGAAATGAGAGTACATATAATATTTTTTTAATCATACTATCTTTCTTGGTAAAATTTTTTCCAATTAATACGAAGATAGTATCCTAGAAAAAATATATTAGGCAACAAGATTTATTTTAGGCTGCTGACAACAAAGGCCAACATTTTCAAGATCGATAGAAAACTTTTGCCATTGCTCAATAAATGATGGCAGCGTATTAGCATTCAACTGTTGCCACTGTTCTAAAAGATCTTTGGTGCGATATAAGGCACCGTTGAATGTATTGTATGAACGCCAATCGTATGCATCAGCATACTGAAAACCCCAGGCATAGAGAGTATCTTTAATGTGATTCAGCGGAGGAAGTGGCTCAATGCGGCCATTAGCATCAGAGCATGTGTGCTGCAAGCTTACATTATAATAAAAGCCATAGGCAAATGCTTTTTCTAAGGCAAGAATATGTTCTGAGCAATGAATATAACCAACTATTAGAGAACGGTCATTCGCTAATATAAGATATTCGCTGGAACATTCTTCAAGAACAGCAATAAGTTGCTCTCGAACTGTTTCACGATGCAACTCGATCGGGATGATTGGATAATCCTTGGCAGATAATATGGTGAATTCATCGGAGAGTTCTGTCTGCAAATAACAAAGATAGATATTCTCAACACCAAGCATGAGCCGTTGTGCTGATGTTATAAACTTTTGTGCAGATTCAGGATTTTGGCTTAACAAAAGAATAGAAGTCTTTTTATTTTTAAACTGTTCAAAGTAATCCGGGCAAGCGGACTCAAGCCGCGGGTATGTCTTTTTTTCTCTGATCAATTTACTTCCTAAAATTTGCACTTCTTTATTGACCTTAAAATCATTCAGTGGCGTTGCAACATTGCGAATATAGATAATGTCAGGAATAAATTGATAATGAAAACCGGCTTGTTCCATCATCGGGTAATATATTGCCAGATCTGAATTTGCAGGGAAAAATTTTCCTTGAAAATACGGGCCATCAAAGAGCAGATCTTTAAGATGGACTTGCTGAAAGAGCCACGCATAAAAGGTGCGCAGTTGCCCTGGTTTCCACCATTTTTTACGAAACAGCTGTTTTTCAACCACTTCATCAGAGACTGGTTGGCAGTAACCCATTTCATTGCTTGGCCAGTTGATAAATTGGCCATAGGTTATCCAAACATCTTTTGGTTGCTGATAAATCTCATTAATAAGAGCAAAAACTTGGTCGTGTGCTAAATAGTCATCGCCATCGATATTAAAAACAATAGCATTTGAATCATCACAAAGTTGCATTGCCATATAAATATTAGCAAGTGCTCGCTGACGGGTTTTATTTTTAATGAGAGTAACTCGATGTTGCTGGTCGCATGCATAGATATATCGCTCAATATATTCAGCATTGCCATCAAATGATTCATCATCAACTATGACCACTGTATAGTTTTCATAAAATCCGGTATTATCAGGATTTTTTTGCATAAAGATACTTTCAAGATTTTTGATGCACCAGTCAGCATTATTGTAGGAAGTGATTATAATAAAAAGTTTTTTTTCTATAGGAGTCGGTGCTAAAGTAGTGCTAGAGAAGAAAGCTATAATGGTACACAAAAGTGATATTCTATTGATTACCATACTTTCTCCTTTAATGGCTGATACGGTTGCAAGGTACGGATATATGCTTCTAACATTCTCTGGTGTGTTGGATCGTGATGATAAGAAAGTGGATTATCATCATTATAAAGATAAAGAATATCAGGAATAAATTTTATATGCATGCCTGCCATTTCGATCATGGCAAACATGGTGGCAACATCAACACATTTAGGAAAAAATTTACCTTCATATAAAAGATCTTGATAAGCAATCTGTTGATAGAGACCTGCATAAAAGGTGCGCAGGTGTGATGTGCGCCAGCTAATGGTACGAATACCATTCTGTTGTATAATTTCTTGAGGAATAGGCTTACAAAAGCCTTTTTTGTTTTTTTTCACATACCAAAATTGGCCATACGTGAGCCAGATATTTTCATCTGCATAGGTATTGTTGATAGCTTCAAAGACATGATTGTGTGCTAATGTATCATCGCCATCCACAATGAGAATTATGGCATTGGGATCACAGCTATGGATAGCATAATATTGATTGTGAAGATGTCCTTTCCTCTCGTCATTTTTAATAAGAACAACTTTGTTGCTAACATCATATTCATGAATAAGTTCTTGAATAATGCGGTAGGTGGAATCGGTGGAATTATCATCAATGTAGATTAAAATCCAGTTGCTATATTCTTGCTGCACAATGGATAAAAAATATTGTTTACACCATTGTTCATTATTATAAGAAGCAGTAATGATAACCAGTGGTTTTTCTGTAGTTGTATGAGCGAATGTTATTGTGAAAATGGCATAATAGAAATAAAATAATTTTATCGATAATCGTCCCCAGCGCCCCATAGTAATTCCCCTTTTTTATGGCGTCTTTTTGTTTGTATCAAAAATAAGGAAAATAGCGCAAGAGATTGAAGAATATAAATAAAAAAGAGCGCCTTTTTATGAGCGCTCTTTTTCTATTACCAAATCTAAATCAGATTAGAAGCGGTTGCCACGATCAAAACGAGGACGTGAACTTTGGAAGCGGTTTCCGCCTTGTGGCCGCTCTTCTCTTGGACGAGCTTCGCTAACCACCAGTCTTTGCCCTTCAAGTTCAAAACCATTGAGTGCAGAAATTGCTTCTTGTGCATTTTCGTTTTCTGGCATTTCAATAAATGCAAACCCCTTAGGTGCTCCAGTAAATTTATCTTTAATCATCTTAATAGAGCTAACCATGCCGTATTGTTCAAACAGTTCTCTTAATTTAGCTTCGTTTGCGTTACGAGGAAGTCTGCCACAGTAAATATTCATTATAAAATTCGCTTAAATAAAAAAATTAATACACAAAAAACAACAGAAAAAATTTTTAGTTCGGGTCGCAACCTCCTATTTTTTTAAAACATACTGAAATTTGGAAATTTTTTGGTTTGATTCGCATTTAAAATGACGGGTTAAAGATTTATAATTGTTCTTACTATACGCTATTTATCTTGTTTTGGCAATATATGCGTTATTTTTTAAAATTAAGTGCAGATAGAAAATAGCTAAATGCGTGCGTAAAGAGCATTGCCAAAGAACCAAAGCTGTTCATTCGTAAAATCTTTGCCAATGCAGGTAAAGCCTTGGTTTTCAAGCCACGAATGGAGATCCTTGTATAATGGTTGCCCTTGATAAGCTTCTATAAAATGCACCTCGGTATAAATCAGTTTTACCTGTGCAAGCATACGGGGGCTTGCGTGCATAATGGCCAGTTCATGCCCTTGTGCATCAAGCCAGAGAAAATCTATTGAAGGTAATGCCTGTTGTTGTGCCCATGTATCCAATGTGATTGTGGCCACATCAATAGTGGTCGGATAGGTTATGGGAGAATGAATAAGGCGCTCTTTAGGCTGATGCAATGATCCTGCTTGGCAAACAATACTAGGCCGCTTAGGATTTTGTGCTACATAAAAGGTGCTGCTACCAGTTTGCGAGCTGAGTGCATAATTGTGCGTGATAATATTTGGCGTTTCTTGCGTGGCGCTGCACAGCTGCTCAAAAATTGCCGGGACTGGCTCAAAGGCATGAATAGTGCCGGCAGGAAAATGCTTTGCAAGCTGGAGCGTGTCATTGCCCGTAAAGGCACCAGCTTCTACAATAATGGGCGCATCGGGTAGATATTGTTTAAAGAGAGTGAACTTATTTTTTGATGTTATGAGCATACATTCTGTGTTTGCATTAAAGTGATAAATATACTATTACCATAAAAGAAATAAGAGTATTGTAAAGGATTTTTAATGAAGTGATTTTGCTCTTGTCCATTTACATGATCAATCATATACTTCCCTTATAACACTATTAAATGCTCAACGAAAATAAAGGGACACTATGATAAAAAATCTTTTTTTCTACATATTAGTAGTTGGTGCTTTGCAAGGGATGCAAATGGAATATGAGGAAGGTGATCATGAAGAAGAAATGCGTATGTACGCAATAGCGAGCTATTTTAAGCAAGGAGATGAGACTCATCTGCAAAATTTCTTACAGGTAAATAGATCGGTAGATGAACAAAAAAAGGCAGTATCCCATTTATTATTTGTAACGGTAGCCGGGGAAGCAGCAACTCCAGAATTTGTGACGAAACTTCTTAATTGTGGGGCTGATCCTAATACAAAAGACAAAGAGGATGAATATAGCGTATTGCATAACACGCTTGGTTACAATAACACAGATATTTTAGTTATTTTATTAGACCATAATGGTGATGTTAATAGTCAAAATAAACGTAAGACAAGTCTGCTTCATACTGCTCTCAATTACCATAAATATGAGATTAATTATTGTGAACATGTGAAGCTGTTAATTGATCGCGGTGCGAATGTAAATATAACAGATAGGAATGGCTTCACCCCATTGCGCTATGCAAAAGATAGAAAGTGCGATGCCTGTATTAAAATATTAGTCGAGCATGGCGGCGTGGAAGAAGAGGAATTTAGGTAAGCGGTAGATTCGACTAAGAGAGCAAAAACAGTTATGAAAGTATGTATTATTATTCCTGCTTATAATGAAGAGAATCGCATTGAGCGCACGCTTATTGCCTATGATTATTTTTTTGCAGAAAAAAAAGCGGACACTGATTTGAGCTACCAGCTTTTGGTGGTTATAAATGGTACCACTGATAATACCGGATTTATTGTTGCTGATCTGCAGCGCGCACGGCCTGCAATCAAATGTATAGAAATAAAAGAGGGAGGCAAAGGGCTTGCCATTGCGCATGGTTTTAAAGAAGCGCTCAAACACGATTTTAGCTTAATAGGATTTGTGGATGCAGATATGGCAACGAGCCCCGAAGCTTTTTATCAATTAATCAAAAATATTAATGGCAGTGATGCTATTATTGCAAGCCGCTATATGCCTGGTGCGCAGATTACACCAGCACGACCCTTGATCAAACGATGGGGAAGCAAATTATTTTATGAGAGTTTGGTCTATTTGTTTTTTGGATTATCCTATTATGATTTTCAATGTGGTGCGAAATTATTTAAATCATATGTGATTAAAAAAATTACCCCTTACTTATCGGTCAAGCAGTGGGCATTTGATATTGAGCTCCTGTATTTATGTAAACGATTTGGATTTTCTGTTAAGGAGATTCCAACGGTATGGCATGATCAAGCAGGAAGCAAATTAAAAATAATGCGTGCAGGCTCTCGTATGATTGGTGCTTTGATTAAAATGCGATGGCGTTACTTTTTTCAAAGTTTACCGTAACATCTCTATTCTCCGTCGCCAAAACCCAGCGCTGAAGCGTTGAGATAAAGGCGAGGAGAATCACGCCGAGCTTTAGCGAAGGAGGATTTGGCTATGGCGGAATTGCGCGCGAAACAACGGCTTTTTAAGCCGTTGAGCGCTTCATTTGTTTCATGCTCAAAGTTAGATTTTACTTTGCAAAAGAGATTAATTTTTTATTTCTTGCAATTTAACCATTTTTCTGGCTAGCATAATCCCGTTGGTACAGATGTATGTTTAAAAAAGGAAGGCTATGAAACACATACGAATAAGTTATTTTGTACTTTTATTTTCTTTAATGGTAAGCGGTATAGCGCCAATGTATGCTGACTATTATAACGATGATTGTTGCCAAACAGATTGCTGCGCAACAAGTTGCTGCGAGCCAGTATATGATTGTGGTGATCCATTGAATCCTTGTTCAGTAGATCTTGCCTTTTTTGCTGGTGTTGCACCCAGCATCTGGACTAATCGCGGGAACTTTTCATTAATTTCTTGTAATGCTCTTTCTTTAGTTCCTCCTGCTACTGACACGGTAGTGCCACTTTTTGAGATACCTCGGTTTAATCAATTATTCCATGTGCCATGGATAGTTGGTGGCTGGATTGGTTATGCAATCACCTGTAACCTTGAAGTATTTTTGCAAGTAGATTATCGCCAAGCAAGTGTTCGTAGTCCATTTGTTCTGAACAATATATCTATTCCAGGAAACCAAACATTAAATGCAACATTGACATTGAACAATAGTTATCGTGCATTTGATGCGTTTGTGGGAGCACGCTATTACTGGGGCCGTTGTTGGTGTGATCGCATTGCATTTTTTGTAGGCGGTCAATTTGGCTTAGTGCATCGCAAAGAAATTGATTTTAGTTATGTGATAACTAATCCTACATGCCCAGGTTCTGCGCCGCTGACGGTGAGTAATGTAGCATTGTTTTTACGCAACACAGTGCCTGCTGTAGGATTTAATATAGGTGTTGACTGGTGCTTTGGTTGCGGCTGGTCAGGATTTATCATGGTTGATTTTATCGGTTCTTGTGGCCCAAGAAGCAATACATTCAATACGGGACTTAATGTTGTTTCGTGCGGTCAATTACCAATACTGCTACCGAGTGATGCAGTTATTGGTGGCATTGGGTCAGAAGTCTTCTTCCCCGTTGCTGTGGGTGTGAGATATAGCTTTTAGTGCGTAAATAAAGTATTTTTTTAAGCCCGGATGTTTTGAACAAGAGCATCTGGGTTTATTTTTTGAATTTAAAGCTTGATTTTTTCTTGCTGTTGGGAGTAGTCTATACACGGTTGCAGTATTAACACTTTAAAAAAAGGGTAAATATGAAAAAACTTCTTACTGCAAAATACCTATCTTTGTTTATGCTTTTATCTTTGCTTGGTGGCAAAGTAGAAGCGGGTCATCATGAGGATGATGATTATGTGAGTGAGTCACGTGGTGGTTGTTGTTTTGGTAACCAGTATGAATGCGGATGCAATCCACTCTATTGCGGTGCATTTGACATACAAATACAAGGTGGTGTAGATCCAATTATCTGGACAAACCGTAGCAATAGTCCAATCTATGGTATCAACTGCCTTGGAACAGGTGGCGCAACTGCACTTACTGTTCTTTATGACAAGACACCAAAATTCAGCAAGCTGTTCAAAACTCCATGGATTGTTGGTGGACAAGTTGGTTATGCAATGTCAGACAACACTCGTCTGTATGTAGAATTCAACTACAGCCAAGCGAATGGTAAGCATGACATAAATATTCCTACTGATTTCGTTTCAACAGTTGTAGGTGCAATTCCAGTAACCTTCAATTTCCATAAATACAAAGTGTTTGATGCATATGTTGGTGCTCGTTATTATTGGGACCGCTGGTGCGATCGCGTTTCCTTCTTCCTCGGTGGAAAAGTTGGTTTAGCGCATCACCAAAGAATTCGTTCTGACATTTCATTCAACTCAGCTACTGCACTGACTACCCCGACCTTTGCTGATCAAGAAGTCTTTAGCAGAAACACTATTATAAGCGGCGGTGCTAACTTTGGTATCGACATTTGTATCTGTGGCAACTGGTCATTTGTAATTACTGGTGAAGTAGTAGCAAACTGCCCTCCTCGTGGTTTTGGTAATGTTGCATTCCCAGCGACTACTCTAGGATTTACTAATATTATCTTCGGCTCACCTGCTGGTACCGAATTGCGCTTCCCAGTGACTGCAGCTGTGCGTTATAGCTTCTAATAAAAGCTACTTACTAACAAAAACTAATAAAAAAGGCATTGTTAACTCAGTGCCTTTTTTATTTTCTGATTCTTAATCAAAATTCATACACTTGATTTTTCTTGTAAGCTCTGCGTAGTATAAAAACAGTTTTTGGATGATTGTTTTTTAAAAAGGAGCCAGTATGAATTTTTTAAAGAAAGCATGCATTGCTTTACTTTTTCTTCTTCCCGCATCAGGAAGCACTCTTTTCGCTGATCGCTATTATCAAGATAATGGGTCTTGTTGTAAAACAGACTGCTGTCAATCGTATGGTTGTTCTTGTGAACCATTAGTGCCCTGTGCATGGGATGTACAATTACAAGCAGGTGTTGCTCCTATTATTTGGACGCATCGTGATTTGATTCGAGCATTAGATTGTTCTTTACAGCCTGCTGAGCCGCTCGTAAATTTAGTTCAATTCCCGCGCTTTAGTAAATTGTTTAAAGTGCCATGGACAGTAGGTGGTCAAATTGGTTACGCGCTCGATGAAAATATACGTATCTATGCCGATGTGAACTATTTGCAAGCAAGAGGAAAAAATGATGTTACGGTGGTAACTGATGTGCTGCCTGCATTCGGTGTTTCATCCACATTTATTTTTAATTTTCACAAATATCGTTTAGTAGATTTTCATTTGGGATTTCGCTATTACTTTGATCGCTGGTGTGATTTAGTATCATTATTTATTGGTGCTAAAGCTGGGTTTACTCATTATAATCATACGATCTTAGATTTTGATTTTAGTATTCCTGTTGGCTCTACGTATACTGGCTTTGAAATATTTCAACGGCATACCTCACCCAGTGGTGGTTTAAACATCGGTCTTGATTTCTGTTTAGGATGTAATTGGTATCTTGCTCTCACTGCAGAATTTGTAGCAAGTTGTGGTCCGCGCGTTAATTTTGATTTTATACCATTACCTATCGAAATCTTTAGAAATTTCTTCTTTGGCGCAGTTGGCCCAGAAATAAGATTTCCTATAACTCTTGCACTTCGCTATGCATTTTAAATGAGTTGAGATTATAGAAAAATAACAAGGAAAGAGATTGTATGAAATTTGTTACGGTAAAACATGTATTAGTAGCTTTGCTCGCATTAGCGTCAGCAGGTGCTATACAAGCTGACCGCTTCATAGATGATACCATGGAAGATCGCGGGGGTTGCTGTTTTGGTAGATCATATGAATGTTCTTGCAATCCATTATATTGTGGTGCATTCGATTTACAAGTCCAGGGCGGCGTTGATCCAATTTTATGGAGAAATCGTAGTGATTTCTTTGCGGTAAGTTGCCCTGTTGAAGTAGAAAGCCTTCGTTTCCCAATCGATGATTATGTTTCTATGCCTAAGTTTAGTAGGATATTTAAAACGCCATGGACAGTTGGTGGACAGGTTGGTTATGCATGGTCAGATAATACGCGTGTCTATCTTGAATTTGATTATGTACAAGCAAGTGGCAAAAAAAATGTTACCGAAACAGCGGTTACAACAGATTTTGGCAGTATGGTTTTTAACCTTCATAAATACCGTCTCTATGAGTTCTATGCAGGTGCGCGCTATTATTGGCATCGTTGGTGTGATAGAGTTTCTATCTTTTTGGGCGGTAAGATTGGTTTAGCACATCATAGAAAAATAATTTTTGACTTTGACATTATCACGGATCTTCCTGAAACATTTTCATTTACCGATTTCACCTTCGCAATGAGCAACACGGTAGTAAGTGGTGGTGGCAATATTGGCCTTGACTTTTGTATCTGTGGAAACTGGTCATTTGTAATCACTGCTGAAGTTGTTGCCAGCTGCGGACCGCATATCAATAACAATATTGCTCCAGGAGATCCAAGTCTTTTTATCAGAAATCTTGTTGCCGGTGGTATCAATTCTGAAGTTCGCTTTCCCGTTACAGCAGCAGTGCGGTATAGTTTTTAAAAATTAATAAAAATAATTTTACAAGGCACTGCTACATTGCGGTGCCTTTCTCGTTTTAATAGCTTATTCAAAGAATATATCTCCAGTTATTAATTTTACCCCGTGCGCCTCGGCTGTTAATATACCGGATATTTGCTGCAAAATAGTTTTACTTGTTCTTTGATTGTTTTAAGCAGCATTTCATTCTCATGATTTTTAATGACATCATCAACGAGCTGTGCAATTGCTTGTATATCTTCTTTGTGCGTAACTTTACGCGTGGTTAGTGATGGAGTGCCAATGCGTATGCCGCTCGTGATCCATGGTTTGAGTGGTTCTTGCGGGATACAACTTCTGCTGACATTAATGCCAGCTTTTTCCAGTGCTTGTTCAGCAGCAAGTCCGGTAATATTTTTAGTTTGCAAATCTACAATAAAAAGATGATTATCAGTGCCGCCAGTCACAATGCGATATCCCATATCTTTTAATGCTTGTGCAAATGTTTGTGCATTGGTGACCGTTTGTTGTTGGTAGGTGATAAAATCGGGTTGCAATGCTTCTTGAAATGCCACTGCTTTTGCAGCGATGGCCTGCATAAACGGGCCGCCTTGCATGCCGGGAATTATTGATCGATCAAGTTTTTCTGCGTGTGCTTGTTTGCACATGATAAGGCCGCCGCGCGGGCCACGCAATGTTTTATGCGTAGTGCTGGTAACAAAATCGGCAAGTGCCAGCGGGCTTGGATGAATTTTGGCAGCAACCAGACCAGCGATGTGTGCGATGTCAGCCATAAAATAGGCGCCAACGTTTTTTGCAATTGCTGCAAAGCGATCAAAATTGATAATGCGAGAATAGGCAGATGCCCCCGCGATAATAAGTTTTGGCTTGTGCTGCTGGGCTAAGCGCTCGACCTCTTCATAGTCGATTAGTTCGCTACTTTTATGCACACCATAAGTAATAGATTTATAAAGCGTCCCGGAGAAATTAACGGTATGCCCATGTGTTAAATGGCCGCCATGTGCCAGACTCATGCCTAAGATGGTGTCGCCAGGCTTAAGGATAGAAAAATAGACGGCCATATTTGCTTGGGAGCCAGCGTGGGGCTGCACATTCACATGCTCAGCATTAAATAATTTCTTTGCGCGAGCAATGGCCAGAAGTTCTACCTGATCAACAATTTCACAGCCAGCATAATAGCGCTTACCGGGGTAGCCTTCAGCATATTTATTGGTTAAACATGAGCCGGTTGCTTCTAATACTGCTGGTGAAGCATAATTTTCAGAAGCGATCAATGATAACTGCTCCTCTTGGCGAAGCTTTTCTTGGTGAATGAGGCTAAAAATTTCTTGGTCGGTTGTGTTAAGGCTGCGCATGGTACTCCTTAGTAAAAAATTTGCTAACTAAAGATGGATTTTCTTCTGTTTGTATGTCGATGGAGTCCGCGCTTATCCATATGAGAAAAGCTAATAAGCCGTTCGTGTCGATGGAGCGAAGCGAATGGAGACATACGAACATTCTGAAATTATTTTTTTATCTGAGTTCGCACGCCTCCATTCAGCCTGCTGCGCAGGCTTCCATCGCCGCGAACGGTTTTTAATAACTTCACTATAGTACATAAGAAAACAAGAGATGTCTTAGTAATTATGAGTGACAACTGTTCATAGCTATACATATTAAAATTCTATTAGAAATTTTATTATTCGTTATTGCCTGTCAGATGTAAATAGTGCAGAATGTAATTGCATTTTTTAGTGAGCTTTTTATACTTAAAAATTAGCAGTACTTTTTCCCAGTTATAAAGGATTCCTGTGATTTCTACATCTGATTTCCGCAAAGGGGCAAAAATTCTCTTCCGTGACGCTCCCTATATGGTTCTTGAGTATCATCATGTTAAACCTGGTAAAGGCGGAGCATTTGTGCGTACACGCATGAAAAACTTGCTCACTGGCCTTGTCCATGAAGAGTTGTTCCGGTCTGGAGAAAAATTCCCAGATCCTAACCTTGAATACAAACAGATGCAATATTTGTACCACGAAGACGGCCAATATAATTTTATGGATCAAGAATCATATGAACAGATTGTGCTCAACAAGGATCAACTAGAAGATGTGCTGGATTTTCTCAAAGAACAAATAATCTATACGGTTCTTTACTTCTCAGAAAAACCGATTGCAGTAACGCCACCATTGTTTATGGAATTAGAAGTGAAAGAAACGCCGCCTGGTGTGCGTGGTGATACCGCTCAAGGAGCTGGCTATAAGCCGGCAACTTTGGAAACAGGCCTGGTAATTCAAGTACCACTTTTTGTGAATGAAGGCGATCTTCTTAAAATAGATACGCGTACATCTGCATATCTTGAACGTGTTAAAAAATAATTATAAATGAGGGTTCTATAATGTTGGCTGCATGCTCTGGTAATTCTGATGTCACTAAAATTGATTTGGAGCAGACGTTTTCTTATAACGATCTCTCGCGCCGTGAAGTTCGTTCACTTATTTTACATCTGCTCTATGCAATGGATTCATTTGAGTATGATTCATCACTAGAAGCAATTGTTGATAATTTTAATCGTGGCTTTGAGCTGGCAATTCCGCAAGATAGTGAAGTGTTTAAAGTTTCTCAAACTATTATTGATCTTCGTGATTCACTCGATGATATGATTAAGCCATTGTTGCACAACTGGCGGTTTGATCGTATTGGCGTCTGCACAAAACTTATTTTGCGCTTAGCGCTCTGGGAATTGTATAACACAAAAACATCTGCAAGCATTGTGATGAACGAGGCAATTGAACTTGCTAAATGTTTTGCAGAGCGTGATGCATATAAGTTTATCAACGGCATTCTTGATGAGGCGGTCAAAAAAATGGGCCGTGAAGCAGAAATGATTGCGGCTGAAGAAGTGGTAAAAGAAGCAGAATAATCTTTCTATGATTTTAGCGTGATTTTGTCGGGTAAAAGGAGACTCTCATGAATCGTTATGTTTTCAGCATACTTGCTGCGGTAACACCTCTTTTTGGTATTTCTAAAAAGCTATTCAAAGAAGCTTTCCCCAATAATCCATTGACTGCAAAGATTGTGTACGCATATTTTAATCAACATAGTCCTGATAGGCTCTTGCAAAAACCAGCTTTGAAACAATTAGCTATGGCTGCTAATGCAAATATTGAAATTGTCGATATAAATGACTCCACAATTACTTTGGAGACAAGAATATTTGGTCGTAAAATTGATTTTGATAATCTCGATAAGACGATACTTGCTCGTGAAAGAAAATTGTTAAGTGGCTGTTTGCTGACGGCTATGCGCAATAAACAAATGTCTACGCCATTAGTTTGTGATTTAAAATTAGATGCCTCTAATAAAAAAATGTGTATGCCGTTACCCTATTTTTTAAAATTAGATGATCATACACGTACATTGGCTTTTGATAGGATATGCAATACTAATCAGTATAACTCAGTAAAGTGTATAACCGTAATCTCACGCGATCAGTTTCTTGAGCTTCAAAATGCTTGCCAGCAAATACCAGGTTTAAAGGCTATCACTGAAGAAATTTGTAGAGAGTGTATAGATAAATATTCTGAAAATGGAGAAATGAGAAAAGAGGATGCGCGTAACTTTAGATTTCGGCAAGAAGGTAAGATGCTTCTTATCGAATATAATTTTGGCGTAATTCGTAGCAACAATGAAATTAAAGCCGATCCAGGCACCTATGACGCATTAAATAATTGTATCTTGAATGAAATAAAAATACGCACTGTACCATCTCCAAACGTAATAAAATTAGATAGTGGCACCCGATGCAATGCGCCACATTTTATAAATGTGGAAGAAGGTGTAGTTCGATGCCAAACACTAGTAACGCTCAAGCAATTTAACAAAATTAAAGAAAGATTTCTCAAAGAACAAGCTGAGAAAAATACAAATAAAGCAATTGAAAATAATTAGCAAGTTTCTTATTAAATTACTCTAATGTAGCCACAATGAAATTAACATTGTGGCTTTTTTTATTTAAATTCTCTCATATAAATGAACCGGCGTGTTCTCTGACCAGGTCATCGGCAAATGGATGGTTTTGGCCAAGGTAAAGTGAGTAGAAGGCGCGAGCTCTTTGAGCGTTACCACGCGTTTGAGCTTTGGTAGCTGCTCTAGCTTGTGAGTGAGCGTTTGCATGAGTTGATCTGAAAAGCAGGTTGAGCAGGCGAAGATTACCGTGGCAGGTTCTAAATGAGCGTCAAGAATATTTTGCTCATAAAATTCTAATTTGGCATTGTTAGCGCATGCTTTTTGATTAATGAGGCATTGCTTGGTTTTTTGCGCGAGTGCGCAGCGGGTGGGAGAAAGCTCTATACCAATTGCACGTGCAGGTGTGGTGAGTGCAACTTGGCAGCATACTTTCCCAATGCCGCATCCTAAATCAAAAAAGACATCATCTTTGCCAAGATCAAGATGATTGATAAGATCTTGTGTTGATTGGAAGGTGATTTCGCCGTAGGTGGGATTACCGCCTTGTTTTTCAATATCCATTCTCTCTGTTTGATCAATACTAAATCCACTGACGTCGGCATACACTTGATCAAGAATTTGTATTGCCTGAGCAGTAGAGTATTGCTTTTGTTGTGGGGCATGCAAACGGCGATAGAGGAGCAGGCTGCATGCTATGAGTAATAGTGGTAGCGTTATTTTGTAGATGTTCATTACACTTCCTTTATTATAATTTCAGTCACTTGATAAATAACGTACTAAAAAATAGGCGGAAAAAGAATGAGGGAACGAAAGTTAATTCGCTCCCTCATTCTTTACTTACTGGGTTAAAGTAAGGTTTTTTATGCTAATTCAGGAAAAAAGAGCTTGAGCTCAATGTTGGCATTTTCAACCGAATCAGAACCGTGTGCAGCATTGGTACCAATACTGGTACCAAATAAATTGCGAATAGTTCCTTTATCAGCTTTATTAGGATCAGTTGCTCCCATTAAATCGCGCCATGCTTTAACGGCATTATCTTTTTCTAATGCCATTACAATCACCGGGCCCGAAGTAACAAAGGAAACTAATTCTCCAAAAAATGGCCGTTCTTTATGTATCGCGTAAAATTCTTGCGCTTTCGCTTTATCAATAGTCATTTTACGCATACCAAGAATAGTGAATCCGTTGCTTTCGATCATATCGATGATTTTGCCACTATTTTTTGCAGCAACTGCATCAGGTTTGATCATAGCAAATGTACGTTCTGCCACAGGAGCTCCTTAATCGTTGTCGTTTGCATCATCTTTGTTGTTGCGTGCGGCATATTTTTCAAGTTCAAGCTGGAAAGCATTTTTAGTCTTTGGAGCAGACTGTTTTTGTTTTTCAGCTCTTTCTTTTTCAATATGTTTGCTCACGCGTTCTTTACGTTCAACTTCAGGGCGCGCTGATTCCGAGCTGCTGCCTTCTTTTTTGAGGCTTAAGCCCAACTTGCGTTCTTCTTTGTTAACATTGATGACTCTAAATTGTTGTTTTTGGCCAACTTTAAGAATGTCTTCAACTTTGTTAACGTTGTGATCAGCAAGTTCAGAAATATGCACTAATCCTTCAATACCACTTGGTAATTTAATGAAAGCACCAAAATTAGTGATTTTGGAAACTTTGCCTTCAACCAAGGTGCCAACCGGATATTCTTTTTCAATATTATCCCAAGGATCTGGTTGCAATTGTTTGATGCCCAGTGAGATTTTCTTGTTAGCTTTATCAACAGCGAGAACAACTGCCTCAACGGTGTCACCTTTTTTATAGATGTCACTTGGGTGGTCGATATGTTCTGTCCATGAAAGATCGGAAATGTGAACTAAGCCATCAATGCCCGGCAGAAGCTGAACAAAAATACCAAAATCGGTAATGTTGCTGATGGTGCCTTTTACTTGCTGACCAACTTTAAACTGTTCTTCAACTTGTTCCCACGGATTCTTGTCTAACTGCTTAACGCTCAATGACATGCGGCGATTTTCTTTATCTAAAGAAACGATGAGCACTTCGATCTCTTGGCCAACTTTAAATTTGCTATGCAAATCGGTAATGCGATCGGTCCAAGAAACTTCAGAAATATGCACCAAGCCTTCAACGCCTTTGAGCATCTCTACAAACAAGCCATAATCGGTGATGCTTGCAATTTTGCCTTTAACGCGCTGACCAACTTGTAATGTTTCTGCCGCTTTTTCCCACGGGTTGTCGGTAAGCTGTTTTAAGCCAAGGGATATTTTTTCATTCTCTTTATCAAATGAAAGCACCTTGACGGTGATGGTATCGCCAATGCGAACCATTTCACTTGGGTGAGAAATTCTACCCCAGGTCATGTCGGTGATGTGTAATAATCCATCCAGGCCGCCAATATCGATGAATACGCCATAGTTGGTAATGTTTTTAACCATTCCTTGAATAACTTGGCCTTCAGAAAGCTGATCAAGCACTTTTTTGCGTGATTCAGAGCGTGCATCGGAAAGGAATTTGCGGCGTGAAATAATAACGTTGCCGCGCTTTTTGTTGATTTTGATAATGC
>Ga0209624_10001075_pt1 | contig 22599 bp, 14 predicted proteins | sample JacPinW_OM2H0_O1_FD_188565 | JGI IMG/M metagenome (GOLD analysis project Ga0209624, IMG submission 188565) | Forest soil microbial communities from Algoma, Ontario, Canada - Jack Pine, Ontario site 1_JW_OM2H0_O1 (SPAdes) (version 2) | ecosystem: Environmental > Terrestrial > Soil > Boreal...
CGCCTGCGTGATCCAGTTGTGACCGTCGGCCGACTGCCGGCTCGGGTCGTAGAAGTTGTCGAAGAGCGGGAAGCGCTCGACTAGCACGTGCGCGTTGGGCGTGACGTTGCCATAGATCCCGGTTGAGCCGAAGACCGCCAGGGAGGCGTCGCCATTGCCGGCGGTCACGTCGCCCAGCATCTGATCGTAGGTGCGGTTTTCGCGGATGATCACGAACACGTGCTTGATCTTCGAGGGATTGCCGATCCTCGCCGGGAGTGCAACCGGCTTAGCCCACGGGTTGCCGCCCGCGGCCGACCAGATGTTTTGCGCCAGATCCCAGTGGTTGTTCTGGAAGACTTGCTTCGTCATCCCCCAAAGGGCCTCGAATTTCGGCACGGGGACGATGCTGACGATGCCAAGGTCCTGGTGCGTGTTCAGGCCGGCCGGCGAGCCGTGTGAAGTTGTGGTCGAGTTTTCGGGCGGAGTGTTCTGGAAGCCCGTGGTGCCGATGCCCTTGTCGTTTGCAACGAGCAGCGCGTTGTCCACCGTGTCCAGGACAACCGAGCTCGGCGCATAGCCGACCGGGATCATGCCCATGACGCAGCTCGGCCCCCAGTTATTGAGGTCGACCACGGCGATCGCGTTGGCGTTGTAGAGCGCGACGTAGGCGATGTTGTTCTTGGCATCGACGGCGATCGAGTTCGGTCCCGCGCCGTAAGCCGCTGTCCAGTCTCCAGGCACGCGGATCGGCAAGCCAAGGTCGATCTTCCGTACCTGCCGGTTCATGGTTGTGTCGATCACGGAGAGGCTGTCGCTATAGGCATTGGCGACCAACAGCTTCTTGCCCCAGAAGGCCATGCCGGTCGGATGCAGACCAGTCTCGACGCTGCCGGTGACCGTAAACGTGGATAGGTCTACCACGGAAACGGTGCCGGTCGACGTGGAACCTTCCGGATAGCTGGCGACGACCGGGGTGCCGTCGGAGTACAGCTGGAAGTCGTTGGGCTTAGCGATCCGGCCGGCCTCGTTGGAGACGTAGGCGGTTTTGCCGTCCGCGGAGACCACGACGCTGTGCGGGACGTTGCCAACCCGGACATGCGAAACCAGCGCTTGCGTGCTCAGGTCGATCTTGCCCAGCTCATTGCTGGCATCCAGCACGACGTAGGCGGTCGAGTTATCCGGCGAGACCGCGAGGCCTAGTGGATAGGAACTCTTACCTGAGATGGGAACGCCGCAGGGGACGGCATAGCTGCCCGTGGTTCCGATAGGGCCGGAGATCGGAACCTTGGTTCCCGGCAGGATGACGGTCTGAGTGCAATTGGCGGTGTTCAGCACCGGCTCTGTAGCACCGAATGCGGGGAAGTTGACCTGGGTGGCGTTCAGCGGAAGAGTGATGCGAGCGACGTCTGTTGTGACCTTGCCCGACACCGGATCGACGTTGACGTAGGCAACGAAGCCGCTGTCCTGGCTGAACAGCAGGTGCAGGCCATCCGACGTATAGGCGATGCCGGTGGCGCTGCCGGTGCTAGAGGTGCCGTACTTGACGTTCTGCAGGACAGCGCCGGTCTCGGTGTTGAAGATCGTGACGGCCTGCGGCGCGCCCATTTGCAGGACGGCGGCAGTGTGATTGCCAAGGGGGTTCAGCGCGACGGCCTTGGCGCGGGTGGTGGTGCCGAGATAGACCTGGGTGCCGGCGGGGGTGAGGATTGTGCCATCGCTAGCGACCCACGGGTGGGGCAAGGTCGACGGGTAGTCCGGGCCCTGCGACCCGCTCAGGTTCTCGCCGGGATTGTACGTCGGGAATTGTACGGACTGCGCGAACGCCGGAACGCTCAGCCCCGCCGCCAGCAGGCTGGCGATCAGAGGCAGTGGGTTAATCCAAGAATGATTGCGAGAAGTTTTCTGGGACATGAATGCTCTCCTCTTTCAGTTTCTTCAATCGGTTTCTTCCATTACGCGACCCGGAATCGGCTGTGCAACTTGAGGGTCGCTTCAGGAAATGGAAATTCGTAAATTCGTGGACGGTATGGGAGAACCAACGGGCCCAGTCTAGGACCGCGAAAAGGACGCCAGCATGACGCGAGAATGACAGTTTTGTCATCTCGTTACGACGGTGTGAATGCGCAGTTCCACGACCGGCTTCGTATCTGTGCGGCGAACCGCAACATCATCGGTTCTGGACGATCCTCGCGTTCGATAAATAGCTGGTCCTACAGAGATCGGTAATTGATGGAATCTTAATTAGGGCGTCATCTGCGCATAACAACACGGATTACAAAATTGTCATCCGTTTCCAATTGTCACAACTTGAACATCCGGATCGCGATTCTAATGCGCGCAACGACCCGGCGGCCTGACGGGAATCTCTCTATTCGCTCGGGAATCCGTTGTTTTCCTTCGGGGGAGCCATGCATCGCAAGAAGAAGCAAAGTCCATTCGCTAGAAGCTCTGCCACGATTCGACTTCTTCGCGTTTCGATCGGGTTCAGCGCGGTGTTTTTCCTCGCCAGTCTCTGTGCCGCGCAGGTGGATCGCAGCGGATTGAGCGGCACGGTCACGGATCCCTCAGGCCGTCTGCTGCCGCAGGCGCACATCACGGTTGCCGAAAACGCTACCGGACTGTTGCGCGAGACGATTTCGGATGCCGGCGGAAATTACAGTGTTCCCCAATTGCCGGCGGGAATTTACACCGTTACCATCGAGCACCAGGGCTTCAAGAAGCTAGAGTTTGTCGAAGTTCAGCAGGCCATCGGCAGCACGCGCACCCTGAATGCGACCTTGCAGGTATCGGGCGGCGAGCAGCGCATAGAAGTCTTGGCCAGTTCGGTGCTGATAGACCGCAACAACAGCACCGTGACGGGCCTGATCGAGAGAACGCAGGCCGACGAACTGCCGCTGAACGGCCGCAACTGGGCGTCGCTGACGGCATTCGTCCCCGGCGCCATTGACACCGGCGGCAGCAACCAGCGGTCGGTCCGGTTCGTCGGCAGGGGCCTCGACGATACCAACTTCACCTATGACGGCATCGATGCGACCAGCATCGCGAACCAGACGCAGCGCCCCTGGGCGCGGCTTGCTATACCGATCGACGCGATCGCGGAGTTTCGCGTCGATTCGCTATTGGCAACTGCCGGGGGAGGAGCGACGGGCGGCGCTCAATTGGCCGTTATTTCGTCTTCGGGGACAAACCGCTTCCACGGGCGCCTCTTTGAGTACTTGCGCAATAACATTTTTGACGCGCCCGAGCCCTCCTGGGCCTCCAACGGCGAATTGCAGCAGCCGCTTCGTTTGAATCAGTTCGGCGGATCTCTGGGCGGACCCATTGTGCGCGACAAGACCTTTTTCTTCCTCGCTTCTGAAGCCTACCGGCAAGTCTGGGGCTATCCGGTGAGCGGCGACGTGCCGAGCGCGGCTTTCAAGGCAACAGTACCGAGCTCATCTCCGGTCTATCCGCTCGTCAATGCCTACCCGGGAGCAGGTCCAAAAACCATTTTGACGCCCTACACGCCAGCCAACGGCGGCCCGAACTACGCGGACTATGATCTGCTGACCTGCTCATGCACTCAGGTGGTCAACGAGAACTCGGCGATGCTGCGGCTCGACCAGCATTTCACGGCCAAGACCACCGGCTTCATGCGCTTCAATTACGATCGGTCGGTCAATACGCAGCCGATTTCAACTGCCGCCACGGACTTGCAGCAGAGGGTGACTACGCCGGTCAATGGCGCGCTCGAATTGCTACACACCTTTACTCCCAACCTGGTAAACGAGCTCGAGTTTGGATACAACCGCTCCACCTCCAACACCTACAACTTGAGTTCAACCGGCTCCATCTACCAGATTGCGATTTCCGCGGGTCCTGGGCCGGGATTCGGCACCCTGAACTACGATTACAACACCATCTACGTTGGCAACACATTTTCGTATATCGACAACCTGACCTGGGTCCTTGGCCGGCAAACCATCAAAGCCGGAGTGGAGGTCCGCCACATCCAGTTGAACCAGCACTACGGGGAACACGGAACCGTTACGTTTGCCACGCTGCAGAGCCTGGCAGCAAATAAGGTGGCCAAAGCAAGTCTGACCGGTGCTCTCCCAGTCAACGACTTGCGTAAGAACTGGATCGTCGGCTACGTCCAGGACGAGTTCAAGCTGCGGCCCAATTTCACCCTCAACCTCGGCGCGCGGTACACCGTCTTCCAGCTCTTCAACGAGGCGCACGGGAAGGCCAACCCCTTCGATTTCGCCACCTGCGGGCCTCAGGGCTTCTGCGGTGTTGGCGCCAGCTTCGGCTTTCAGAACTACGGCGACTTCGATCCCCGCGTGGGCCTGGCCTGGTCGCCTGGGGAGAGCGGAAAGACAGTCGTTAGCGCCGGATTCGGAATCTACCACGAAGATGGCCAGCTGGACGATCAGAACCTGCCCGCCAAGAACGAAGTTCCCTCCTACTCGGTGAGGAATGTGAGCTATCCACCGGACCCGTATTTTACTTCCGGAACCATTTCTCCCAATGCCGAAAAACGGAACCGCTTGGACTCGTATGTTGAGCAGTGGGTCCTCTCGGTGCAGCAGCAGTTGCCTGCGAACTTCGTGAGCACATTCTCCTACCTGGGAAGTCATGGCGTGCACCTGCTGGAAACCAGCGTGGTGAATCTGTACCTCCCTCCGACCTACCAGACTCTGCAATATCCGGACTTCGCTCCCGCCATCGGCTGGCGCGGCTCGGTCGGCGCGAGTTCCTACAATGGCCTTGTCGTGTCGCTTCGGCGACCGTTCTCGAACGGGCTCCTGGTGGCGGCAAATTACGCGTATACCCACGAGATCGACAACGGCTCCAATGGCAGCGGGGACGGCGACGAGATAAATCCGCAGAACGCACTCTGCCAGGCCTGTGAGTGGGCCAGTGGCGCCTGGGATGCCACTCATGTGGTCAATGGCAACGCGGTCTATGAGCTCCCCTTCGGCCGAGGAAAGCAGATGCTGAACCACGGCGGCGTTGCAAGCGCCATTGCGGGCAATTGGCAACTGACCACGACGGCGCTGGCTCGCACCGGCTTTCCGGTCAATGTGGTTTTACCTGGCAGCTACACCGCGCCGGATGGGAACAACTCCGGTACGCAGCGCCCCAGCCTGGTTCCGGGCGTCTCTCTCACTCCGCCGGGAGGTAGAAACAGAGCAAATTGGATTAACCCCGCGGCGTTTACTCTCCCCGCGGCTGGAGAATTCGGCGACGCGCCGCGTGACCTTCTTCGTGGGCCAGGGACGTGGCAGGTCGATATCGGCGGCGCCAAAACAATTCAATTTGGAGAACGCGTGCAGTTGGAATTCCGTTCGGAGTTCTTCAACATCTTCAACCACCCGCAATTAGGTCAGCCACAGCCTACGTGTGACCTTTCATCTTCAGCTCCTACGGGCTGCCCAACCGGGTTTGGCAGCATCATCAATACGGTGAACTTGAACACAAGTATCGTGTCGCCGATAACTCCTGTCGGCTCGGGAACGCCGCGCGAGATCCAGTTCGCTCTGCGGTTACAGTTCTGATGCAAACGGATCCGCGGGCGCCCAGCGTGGCCGCCTTTCGGACCGATCGAAAGGTGCGAATGAGAAAGACCAAGATATCGACGTTTCGCTCTGGGCGAATTTTCCTGGGCATCCTCCTGCTTTCAACGGCAGCGACCGTGGCGTGGTCGCAGGGAACGCTGGATTTCTCGGGCCTGTGGAAGCAGGACAATGATCGCTGCCAGCCGAAGCGCAATGGCGACGTCACGCTGCGGATCGAGCATCACGACCCCGAACTCACGGTGGAAACATCGATCTCACGCAATTCTGCGAGTTCGCGGCACGCAGTACAGAAATACACAACCGATGGGAAGGTCTCCGTGTCGACCGGAGCCGATGGAGACGAGTTCAACACGTTGGTCGTATGGAAGGATTCCAGCCTCGTCTTCTCGATCGAGGAACATGAAGACGGCCGCATTCTTCAGTCGAAAGAGACATGGTCGGTCATTGAGGAGGGTGCAACGCTCGAGAGGATCCGCGAGCGCCCGAATGGCGAAACGCAGACTCTTTTCTTTCGCCGGCTCCCAGTGAGCCGTTCCGATAGCAAATCCGGATTGGTAAAGGTGCGTGACAAATGAAGATCCTGGTTATCGAAGACGAAGTCAAAACTGCCAAGTTTCTCCGGAAAGGACTCAGCGAAGCCGGTTACGTCATCGACGTTGCTGCCGACGGTCTGGAAGGCCTGCACCTGGCTAAGGAAGTCGATTTCGAGCTAGTCATTCTCGACGTGATGCTTCCAGTGATGGACGGGTGGCAGGTGCTTGCGCACCTGCGCGAGACTGAACAGAAGCCACTGGTCCTGATGCTTACGGCGCGCGACGCCGTGCACGAACGCGTGCGTGGGTTCGAGTTGGGAGCCGACGACTACCTGGTCAAGCCGTTCGCATTCTCCGAACTCCTGGCCCGAGTGCGCTCGCTCTTGCGCCGCACAACGCCGCGCCCGCAGGAGAGCCTGCGCATGGCCGACCTGGAGATCGATCTGCTACGCCAACGCGCTACGCGCGCGGGCCAGAGGCTCGACCTCACTTCGAAGGAGTTCCTGTTGCTGACCCTGTTGGCGCGGCGCGCCGGCGAAGTGCTGTCGCGCACGCTGATCGCCGAGTCGGTCTGGGATATGAACTTCGACAGTGATACGAACGTCGTGGATGTGAATGTGCGCAGGTTGCGCAGCAAGGTGGACGACCCCTTCCCCTTAAAGCTGATTCACACGGTGCGTGGTGCCGGCTATGTCTTCGAAGCCGAGCAATAGCCTCTCGGCTACGCTGCACCCGCGCAGGACCTTGGCGTTCCGGCTCTCGGCGGCCTACTCGTTGCTAGGCCTGCTGTTGGTCATTCTGGCCACGGCGAGTCTCTACCTCGTTCTGCGGACGGAACTGGACCGAAGCACAGAGCTGTTCCTTGCCGACAAGCTGCACGTGTTGCGCACCATGCTGCGAGAACGGCCGGACGACGAGGACGCACTGCGCGAAGAGATTGAACTCGAGTCTGAGGCCCGCCGGTATCAGCAGTTCTACATTCGCCTCCTCGATGAACATGGCGTGCCGATCATGACGACGCCCGGCATGGCCGAACAGTTGGATCTTGCCGAACTCGCGAGCCGAACCCGCGGCCGCTCCGAGCGTTCGATTGCGATGGCGGGTAGACATGGGCAACCATTCCGGGTCACTAGCGCTACGGTTACCGTCGGCACGCCACAGACTCACACCGACACGGTTCAAATCGCCATCGATGTCTCGCAGGAAGAGGAACTGCTGACGCGCTATCGGATGTGGTTCTGGGGCATTCTGTTGGCGACGTCGGTTCTATTCCCGTTGGTGGGATACCGGATTGCGCGGCACGGTATTCGACCCGTCGAAGAGATCGCCGCAACCGCGCGGAGAATCACGTCGACGAATCTGCGCGAACGGATCGGGTCGGAGGGCTATCCATCGGAACTTGCGTCGCTGGCCGGGACATTCAATGAAATGCTTGAGCGGCTTGAAGAATCTTTCGAGCGCATCTCAAGGTTCACGGCCGACATCGCGCACGATTTGCGCACGCCGGTCAACAATATCCGCGGAGAAGCCGAAGTGGCTCTCGCCCGCGCACGGACGGTCGACGAGTACCGCGACGTGCTGGTGTCTTCACTGGAAGAAGCAATCCGGCTCTCCGAGCTGATCGGCAATCTCCTGTTTCTGGCCCGCGCGGAGAGCCCCTTAACCGAGTTGCATCGCGAGAACGTGAACATCCGCGAGTTATTGACCACGGTTCGCGACTACTACGAAGCTTCTGCGACCGACGCAGGATTATCGCTTGTCGTGAACGAAGGGGCCGAGCCGCTCAACGCGGAACTGGATCGCTCACTGATGCTGCGGGCGGTGAGCAACCTGGTCTCCAACGCCATTGCACATACGTCCCCAGGAGGAACCGTGACGCTGGCGGCGACGAACGAGGACGTCGCTATTAGCATCGAGGTCTCCGACACCGGCGTCGGCATTCCCGCCGAAGCGATACCCAGAGTGTTCGATCGATTCTTCCGCGTCGATCCATCGCGCTCCAAGATATCGGGTGGCACGGGGTTGGGCCTGGCTATCGTGCAGAGCATCCTGACGCTTCACGGCGGCAGCGCGGAGATCTCCAGTCAGCTCGGCCATGGAACTCGCGTCACACTACGCATGCCGGCCCTCGCAACGCGATGACAAAACTGTAATTCTCACGTCACGCTGGCGTTCGTTGCTGCGTTTTTTCGGCGATGAATGCAGCAGGTCGATTGGCGGCCTGAACTCGTCGTAGTCAGTCAGCCAGCGGTCGTAGTCGCGCGGGTGCAGGATGACTGGCATTCGGTCGTGGATCGGCTCCATCAGCTCGTTGGCTCTCTGTACAAGCAAACGAATGGCTTGGTCAGCATCGGTGGCGGGTGTCCGGTAGCGGACGTTGAAGTGGAATATTGGACACTTCTATATGTCACGCAATGTATAAGTTTATGAAAACATTGACTTGCATTGCCGCTTATTTCGGGCAGCAACGTGCTCCTCTTCTGACAATTGATGTTGGCGCGTTCTCGCCCTGAAGACGCGAAAGTTGCCGGTTGGGGAGCAGCCGCCATTGATAGACTGACGCGCGCTGAGAAAAGAGGGAACGATGATTGCGAACCTGATTCAGGACGTACGCTACTCACTACGGCAGTTGCGAAAGACCCCAGGGTTCACAGTGACAGCCGTATTGACGCTGGCGCTGGGCATCGGGGCGAACACGGCGATCTTCACCCTCGTGCATGCTGTGCTGCTGAAGAACCTTCCTGTGGTGGATCCTAAAGCGCTGGTGCGCGTTGGTGACAACGAATATTGCTGCCTACTCAACCTGGCTGCAATGGGCAATGACTTCGCAATCTTCTCCAACGATGGCTATAAAAACCTGCGCGACCATACGCCGGAGTTCGAGCAATTGGCCGCCATGCAGGCAGGTATGGCTGACCTTTCGGTTCGGCGCGCCTCAGGGGATTCGTCTCCCCATCCGTCGTTCGGTGAATTTGTCTCCGGTAACTACTTCCAGACTTTTGGCATACAGCCGTTTGCAGGGCGGGTCCTCATGCCATCGGATGATGCAGATGGCACGCAGCCCGTCGCGGTAATCAGCCATCAGGCCTGGCAAAGAGACTACGCAGGAGATCCATCCGTCATCGGCAGCAGCTTCGTCATGAACACTCATCCGGTGACGATCATCGGTGTAGCGCCGCAGACCTTCTATGGCGATCGGCTGACCGAAGATCCGCCGGACTTCTATCTTCCAATCTCTCAGGAGCCAACACTTGGGTTTTCTGCTGCTCGTAACAAACCAAATTTGGGCTGGCTGTTTCTCATCGGACGCGTGAAACCCGGAACGGCGCTGGGGCCACTTCAGGAAAAGATGAGCGGACTCCTGCGACAGTCCCTCGCCCAATTGCCGCCGTATCAGACCGAGCATGGCAAACAGGAACTGGCTAAGGGTCACGTCGTCCTCACGCCCGGCGGTGTCGGCATTGCAAACATGCAGCATCAGGCAGCAAGCAGTCTGCATCTGCTGATGGGGCTCTCCGGGCTCGTGCTGCTGATTGCCTTGGCCAACATTGCGAATCTCATGCTGGTACGCGGATTGGCTAGGCGCGCGGAAACTTCGATCCGCATGGCGTTGGGTGCAACGCGAGCAAGGATCATCCGGCAGATCATGACCGAAAGTATTGTGTTGGCATGTCTCGGCGGTTTGGCGGGATTAGTGCTGGCGTATGTAGGCACGCAGTCGCTATTGGCATTGATGTTCCCGCAATCACCAAACGTTCCAATCAATGCTTCGCCGTCGCTTCCAGTGCTTGGATTTGCCTTTGGCGTCTCGCTGCTGACGGGATTGCTCTTTGGCGTAGCTCCCGCATGGATAACCTCCCGCGAGCAGCCTGCGAATGTAATGCGCGGCACCAATCGAACAACGAGGGATGGCTCTTCTCTGTTGCAACGGTCGCTCGTGATCCTGCAGACCGCGTTGTCCCTTGTTCTGTTGGTGGGCGCCGGCCTGCTGGGTAAGAGTCTGAATAAAATCGAGCATCAGGACTTCGGTCTGGAAACTAACAATCGCGTGATTATCAACATGAATCCGCTAAAGGCAGGGTATAAGCCGGAGCAGTTGCAGGGCCTCTACCAACAGATCGAAGACAAGTTTCACGCCATGCCTGGTGTGGAGCGTATCGGCATGACGCTCTACACGCCGCTGGAAGGGAACACCTGGAGCTTCTATGTCTACGTCCAGGGGCAGCGTGCGCCAGATCCCGGGCGAGAGGTGGGCGCAACGTTCAATCGCGCGAGTCCCGACTATTTCAAGGCAGTTGGACAGCGTGTGGTTCGCGGACGAACATTTACGCCCGCCGATACGGCAACATCGCCGGGAGTCGCAGTTGTCAACCGGGCATTCGTGAAGAAGCTCTTCAAGCCAGGTGAAGACCCGATCGGGCGGCACATTGGCTCAGAAGACATTAAAAACTCCGGCGACTTCGAAATCGTAGGTGTAGTGGACGATTCAAAGTATCAGAACGCACGCGATCCGGCGGAGCCAATGTACTTCATACCGATGCTTCAGCAGTCGCGCACCAGTCCACCGAAAGAGCTGGATTCATCGCTCTATGCTCGTGCGTTCGTCCTGCAAATGAAAGCCATGACGCCAGGATTGGAGGCTGAGATACGAAGCAAGCTCGCAAGCATCGACCCCAACCTGAGCGTGGATCACTACCAGACCTTCGGGCAGCAGATTAACGGAAACTTCAACGGGGAGCGAATGATTGCGCGGCTGACGCTGTTGTTCGGTCTGCTGGCGCTGCTGCTCGCTTCGGTCGGGCTCTACGGCGTCACCTCCTACAGTGTCGCCCGGCGGACCTCCGAGATTGGCATACGCATGGCGCTTGGCGCGGACCGCGCAGGTGTGGTCGGCATGGTGATGCGCGGCGCGATGTTGCAGACCGTAATCGGATTAGCCATCGGTATCCCCACCGCTCTGCTCTGCGTGCGTTTCGTGAAATCGCAGCTCTACAACGTCGCCGGTCAGGACGTGTGGGTAATGGCTGGTGCGGTCGTAGCGCTGACCGTAGCGGGAGGCGTGGCGGGGTTGATTCCAGCGCGGCGCGCAGCTTCCACCGATCCTATGCAGGCCTTGAGAGCAGAGTAGCCATTGTGATCGATTTGAACCGTTGTCCCGCTTCATCCTCGCTACCCGGAGGCAGTCGCGTGGAACCCAAAGTCAGTTAGTCGAAACTTCGCCTCAGACTAAAGACTGACACTAAGCGGAGAGACTCATGCTCTGTGGCGTATGCTGACAGCTTATCTACACTAGGAATCTTGTGACTTGGCGAGAGGTGGTCATCTTTATATCCTTGTTTCCTGCATCGAACCTTCTACTCCTTCAAGGTCGACGACGGCGCCGTCTACGTTGCGCAGACCCACAAGAAACTAGACGTTACTCTTAACGGTCACACGCGGTTCCGATTCGAAAAAGACGGCCATAGCCATATAGGAGACCACGTTTACATCCTTGATGATGCTGGGAAAGATCAAGAACTCCGCGTCACCGAAAAGATGGCCGCCGAAAAACGGTCAGAGTAAATATTCCGGCATTATCACAGGGTTGATGAAGCCCCTTATCCGGTGCCCGTTAATTAACGGGTCTTCTGCTGCCGGGTTTTCGGTTCGACCCAAATCCGCGACTAATGGTTCCAGTGGTTGTGATTGACCTGGTAGTCGTGGAGCCGGTTGAGATCGTCGCTCAACACAGCTCGATCGCGAGGCGCCAGTCGCTGGTCGTCAGACGATTTTTTGATCGAATCAATGACGTCGTTCAGAAGGCCGTTGTCGAAACGCCCTTGATCGAGGTCGGCCTGCATTTTGGTGAGTTCCTCCTTGGTCTTATCAAGACGCGCATTTTCCTTTTGGCTCGCGCCTTGAGCACTCCAGATATGGTCAAGATCCGACCTAACCTGAGCGAACACCTGGCCCCGCCACTGGTCGCCCTGGTAGCGTGCCTCCCGATCGTGGTACCAGTCTTGCGCGAAGGCGATCGATGTTACGGATGCAAGAATCAGAACTGGGCAAGCAAGCAATTTCAATAAGGTCATAAATCCCTCCTCTATTTGCCATTTAGAGTCTTAAGAAGAGCTGCGGGTTGTGTGTGTGAAACCGATCGTGCTTTTGATGAGGAGGTGAAGGAGTTTTTTCGCGATTGGTGGTCAGAGCACGGATCGGAACAGGGCCGCAAGCACAGATGCGCGCCGACGATACTCGACAGGACTGATCCACTTAATTTCTTCGTGTGGGATTTGCGAGCACAAGGGGAATAATTGCCCAGTGTCGCCGGTTCAAGGGCGTGACGGGCCGCGGTCTTTTGCTGATTTCGTCCGAGGAAACACGCCGAGCTAGTCAGGCCTCTACGGCGCCCAGGTTAAGGAGTTGATCGTGAACTGGCGGAAGGTTACGCCTATCTGAGGGATGGATGTCGCGGTTTTAATGGACGTGCCGATCGCGGTGACGAAGTCCAAATTCGCCAGGTTGATGCCGAACGACGGAGCTGGAGAAACGGGCGCCGCGGTGCCGACCTGAAGGCTTCCGGTTGCAGTAAGGGTGCCTTGCGCGTTTGGCTTGATGGTGTAGCGAAGGGTGAACTGAGTGCAGCCATTGTCATAGTCGGCGAAGGTCTTGCCAGAGTCAGCCTGGGTCGTGGGGAGAGCCGGAATAGGCGCAAAGACTTCGATGTAGACGCCGCCAGCTTTGAACTGGCAGGTGACGCCGATGAAGTGGTCGCTTAGCTGGTCGGTTTGATCGCCGGATTTGAGGATCAGTGCTACCGACCATTTATCAGCTGTCGCAGCGATTGGCGTATCGAATGTAACGCTGACGTCGATCGCGGCAATCTTGAATCCGGGAACGAGGAAGAATCCCTGAGACTGGTCTTGAGCAGCTGAAGCGGCACTGGCGTCAACCGTCACGGCGGCGCCGGTGCCCGGGTTGATGAGCGTACCCAGCATAGGTCCTATGCAGAGCTTCACCTTCTCGATCTCTTCAACCACGATGTCAACGGCTGGCGCGTTGGGCGGAGGGGTGGTTCCCGGCAACATGGAACCGAAGCGCTCAAATGACCCGTAGATCGGCCGTTTGCCGGTATACAAGAAAAGGAATTGAGAATATGCAGGCTCGAACCCAGTGAGCAGCCTCTCGATATTTACGTGTCCCAGCTTTATGGGCCCAAGGTACTTGTACTGGTAGGTGGGCTGGTCGAAATCATTGATATAGACAGAGGACATGGCTACCTCCAATGAGCAAAGCGCGAATTCTTGCAAGAAAATCGGCGCGTCAAATCACAAATTTGCTTCTTGATTCATGAAATTACGCACTATTGAGCATCTCTGGACCATTGTTGTGGGACGTTGCCGGATTGCAGGGGTGCGGCCTTCATCTTGTCGGCGTCGAACGGGTGCAGCATGTCAAACGGTGGACGCGGGTCGCCGATCAGGAGCGCTGGAGGTTGCGACGAACCGTGGAGAGGACTCCGAGAAGGCCGGTTGCGACGAGCAGGAGACTCTGAGGCTCTGGAACAGCCGGGGGGGTTGATGTTGAGATCGTCCATACGCCGGGGTTATTGGAGTTTAAAGATTGGTTCACGGTGCCATAGTGGTCGCCGACGAAGTCGAAGGAAGAGATTTCGGCTCTATCGGTTTCGATCTGGCCGGGGACGGATTCGGCTTCCGCACCAAAGATCCAGTCGACGATGTTGCCTTGGGAATCTGTCCAGAAGTTGAGGCCGACAATGACGCCGGGAGTGGCGTTGGAGATCGTGTAACCGGCGGTGGAGACATCCCAGGAGATGGGATTGAAGGGAAGAGCGCCGAGGATTTCATTGGAGAACTCGGAGTTCGGCGCCAGGGGAGAAGCAACGGTAAACGATGCGGTGACGAAATCGCTTGTGGTGATGGGAGCTACGACCTGAGTGAATGGGTTCCCAGTATAGGTGTATACCGTGTCTGCCAGTGCAGGCGCGGTGAGGAGGGAGGTGAAGGCCATGAAGAAGGCCAGAGCTTGAATATGCATGTTGGGTTCCTCCGAATCTCAGAATGCGATTGTGTGAAAATTGGCCCGGGAGATTGGTAGCCTTGTCGGCTGGAAGATTGAGGTGTCGTTTGGATCGATACCTGTGGCTCACGCCCTCTTGCTGGGCAGTGGGATGCCGTAATTCAACGCGGAGTTTGTTGCGGGGCTCGTCAGATCTGAGAGTTGTCGCAGTCATCATCACTATGCCCACGAATGCCATGCAGTAAAGCCATCAGATGCCGCACGGAAAGGAAAGCGTGTCCACTATTCCAATTGTCAGCATCCTACTCTCTCACGTAGGGAGGATAACCCATCATGGCAACCCAGCAAGAGACACCCGTGAACATCCGCAAGGTTACCCCGCCCGAGTCCGATCCCACCAAGATCGATCGCAATGCACCTGCCGGCAGTGAGAATTCTCTCGGTGCTAAGAGCGTTCGAGATGGCCGCCCCTCAACTGACGATAGCGTGGTGGAGGCGATGGATGAGGAAAACCCTCCGCTAGTCGGTAACTAGGGCAGCTTTATCTAACTGAATACAAGGTACCTATTCAGTGGCACTCGGACAAGAACGCAATGCTATCGGATCGGCTTCTTCAGGATGGCTCTGAGGAAGCCGATCACCGTTGAGACGGGATCTCCCCGCCGTCCCTGGCGATGCGCGTCCTGCGCTTCGAGTTCCTTACTCACGCTCACTCCTCTATCAGCACAGGAGCCGGGGCTACGAGTAGTTGAGATTTGTCGCCAACCTGGTCGTTGACATCCGCCGATAGGTTGCATATCCTCCGGATCACACCTTTCCTGTATACCGCCATGTTGAGAAGGGCTCTTGGTGATCTGGGGAACTCCGTGTGTCCTGCACGTGAAGACGGCCTTCGCCGTGGTGGGATTCGTTATCCAACTCGGAAGCATCTCGACCATCGTTTCTCTCTTCCTCATTACGTTCATGCTGGTACGGCGTTATCTGCAAACACAGCGCAAGCGCGACCAATGGAAGGCGGAGATCGAACAGGCGCGGCAGGTACAGCACGTCCTCATTCCAGATGAGTTGCCGAGGATAGCCGGGTTCACTATCGAAAGTGAATATCGTCCGGCGCGCGATCTACGAGAACAGGCTCGAAGAGTGGTGGCCGGACGAGACTCTCATTGCCATTGACCTCCAAAAACAGAGAAGACCACCTTGCGAGTGGCCTCTCTATTACCGTTACTTTGGGTGGTTTCCCCGGCTTGTTGAGGGGTTGAAAAACTATCTTGCCCTCAAATCTTGATTTCCCTGTAAGTTATTGATTATGGTGCGCCCGGAAGGATTCGAACCTCCGACCCTTTGGTTCGTAGCCAAATGCTCTATCCAACTGAGCTACGGGCGCACATTGCGAGGGATGCAACTATCTAAAGATATCGGAGTTTGCGCCTCAGAGCAAGCTCCCGAGGCCTCGCCCACGAGATGAGCAAGGACTCTGATGCGCCTTAGGCGACGACTCTAAAACCTGGATACAACTGGGGATTTCAGTGTGCTCAAAGCATATGGGCGGCGAACCATCGAAACATGACATCTAGCTAGCAGCCTGTTCTTAGCACCGACTACAATTCTTAAACCCGCGAGGTATTTGGTACTTACAGCGCCGCGGGCATAGCGGTTGCCATGGGGCTCTTGAATGTCTTCGGGGCCCCCTGGAGAAACCGCCAGCGGAGAAGCATGGTTAGGCGCCTGCCTCGCCATGTTGCGCTGTTTTCGGTTTGAGAATTGTGGACCAACACGAAGCTTCTTTCGGAAAGCTTCGGCATATTTCTGCCGCTCATGTACTTCGGAATAGCGTACTCGTTCTTCCGAGGCGAGGTCTCGCAACAAGAGAAGGGTTATGGATACTCACTATCATCAGGGGTGTGAACTCGTGACGAGAAGAAAGCTTAGAGCGGCAGCACATTTGACTAAGCATTTGGTTCCTATTTGCCTTTGCAAGTACGGCGAAGGCACTTCATTCAGAACGGTCAAATAGATGACGAAGCGTCGCCTCGGTATCTTCGATCGCCTTCTGTTTGGTCAGGCCATAGGCCGTGGGGTGCGCAAGCAAGAGCGCCGTCGAGCCATGAAGTAGCCGCCGCTCTTGCGGAGCAGCAGGCGGCTGGTGAAGAGCAGCGAGCAACCGAGGACTCCGTCACTCGTCAGGTCTGGGATGCTTACGTCGACTATCAGACTGCCGTCGAACAGCAGCGTTCGTCGAAAAGCTTTCTTGCCGCCGCACAGACCTCGTATGATTCCTCGCTTGACGCTTACAAATACGGCGTTCGTTCACTCGTCGACGTCGTCGCGTCGGAGCGTCAACTCGCAGAAGCCCGCCTTGTAACCGTTCGCTCGCAAGCTCAACTGATGCAGAGCGCTGTTGCGCTTGGCTATGCAACTGGGGTCATTTTGAAGGGCACTACAACACCAGGAGTCCGTCCGTGAGAACCCCTCTTCGCCTCTTCATCTCTGTATCGCTTTCTGTATTTCTTCTCGTTGGCTGCAGCCGCAATCCCAACGTGGAAATTGTCGGCTCCTACTTTCCCGGATGGTTGATCGCTCTCGCAATCGGCGTGGTACTTGCTCTCGGTTCTCACGCCCTGCTCCGCAAACAAGGAATGGATCACTCGATTGGTCATCCCGCCCTCATCTACCCCAGCATGGTTGTCCTCTTTACCTGCCTGCTCTGGCTCTGTTTCTTCGCATGAAGGTGAATCAATAATGTCCTACAACAAAGCCAGACTAAGTCGCCTACTTGGAATTGGTATCGTCAGTCTCGCGCTACTGGTTCTGCTCATCTCCGTCTTGCAGGTCGACCGTCATCCCCGCACCGATGACGTCACCGTCCGCGCAAACTCCATCGCCTTCGCGCCTGAGGTTGAAGGCCGTCTGATCAGTTTGCCGGTCCAGGATAATCAGACCGTTCACAAGGGCGATATTCTCTTTGTAATCGATCCCCGCCCATTCGAGTATGCGCTCGCCCAGGCCAAGGCCGACCAAGCCACGTTAGAGGGCCAGATCGACGATGAGCGGCGCCACATTGCCGTGGAGCAGAGCGCTGTCGGCGCCGCCCGAGCCGGCTTGACTGGCTCACAAAGCGGCATCAGCGCAGCTCAAAGCAGTTATCTCGCCTCCAAGGCAGCGGTCGAGCGCGCCGCAGCAGCCCAGGCTGCCGCCGAGGCACAACTACGCTTTGCCCAGAATGACTATGACCGCATCGTTCCCTTGCTCGCGAAACACTACGTCACTGTGCAGCAGGGCGATCAAGCCCAGACCGCGCTTAGCGTCGCACGCCAGACCTACCAGGAGTCATCCTCGCAGCTGTTGCAAGCACAAGCGCAGGAGGCGATGGCCCTTGCTGCTAAAGAGACCGCCTCCGCCAACTTCCAGGGATCACAATCCAAACTTGGTGAGGCTCAGCATACGGTCGACAATCTGGAAACCTTGACGGCCGAACGCCCAGACCGGGCTGCAAAGGTGCAGCAGGCGGAGCTGAACCTGCAGTGGTGCTATGTGAGGGCGCCATTCGATGACTACGTCACCAACATGAACATCTCGCAAGGCGCTTACGCTCGCGTCGGCGCACCGATGTTCACCCTTATTGACACGAGTACTTGGTGGGTGATCGCAAGTTATCGCGAGTCGAAGCTGAAACACATCCATCCAGGCATGCATGTGGAGGTCTATCTCATGGAACATCCGACCCGGCGCTTCGATGGAGTGGTCGATAGCATTGGCCGCGGTATCTTCCCCGAGGATGGAGCCCAAGCGGGAGGATTTCCGGCAATTGATCGCACCTTGAATTGGGTCCATCTCTCCGCGCGGTTTCCCGTGCGTATCCGCGTCACTAACCCCGACCCCGAATTCTTCCGTATCGGCGCAACCGCGATCACTATCGTCCGTTAGAAAGCATTTCATGGCCGCACACTCCAGGAACATCGGCGCTCTCCGAACCCTTCGGGATGAGTTGACGACCTTTCCAGGACGGCTCTCGGGCAGTCTTCGAGACGCACTCGCCATCGTCATTGCTCTCGTGACCACGATGACCCTGCGCATTCCTGGCATCGCGCTTGCGCTTTCTCTTCTCTTCCTTCTCCAGCGTGAACGACCGGGGCTTACCCTGCGTAGCGCAGCGCAGATTCTCGGGGGAGGCGCGACCGCCTGTGCTGCAACGCTCTTTTGGGTCCAGATCACAGACGGAACCGACGTCGCTCGTTACCTCGGCCTCATTCTTGGGATATTCATCGCCGCTTTTGGCATGGCGACTAGCACTCTGCCGCTTTTCTTCACTCTCTTTGGTTTTTACGGATTTGTAGATCTTGCCGCCTGGGATGCACACGGTTCTCCAACCGTCATTGCAGCCAGCAACCTCTACGGCGTCGCCTCGCTTGCCATCGTCATGCTCAGCTCTGTTGGCGTCGAATACCTCTTCGGAACCCGACACCCAGCCAAGGAACTGGAGAGCGAGATGCAGAGCCGCTTGTCGATCCCTTGGCCAGGCTCGGGGCAATGTCTAGAATGCGCTCGTACAAGCGATTCAACCGTACTAGTCGGGCTGAGACCGGTGAAGAGCACTGTAATATTCTGCGCCGAATTCGCGATGCCGCTGTACAGTTGCACCGAATTGACCGCCAACAACATCCGGAGAGCTTCGGGCAGGCACTCACTCGTCTCCGCGTTGCCGTGTCCCTTGACCTTGCCTCCATGCAACTGCTGGAATCGGGTGCCTACTTCGATTTTGGCAAGGGCTACAAGCGCGAACTGGTCCAGAGCCGAAGACTTGTCCGAAATATCGAAACCGCCGCCTCCGAGTTTTATACCGAAGCCCTGCGGCAAGGTAACGACAGTACGTCGCAACTTTGACAGATTATGCTGTTCTTATTTCGGGAGACCTTGCCTTTGCCGGAGAGTGATCATTGATGAGGTTTTAGAATCAATAAGTTGTTATCAATGGCGACAACAGGTTCAATCCCTACCCCGTCCACCAACTCCTTCATCTCAAGCTCATTTCCAAGATCAAGAAAACAAAAGATCACCTTCTCTGCAATTATAGGAGTAAGGGTTCCGCGTTGTCGCATCGGCCCAATGAATCGCTATCTCATTAACGCCGGACTGCATGAATTTGGCGTAAGGAGCGTCGAGGTGTAACCCCTTCGGCAAAGTCACTAGGTTCCGGTTATTAGAGACTTTATGGCACCCAAGGCCGTCTAATCCGGAGAAACAATTTCAATACACGATTGGTCAAAGCAGCTGCACCGCGTGATGATGCCGCGTTTGCTATCAGTAGTTCAGGGAAAGACTTCGGGAGTGATTCATGTGGATTGTTCGACTGGCCTTGCGCAGGCCTTATACGTTTGTTGTCCTTTCGATTTTGTTACTGATCCTTGGCCCCATCGTCATTTTACGCACGCCGACTGATATCTTCCCCAATATTAACATCCCTGTCGTTACCGTTATTTGGAACTATACCGGACTCTCGCCGCAGGAGATGGGTAATCGAATCACAACACCGTTTGAGCGGTCCATGACGACCACCGTCAATGACATTCAGCACATTGAGTCGCAGTCGCTGAATGGCATCGCCGTCATCAAGGTATTTTTTCAGCCGGGGGCCAATGTTCCATCCGCAATCGCGGAGATTACCGCCATTGCGCAGACACAGCTCCGTCAGCTTCCGCCGGGCACCACTCCTCCTCTGGTCATCAGCTATAGCGCATCGAGTGTACCTGTATTGCAACTCTCCCTCTCGGGCGAAGGCCTCTCTGAGCAGGCGCTCAACGATATCGGGACGAACTTTATCCGCACGCGACTGGCTACGGTACAGGGAGCGTCGATCCCGTTTCCTTATGGCGGCAAGCAGCGTCAGGTGCAGGTAGACATCGACAGCAGAGCGTTGCAGGCGAAGGGACTGTCCCCTACCGATGTTGTCAACGCCTTTAGTGTGCAAAACATCATTCTCCCAGCCGGCACAGCGAAGATTGGCTCCTACGAATACCAGATTGAAACCAATAGCAGTCCAAGCACGATCCAGGAACTCAACAACCTTCCGATTAAGACCATCAATGGCTCAACCGTCTATGTCCACGACGTGAGCCACGTGCGTGACGGCTTCCCACCGCAGACCAATATCGTCCGAGTCGATGGCCAGCGCGCATCTCTGGTTACGATTCAGAAGTCCGGCAATGTTTCCACGCTGGACATCATCAAGCGAGTTCGCGACCGACTCCCACTCATTGCTGCATCGCTGCCGCCGCAGTTGCGCATCCAGCCGCTGTCCGATCAATCCATCTTTGTACGCGGCGCCATCGATGGTGTCGTTCGTGAAGCTTTGATCGCTGCATGCCTGACGGCCCTCATGATCCTTGTCTTTCTGGGGAGTTGGCGGAGCACCATCATCATTGCCGTGTCTATCCCGCTCTCGATCCTGGTGTCGATCATTACGATGAGCGCACTGGGCGAGACGATTAACATCATGACGCTGGGCGGCCTCGCGCTTGCCGTTGGAATTCTCGTAGATGACGCAACTGTCGAAATTGAGAACATTAATCGCAATATCGAACTGGGGAAGGAGACGGAGCAGGCAATTCTCGATGGCGCGGCGCAAATCGCAATCCCAGCCTTTGTCTCCACGCTTTCGATCTGCATTGTGTTCGTGCCGATGTTCTTTCTCTCGGGCGTAGCGCGCTATCTGTTCGTGCCGCTTGCGGAGGCTGTCGTCTTCGCCATGCTGGCCTCCTATTTTCTCTCGCGAACGATTGTTCCAACGATGGCTAAGTATCTGCTGAAACCGCATTCGGAAGAGGCGGAAAAGGCGAAGCAGACCAGCCGCAACCCATTCATCGCCTTCCAAAGGACATTTGAGCACAACTTCGAACGCATTCGCTCCGCCTATCACGGCTTCCTGAATCTATGCGTTCAAAACCGCGCCATCTTCCTCGTTTGCTTCTTCGGCTTCTGCCTTTTGTCCATCGGCATTCTCTATCCCTGGCTCGGTCAGGACTTTTTTCCTTCCGTCGATGGTGGCCAGTTCAAGCTGCATGTGCGCGCAAGCACTGGTCTTCGCATTGAAGAAACGGCGAAGCTGTGCGACGAGATCGATCAGACGATTCGCGAGCGGATTCCCAAGTCCGAACTGGTCACGATCATCGACAATATCGGTATTCCTTACAGCGGCCTCAATCTGTCGTACAGCAACTCGGCTCCAGTAGGTACTGCTGACGCGGACATCCTCGTCTCTCTCGAAGAAAAGCACCATCCCACAGCGCTCTATATGGAGGACCTGCGCAAAAGGCTCTTGACGAAGTTTCCCGGCACGATCTTCTACTACCTGCCGACCGACATCGTGAGCCAGATTCTAAACTTCGGTCTCCCCGCACCGCTTGATGTGCAGGTCATCGGCAATGACCTTGACGCAGACCACGCTTACGCGGAAAACCTTCTCGCGCAGATTCGTCATATTCCCGGCGTTACGGATCTGCGCATTCAGCAGCCGTTTGATTCTCCAAAATTCACCGTGGCCGTCGATCGCACGAAGTCGCAACAGGTCGGCTATTCGCAACGCGATGTTGCAGGCAATCTGCTGGTCACTCTCAGCGGTAGCTTCCAGACGACGCCCTCGTACTGGCTCAACCCGCAAAACGGTGTCAGTTACAGCATCGCTGTGCAGTCTCCTCAGTACACTGTCGAGAGCCTGCAGGATCTGCAGAATATCCCTGTTACTGGCACTGCGGGCGCGCCATCGCAGATTCTCGGAAACCTGGCCGCCATTCAGCGTGGAACGGAAGAAGGGACGGTTAGCCACTATGATGTTCAACCTGTCATCGACATTTATGGCGCGGTTGAGAATACCGATCTCGCAAGTGTCGCCAGACAGATAGACAAGATCCTTGCTGCGAACAAGAGCACGCTTCCCAGAGGATCGCAAATCATCGTCCGCGGCCAAATCCAGACCATGCGCGAATCATTCATCGGCCTGGTGGGCGGCCTCTTCTTCTCGATCGTGCTGGTCTATCTACTCATCGTGGTGAACTTTCAGTCGTGGCTCGACCCCTTTATCATCATTGCCGCGCTGCCCGCAGCACTCTGCGGAATTGTCTGGTTCCTGTTCCTCACTCACACGCACATCAGCGTGCCCGCGCTCACTGGTTCAATCATGTGCATGGGTGTGGCGACGGCCAACAGTATCCTGGTCGTGAGCTTTGCGCAGGAACAGATGATGGCCGGACTGAACGCTGCCGAGGCCGCCTTGTCCGCTGGCTTCACGCGCTTCCGGCCAGTCCTGATGACCGCATTGGCTATGATTATAGGCATGGTTCCCATGTCTCTGGGTTTGGGAGACGGCGGCGAGCAGAACGCTCCACTGGGTCGTGCAGTCATCGGCGGTCTTCTGCTGGCTACGGTCGCAACCCTCACCTTTGTACCGGTCTTCTTCAGCCTGGTGCACCGGAATGACAGGTTGATCGAGCAGCCGGCCGCCAATAGCGATG
>Ga0209624_10001076_pt1 | contig 22586 bp, 28 predicted proteins | sample JacPinW_OM2H0_O1_FD_188565 | JGI IMG/M metagenome (GOLD analysis project Ga0209624, IMG submission 188565) | Forest soil microbial communities from Algoma, Ontario, Canada - Jack Pine, Ontario site 1_JW_OM2H0_O1 (SPAdes) (version 2) | ecosystem: Environmental > Terrestrial > Soil > Boreal...
TCATCTGCGCGCCAGGGCTGTCCGAACCATCGACGAACTCTGGAAAGCCATCGGTCAAATCTGCGACCTGTTCCAACCCGAAGAGTGCAAAAACTACTTCACCGCCGCAGGATACGGATTCACGTGACCCTCCGGCGCTCTAGCGCGATCACATTCGCGTGAAGCGGTTTGCGGCGTCGTTGAAATGTGACACAAATCACAGCGCGGGCTCGAAGTCTTTGCGAGCAAGGTCGGACTACTTCAAGAACAAGGTGGAGGCGGAATCCACGAGGGAGGACGACTTGAGCGAATCTAAGCATCGGACATCATCCTCGACGAGGCCGGCGTGCGGATGGCGAATAGTGCAGCCAGCGGCGATCGCGGCGCTTGTCACCGGCGCTTTTATCTCAACGCGCGCATGGGCCGACCCGCCTGACGCGCAGTTCTCCGCCGTCGCCTCCGGCTCGCCAGGAGAAACGATCCGCACTCCGGGCGCCGTTTCGGGCGTTATCATCGGCGATTTTCCAGACTCCGGCGGGACTGATTCCGCGTCCACCACCACCGACCTGACGGCTCACGCGAAGGGCGCCGCCAGTTCGAAAGGCAGCGCCGGAGGGGAGGCGACCATCAACTATTATGGAGAGGTTGTCGGTCCCTCGACCTCGCCGATCCCGCTCTCCATTGTGGGATCCTTGTCCACCCAATTTGCGGGAGGGGGCGGTTCGGTGGCCAGCGTTGGCGGCGCAATTGCGAGCATGGCCTGGGGAATCGCCGACGGTTTCGATATGTTCGACCCCTTCGAGGGAGGAGCGACAGCGTGCTCCAGCCCCAATCCGTGCGGCTCGCCGTCCTTATTGGTGAACGCGGTGTTTGACGTCGACGTCGGCCAGATTTTTGAGGTAGCGCTGCAAGCGCAAGCCTCGGCGACAAGCGGCGGGTTGGCTGTGGCCTCCGTGGACCCGGAGATTTCCATTCTGCCGGATTTCCTCGCAGCTAATCCCGGCCTCGGTCTTGAGTTCAGCGCCAATATCACCCAACCAGGGTCGGTCGGCTCAGTTCCCGAACCGTCTACGTGGGCGTTGCTGACGCTCGGTTTCGTCGGGCTTGCCTTCGCTTCACTCAGACGCCCGGCGCAAGCGAGGACGCCGTCGCGCGTCTAAGCGGTTGGCTCGCGGGGGCTGCATCTGCCCTTCCATGTCGCGGTCATGGCTTTCGCGGGCAATCTTCATGCTGACGGTTGCCGCGTTCGGCCTTATGCTCGGCTGAGCGACACAGCCCGACACGCGAGGAACATCATGAACGTTCAAGCCACGAAGACCAAAGCGCCGGCCGATCCGGCGGCGCTGATGGGGAAATTGCCGACGCCGCCGAAATTCGAGAATCCGGCGGACGAGCGGCTGCATCGCAAGCAGAGACTAGCGGCGGGCTTCCGGCTGTTCTCGAAATTCGGTTTCGATGAGGGAGTCGCCGGACACATCACCGCGCGCGATCCGGAGTTCCTGGACACGTTCTGGGTCAATCCGTTCGGCGTCCATTTCAGCCAGGTCAAGGTCTCGAACCTAATCCGCTGCGACCACAAGGGCAATGTCGTCGAGGGCGACTATCCGGTTAACACCGCAGCCTTCGTGATTCATTCGCGCGTCCATTCCGCGCGGCCGGACGCGAACGCCGCCGCTCATTCCCATTCGACCTACGGGCGCGCCTTCTCGACGCTCGGGCGGCCGCTCGCGCCGATCACCCAGGACGTATGCGCGTTCTATGAGGACCATGCGGTCTACGACGACTTTGGCGGCGTGGCGGTCGAGCTCGACGAAGGCCAGCGGATCGCCGAAGCGATCGGCAAGCGCAAAGCGGCGATCCTGCAAAGCCACGGCCTGATCACGGTCGGGGGAACGGTCGACGAGGCGGTGTGGTGGTTCATCACCATGGAGCGGTCCTGCCAGGTTCAACTCATTTCCGAGGCTGCGCTCAAGGATGGCGAGGCCTTAAAGCTCATTTCGCCGCAAGCCGCCGCGCAGTCCTTTAAAATTGTCGGCAGCCCGTTCTCGGGCTGGTTCCAGTTCCAGCCGCTTTATGCGCGCATCGTCAAGGAGCAGCCGGATCTTTTGGAGTGAGGCGCAGGCCTCCTTCGGTCGCGAGGCGCGCGCAGAAGTTGGTCGGCGTCGTGCGGCTCATGCTCGTCTTCGGTTTCGCGGGAGGCGCTCAGCCGGCCCTTGCGAGAGCGGCGGCGGCCCGCCGGGCTGGACGATGACGCTGAACTATTGCCGGAAGACCGTGACCAACAAAGGCATTACCGACGTCACGAAATTTGAGCAGGAAGTCAAGAAGTGCTTTGCTAACCCGGTGACCTATCCGCCCGCCTACCCGAAGCCGACGTGGTAGCGGCGGTCGCCCCGCCCGGCGGTCTTCAAGGGCTGGGACCGGCTTTCGACCATTTGAAAACCAAGAGCGCAAGCGCCAGCACGGCGGCGAGTTCGGTCCACAACAACACCCACATGTCGGCGGCGACGCCAAGCGGAGGCGAGCCGGGGAGCGCGTTGCGCAGTACGGGTAGGGCGAATGTGATCGCGGCAAGAGCCCCGATCAACGTCGCCTCCGCGCGACGCACGTCGGTAAACGTCAATACCCCGATCGCAAGCGCGCAACAGCGAGCACCAGCATTGCGCCGTACGCGCATAGCGCAAACAGCGCAAAGGCGCCGCTGCGCGCAATCGTAGTCGTCAGCTGAACGTCGTTCGGAGCCGCTCCGGGCTGGCTTGTCGTATGCAGGTCAATACCCGAGCACCCCCTCCCACGTCGTGATCTTGGCCGGGAGCCTCAGCGAGGACTTTCCGTCCAGGAGCTGGACGCCGAGGCGCGCCACATAGGAGTCCAATGGGTAGTGGGTGACACTGCCCTCATTCAGGTCGACCTCGAAGGTCGAGCTGGCGATAATGATCACCTGCCGCCAGCTTGACTTCCTCCACCATGTTGTCGTGGCTGACCAATAAGGTCAAATCGCGATCCGAGGCGCTGTGAGCGCTTTTGCTTTCTGATATGCTGGGCGACACATAGGCGCGCACCTGCATCGCGTCGTTGAGGGCGTCGATGCTGATCGGCTCGAGATAAACCTCCCCCGCCGGCTCGACCTGACCGGTAACGCCAAAATGCCACTCGCTCGGCAGTTCCGTGACGTTGAACCGGCGCACCATCAGGAGGTAGCCGTCCGTCAGCGCAACCAGCACCATCCCGAGCCCCAGAAACCGCATGTTCCGGCCGCGTGGCTGAACCCGATCCATCCCCCACCTGACGACCGTCGACGACCTGCCCTAACTTACAGCGACCCGATCCGGCAATCCCCACGCGCCGGAAGGCGCGCTCGTGCTCACTCCGCCGCTGCAGCCGCGCGTTCTTCGCTGGTCGAGACCATCCGGCCCGACACTGCGGCGCCCGCGTCGGGCTTCAGCCGGGCGAAGATGAGTACGGACAGGCTGGAGATGATCGCCACCAGGACGAAGGCGAGCGAGAGGTCGCGCGCCATAAGCTCGGTGTCGCCGAAGCCGAACTGGATCGCTTCCACGCAGATCGCCGCCACCGCGATGCCGACCGCTCCCGACATCTGCTGCGAAACGCTGGCGAAGCTCGTGGCGCGGCTCATCTTCCGCTGCTCGATGTCCGCGTAGCTGATGGCGTTGAGGGCGGTGAAGACCAGCGACCGGAGGAAACCGCCCGCGAGCAGGATCAGCAGCAGGAGCCAATGCGCGGTCGACGGCGTGAACAGCGCGCAGGCGGCGAGAAACGCCCCCGAAATGAGGCTGTTCACGATCAGCGTCTGGCGAAAGCCGAACCAGCGCAGCGCCGTCGAAGCGGTGAATTTCATCATGAGCGCGCCGGCCGCGGCGGCGAAGGTGAGGGAGCCGGACGCGAATGGGGTCAGACCGAATCCGACCTGCAACAAAAGCGGCAGCAGGAACGGCATGGCGCCAATGCCGACCCGGAATATGAAGCCGCCAATGACGCCGGCGAAAAACGTTGGGATTTTGAGCAGCTTGAGATCGATGATCGCGTCCTCTTTTTCGTTGGCGTGCCGGACATAGGCGGCCAGCGAAAGCGCGCCGAGCGCGATCATCGTCGCGACCAGCCAATAGGGCGCAACGCCCCGCCCGATCACGCTCACGCCGGCAATAAGGCTCAAGAGGCCGACGCCAGACAAGACGAATCCCCTGAAGTCGAAGCGGGGGACGGTCTCCTCGCGCAAATTCTGGATGAACTTGAGCGACAGCAGCACGCCGAGGATGCCGATCGGCACGTTGATCCAGAAGATCCAGCGCCAATGAAAATAGGTGGTGATGAAGCCGCCGAGCGGCGGACCTGCGACCGGGCCGATCAGCGCCGGCACGGTGAGATAGGCCATCGCGCTGACGAGATCGCTCTTCTTTGTGGAGCGCAGAAGCACCAGCCGCCCGACCGGCACCATCATCGCTCCGCCCAGCCCCTGGAACACGCGCGCGGCGATCAGGGTCGAAAGCGAAGACGAGGCGCCGCACAGGATCGAGCCGAGCGTGAAGACGACGATCGCGCCGCAGAACACCGTGCGCGCTCCGAAGCGGTCGGCGACCCAGCCAGAGGCCGGAATAAATACCGCGAGCGTCAACATGTAGGAGGTGAGCGCCAGCTTGAGTACGATCGGATCCTGGTGCAAGTCGAGCGCGATCGCCGGCAGCGAGGTCGCAATGACCGTCCCGTCCATGTTCTCCATGAACAGGGCAGTCGCGATGATGAAGGCGGTGAGAACGGCGGAGCGCATTCAGGGTCTTTCGGCCGCGCACTTCTGGCGCCGCAGCGCCGCCGCCGCAAGGCGCGTTGCGGAAGCCGCGGTCACAATGCGTTGAATACGCTGGGCTCTCGTAACGTTGATCGCCCCTCTCGTTCGCGGGGTGCGGCAAATTCTAGCTTTGAGTCCCTTCCAGATCCGGCTCAGGCACAAATTTGGTTGCGAAACCGGATTCAATTCACTACCGTGCCGCAATTGGAATTTGAGGATTGGGGAACATGGGGATTCGGGCTTTTGCCATCGGACTGACGGTCGCGTGGGCGGCGATCGGCGGCGCTCGCGCGGCCGACGTTGTGTTCACCATCACCGGCGGTGATGGGACCGCGACTTTCGAGCTGCCTCTGAGCCCGACGCTAGATGTCCCCGTGGCGCCCTTCTTTTTCGGTATTTTGTCCGTTCCGGCCGTTGTCGGAGGGTCGCGAGTAACTCTCCCTGGCTTGTATTTTTTCAGCACAGAATTGGGGGAGACCGGCGGGTTTTTCGCTGACGGTTTTTTCAGTTTTTCCGGCCCGCAATTTTACACAGGCTCGGAAAGCAACCCAACGTTTCTTACCGGCGTCTATCCGGGATTAGTCAACGGGTTTGGTGGCAAAATTGACACGGTGACGGTGATCGACCCCCCCGGCGTCCTCGCCGTCCCCGAACTCTCCACATGGGCGATGCTGCTGCTCGGCTTCGTCGGCCTGAGCTGTGCCGGCTACAGGAAGGCGAGGAAACGCAGGACTCTTCCCGCCTGACGGTCGGATCTTTGACCAGACATCGGATCTTGCCGGGTTTGACGCCGGCGGACGCCTCGGCGACGGGCGAGCGGCGTTAGCCGCCGAACACCACCTTGTTCATGATTCGCCCTGGCGCCAGCGTGAACAAGCCGGTGACGACAAGCGCGAGGGTGAAAATCCAGATCATGGCCTGGCGATGGCGGGGGACGTCGTGCTGGCGCGCCCGAAGGACGGCGAGGGGAACGACTCCCAGCGTGAACAACGACAGAAGGTGGATGGGGCTCCACGGTCCCCAGGTGCGGATCGTGTGGATGAAGAGCGACGTTCCCGCGACCAGCATCATGAGAAGCGCCCACGTCCAGCCGATCGTTCGGTGCGGGAGCGTCCCCTTGGAAGCCAGCAACTGCACAGCGCCCAGACTGATCGCCGCGAAGGCGAAAGCGGCATGAAACCGTATGATCGGCGGGGCGTCGAGCAGCGGGGTGAGCGTCATGGCGGAACCCTCGTGACTATGGCCTCGATCGCCACGCGCGGTCGCACAAGCGCGCCTGACCCTAACGCTTGAGCATGCGGTCGACGTCGCTCAGCGCCTTCTCGCAACCGTCACGGTCACCCGCGTCGTCCGCGTGGCGCGCCTCATCCATGTCCTCGGTGATTGCCTGGACCTCGTCGGTGGTAAGATCGCCAGCTTGTTGCTCGGCGCTGGCGATTGATCCGGGAGTCGGCTGGCGATGCATGGTGGCGAACGTCGATTGGGTCGCCGGCTGCCCTTGAGCGGCGGCGGAGTTCAGAAGCTTGGCGACGTCGAGATCGGTCTGATAGATCCGATCCGTGCAAGGTCCCGCAAGAGCCGGCGCGGCGCCGAGAACGAGCGCCATTCCCGCCGCTGCGGTCGCCTGTCGAACGATCATTCTCTCCCTCCTTTGGATCGGACGCGCCATGGCCCGCGGGCCGCGAAAGCGTCACCATGGCTCCACAACGCAATCAACGCGGTCATCGTTCAATTCAGACGATCGAAATAGGATGACAATTGTCCGTGAGAAGCGTTGCTCATGGGCGCCCGCCCAGACGCGAGCAGGGCGACAAGCGCTGGAGAATATAACCGATAACCCGGAACTCGCACTTTTCCTTGACCGTCGAGTAGGGCCCCCGCAAACTGGCTTGAAACCGGCGGAGCCAGGGTGCAAAATATTTGTGGCTTCTGAGACACACGCCCGCAAGAGAGCACGATGAGCAAGATCGCCACCAAACGGCAGGTCAAGACGGAGCCTCGCGTCGAGCGCCCGCGCCTGCACAAGGTCATTTTGTTCAACGACGACTATACGCCGCGCGACTTCGTGGTCCAGGTGCTGAAGGGGGTGTTCCGTCTCAGTGAAACTCAGGCGCTCAACGTGATGATGACCGCGCATCGCAAAGGGGTCTGTGTGGTGGCGGTGTTCGCGCAGGACATCGCCGAGACCAAGGCCGCACGCGCCACCGAAGCGGGCGCGGCCAAGGGTTATCCGTTGCGCTTCGGCACCGAGCCTGAAGAATAGCGCGCTCTCCGCGGCGACAGATACAAGCGGCGCCGACGGAACTTCGGACACGACAAATTGATCCAGCCGACACGCCCACGCGGGGTTGAGCCGCCCTCGCCGAGCCTTCGCCCAATTGCGACGGGCCGGCGACCCAACATAGCTTCCGTCAATCGCCGAAGGCGACGCTCAACCTTAGAGGACGCGAATGTTCGTATGCGCGGATGATGGGGAAGCGCCACGCTCGGTAGGGTGCCTTTGCCACACACCGGCGTTCGCGCGACTGAATACGCATCTCACGCAAAAATTCTCCCGTCATTCTTCCATCGCCGCCACAGGCGCGACGCTTGGCGCGTTCGCCGCCGGATCGGGGAGCACGCCTGCGCACGCTGCAGCGGCGCCGATGGCGCGCGTCGCGTTCACCAACGCGCGGCTGTTCGACGGCAAGTCGGACGCGCTCTTGGAAGGTTTAAGGGTGGTGGTCGACGGCAAGAGGATCAAGGCGGTCGAGCGGGCCGAAGCTCCGCTCGAAGCCGACATTCGGCTCATCGATTGCGGCGGCCGGGTGCTCATGCCGGGCCTGATCGACGCCCACTGGCACGCGATGTTGGCGTGCTTGCCGCTGACCGTCTTGCTGACCGCGGATGCCGGCTACATCACCTTGATCGCGGCGGACGAAGCGAGAAAGACGCTGATGCGAGGCTTCACTAGCGTTCGCGACATGGCCGGGCCAACCTTCAGCCTGAAGCGCGCGATCGACGATGGACTCGTGGCGGGCCCCCGCATCTGGCCGTCGGGAGCGATGATTTCGCAAACCGGCGGCCACGGCGACTTCCGATTTGCCTACGAGGTTCCCGCTTCTCCCAATGCGCCGCTGAGCCGCGTCGATGCGATCGGCGGCGGCGCTGTCGCTGACGGCGTCGATCGCGTGCTGACACGGGCTCGTGAGCAACTGATGCTCGGCGCGAGCCAGCTCAAGCTCGCCGCGGGCGGCGGGGTGTCATCGCACTACGATCCGATCGACGTCAGCCAATATACCGAAGCCGAGTTCCGCGCCGCGGTCGACGCCGCGGAGAACTGGGGCACCTATGTCGCCGTTCACGCCTACACGCCACGCGCGATCAAGACCGCAATCCGCGGCGGCGTGAAATGCATCGAGCACGGGCACCTGATGGACGAGGCGACCGCCGAGCTTATCGCTCAGAACGGGATATGGCTCAGCACCCAGCCTTTTCTCAACAACGAATATTCGAGTTCCCAGCCGACGGCCGAAGGGGAGGCGAAAGCCCAGCAGGTCTACGCGGGAACGGACGCTGCTTACAAATTCGCCAAGGCGTTCAACCTCAAGACGGCGTGGGGGACCGACATCTTGTTCGATTCCAAGATGACCACGCACCAGGGCGCGATCCTGACGACGCTCGAGCGCTGGTATCGCCCTGCCGAAATCCTCAAGATGGCGACCGCGGTCAACGGCGAATTGCTTGCCATGTCCGGCCCACGCAACCCCTATCCGGGCAAACTTGGCGTGATCGAAACGGGCGCGCTCGCCGACCTTATTGTCGTCGACGGCGATCCGCTCGCCAATCTCAAGCTCATCGCCGATCCGGACAAGAATTTCGTGCTCATCATGAAGGACGGTCGGGTCGTCAAGGACACCCGTGAGCCGGCGCCGGAAGGCGCGCCTTCAATCGGCCGGCGCTGACTCCGGAGCCGCAGTCTTTCCTCTCGCGCCCGCGATGGCGATGGCGACCGTCGCCATCGTCGCCATCGGCAAGCCCCAGGCAAGCGACGAAACCGATGATGGAGATCAGCCCCGGGAACGGACTCGGGTTTCGCACGGGAAAGAATCTCGATCGCGGCGCCCGGCCCGGGCGCGCAAGCGCCTTGGCTGCGTCTCGTCGATCATGGGGGGTGTTTCCGCCGAGCGCCAGAGTTTTACGTGCTTAATTAGGTAGTTCTACGTTAGAGGCCTCGATGAAAAATGTGATCGGACGTGAACGAATCGGGGTTGCGTCAGCGTTCACGTGTGATTAACAATCCGTAAAGAAGGGCTTCCGGCCGGCGCGACTACAGAGGGCGCTGCGATGAATCGCCTTTGCTTGACGATCGCATGTCTCAGCGCTGTCGCCTGGACGCAGGCGTCGGCCGGAAATCTGTCCTCCGATCCGGTGAAGCCCCCTCGACCGCACGCGGCGAAAGCAAAGCACCCAGCCGCCACGAAGTCGGCGAGCCTCGACAATGAGGTTCGATTTTCGGACCCCTATGCGCCGCCGGAGGGCACGACCGTTGTAAGAAAAAGCAGCGGCCTTCCTGGTTATTCGTACCGCGTCCCGACAGACCCGCAGGGCGGCCTGTCGATCACTATGGGTCAGGATCAGGGCGGCCATACCACCGGCGGGCTCAGGTGGGGTTTCTAGACCCGGATGGCCTCGCCCGCGTAATCGCATCGAAGGGGCGGGCGCACGGCGGGGCTTTGACGCGTCTCGCCAGGGCTGGACCGGTGGGGCGTGGCCCCTTGGTCGATTGACTTTCCTTTCCCCGTTCCGATAGTCGCGGGCCGCAGTGAGACCGCGCGAAGCCAATTGGCCGCGCAATCGCTGCCTGGGTCGTTTGAGGGCGCAGCGTTCACCCTTCGGTCGGGCGGCCGGTGGCCTTTAGCGGAGAGCCGGGGCGATGAAGGCCGAAACGCAGTCGAACGCCCTCGGCGCCGTCTGGCTTTTTCGTTCGATTGCGGTCTGGGGACCGGGCCTGCTTGTGATGCTGGCCGACACCGACGCTGGCAATGTCGTCACCGCCGCCCAGAGCGGCGCGCAATGGGGCTATCGCCTGCTGCCGCTGGTGCTGCTGCTGATCCCGATGCTGTACATGGTCCAGGAATTGACCGTGCGGCTCGGCGTCTACACCGGCCGCGGCCATGGCGAACTGATCCGGGTGCGGTTTGGCCTTGGCTGGGCGCGGCTCTCGACTTTGGGACTGGCGGGCGCCGTCGTCGGGTCGTTGATCACGGAGTTCACCGGCGTCGCCGGCGTCGGCGAGTTGTTCGGTCTCTCGCGCAGCTTCACGCTGCCGCTCGCCGCAGCGACACTCCTCATCATCGTGGCCAGCGGGTCCTATAAGCGGGTCGAGCGGGTGGCGTTGATCGTCGGCTTGTTCGAACTGGCGTTCTTTGTCGTCGCCTGGGCCGCGCACCCGGGCCTGGCGGCGCTGGCGCGGGACGCGATCGATCTGCCGATCCGCAATCGCGATTTCCTGTTCATGGGCGCGGCGATCATTGGCGCGACCTTCAACCCGTGGATGATCTTCTACCAGCAGTCGGCGACGGTCGAGAAGAAGCTCAGCCCCGGCGATCTCGTCCTCGCTCGATGGGACACTGGCGTCGGCGCGATTCTGACCCAGTGCCTGACCGGCGCGGTCCTGGTCGCCGCCGCGGCCGCGTTCGCCAACGGCGGCGCCTCTTCGAACCTCTCGACGGTGGGCGAGATCAGCGGCGCGCTGACTCCGCTCATGGGCGAATGGGTCGGGCGGATTGTGTTCAGCGCCGGCGTGCTCGGGGCGTCGCTGGTCGCGGCGATCGTCTCCTCTCTGGCGCTGGCCTGGGGCGTCGGCGAGGTCGCCGGCTATCGCCGTTCGCTCGAATACCGGCCATTCGACGCCGTTTGGTTCTACGGCGTATACGCCGCCTGCGTCTTGGGCTCGGGGGCGGTGGTATGGTTCGCCTCCAACCTCGTCTGGCTCAACATCGTGGCGCAGGTGCTTAACGTCTTTCTCATGCCGCTCGTCATTGGCTTGCTGGTGGCGCTGGCGATCACAGCCTTGCCGGAGCCCTATCGGCTGCGCGGCTGGTATCTTGGATTGATCGTCGCCGTTTGCACGATCGTCTCGGCGGTCGGTATTTTCGGCGGCGTGCGAGCGCTCATGTGAGGTACGGGCTCCTATGCTTTGTGCAGCAGTAGTTACCAAGTCGGGCTTCGGCAGATGAGCGAGGCGGAGCAGGGACGTGGCGTCTGCCTCGTGATCGGGGCAGGCGACGGGCTCGGCGCCTCGATCGCGCGCGCCTTCGCGCGAGAGGGCCTTCGCGTCTGCGTCACCCGGCGGCCGCGGCATACCGAGGCGATCGACAAACTGGCGGAGGCAATCCGCGCGGAGGGCGGCGAGGCTCACGCATTCGGGCTCGACGCGCGCGTCGAAGCCGACGTTGTGGCGCTCATTGAGCGGATCGAGCGCGAGGTCGGCGCGATCGAGGTCCTCGTCTTCAATATCGGGGCGAATGTGCGTTTCCCGGTCGTCGAGACAACGACACAGGTTTATTCCAAAGTTTGGGAAATGGCGGCGCTCGCGGGGTTCCTGACCAGCCGCGAGGCGGCGCGGGGAATGATCGAACGCGGCCGCGGCACGATTCTCTTCACCGGCGCAACCGCCAGCGTCCGCGGGGGCGCGGGCTTTTCCGCATTCGCCGGCGCGAAGCATGCGCTAAGGGCGCTGGCGCAGAGCCTCGCGCGCGAACTGGGGCCGAAGGGGGTCCACGTGGCCCATCTCGTTATCGACGGCGCAATTGACGGCGCCTTCATTCGGGGGTTGATGCCGGACGCAGCCGAAAAGCTGGCGCGGGAGCAGATTCTCGTTCCCGACGAGATCGCCAGGAACTATGTCTGGCTCCATCGCCAGAAACGGAGCGCGTGGACGTTCGAGATGGACTTGCGCCCGTGGTCGGAGACGTGGTGATGAGCGCGACCATCGAATTCGTTTTCGACTTCGCCAGCCCCAACGCCTATCTCGCCTATCGCGCGCTGCCGGCGATCCTGGAACGCACCGGGGCGCGGCTCATGATCAGCCCGTGCCTGCTCGGGGGTATTTTCAAGGCGACCGGCAACGTTGCGCCCGCCGTCGCCTTCGCCCCAGTCAAGGGCAAGCTTGAATACGAAATGCTCGAGATACGCCGGTTCGCCGCCAAGTATAGGCTCGATAGGTTCCGCTTCAACCCGCACTTTCCCGTTAACACCCTGATGCTGATGCGTGGGTTCATCGCCGCCCGCGCGGCCGGCGTCGAGGCCGACTATATCGAGATGGGCCTTGCGGGCCTGTGGGAAGAGGGCCTCAAGCTCGACGATCCGGAGATTCTGGCGCGCCGGATCGATTCCGCGGGCCTTAATGGGGCAAGCCTGCTCGCGGCGGCTGGGACCGATCGGGTCAAGCTGAAGCTTGCCGACAACACCGCCGCCGCCGTCGGGCGCGGCGTATTCGGGGTTCCGACCTTCTTCGTCGGCGACGACATGTTCTTCGGCAAGGACCGGCTGGCGCAGGTCGAAGAGGCGGTCCGAGCGGTCCCCGCCTAAGCGTCATAGCGGCGGCTAGGGCGCCCTGCATGGATGGAGTCGATTTGGCTCCTCTCGGCGGCGGGCCGCGAAGTTGCTCGGGTTGATCCGTTTGGGTTTTCTTGGCTCCTCGCCGTTTCGCTCTGAAGACCCCGCTTTTGAGCGTTGGATTTCCTTGGATTTCCTTGGATTTCCTTGGATTCTCTCGTCCGAATCGAGACTTTTCAATGGGTTACGCGGCTTTTTGCGGGAAGAAAATTTCTCGCGCCTTTCCCCGGCGTTGAGAGGACGCCGGGACGGAAGCACGCGATCCTTGGCCATGCGGAAGCGCAGGATTGTTCATGGGGCAAGCTTCCCCTTATTTCTGATTTCCTGCAAGAGATTGTCGCCCGCGCCGTTCCCTTCGACCGCCTCAATCCAAGCGCCTCGCTTGTCTTCTGACTTTTCGGGCCGCCCCGCGCTTCTAGCCAGTCGATATGGGCGCGGCATTTCGGGCTTCGACACGCCACTTAATTAAGGATCAGCGAGCAATCACGCGCGGTGATCGGCAACCGATAAAATCTTAGGCGTTCAATCGAGCCGTTGGCAATTCGAGGGTGGGATTTTGCATCGTGGTCGGGATCCTGCGGCCACTACGAAAGCCCTGGCTTAGGAACAGCCGCGGCTTCACGAACGCAGGGGCCCATAGAGTGTCAGGAGAATCCCATGCTTCGAGTTCGAAACTTCCTTAGCGATGAATCCGGCGTGACGGCGATCGAGTATGCGCTGATCGCGAGCCTGATTGCGGTGTTCATCATCGTCGCCGTGCAGGCTGTCGGCACGCAGGTCAGCACCGTGTTCAACGAGGTCGCCGGCACGCTCAAGTAAGCGTGGCGCAAGCGCGCCCGCCGCAGTTTGTCGGCCGGCGCGCGCGATCAAGTCGGGTACCATTTACACAATGCGATCGAGCGGAAAAATGGCAAGGCGCCTGTCCTCAGGGTCCTTGCCATGATCCCGCTCGCGAACCTTTTACCGCTGCCGCTGGCGCTCCTTTGCGCCTCCGCCTCCTCGGCGGCGGAGCGGCTTGGCGGGTATCTGGTCGATCCTCCGCAAGCGTCGGTTTCCGGCAGTTCGTCGGGACCTTCATGGCCGACCAGCTGCACATCGCCCGTTCCGCGGAGATTTTGGTCACCCCCTGATCGCCGGCGACCTCTATGGCTGCGCGGTCCTGCATGCGACCGCCGACGGCGTGGAAGCGCCGGCCTCGCAGGCGGCCGGACCCTGCCTGTCGACGGCCTTTCTCATGGAACACGTCGCATTCGCGTTTGGCGCCGTCGTCAAGGCCCGTCAGCGACTCGCACCTGTCCTAAATGCGATTATGATTTGCTAAGGCGCTGAGCAATGCGGCGGGGGTTGAGGAACGTTGGAATTGACCCTCGTAATGCTATCCCTGCGGCGGAGATTGTTCCGGTAACGTCACATTTTTCCAGTGGAATGACGTATTAGATTTGCCTCTTTAAGCCCGACTCTAGGCCGTCGGAGGTAAGACGCCGAGGTCTCCGCCTAGGTATTAGTACTGAGCCGGCGATCCGAGCGTCAAGCTTGGAAACGCGTTGAAGCGTCCTAGATTGGGGCGCCGGCAAGCGTCATGCGGCGAAGCTAGAGGACTGGACGGAACGGCGCATGGACGCTCTTCTTCGCCTGGCCGCCGACCCAGACGCGTGGGCGGCGCTCGCGACCCTGATCGCCATGGAGGTCGTCCTCGGCCTCGACAATCTGGTGTTCATCGCGCTGCTGTCGAACCGCATCGCCGAACGCCGGCGCGGCTTGGCGCGTAAACTCGGGCTCTCGCTGGCGCTGGTGTTCCGCCTGGCGCTGCTCGCTTCGGCCTCGTGGGTGGTGCATTTCACCGAGCCGCTGATCACGGCGCCGGGACACTCCTTTTCCATCCGCGATCTGCTGTTGCTGGCCGGCGGCCTGTTCCTGGTTTGGAAGGCGACGACCGAAATCCACCACCGGGTCGATCCGGATGACGAGGGTGATGACAAAAAGCCGGCTGCGCCTCTCGGCCTCATCGCTGGCCTCATTCAGATCATCATGATCGACATCGTCTTCTCCGTCGACAGCATCATCACGGCCGTCGGCATGACCGAGTATTTTCCGATCATGGTCGTGGCCGTCGTCGTGGCGGTCGGGGTGATGATGGTCGCGGTCGGGCCGCTCGCGGCGTTCATCCACCGCAATCCGACAGTTTTGATGCTGGCGCTGAGCTTCCTGCTAATGATCGGCATGACGCTGATCGCCGACGGTTTCGGCTTTCATATCGAAAGAGGCTATATTTACGCCGCGATGTTTTTTTCCTCCGTCGTCGAGACGCTCAACGTCTTGGCCAGGCGCAAACCCAGGCGGCCGACATGACGCTCAGCTCTTTCATCCTCTTCGCCGCCGTCTATTTCGCCGCCGTGGCGACGCCCGGGCCGGGCGTCGCGGCGCTGATCGCGCGCGTGCTGGGGCATGGGCTCCGGGGCGTCGCGCCGTTTATCGCCGGCTATTTCGTCGCCGACATGATCTGGTTGACGTTTGCCGCGACCGGCCTCGCCGTCGTCGCCAAGACCTTCGCAGGGGTATTTGTCGTGATCAAACTCGCCGGCGCGGCCTATCTCCTCTATCTCGCATGGCGGATGGCGACCGCGCCGGCCGTCATTGGGGAGGCGCCGACGCCGGCCACGCGGGGCGTGCGTGCGTTCCTCGGCTCGCTGTCGCTGACGCTGGGCAACCCTAAGGTGATCGTCTTCTTCCTCTCGATCATGCCCCTCGTCGTCGACGTGAAGACGCTGACCGCGCTTGCGCTCTTTGAACTCGCCGCTGTTTGCGGGATCGTGATCTTTTCGACATTGGCGCTCTACGCGCTCGCCGCCAACCGGGCGAGAACTCTTCTCCGCTCCACCCGGGCGATGCGGTTTGTCCATCGCGCCGCGGGCGGCTTGATGGCCGGGGTCGCGGTGGCGGTCGCCACGAGATAGGGCCATGTCGGATCTCCTGGCGATCGGCGAACCGCTGGTCGAACTCAATCAGCCGAAGGACGGCGCGCCCTTCGTGCAGGGGTTCGGCGGCGACACCTCGAACGCCATGATCGCGGCGGCGCGGCTTGGCGCCGAGGCCGCCTATTTCACCGCCGTCGGCGCTGACCGCTTCGGGCAGGCCTTGACCGAGCTTTGGCTGAAGGAAGGCGTCGACGCGAGCCGGATCGTGATCAATGGCGGAGCTCACACCGGACTTTATTTCGTCACCCATGGCGCGCAGGGCCATGAGTTCTCCTATATGCGCGCGGGCTCGGCGGCGAGCCGGATCAGCGAAAGCGACCTGCCGGTCGACCGCATTCGCGCGGCCAAGGTCCTGCACATCTCCGGCGTCACCCAGGCGATCTCGTCTTCCGCCGCTGACGCTGCGTTCGCGGCAATTGACATCGCGCGCGACGCCAAGCGGCTCGTCTCCTACGATCCGAACCTGAGGCTGAAGCTGTGGCCGCTGCGCCGCGCCCGGGCGATCATCCACGAGGCGATGCGGGGCTGCGACATTGCGCTGCCCGGGCTCGATGACGCGGAAGCGCTGACGGGCTTGAGAGATCCCGACGCCATTGCAAGTTTTTACCTCGAGCTCGGCGCGCGCGTTATCGTGGTCAAAATGGGTCGGGGCGGAGCGTTGGCGGCGACCCCCAAAGAGCGGGAGCGCATCTATTCCCACGCCGTCAAGGCGGTCGATGCAACCGGGGCTGGCGACTGTTTCGACGGCGCTTTTCTCGCGGAATATCTGCGCCACGGCGATCCGTTCGCCGCGGCGCGCTTCGCCAATGTGGCGGCGGCGCTCTCGACCTTGGGTTATGGCGCGGTCGCGCCGTTGCCGCGACGCGCCGAGGTTGAAGCGGCCATGGCGGCGCGAGCGTCGTGACGCCATTCTTTCCCAGCCCTTCATTGGCGGCAGCCTATATCGTCGCCTGCTTTTTGCTCGCCGCGACACCCGGCGCGGACATGGCCCTCTTTCTGTCGCGCACGCTTGCGGGGGGCAGAGCGCAAGGTTTCGCGGCGCAAGCCGGCGCCAGTGTAGGGCTCATCGCCCACACATTCGCCGCTGCGCTCGGCCTCTCGGCGCTGCTTGCGGCCTCGGCCGGGGCCTACGAGGCGGTGAAGATTTGCGGCGCGGTCTATCTGCTGTGGCTTGCCTGGCGGGCCATCCGCGAAGGCTCCGCGCTTAAGCTAACGACCGGCGGTGCGCCGAGAGGGGGCTTGCGCGGCGCGTTCGCGAATGGGTTGCTCATCAACCTCACCAATCCGAAGATCGTGCTCTTCTTCGTGACCTTCCTGCCGCAATTCATCAGTGCGAGCGATCCACATGCGAGCATGAAGCTGTTCGTGTTGGGCTTCGGCTTCATCGCGATCACGACGCTGGTGAACGCGATCGTCGTGCTCGTGGCGGGCCGCTTTGTCGCGGCGGCGAGTCGGAACCCACGTGCGCTGCGGATCTTCGACTATGGCTTCGCCGCGCTTATGAGCGCGTTCGCGGGCCGCCTCATCTGGAGCGAAACAAGATAGGAGCGTCATGGACCTTTCGGCTTTTCGCGCCTCGTTCACTGCGGCTGAACCTCCGCCAATTTTGAGCCCCGCCCTGCGCGCGCTTTGGCTCGACGCGCGAGGAAATTGGGACGGCGCGCACGATGCCGCGCAGGCTGACGAGGGCGGGGCGGGAGACTGGGTGCACGCCTATCTTCATCGCAAGGAGGGGGACGCCGGCAACGCTGCTTATTGGTACCGCCGCGCGCGCAAGCCGGTCTGCAAAACTTCACTCGACGAGGAATGGGCGGCGATCGCCGAAGCGCTCCTCAAGGGCGAGGGCTAGACCGGGGCGTTTCCGCCTGCCGTGCGAAGGGAGTTTGAGCCTATGCCCGTCATCGTCGTCTTCGGCGATTCCAACACCTGGGGTTACGATCCCGCAACGGGGGCGCGATTTCCGCGTGCGCAGCGATGGCCGAGCGTCTTGCAGCGCGAGCTTGGTCCGGATTTTGAAGTGATCGCCGAGGGGCTCAACGGCCGCACGACGGTCCACGATGATCCGATCGAGCCCTATCGCTGCGGCGCAGACGCCCTGCCGCCCTGCCTCATGAGCCATGCGCCGGTGGATCTCGTTATCCTCGCGCTGGGCTGCAACGACTTGAAGAAGCGGTTTTCCGTGTCCGCCTTCGACGTCGCCGAGGGCGCGGGCCGCCTCGTCTTCCTCACTCGCGCCTATGGGCAAGGGCCGAATGCCCGGCCGCCAAAAGTCCTGCTGATCGCGCCGCCCCCCTTCGCCAAGCTCACCGACTACGCGGAGATGTTCGAAGGAGGAACGGAGAAGTCGCGCTTGCTGGGCCAGCGTTATCGTGAGGTCGCAGAACGCGAGGGCGCCGGGTTCCTGGACGCCGGCGCCGTCATTCGATGCTCGGACCTCGATGGCATCCACTACGAGGCTGACCAGCACGAATTGCTCGGGTGGTCGGCGGCGAAAGCCGCGCGCGAGGCGCTCGACGCATCGACGTAAGCGCGGCGCCGCCGCCTTTGCAATTGCGCGGCGAAGCGCGTGCGGCTAAAGCCAAGCCGCACACCTTGATTGGAATTTCCCCCTTGAGCGTCGACGCGGATACTGACGCGCTTGCCGCACGCGATCTCTTAGTCTTCGCTGCACGCGAGGCCGGAGCGCTGGCGCTCGAATTTTTCAATCGGGGGGCCCGAACCTCGGCCAAAGTCGTGACAAAAGCCGGCGGATCGCCGGTCACCGACGCTGACCTCGCCGCTGACGCGCTCTTGAAGCGCCGCTTGCAAGGTGCGTTGCCTGACGCAGGGTGGCTCTCTGAAGAGACGGTCGACGATTTCGAGCGCCTTTCACGTCGCAGCCTCATCGTCGTCGACCCGATCGACGGCACGCGCGCGTTTGTGATCGGCGATTCGCGCTGGGCGGTCTCGGTTGCCCTCGTCGTCGACGGGCGCCCCGTCGCGGGCGTCGTCCATGCGCCGGCGCTCGGTGAGACCTATGCCGCGGCGCGCGGCGGGGGAGCGACTTTCAACGGTGCGACTCTAGTCCCCGCCGCCAGCTGGCCGCCGCGCGCGGCGGCGGGGCCTAAGCTCGTCGTCGAGGCGATGGCGTCGGAACTTGGCGTCTCGGTCGAAATCATTCCGCGTGTGCCCGCGCTCGCCTATCGGCTGTGCCTTGTGGCGCGCGGCGCGGTCGATTTTGCCGTCGCAGCCGAGAATTCGCATGATTGGGACATCGCTGCAGCCGATATTGTGCTCGAGGAAGCAGGCGCGCGCCTGATCGACGCCTGGGGCGAGCGGCTCCGCTACAATTCCCGGCAGGTCCGCCGCGGCGCGCTCCTTGCTGCGCCTGAGGCGGCTGCGACCCGGCTCATCAAGGGTTTTCGCGCCGCAGTCGGCTGGAAGCCGGATTGACCGGCGCCGGTTTTCGGACGCTTGCGTTTTCGCCGCGCCGAGGGCAAAGGCCAGCTCGCCGACCCGCGCTGCCCCGGCGCCTTCAAGGAAATGTGATCATGACCTCCTCCGATCCGAAGGCTCCAGACGAGGCAAAGCCGCAACGCCTGCACCTGGTGTTCGGCGGCGAGCTGAAATCGCTCGAAAGCCACGAATTTCGCGACACCGACAAGCTCGACATCGTCGGCCTTTTCCCCGACTACGCCAGCGCTGAGCGAGCCTGGCGCGCCAAGGCCCAGCAGACGGTCGACAGCGCGCAGACGCGCTACTACATCGTTCACCTCCATCGGCTGCTCGAGCCCGACCCCTTCCCTCCGACCCGGACCGCCTGAGCGCCGCATGGCGAGGCGTGTCGGCAGATCGCAATGGGCGCAGGAGACGATTGGCTTCGGGCTCGCGACCTACTTGTCGTTCGTTCGCCGGACGAGCCGGTTCACTACCGTTCCCGAGGACGTGGACGCTTACATCAAGGACGATCTCCCGCTGATCGCGGCGATGTGGCATGGACAGCATTTGATGATGCCCTTCGCCAGGCCTGTGACTATGGATCGGCTCGCGGTGCTCATCTCCCGCCACGAAGACGCCGGAGCACAGGCTCTAGCCGCCGAACGTCTTGGGATTACGCCGGTGCGCGGTTCGGGCGGTCCCGCCGACCGTGTGTATTACAAGGGCGGCGCGCCGGCGATGCGCGAACTCCTGCGCCAGCTCGAATCGGGTTCATCTGTCGCGATGACCGCCGATGTGCCCAAGCGTGCGCGTGTGGCCGGGCTAGGAATCGTAGCATTGGCTAAACTCTCTGGACGGCCGATCGTTCCGACCGCCGCGGTCATGAGCCGGCGCGTGCAGTTCAACACCTGGGATCGCGCCACGCTTGGACTGCCATTCGGGCGCGCTGTGGTGGTCGCGGGCGACTTCATCCGCGTTTCGCCGAGCGCCGATGAGGAGGAGATGGAAGCCGCGCGGCTCGCCGTCGAGCGTGAGCTCGACGAGGTGCACCGGCAGGCCTACGCCATGGTGGGCGGACGCGACCCGGGCGCCGACCTGAAACCGCCGACCTGAAACCGAAATGACAGCGCCGCTCTCGCTTACCGGCTATCGATTGGTCTCGTTCCTGGCGACCCCGTTGGCTGGGCCGATCCTGTCGTTGCGGCTTAAGCGCGGCAAGGAGGACCAGCTCCGGGTGAGCGAGCGGCGGGGCCTGACCGGTCTCGCCCGTCCGCCGGGCCCGCTCGTCTGGCTGCATGGCGCGAGCGTTGGCGAAGCCGCCGTGCTGCTGCCGTTCGTCGAGCGTATCACGCGCATGGGCGCGACCGCGCTTGTGACCACGACGACGGTGACCTCGGCCACGATGCTCGCGCAACGCTTGCCGCCGGGCGCGTTGCATCAATATGCGCCGCTCGACAGTCCGCTATTCGTGCGGCGCTTTGTCAAACATTGGCGCCCCCACGTGGCGTTGGTGGCGGAGAGCGAGCTGTGGCCCAATATGATCGTCGAACTGAAACGTTCGGGATCGCGGCTGGCGATGGTCAATGGGCGGATCAGCGAGCGGTCTTATCGCCGCTGGAGGAAGGCGCCGCGCTTCATCGCCGCGCTATTGACGGCGTTCGACGTGTGCCTTGCGCGCAGTGAGGCCGACTACGAGCGGCTGACCGCGCTAGGCGCGCCGAGCGTTCTGGTCGCTGGCGACATCAAGTTCGACGCGCGAACGCTGCCGGCCGACCAGCGCGAGCTCGCCGAGCTCGCCGGCCTCACCTCGGGGCGCCAGATGTGGATCGCCGCCTCCACCCACGAGGGCGAAGAGATGATTGCGGCCGCCGCACACCAGCGCCTGGCCCAAGTGTTTCCCGACGCGCTGACCCTGATCGCGCCGCGCCATCCCGAGCGCGGCGAGGCGATCCACCGCCAATTGGAGGGGCAAGGGCTCATCTGCGCCCTGCGCTCGCGCGGTGAGGCGATCGGTCCTGGGACCGCGGTTTACATCTGCGACACGATCGGCGAGCTGGGGCTTTTCTATCGCCTGGCCGGGGTGGTGTTCGTCGGCAAGTCCTTCGTCGCCGGCGGCGGGCAAAATCCGATCGAACCCGCTCGCCTCGCCTCAGCCGTTCTGCATGGGCCGATGGTCGAGAATTTTGCCGAGACTTACGCCGCGCTCGACGACGCCGGCGGCGCGCTGACCGTCGCGCGTCCGGAGGACCTGGGAGAGACGCTGATTGCGCTGTTCGCCAATGCGGCTCGGCTGCGCGCGATGGCGCGCGCCGCCGGCGATACCGTCGAGCGCCGCGCGGGAGCGGTCGATCGCTCGATGCGCGCGCTTAAAGCCCTGTTGCCGGCCGCCGAGGCGGGGCGGTGAAGGCGCCGCGCTTCTGGAGCAAACCGAGACCAACCTTGCTTGCCCGCTTGCTCCAGCCGACCGGCTGGGCTTACGGGCGGGTCACCGCGCGGCGCATGCGGGAGCAGGGCGAACGCGCCGGCGCGCCGACGATTTGCGTAGGCAATTTCGTCGCAGGCGGCGCAGGCAAGACGCCGGCCGCGCTGGCGCTGGCGCGGATGCTGATCGGCGACGGCCGGCGTGTCGCCTTCCTGTCGCGAGGCTATGGCGGCGCCGAACGGGTCGAGCCGCTGCTCGTCGATGCGAACACCCACACCGCGGCAATGGTCGGCGACGAGCCGCTTTTGCTTGCAAAACTCGCCCAATGCTGGGTCGGAGCGGATCGGGTCAGAAGTGCGAGAAGCGCGGTCGAAGCCGGCGCGAATGTCCTCGTTCTCGATGACGGCCTGCAGAATCCGGGGCTCGTCAAGGAACTCGCCTTCGCCGTCGTGGATGGCGAAACCGGCTTTGGCAACGGCCTCTGCGTTCCGGCTGGTCCGCTGCGCGCGCCGGTTTTGGCGCAGCTGCCGTTGGTGCGGGCGCTGATCGTGCTGGGCGGCGATGACGCGGCGGCGTCACGAATCGCTGCTTTGGCGCCTGGCAAGCCGCTCATGCGCGCGAGCCTGGAGCCCGACGCGCTCGCCGCGGCACCCTTGATCGGACGCGAGGTCGTCGCCTTCGCCGGGATCGCCCGGCCAGAGAAATTCTACGCCACCTTGCGTCGGGTCGGGGCGCAGATCGTCGCCACGCACGATTTCGCCGACCATCATCCTTACACGCCGCGCGAGGTCGAGGCGCTGATCGAAGAAGCCGGCCAACGAGGCGCGCTTCTGGCGACGACCGAGAAGGACTTGGTGCGGCTTAGCGCCCGTCACGCCCGCGCCGTCGTAACGCTGCCGGTCACATTGCGTTTCGAGGAGCCGCCCGCCGTGAGGCGCATGCTGCGCCAGGCCGTGGGGGGGTAGGCCCTTTTTCGCCGGCGCCCTAAGGTCGGAACGTTGCAAGGTGGATCGGTTTCGGCCCGGAGCCCGAAGCAAACCCGTGACCTATGAGAGTGCGGGCCGTCCTGAAAATCATTGACAAATCCAGAAAATGAGATTACTAATTTCTGCATAGAAAAATTATTGGGGCTGTGACGGTCTGGTGGGAGAGACGACCAGAGACGTGTCAGCGACCCGGTTTTGCGCGCAACCTCAGCCGCGAGTCAAAAGCCGGAGAATTTCTTTTATTTTTTTCGGATGTAACCCACTGAAAAGTCCGGATTCGCAAAAATAAACGTTGGACTGAACGGCTCCGCCGTAGGGCGGCGCTTCCCGCGCGGCATTTGAGTTGAGGCTATTTTCCTTGGAGCTGGCGCCGTCGCGCCGGCTTGCTCGAACCAAGGGAG
>Ga0209624_10001077_pt1 | contig 22573 bp, 15 predicted proteins | sample JacPinW_OM2H0_O1_FD_188565 | JGI IMG/M metagenome (GOLD analysis project Ga0209624, IMG submission 188565) | Forest soil microbial communities from Algoma, Ontario, Canada - Jack Pine, Ontario site 1_JW_OM2H0_O1 (SPAdes) (version 2) | ecosystem: Environmental > Terrestrial > Soil > Boreal...
CGCCTCGCGGAAAAAATCGCGCAAGTAACCGGCGTTGGTCTCGTCAGCATCAGCGGCGGACAGAAGCCCGCCGTACGCATTCAGCTGAATCCCACGGCGCTCTCTTCTTACGGCATCAATATGGAAGACGTGCGGACCGCCGTTCAAAACACCAGCCTCGACCTCGCCAAAGGCAACTTCGACGGCCCGCATCAGGACTATCAAATCGACGCCAACGATCAGCTCTTAACCAGCAAAGACTTTCAAAGCATCGTCGTGGCCTATCACAACAAAAGCCCTGTTCTGCTTTCCGACGTAGCGCGAGTAATCGACGACGTTGAGAACACCAAGCAAGCCGCCTGGATGAACACCACTCCCGCGGTGATCATGAACATCCAGCGCCAACCCGGCGCCAACATCATTCAAGTCGTGGATCGCGTCCAAAAGCTTCTCCCGCTCTTGAAAAGCAATCTGCCCGCATCGGTTGACGTCACCGTGCTCACCGACCGCACCACCACCATCCGCGCCTCCGTGCAGGATGTCGAATTCGAGTTGATGCTCACTGTCGGCCTGGTCGTGATGGTCATATTTCTTTTTCTGCGCAATCTTTCGGCAACCATCATTCCCAGCGTGGCTGTGCCCCTCTCGCTCATCGGCACGTTCGGCGTGATGTATTTGGCCGGCTACAGCTTGAACAATTTAACGTTGATGGCGTTAACCATTTCCACCGGCTTCGTGGTGGACGACGCCATCGTCATGATCGAAAACATCGTTCGCTTCATCGAAGAAGGCGATCCGCCTCTGCAAGCCGCTTTGAAAGGCTCTGAGCAGATCGGCTTCACCATCGTTTCGCTGACGATCTCTCTAATCGCCGTGCTTATTCCGCTTCTTTTCATGGGTGATATCGTCGGCCGGCTTTTCCGCGAATTCGCCGTCACGCTCAGCGTAACCATCCTTGTTTCCGCCGTTGTTTCCTTGACGCTCACTCCCATGATGTGCGCCAAGCTGCTCAAACATAAGCCTGAATCGCAACGTGGCCGTTTCTACCAAATATCCGAGCACGCCTTCGAGTCCGTCATCGCTTTCTATGGACGAACTCTTCGCTGGGTCCTGAAGCATCAGACCGCCACTCTCTTTGTCGCCGTGGGCACCCTTGTCCTCACCGTCATTTTGTACATCATCGTCCCCAAAGGATTTTTCCCCGTTCAGGACACCGGAATCATCCAAGGCATCTCGGAAGCCTCCCAATCAATTTCATTTCCCGCTATGGCCGAGAAACAACAGCAGCTTACCGAGGTGATTCTGAAGGACCCGGCGGTGGACAGTCTTTCTTCTTTCATCGGCATCGACGGCACGAATCCCACGCTCAACAGCGGCCGCGTGCTCATCAACTTGAAACCTCTCGACGTGCGCAAAATAAACGCGTCCGACGTGATCCGCCGCCTGCAGCCCAATCTCGAAAAGATTGAAGGCATCACGCTTTACATGCAGCCCGTCCAGGACATAACCGTAGAAGACCGCGTAAGCCGCACGCAGTATCAATACACATTGGAAGATCCCGACATTAACGAGTTGAACCTGTGGACCGCCAAGCTCGTGGACAAGCTCAAACAAATTCCCGCGTTGACCGACGTCGCCACCGATCAACAAACTCAAGGCCTCGCGGCATCCCTGGTAATCGACCGCGTTACCGCTTCCCGCATGGGCATCACGCCCAATATGATCGACCAGACTCTCTACGACGGCTTCGGCCAGCGCCAGGTTGATACCCTCTACACCCAACTGAACCAGTATCACGTCGTCATCGAAACCATGCCGGAGTTTCAAAAAAATCCCAACAAGCTCCAGGACATCTACGTTCGATCGGCCATCGCTCCCTCGGCAACCACCACTGGTTCTTCCAGTACAAGCTCCGGGGCAAGCGGAGTCGTCACATCCACATCATCTTCCGGCGGAGCTGCCAACTCCTCTCCGAGCCCATCCGCTTCATCTTCGGCATTGCCCAGTTCGGGCTCCGCGAATCCAACTGCTGTGTCCAGCGCTAATGGAGCTGCGGTGCCACTAAGCGCATTCACCCACTTTGAGTCCAAGACTGCGGCGCTGTCAGTGAATCATCAGGGTCAATTCCCGGTCGTTACGCTCTCATTTAATTTGGCGCCCAACGCTTCCTTAGGTGAAGCCACCAAAGCAATCGAGAAAGCCCAAAAAGATATTGGAATGCCCCTAAGTATCCAGGCGGCCTTCCAGGGTAGCGCTGCATCCTTCCAGGCTTCTCTGGCCAATGAGCCTATTTTGATTCTCGCGGCGCTGGTCACCGTTTACATCGTGCTCGGCATCCTGTACGAAAGTTACATCCATCCCCTCACCATTCTTTCCACGCTGCCTTCCGCCGGAGTTGGCGCGATTCTGGCCCTCTTGATTTGCGGCTCCGAACTCAGCGTCGTCGCGCTCATAGGTATCATCCTGCTCATTGGAATCGTGAAAAAGAACGGCATTATGATGATTGACTTCGCTTTGGAAGCCGAGCGCAAGGAAGGCAAAAGTTCTGAGGAAGCCATCTTCGAAGCTTGCCTGCTGCGCTTCCGCCCCATCATGATGACCACCATGGCCGCGCTACTCGGTGGCCTGCCGCTCGCGCTCGGTACAGGGATTGGCTCTGAGCTGCGTCGTCCACTCGGAATCTCAATGGTCGGCGGGCTGCTGCTTAGTCAGGTTCTTACGCTCTACACCACGCCCGTGATTTATATTTACTTCGACCGCCTCGCCAAAAAAGCCGCTAATTGGCGTGCGCATCGTTCCGGAAGCGGCGCTCCGGAGTCGGTTCCAGCAGACTAGCTATGAGCCTGTCCACTCCATTCATCCGACGCCCCGTCGCCACCGCGCTCCTTACCGTCGCTATGGCTCTCGCCGGCGCCGTGGCGTTCAAGGAGTTGCCCGTTTCAGCGCTCCCGCAGGTGGACTTCCCTACCATTTCTGTAGCCGCCAGTTTGCCTGGAGCCAGCCCTGAGATCATGGCCTCATCCGTGGCCACTCCGCTCGAACGCCAGTTCGGTCGCATCGCAGGCGTCACGGAAATGACTTCCTCCAGCAGCCTCGGTTCCACCAGCATCACGCTTCAATTCGATTTGAATCGCGATATCAATGGCGCCGCGCGTGACGTGCAGGCTTCGATCAACGCCGCGCGCAGCTATCTTCCGGCCAACTTGCCCGGTAATCCCACCTACAGAAAAGTAAATCCCGCGGACGCCCCGATCATGATTCTCGCCCTCACCTCTGACGTTTACGACCGTGGCGCCATGTACGACGCTGCCTCCACCGTCATTTCGCAGCGGCTTTCTCAGATCCAAGGTGTCGGACAGGTCAGTGTCGGCGGCAGCTCTCTACCCGCGGTCCGCGTGGAAATTAATCCCACTCAACTAAATAATTATGGCCTCGGGCTTCAGGATGTCGCGTCTATGTTGAGCACGCAAAATGCGAACACGCCCAAGGGACAAATATCGGACGATCGCGGAACCGCCGACATTACCACCAACGACCAGCTCCTCAAGGCCCAGTACTACAAAGACCTTGTAGTCGGGTATCACAACGGCGCCGCCGTAAAGCTTTCCGATTTTGCCGACGTTCAGGACTCCGTCGAAAACCTTCGCACCACCGGATTTGTAAACGGCAAAGCCGGTGTCTTGTTGATTATCTTCAGGCAGCCTGGTGCCAACATCATCGACACCGTCGATCGCATCGGCGACTCGATTCCCTCTCTGAAGGCCTCCATTCCTGCCGGCATGGATTTCACCATCATGCTCGACCGCACCACCACCATCCGCGCTTCCGTTAGCGACGTGGAACGCACCCTTGCCATATCCATCGCTCTCGTGATCTTGGTGGTCTTTCTTTTTCTGCGTAACGTGCGCGCCACGCTTATCCCCAGTGTCGCAGTTCCGGTTTCGTTGATCGGCACCTTCGCGATCATGTATCTATGCCGCTTTAGCATCGACAACTTATCCATGATGGCCCTCACTATCGCCACCGGTTTCGTTGTGGACGACGCCATCGTTGTCATTGAAAACATCTCTCGCTATCTCGAACAGGGCTATTCTCCGATGGATGCCGCCCTCAAAGGAGCCAGTGAAATCGGCTTCACTGTTCTCTCTATTAGTATTTCCCTTGTCGCGGTGTTTATACCCATCCTGATGATGAGCGGTATCGTGGGTCGCTTGTTTCGCGAGTTCGCTGTCACTCTGTCCGTGGCCATCATAATCTCGCTGGTCATTTCTCTAACCACTACTCCTATGATGTGCTCCCGGCTTTTGAAACATATGGAGGAATCCGCCCACAACAAATTGTATCAAGCCAGTGAACGCGCTTTTAATCGAGTGCTCGCGATATACGAAAGATCTTTGAGCTGGGTGCTCAACCATTCCGGTCTCACTCTGACTGTCTTGCTGCTCACAATTGCTCTGAATGGCTATCTCTTTTACATCGTCCCCTTCGGCTTTTTCCCGCAGCAGGATAACGGAACGGTTTTTGGCGGCATCCAGGCCGAGCAGGATATTTCGTTCCAAGCTATGCAGGCCATTACCAAACAATTTGTCGATATCGTAGGGAAAGACCCTGCTGTTCAAAACGCAATGGCCTTCAGCGGAGGCGCCGGCGCCGTGAACACCGGCTTTATTTACATGGCCTTGAAGCCCCTTAACGAACGCAAAATTTCTTCCAGCGATGTCATCAACCGCCTGCGCCCAAAACTTATTTCCGTCCCCGGCGCCAGCGCGTTTCTCCAAGCCGGACAGGACCTCCGCATCGGCGGCCGCCAAGGCAATGCCCAATATCAATACACCATTCAGAGTGACAACCTGGACGATCTGGTTACCTGGGGGCCTATTCTTCTCGCCCAGATGCGTCAGCAGCCCTTGTTAAGGGACGCGAATAGCGACCAGCAGAACAGCGGCCTTGAAACCGAGCTGGTGTATGACCGCGAAACCGCATCGAGACTCGGCATCACCCCCAGGCAGATTGACAATACTTTGTACGAAGCATTCGGCCAGGCCCAAGTCTCCACCATGTACACCTCTCTGAATCAATATCACGTGGTCATGGAGGTCGCGCCTCAGTTCTGGCAAAGCCCCGAAGCCCTGAGAAATGTCTACGTCGAGGCTTCGCCGGGGAAAGAAGTTCCCATCAACGCAATCGCACACGCCGAGACGCGGACTGCCGCCCTTGCCGTCAACCATCAAGGCCAATTCCCTTCCGTCACCGTCTCGTTCAACCTCGCCCCCGGTGTTTCCCTCAGCGACGCCGCCAAAGCCATCATCGATATGCAACAAAAAATCGGAATGCCCGGCACTATTCACGGAATGTTCTCCGGCACTTTGCAAGCATTCCAAGCCTCTTTCTCTACCCAGCCTCTTCTCATCATCACTGCGCTAATGGCCGTTTACATCGTGCTGGGAATTCTTTATGAGAGCTTTGTTCACCCCATTACCATTCTCTCCACTCTGCCCTCGGCGGGCGTAGGCGCGGTACTCGCGCTGCTTATCTTCCACATCGACCTAAGCGTCATCGCATTAATTGGCGTCATCCTGCTAATCGGTATCGTCAAAAAGAACGGCATCTTGATGATCGATTTTGCTCTCGCCGCTGAACGGATCGAGAAAAAAAGTTCGGAAGATGCCATCTATCAGGCCTGCTTGCTGCGTTTCCGTCCCATTCTAATGACTACTATGGCCGCTATATGCGGCGCCCTCCCTCTCGCTTTGGGTACTGGCGTTGGTTCGGAATTGCGGCGTCCACTGGGAATCACGATTATCGGTGGGCTGATCGTGAGCCAGATGTTGACGCTCTACACCACTCCGGTCGTCTATCTTTATATGGATCGCTTGAGGATTCGTTGGGCTCGCAAACATCACAAGTCGCTCGATCAGCTTCCTGAAGAAACACTGGGGAACCTTGCTGACTAATTCATATCACGGAGCTGAAGTCGTGAAACACCGCTCACACACAACATCTCTCATTAGCCCGCGACAAATTATGGCGAGTGTGCTCGCCATGGCCGCAGTGCTTTCCGGATGCACCGTAGGCCCTCATTATCATCGGCCTGACGCCGCCGCAACTCTCCCCGAATCCTACAAGGAGCTCACTCCCGCCGACTATCCAAGCACCGACGGCTGGAAAGTGGCTCAGCCGGCGAAAGATGCCGTACTAAAAGGCAAGTGGTGGGAAATTTTTAACGATCCAGAGCTCAACACTCTCGAAGAGCAGGTCAACGTTTCGAACCAGTCCCTGGCCTCCGCCACCGCAGCCTTCTTGGTCGCGCGTGCCATGGTGAAGGAAGCACGCTCGCAATATTTTCCAACCGTAACCGTCGGTCCGGCCATCACCACCAGCCAGCAGTCCGGGACGATAACAAGTGGCTTCACCACAGGCTCCGGCACTGGAACTGGCGGCACCGGAACTGGCGTGGCCGTCTCGCCAACAGTAATTACGAACTTCAATTTACCGTTCGACGCTACCTGGACGCCCGATCTCTTCGGCCGCGTTCGAAATACCGTGCTAGGGAACGCAAACGCAGCCCAAGCTAGCGCTGGCGACCTGGAAAATACGCGTCTGATGCTGCAAGCGGAAGTTGCCGTCGATTATTTCTCCATTCGCGGCCAGGATGCGCTCAAGAAACTTTCGGATGAGACCGTGGTCTCCTTCCAGGAATCTCTGCGTCTAAACCAGGCGCTTTATGAAACGGGCATTGCTTCCGACGAATCCGTCGCCCAAGCCGAAACTCAGCTCGAATCTGCTCAGGCGCAGAACACCAACCTCGGCATCGTGCGTGCCCAATTCGAACACGCCATCGCAACTTTGGTGGGCCAGCCTGCCTCCAACTTCTCGGTTCGAACGCAGCCGCTTGAGACGAGTCCTCCTGCCATCCCCTATGGGCTTCCCTCGCAACTTCTCGAACGCCGTCCCGATATCGCCGCTTCGGAAAGGCGCATGGCGCAAGCGAACGCGCAAATCGGCGTGGCCCTCGCCGCCTATTACCCCACCGTCACTTTAAGCGCTTCAGCCGGACTCGAAAGCAGTTCATTCACCAAATGGTTCACCTGGCCAAGCCGCTTCTTTTCCGTAGGCCCCAGCGTTTCGGAAACGCTTTACGACGGTGGGCTGCGCCACGCCACCGTTCAACAATTCCGGGCAAATTACTTGGAAACCATAGCGAACTACCGCCAAACCGTCTTGGCCGCATTCCAACAAGTTGAAGATAACTTGTCGTCGATCAGGATTCTGTCCATCGAAATCGCGCAGCAGGATACCGCCGTAGGCTCGGCGCAAAGAAATCTTAAGATCGCGCTCGACCGCTACAAGCTCGGCATCGATCCTTATCTAAACGTAATCACAGCGCAGACCACCCTGTTCAGCAACCAACAAACCGACGTGAATCTTCGCATTCAACAAATAACGGCGAGCGTCCAGCTCGTAGAAGCAATCGGCGGCGGTTGGGACGCATCGCAACTCCCCTCCGTCCCCGGCTTGGTCGGCGGGCCGCTCGTAATTCCGAGCCCTCCGCCCCCGCCGCCCAGCTTGGTTGAGTAGCCTGAACAAGATGACCAACCCAACTCGAATCGCAAAATGGAAACAGCTCGCAACTCTTTGTCGGTGCCCGGGCGTCTAATTAACGGTAACAAAGTGGCAGCGTTACTACAGGAGGGCCGCTCTCGTGGCCGGGCCCGCATAGCTGCACAAATGGAATTTTCGCGATGAACACAAATGGACTTTTCGCGAGGAAGTTGAGGGAACTTTTATGTCTTCGCCAATGAATAGAAGTTGGGCACGCGCGATCTCTGCATTACTAGCGTTCCTGATTAGCGCCGCAATTTCGCCGCTGATTGCCGCGGCGCGCGCCCAGGCTCAGCAGCCCGATCAACAAAACGCGATTCAAAAGCAAGTTGGCGCCATTAAATCGATTGAAGGCAACGCCGTCACGATCACAACCGACTCCGGGGCCACCGCCACTGTTAACGTCCAGCCCGCCACCAAGATCGTTCGTGTCGAACCGGGACAAACAGATTTGAAAAGCGCTGTGCCAATGGATTTTAAAGATCTGCAAATCGGCGACCGCATATTTGTCCGCTGGAAAGCCTCAGACACCGCGCAGCCCGTGAACGCCATCGGAATCATCGCCATGAAACGCGCCGATGTGGACGCCAAGCAGCAGCACGAACGCGACGATTGGCAGAAGCGCAGCGTAGGCGGACCGGTTACCGCCATCGATCCCGCGGCCAAAACTATTTCCATTTCAGTTACTGCCATCGGCGGAAAAAAATCCGTCGCGGTCAACACCACGCCCAAAACAGTCTTCCGCCGCTACGCTCCCGATTCGGTTAAATTCGACGACGCCAAGCCCAGCGCTCTCGATCAAGTAAAGCCGGGCGACCAACTCCGCGCTCTAGGCACGCGCAGCGCTGACGGCAGCACCGTGGATGCCGAAGAAATTGTCACCGGCTCCTTCCGCAATATCGCCGGAACCATCAATTCGATTGACGCCGCGGCAAACTCCATCACCGTGATGGACTTGATTACCAAAAAGCCTGTCGTGGTAAAAGTTTCAGACCAAACACAACTTCGCAAACTTGCGCCCGAAGTCGCGCAACGAATCGCATTCCGCTTGAAAGGAGCAGCGAGCGGCGCAGCGCAAGCCAATGACGCTTCAACTCCGCCCGTCGCTGCATCGCCGTCTGGAAGCGCCCCGTCAGGATCTCCTTCGTCAGGTCAAAACGCGCGACAAGGTGACGCGCAACAAGGCGGCGGCCAGCGCAACGGAGCCGGTGCCTCTAGTGCAGGTGGCGCGAATGGTCGAGCCGGCGGCGGACCGGCAGATCTTCAGCAAATTCTGAACCGTATGCCCGCCGCATCGCTCTCCGATTTTCACAAAGGCGATGCCGTTATGGCTGTGTCCACAGAAGGAACAAATTCGGGCGGCGTTACCGCAATCACTCTTGTCGGCGGCGTCGAAACAATCCTGGAAGCCGCTGCCACAAGCGGCAGTCAGATGATGACGCTTTCGCCATGGAGTCTCGGCTCGTCCTCCGCCATGGACGCCGGCGGCGGAAATCCATAAAAAAGCTCGCAGTCGCGTAACAAGTTTTACCCAGGGGACAGAATGAATTTTCGGCCCATTAAAACCTGCCTTCAAATCGCAACAATCGCGTTGCTTGCGTTCATCGCCTCGCACGCCTTTGCCCAGGCCCCCACTCCCGGCGCGCTCCACGGCCAGGTTCTCGATCCTTCCAACGCAGCCGTCACCGGCGCCACGGTCCTACTCACCGACGCCGCTGGCCACTCCACCGGCGCCACCACAAATCAACAAGGCGCCTTCGACCTGAAAAATCTCGCTCCCGGCAAATATTCTCTCGAAGTCGTGGCCAAAGGTTTCGCGCTCTACAAAAACGAAAATGTCGAAATCGCGCCAGATCAAACCGCCACCCTGAATGTCCTTCTCGCCATCGAAGAGCAAGAGCAGCAAGTTACGGTCACCGACCAGCCCGCCATGGTTGACGTAAGTCCGCAGAACAATGCTGGAGCGATCATCATTTCAGGAGCAGCTCTCGACGCGCTCCCCGATGACCCCGACGAACTGCAGACCGACCTCACCGCGTTGGCAGGCCCATCCGCAGGCCCGAATGGCGGCCAGTTTTACATTGATGGATTCACGGCCGGTCAGCTCCCTCCGAAATCCGCCATTCGCGAAATCCGCATAAATCAAAATCCGTTTTCCGCGCAATATGACAAAGTCGGCTACGGGCGTATCGAAATTTTCACAAAGCCGGGCATGGATAAATGGCATGGAGGATTTTCAGTCAACGCAAACGATTCCGCGTTCAACTCCAAGAATCCGTTCTTCAACTCTCACGATGCCGCCGGCACGCCCTATCCCAGCTATTACTCGGTCCAATACAGCGGAAACATTGGCGGCCCACTCAGCAAGAAAGCCTCCTTCTTTTTCACTACCGACATTCGCGACATCAACGATCTCGGAATTGTGAACGCTCAGATCCTGGTTCCCACCACATCGCCATCCGTTTCCTGCAATGCAGCGGTTGTGGATCCCACTCCAACGCCTTTGCAGCTCGTTCCTTGCAGTTCAGCAATCGCCAATCCGAAAAAACGCTACAACCTCGGCCCACGCTTCGACTATGCCGTATCGAAAACCAACACGCTCACCGTGCGTTACCAGTATTATCGCAACGACGAAAACAACGATGGCATCAGCGGTTTTACTTTGCCTTCCCAGGGCTACAACTCCTCCAGCACCGAACAAACTTTGCAAATTGGCGATACTCAGATTTACGGCTCAAAAATAGTTAACGAGACGCGCTTTCAATATCTGCATGAAAGCAGCAATCAAAATCCGTTGAGCACGCTGCCGTCGATAAGCGTGCCGTTGTCATTCAACGCCGGCGGCTACGCCGGCGGAACAAGCACCGACCACACCAATCATTACGAATTGCAGAATTACACCTCCGTACAGCTCACCAAGCACTTCCTGAAATTCGGAGTGCGCCTTCGAGGCGTGACCGACAACAATTTTTCAACGGCAGGTTTTAACAGCGGCTATTTCTTTCCATCGGTCTCAGCTTTTCAGCAGACCCTACTAAATCCGGCTGCGTCAGCGGCCAGCCAATACACCATCACCAGTTCGCCCGTGTTCGGCGGCGTTCCCAATCCTTTCGCCAATGCATCTCAGGTGGACGCCGGCCTCTACGTCGAAGATGATTGGCGCGTTCGCCAGAATATTACTCTCAGCTACGGCCTGCGTTTTGAAACGCAGAACAACATCAGCAATCACGCAGACTGGGCGCCGCGCCTCGGTTTTGCCTGGGGCATCGGTGGCGGCGGAAAAACAGGACCGAAAACTGTTCTCCGCGCGGGATTCGGCATTTTCTACGATCGCTTCGATGTCTCCGATGTTCTTCAGACCGATCGCTTCAATCTTATAAACGAGGCCCAATTTACCGTCGCGAATCCCGGATTTTATTCCAGTACCACTCCCATGCAGGTCAATACTGGCCCTACCACTTTCCTCACCAAGTATCAGACCGCTCCCAATTTTCGCGCGCCCTATGTGATGCAGACCGCCATCAGCTTCGAACGGCAACTCACTAAAGTGGCCAATCTTTCCGTCTCCTATTTGAATTCTCGGGGATGGGATCAGGCGTTTACGAATAACATCAACACGCCCGCGACCAGCACGATTTCATTTCCGTATTATCTGAACCCCGCAAACCCCGGTGTTCGTCCATTTGGTACGAACAATATTTATGAATACCAGTCGGAAGGTGTTTACCGCCAGAATCAATTGTTCGTTCAAACCCGCGTTTCGGCAGGCGCGAAAGTAACGTTGTTTGCCTACTACGTTTTGAATTATGCAAATGCCGACACTTTCGGTGCCAGCAGCTTCCCATCGAATCCCTTCAACATTTCGCAGGATTATGGCCGCGCGGGTTACGACATTCGAAATCGCTTTTTCCTCGGCGGCTCGATCGGGCTGCCTTGGGGCTTGCGCCTCAGTCCATTTATGCTGGCAAGCTCCGGATCGCCCTACAACATCACGTTGAGCCAGGACCTGATCGGAAGTGCCCAGTTCAATCAACGCCCGTCTTTCGCTACCGCTTCCAGCACATGTCCTGTAGCTTTTCCGCAATGCATCGTCACTGTGCCGGGTTTCGGTACTTTTGACACTATTCCCCAACCCGGCGCAAAGCTTGTCCCCATCAATTCACTTACAGGTCCCGGTCGCTTCACCCTGAACCTCCGTTTGGCGAAAACCTTCGGTTTCGGTCCTGAGACCAAAGGTCAAGGCGCGAGTGGCGGCGGTGGAGGCGGAGGACGCGGCGGCGGTGGTGGTGGCGGCGGTGGTGCTCGCGGAGGCGCGAACCCGTTTGGCGGCGGTGGACCTGGCGGTGGTGGAGGCGGCGGGGGCACAACGAAACGCTACAGCCTCACCATGAGCGTCAACGCGCGCAATGTGTTCAACGACGTGAACCTAGCCACTCCTAGCGCCGTGCTCAGTCCGCCGACGCCGGAGTCACCGCAAGCCTCCTTCTCAAGGTTTTTTGGCGTCTCCAACGCGCTGGCCGGAGGCCCCTTTTCGTCGAACGCGGCCAATCGCCAAATCTACCTCCAAGCCTCCTTCAACTTCTAGTGTTCTGGGTCGTTCGGCAGCTGCACTGAGCGCCCCGGCTTCCATGACCTTGCGTTCCGGTTCAAGTTGGATTGTGGAAGGATTCGTGCCATTATTCGAGACAAGGTGCAAAGAATCGACACATGAATTTGATCCTAGGTGTCGGATACGCTGTAATCGGACTTGTTCTAATATTTCGGGCTGCACCCTTGTCGATTCGCTACAACGCTTGGACCACCGGTCTGCGTGAACGTCATCCCCACATCAACCCGCCGCCAACTCCGGAATGGCGGGCACGAAACACCACGATTATGACGGTTATGTTTCGACTTTTTGGAGTGTTCTTAGTTCTGCTTTCGGTCATGTACCTCTTACCCCAAAAAGGTGCTCAACCCCACTGAAATCCAAACACCCAAATTGTCATCCCGAGCGGAGTCCCGCGCGCTTTTTCTTGCCTCCGGGTTTTGGAGGCGCGGGATGCAGTGAGGGATCTGCTTCTTCTTTAATCTCAGCAAGCTAGAATTTTTCTCATGCACACAGCACTCCGGTCCTTGCATTCCTCCCGCAAACCTGCTAAAAAAATCCTTCCGCCATAAAATAACCTAATAATAATTGTGTGTTCGCAGCCCCCGTTGAGGGGCGAACGAAAAGCTGCGTCTATTAGCAGCTACGCTTTAAGGAGGCTAGGTGATGCCGGGGCATAGTAGGAACGATACGAAATCTCCAACCTCATACCGCATCAAAGGTTGGCGCAGGACGTTCAACTCGGTCTCCAGAGCCATCACCTCAAATCGCCAAAAATTAGCGAATGTGGCGAACTTCCCAGTCACTTTTCGCAGGTGCTTTTTGCAGTTTCTACCCGGTTTTGCCCTACGGGTAGAAAGCGACGTAACTTACTCAAAACAAACGACCGCCCATTTTCTACCCGGGGCCACAACCACATATCAGCCGCATAGTGTTTTTTCAAAAATTGCGCATTCAATCCCGAGTCCTTTAGTAATATGTTCTGCGCTAGATCCCGCCAAAACGCTGCGCAATGCTGGCGCGCGAACTGCGGTCAGCGGCCACAACGATGCCGCCAAACACTGAGGAGAATGTAAATGCCGCGAAAGTTTCTACGCTTCGCATTGGCCGTAATGATCTTCATCGCCTTGGCCGCGCCAACGCTCCTGGCTCAATCCAGCCAAGTGATTTCGCTCACCGTGGACGCCACACAAGCCCCCATAAAGCTCGTCCACTCCCACATCGTAATGCCGGTGAAGCCAGGTCCTCTGACCCTCTACTATCCAAAGTGGATTCCCGGCGAACATGGCCCGAACGGTCCTGTCGCAAGTCTAAGCGGTCTGAAATTTTCCGCGAGCGGCAAAGCGATTCCGTGGCAACGCGATCTTCTCGACCTTTTTACCTTCCACGTTGACGTTCCCGAAGGCGCGGATCATCTCGTTATAGACTTTGATTACATCGAGCCCACAGCTTCCGGCGCCTACACCGCCGGGGCTTCGGCCACAGCCAAGCTCGACGTCATCAGCTGGAACCAGAATGTCCTGTATCCCGCCGGAACTCCCGCTGATCTGCTCACCTACGAAGCGAAACTCATCCTCCCCGATGGATGGAAATTCGGCACCGCGCTTCCCATCGCCAATCAATCCGGCAATCAAGCTACCTTCAAGCCCGTCTCGCTCGAGCGCCTGGTGGATTCCCCGGTAATCTCCGGCGAATACTATCGCGCTATCGACATCACGCCTCCCGGCGAACCCATCCACCACGAAATCGATCTCGCTGCCGACAGCGAAGCCGCACTCGCTATGCCTCCAGAACTTAAGGCCGGCATGATTAATTTAGTTGCCGAATCCGGAAAACTATTCGGCGCGCGACACTACCGCGACTACCATTTCCTGCTCACGCTCAGCGATCACGTTGCGCACTTCGGCCTGGAACATCATGAATCAAATGATAGCCGCTTGCCCGAGCGCGTTATGCTCGAGCCCACCGGCGCCTTTTCCGTCGGAGGCTTGCTCTCTCACGAATTCGTGCACTCCTGGAATGGAAAATTCCGGCGTCCTGCTGACTTGACCACTCCTGATTACGAAGTTCCCATGAAGACCGATTTGCTCTGGGTCTACGAAGGCCTCACGGATTATTTCGGTCCTCTGCTCGCAGCCCGCAGCGGCCTTTGGACGCAGGAGCAATACCACGATGTTCTCGCCTCCATCTCCGCCGCTCTGGGTCCCGGCCGCCCCGGCCGGACTTGGCGTCCGCTTCTTGACACCGCTGTTGGGCAGCTCAGATCCGGCCGAGGCTGGCTGAATTGGCAGCGCGGCTCTGATTACTACGACGAAGGCGATCTGATCTGGCTCGAAGTCGCCACCATTATCAATCGCGAAAGCCACGGCCAAAAAACAATCGACGATTTCGCTCACCTATTTCACGGCGGCGCTAACAACGGCCCGGAAATAAAAACTTATACGTTCGAAGAAGTAGTCTCCGCGCTAAACAGCATCGCACCTCACGATTGGGCCGGTTATTTCCGCGAGAAGCTCAACTCCACTTCTCCCGATGCGCCCGTCGGAGGAATCGAAAATGGCGGCTGGAAAGTTGTTTACACTGACAAACCTTCGAAAGTGCCGGGCCGCCGCGGAGGCGCAGGAGACGCCTACAGCATTGGCCTTCAGGTTGGTGAAGACGGTTCAGTAATGGATTCCATCGTCGGTGGCCTTGCGTTCAAAGCCGGCATCACTTCAGGGATGAAAGTAGTTGCAGTGAATGGCCGCGTCTACACTCGCGATCTTCTCAATGACGCAATTAAAGCCAGCAAAGACTCCAAGAATCCAATCGTCCTGCTCGTGATCTCTGACGAGTATTACAAAACCTGCACCATCGATTACCACGACGGCGAGCGCTACCCGCATCTCGAACGCGACGACAGTAAGCCCGACTATCTGGACGACTTGATCAAGCCTCGTGCATCTAACTAGATGTACCCTGAGTTGAGGTTGCGACCGAAACCATGAGTGGGTCATCAAAGGAACCATGAGCGAAGAGACGCAAGAAAAACCGCCGATCATTAAAATTGTGGGGCGGAGTGAATCCGCCAAGGCCTACGCCATTCGCGACTTTCTGAATCGCGGCGATATGCCTTTCGAATGGGTAGAACTAAAAACAGACGAGCAGGCTCGCGAGTTTGGTGTGAATGGGCTGAATGACCCGAGGCTGCCGATCAGCATGTGTCCCGACGGAACGCGCATGGAGAACCCCACCATACGCCAAATTGCCGAGCGCCTGGGCTGGTATCACAATCCGTCGAAGGCGGAATACGACCTGGCGATTTACGGCGCAGGGCCTGCCGGGCTGAGTGCCGCGGTATACGGCTCTTCGGAGGGACTGAAGACGGTGCTGATCGAGCGCTCCGTGGTCGGCGGTCAGGCCGGGACAAGTTCGAAGATAGAAAATTACTTGGGATTTCCTGACGGAATCAGCGGCGCGGATTTGGCCAAACGCGCACGCGAGCAGGCTTGCCGCTTTGGGACCGAGATCCTGATGCTGCGCGAAGGTGTGCGCGGCGAATTTGATGCGGGCAAAGGCACCGGTTACCTCGCCGACGGCACAAAGATTGTGGCGCACGCCACCATCTGCGCGACCGGAGTGAAATATCGCAAGCTGGGCCTGGACAAGGAAGACGCCTTTCAAGGCGTTGGCGTCTATTACGGCGCGGGCGCCAGTGAAGCTGAACTTTGCAAAGACGAGCACGTTGTCGTGGTGGGTGGCGGCAACTCCGCCGGACAAGCGGCCATGTATTTTTCGCGATTCGCGAAAAAAGTCACCGTTGTGATTCGCGGGGACTGTTTGCGGCGTACGTTGTCGCAGTATCTGGTGGACCGTATACATTCAGCTCCGAACATTGAAGTAATGCCGAAAACCGAAGTGATCGCTTTGCACGGCGATCATATGTTGGGTGCTGTCACAGTAAGGAACAATCAAACGCGTGAAGAAAAGACTTTCGACACGCGCTGGCTCTTCTTGTGTTTGGGCGGCGAGCCGCAGACCAACTGGGCCAGAGATATTGGAATTTGCCGTGACTCCGACGGCTACCTAGTGACTGGGCCGGACTTGGCTCAGGGCGGCCAGTATCCTAATAACTGGCCATTGGAGCGCTCTCCTTTCTATTTGGAAACGAGCACGCCCGGCCTTTTCGCCGCGGGCGACGTGCGGCACGGCTCGGTAAAACGCTGCGCTTCGGCCGTGGGCGAGGGCGCGATGGCGGTTACGTTCGTGCATCGTTACTTGGCGCAAACTTAGTTGTCAGAAAATTCCGGCTCGATGGTCTCGATGGTAAAGGAGGGCGTTATGGCGGCTTGTACGCATATGAATCAGATTAAAGCGGTGACACCGAAAACTCCCAACGGTTGCGAGGAATGCTTGAAAATGGGCGACACTTGGGTTCACTTGCGCCTGTGTTTGGAGTGCGGCCACGTGGGCTGCTGCGATTCGTCGAAAAACAAACACGCCACCAAGCATTTTCATCACACCAAGCATCCCATCATAAAGTCGTTCGAGCCCGGAGAGACTTGGGGGTGGTGCTACATAGATGAAGTGGAACTCGATTTGTCTGCGCTTCCCTTGGCTGCACTTAGCCACACCGCGTGAACGGTGCCGACCTAGCGATGGAACGCGGTGAGGCCGCTTGAACGCAGTGAGGCCGTTTGAACGCAGCGAGGCCGCCTGAGTGCAGTGAGGCGACCTCCTGCGATTTGCCGTGGGCGAACGACAGTAGAACTTGCGCAACGAGCCGCGATTTGCGGCTAAAATTACGCGAATTTAACAATCGAGCGCTTGACGCCTTCTCGGCGCATTCGTTATAGTGACAACTCGGTTGCGCAAGTGCAGCCGAAAGGAAATTGGAACGCGCATGCAACTGTTTTATTACTGTTTCGCCTTTACTTACCGCTTCCCTTATACGGGGAGCGGGCCGGCGAGACGCGCGCGGATGACCTAAGAAAGTAGCCACAAACCGCAGAAGTCTTGAAACGCCGGCCGCGCCCCTTTCAAAGAGGACGCGGCCTTTTTGTTTTATGCAGTATTTTCGGCGCCAGGTTTGCGGCGAGGTTTGCGGCGCAAGGCTTTTCGGGGCGAGATTCTGCGACGCGAGCGCGACACATACCGGACGAGAATATGTTGGCCGTCGGTGCGAACGAGACTCGGAGGAGGCAGGATGCGAGGACTGAAGATTGGAGACTGGCGCACGAAAATTGACGCGATCGACACGACGCTGCTGCATCTGTTGAACGTGCGCGCCGCGTTTGCCTTGGAGGTGGGAAAGCTAAAGGGCGAGGCCGGCATCCGGCTTCGCGTCCCCGCGCGAGAGAAAGAGATCCTCTCACGCATGAAAAAACTAAATCCGGGCCCGCTGGACGGCGAGGCCGTGGAAAAAATCTACCAGTTGATTCTCGATGAATCCATCCGCATTCAAGAAAGCTACGGTTACGGAGCGGTGGCAGGTTCTAAAAGTGATCACGCGCATGCAAGTGCAGAGCAACCGAGGGCGGCGCAGGCGCGCGTAAAGCGGCGCAAGCGGAGCGGCGCGTGAGAATTGCGAGCGGTATGCGCGTAGCGTTTCAAGGCGAGCGCGGTGCATTCAGCGAAGAGGCGGCGGTGAAGCTGCTGGGCGGCGAAGTCTCTCTAGTGCCGCTTCCGACGTTTGACGCTGCTTTCGGCGCAATTGCTGAAGGCACTACGGATTATATTTTGGCGCCTATCGAAAACAGTTTGGCCGGCCCGGTTCAGCGATCTCTGGATTTACTTGTAGAAAGCGAACTGACGATCGTAGGCGAGGTGATTATTCGCGTGCAGCACAACCTGATCGGCCCGCCCGGAGCAACATTCGATGAAGTGAAGACCGTGGAATCGCATCCGGTAGCCCTGGCGCAGTGTGAACGATTCTTCAGCTCGCGTCCTTTTCTGAAGAGAATTGCGACGGACGACACCGCAGGAAGCGTTCGCGAAATCGTGCAGGCTGGAGACCGAACACGTGCGGCCATCGCCAGTAAACGCGCCGCTCAAATCTATCGAGGACAAATTCTCCGCGAGCATTTGGAAGACGATCCCGAAAATTACACACGGTTCGTGCTTCTTGCGCCGGTCACGGAAGCGCCTCCGGAACAAGCCGACAAAATTTCTCTCGTATTCAGGCTAGCGCACGTTCCGGGCGCGCTGTTTTATGCCCTGGAACCGTTCGCGCGCCGAGAAATCAATTTGATGAAAGTTGAAAGCCGTCCGGTTCGCGGGCTTCCGTGGCAGTACCGTTTTTATCTGGACCTGCAAGCATCCGCGAGCGATCCGGAGGTCAAAGCAGCGCTTGGCGAGCTGGAAAAACTCGCGGTGGATGTACGGATTCTAGGTTCTTACGTTTCAGCAAAGAGTGAAATCAACAACGCATCGTAACTTAAGGGAGCAATCATGATCGTCAATATGGCGCAGGGTGCAACCGAAGAACAAATCAATCACGTAGTGGAGCGGATCAAAGAGTGTGGCTGCCAGGCGCACATGAGCCGCGGCGAGGAACGCACCGTGATCGGCGTGGTGGGAAGAAGCGAGCAACATCAGAGCGAACTCGAAGCTTTGGTTGCCGCGCCTGGCGTAGAGGAAATCATACGGATCAGTCATCCGTTCAAGCTGGCGTCGCGAAATTTCCGGCCCGACGGCTCGATCGTCGAATTGGGCAAAGGCGTATCCATTGGGGGAGCGGAAGTGATCGTCGGCGCTGGCCCCTGCGCAGTGGAATCCCCGGAACAAATTAACGAAATCGCTCAGGGTGTGGCGCGGGCCGGCGCAAAACTACTCCGCGGAGGCGCCTTCAAGCCGCGAAGCTCTCCGTATTCCTTTCAAGGTTTAGGCGAGAAGGGCTTGAAGCTGCTGCGCGAAGCCGCGGACAAAAACGGTTTGCTCGTGGTCAGCGAAGTGATGGACCCTTCGCAGATTGAACTGATGCTTCCCTATGTGGACGTGATGCAAGTGGGCGCGCGCAACATGCAGAATTATCATTTGCTGCGAGCGCTCGGAGAAAACAGCAAACCCGTATTGCTGAAGCGCGGCATGGCGGCCACTATTGAAGAACTGCTGCTGAGTGCCGAATACATTATGTCCGGTGGGAATTACAACGTGATTCTGTGCGAACGCGGAATTCGCACGTTTGATACATATATGCGCAACACCATGGATATCGCGGCGATTCCGGTAATCAAACAGCTCTCGCATTTGCCCGTGATGGCAGATCCTTCGCACGGCACGGGGCGCCGCGATAAAGTTCCGCCCATGGCTCGAGCCGCGGTTGCGGCAGGCGCCGACGGCTTGTTAATTGAAGTCCACCAGGATCCCGAACGAGCACTATCCGACGGAGCGCAGTCGATCTATCCAGATCAGTTTGCGCGGCTCATGGACGAAGTCCGGGTAATTGCGCCAGCGGTTGGCAGACGAATCGGAGGTGCTGATGCTGCGACGGCCCGCTAGCCGGAAGACTTCCTACGCTCGCTGCACAGCTTTCTGCGTGGCCATTAATGAATCCCTGGCGAAGCGTTTCTGCAGCGTTCTGGTGTAGGGATGAACCAAACGCGCCAGTGGATTTGGCCGCGAGAATGCGTAAATGTCGTACCAGACTGTTTGATTCTCGGGATTGAATTCGACGGTGAAGCGCTCTTCTCCACGTTCCCCGTGTTCCGGTAGAGTGCCGTAAGCGAAGCCGTATCTTTCCGGCGAAGCGTGCTCCTCGATCACGTAAGCGATTCGGCAGGCATTCATGGACCAGAATCCGAAATGAAAGATGAGAACGGCAACCGTAGAACCAGGTTCGATGGGCGTATCCGGCCAACACAAATGAACCCACGGCATCTCGAACATTTTCCACTGCCTGATCGCAAGTTTTGCTCGTTCGAATGTCTCGGCACCCTGACCTAGCTTGATTCGATTGTGGTCGACGGTATATGTCTTCGGAGCTTGTTGCCGGGAACTTCCAACCTCAGGGTAGGAGAAATTCTCTTCCCGTTGCGCGGAGATGAACATATCAATTCTGCTCCGCGCCGGTTTTGACCAGCAGAACATGCGCGAGACCTTACTGCATACCTAACATCACTTGGGGGCGGGGAAATTTTCGGAGGCGGCTTCGGCCGTCGGGAAGATTTGAATGACGCGATTTACTTGCGTCATGTTCAAGACACCTTCGACCATGCCTCTCACCGCTGCGAGACGCAGAGTGCCGCCGGATTTCGAGAGTCGCGTGAACGATTTCACAATTTGGCCGACGAAAGCGCTGTCGATGTGATCCACATCATGCATGTCGAAAATAATGCGCGTTTCTTTTTTCTCGATGTGACCGTCCACTTCCTGGTCCACTCGCTTGCAATCGGGGCCCATCTGGACGCGCCCGCTCATTTCAAACACCCAGATTCCCGGCTTGATTTCCCTCTTCTTCATCATCACGGGATTTGATACCTCGCTCGCGAATATTTTTGTGAGTCTTGAAAATCGATATTAGCAGATCGCAGTAAGTTGCCGCCGTAATCCGTCGTCACCCATCGCTCGGCGGAGGAAGTATACGCAAAAATTCTTTTCGGCGATATAAAGGCGCTAACCCGAACGGCGCTCTGAAATTTCTACTGACAGGTGACGCTAAGCCGCCGCAGCAAGCCGCCCGACCATCCTTCGGCCGGCGGCAGAAAAGTGTAATACACATAAAAATTGTTGCCGAGAACATGGGGATCGTCGCCGAGTCCGACGGCAGTGGGATAGGCCGCGATGGGACCGAAGCTTCCAAGCAACGTTGGCAACGTCCAATGCAGGGCGTCGATAGATTCGGCGTAGCTAAAAGTAGTGTCATTGGAAGTGATCATCACATAGCGCTGAAGTGCGCTGCTGTAATGAATATCGAGATAGCCCTGGGGCGGAGCGTTGGGGATGAGGTCGGTGGAAGCTCCGCCGATCGCAGGCTGCAAATTCCAATTGGCCTGATAAAACTTCTGAAAAGGGACGGCGTGCGGATGTGACGGACCAAAAGCAGCCTCGAGCACAGAGGCGACCGAAGCGCGCGCGACCGAAACGTTGGTGGTGGTCGAAACGTTATTCACACTCGTGTGGAGAGAGCCGTTGGCGATCCAGTCGGGAAAATAGAGATAGAAATATTTGCCGTCGGGCGAAAGCACGAGCGGACCGTCACCGATTTCATAGCCATCGAGCCCGATCGCGTAGGCCTGGTTGAGGCGAATGATTTCCCCGAGGTCAGTCCAGTGCAGCCCGTTATCAGAAGAGGTGGCCAAGCCAAGGGCTGCGTAGAGCGCGTCGTTAGGCAGCTCATTGTGATGAACCGCCAGCAAGTTGCCCGCGCCCGGCATGCCCGCGGGAACTTGAAACACCGGGCCGCCACCCATGTAGCCATAGCTCGAATAGTTAGGATTAACGGCGGGATCGGGATTGGGCGAGATGCTGACGTCTTGAGGATCGCCCGCGCCAAGCGGATTGTCCAGAGTGCCGAGCGTGGTGACGATCGATCCTGATTTGTTGTTGCCAACGTATTGACCCTGCCACAGCTGACGTGAGTGCGAGCCGCCATCGCTGGCGAAAAATTCGTAGCCGTTTGCTGTCTTTAGGACACCCATGGGCGTGTCGGGCCAAGCAAAGCCGTTGAATGTGTCAGTAATCGGGGGTTGCGCTCGCTGACCCGCGTCGAATCGCTGCTTCGCGGATGCGACCACGTTGTTAGCGGTGACCTTGGGAGCGCAAACTTGCGTTAGGGCGGCCGGCTGGTTTTGCGCCGTGGAAAGCCCAGGCAAGAGCGCTACGACACTGCAGAAAATAATAATCCGGAGAAGAAAAGCCAGCCGTGGCGACATTTGACTACCTCCAAGCGATCAAAACACCATTGCTCAACGAAAGTTTTCACAACGCAGAATATTCACACTGTAGTAACAAGTGCGTTTGATGCGGGGAGAATTAGTCTAACGCGCGACATGCGCAACTGCAAGATAGGTCAGTGTGAACGTGGGCTGCAGCTCACCTTGCGGAGCTTAGTCTTCGAACGGAAACTGGCGGATCAATCGCATGCAGTCAGCTAGCGCTTTCAGTGTCGAATCTCCCCAACCGGAGGGGACGAAAGGCGCAGTTTTCTGGTTCACCGGCTTGTCGGCTTCGGCGAAGAAGCGCAAATGCTGTCCCTTGGGAGATACCGCAAATTCTTTCACGGTGATCGAGAACGGAATGCTGCGGCCGTCTTGCTGCTTGATCATCATGAAGTGATGCAGCTGAGCGAGCTCCTCCGCCGCGTTAGCCTGTGCGTACTGCCAATCCTCCACGAGCGCCTCCTGCGCGGCTGGATAAACGCGCATCCGCTAAATAAATCCAGGGAGTCGAAATAGTAGGATGCGAGACGAGGTAAGTCAATCTGCG
>Ga0209624_10001078_pt1 | contig 22569 bp, 21 predicted proteins | sample JacPinW_OM2H0_O1_FD_188565 | JGI IMG/M metagenome (GOLD analysis project Ga0209624, IMG submission 188565) | Forest soil microbial communities from Algoma, Ontario, Canada - Jack Pine, Ontario site 1_JW_OM2H0_O1 (SPAdes) (version 2) | ecosystem: Environmental > Terrestrial > Soil > Boreal...
TTATTCATTAATATTAATATACTATTCTACTCCTTAGAATATACCGTTTTTTAAGAAAAGCAAGAAAAATATTCTCTATTAATCATTTTTTATAAGGGTAGGGCGCTTGGACCTATCGCTTTTTAGGAGGAGCCTAAAGGCGTTTCTTGGTGTTTTTAGGGTAGAAAGAGGGTTTTTTGATGGGTTTTAGGCCATTTTTAAGGTATATTTGGTTATAATAGATCCATGCCAAAAGAACACTAGTTTGGGAGGGATAGGCTTCATTTATAGTTTTTTTAGCTCTAGAAAATGGGGGGGTTGCTTTTTATGTTAAATCTGATAAAATAATTATCAAATAGGATTTTTGAAGAATAAGGTTATCAAATGGAGGAACTTATGAAACGTAATTTTATGTTTTTGCTATTTTTATCTCTCGTTGTAGGGCCACTTGCTTGTATGGAAAAACCATATGACGTTACACAAAATGAAGATATGGAATATGATGGCTTAGAAGTAGAGACTCTAAAGCCTTTGGATGAAGTCCAAAGAGAAAATAAGGATTGGCTTGCTTATCACCATAAACGGTGCCATTACTGCAATGCTTCTTTTACTTCACAGAAAAAATTTAAGGCCCATATAAAAGAAAGTTATCCCACTAAATTTTTGTTTAATTGCCACAAATGTTCAAAACAGCTAATACGGCCAGAGGCTTTTGATAAGCACCTTGCGCGGCACGCTGCTCTGTATTATGTATGTTTCTACCAAACGTGTAGGCAAACTTTTTTTGGTAAGAATGCATGGATAGACCATCTGGAAAGCGAGCATTAATTTTTTATATTGAATTGATGGAGACTTTATGATTCCAAGATTAATTTTTACTTTTTTGTTTCTGGCCGGGTTGCAAAATGTATATGGTATGGCTTACTTTGCAAAAGAATGGCCATCAGTGATACCAGTGCGCGTGAGCGTTAAAAATCCTACAAAGCATATTTATACCTATACTGTTTTTGACAAAAATGAAGTGATAAAACCAAGTGAATGTATTCATTATCATGGCTTTATCGATGGAAATAATCCAGCCACTGCTGAATTAATAATTACCTTCAAGGCTCAAAGTGGCTGGACCGTTCCTCGCTCTGTTATCTATGTCAATGGCATGAAAAATGGAATGTGGATAAATTTTTGTTCTATTAACACAGGGGTAATAGATTTAAATCATCAAAACAGCAATGACTTACGGCTAAAACAGTCTGTCATTGCCATAGAACTTGACCTAAGTAGAGATTCAGATTTTGGAAAACATTGCAAAGTTGTGCCGAATGATCCATATCTTTTTTCATTTGATAAAATTGTCGCGCATAATTTAGATAGTTTTAAAAAGGATCAAGAAAACAAAGTATATAAAGCTAATACTTTTTTAAAGTGTGCTCAAAGATATAAAGATAGCTTAGGTAATTCATCGCCTATTGAATATCGATGTTATGATAACGAACTTAAAAAATCAGTAAACAATATGGCACTCGTTGAAACTGCTTTCGCGCAATGCCGTAGAACTGCTCCTAAGATTGTAATTGAGCATAAAGAAGCTAGCAACCAAGAGCCAGAAGACAGTGCAGTAAAAACGATTATTGATATGGGAATTATGCTTTGGGATGTATTAAAATTATAAGGTATTTTATTATGGAGGAATTTATGAAAATAAATAATGTATTGTTAATGGTATTATGTTGCTTTGCTGCGAATGCTGCTTTCGGCATGGCGGTAGTTAACAACCTGGTGCATAGAAAATTAGTAAATTTACAGGTTATTAATCGTGCTGAACGTGATTATGTAATTGCATTTAGTAAAAAGAAAGATGCGCTCGAAATGGCACCGGAAGTTAGCCCTTCTGATGTAAGCTTTTCAGAGAATGTGCCTGCAGGTGGCATGAAAAACATTAATCTTTATTTTGATTTTGACAAATGGGTTGCTGGCCTTAAAAAATTACATGTGTATGTAATCTATAAGCCAGATACGGTTTATGAAAAAGAAACGCACTGGATCAAAGGATTGCGCTTTGCACTCCATGTGAGTTTAGCAGCCAATAATAACTGCACGCTCGAGGGATGTTGCATTAATACTAATGTGGCAGGAGATGCTGGTGAACTGAAAGAACGTGCTATTGATCTTGATTTTAATTCTATTATCAGCAATACACAGCAGCTTACTTTAGATCAATACCAACTTTGCTTAATTTTGGATGGTGATGCGTTAGAAAAGAGTAGCTGCTTTATTGAGCCGTATAAACCATATCAGAATATGATGGAACAAGGAATGTTGTATTGCTTTAAGATGTTATCGGCTTTGGGTATACCATCATACAAAGAAGATGATTATAAGTAAAAAACAACAATAACTGAAAGTAAAAAGGCAACGAAAAATCGTTGCCTTTTTTTTGTTGGCTAATCAGAAAGACGCGCCAGACCTTTAATTTTTGTTCTATTAAAAAAGAAAATGAAAAGGGCAACTGCCACCGCGAGATACACAGCACTCAGTGCGTATGAAATAATAATATAATTGGCAGGGTTAATGCTGTGAATCATATAATTTCTCATGCCCTCAAATGCATATGCCATAGGGAAGCAATAGCTGATTTGTTGAATCCATTCTGGCAAGATATCAAGTGGATAAAATGCGCCGCATAATGGTGCAAAAAACCAGGAAAGAATAAAGGCCAATTCTTGTGCTCGTTTTCCTAAGCTTACAATAATTTGTAAGCAGAAAAATCCTAAGGCAATTCCTGACAGAAATAATGGCGGTGCAAAAAGTAAAGTGACCCAAAGCATTTTAAAAACAGGGATATTATAAAATAGATAAATAAGTCCCATGCAGTAGAGATTGGTAAAGCTGATTAAAATAGAACTGAAAAGAATGACTCCTGAGATCCACTCCGATATGCGCAAAGGAAGCGAGAAAAGATTGACCAAATTATTTGCCATGATCTCTTCAATAAATGTAGACGCAACTATAATTGAGCTCCGTGCAGTTGTTTGCCACAATAAAATAGCAAATAAGCAGATGGCAGTATAATCAGCGCTGGTGTTTTGGTTTCGTTGCATCCATGAGCCAATAAAGCCCCAAATAAGCACATCTAATAGTGGCCAATAAAGCGTGACTAAAATAAGATTAACATCGCGCATCCAAAGGCGGGCGTGGCGCAAGACAACTGCCCAGCAATGAGTAAATTCCATAAAATTCCTTAGTTATTCGCTTTTTGCAATATTTAAAAAATAATCTTCAAGTGTTGGTTTATCTATCGATATTTGACTGTACACAATATTGCGTGACGCAAGATCTGCCAAAAGCAAAGCGATAGCCTTTTCATCAACTTCAATTTCAACTTCATGTGTTTTAATTTGATAGGGAATTGCTTGTTGATTGAGATAGGTAACGAGCGCATCAAGCCGGTGCGTAATTATTAAATGGACCCGTGCTAAACTGACTGAGCGTGCTAGTTCTTCGGGCGTATTATCAGCAATAATAGTACCTTGTTTTAAAATCAGTACGCGATCACACATATGAGCAACTTCTGCCATGTTGTGTGAGGTAAACAATATTGAGACATGGCGCTCGCGCTGCTGCTGCAAAATAAAGTTACGCACTTCTTGTGCTGATTCAGGATCAAGTGATGCGGTTGGCTCATCAAGCAACACAATATCAGGATTAGAGATAAATGCTTTTGCGAGCGTGGTACGTGTTGATTGGCCAGCAGAAAGGCTGCCGGTCTCTTTGTTGCGCAAATTCCACAAGCCAAACGATTTAAGAATTGCATCGATTCGGTTATCCCGTTCTGCAGCAGGAACATTATACATTCTTGCTATTACATCCAAATTTTCCCGGACTGTTAAACGTGCAGGCAATTTGTCATAACCGCTGGCATAGCTAACCCGTTTGAGAATTTCAATACGATTCGTTGCAAAATCTTTGTCAAAATAGAAAATGGAGCCGGACGTTGGATGCAAGGTGCCCAGCAACATCTGAATCGTAGTTGTTTTACCAGCGCCATTGGTGCCAAGAAAGCCTAAGATTTCTCCCTTGATGAGTGAGAATGAAATCTTGTTTACGGCAGTAAATTGATGGCTTTTAAAGAGAGGCCAAAAACCTGGTTTAAAGATTTTGGTTAAATTTTCCACACGAAGAATGGCGGACATAGATGTTCCTTAAGAAAATAGATACAAAATAGTGTAAGAAAGATAAGAAAAGAGGGTTGCCTATCGCTTTGGAAAGGCTATAAGAGGAAGATGGTGGCTTTCATGGCAGGATCCTTTGGTAAGAAATACTTTTTAAGTATAGCGGAGCTATTGCCAAATGCAAACATACATATGGCCACCTTGTTTATTTTCTATTATGAAATTATAAAAAATAAAAATTGACTTATCTGTATTGATTGATACCTTTAAAAGTATAGATAACTTTTTATATCAAACAAATACTGTTAAAAACATACAGTAATAGTTGAGAGGTTTTTATGAACTATCCAATAAAATTTTTAATGATGGTAGTACTTGGTGTTGGGCTTCTTGTACCAGCCGAATCAAAAGCAGAAATATCTAGCGAAGCACAAACTGCTGCTTGGATTGCGGGGGGTGTTTTGGCGGCTGTATGCACTTATATTGCCTCTAAACAAAAAACACCAAAAGCATATAGAGGTGATTCCTCGCTCAATAAGGCAGTAAGCTGGTTTAGTCGGGTAATTTGTGGCAGCGCTTCTAAAAAAGTGCAAAAAGTTGAGATAAATGAATTTGGTGAAGCTGTTTTAAAAGATACTTACACGCCCGCAAGTGGGCTTTTTGGGCATGCTATCTCTTTTTATGATGCTAATGAAAAAGAGATTAAGAGAGCAGCGGCAGTTGGTGGTATGGTTGCGCTTGGTTCTTTGAATACAAATATCAAAGAGATTATAGTTAATTTATTTAAAGGCGCGCCGTACGCAGAATTGATTAAAGCGCCAAGACTTGTTGATGCAGCATCGATTGGTGCAGCGGCAAAACCTGCTTAAGGCATTTGCAGAGCGATATTAAAAAGAGCGGGCCACTTTATCGTGGCCCATTTTTTTTAGCTTTAATAGAGAGATTTACTTTCTTTTTAGTTCGAGCAATTGTTGAATATTGGGATCAGTAAGTGTGGCTTCTGGTCTACCAAGAAGACGTTCTTGCTGAAGTGTTAATCCTTTTTGTTGCATTCTTAGTTTTGAAGCTTCTAATTTTTCCTTCATTCTTTCTATGTCAAAATTTACTTGAACAAAAGATTTTTCTAAGTTGTTACCGTCTAAGATTATAGTAAAGTTTAAGTTGGCTAAATCATTGAAGTTATATTCTTGCTCTCGTGTAAAGAATTTATTTTTGAAGATTATCTTTACATTCTCATTGTTGAATAGAAATGATACGTCATTTGTTAATGGTTGACCACTTCTTGTTTCAATAATAAGATTTATGGCATACGGATACTCACTTTTAGTTTTTGCATCAGGGTTGGGAATAATTTCATAGCCTAAACCTTTGCCTAGGCGTGCGTTTTTCTCGTGTTCTTCAGCATCCATTTCAAAGAATTGCTGCCCTGCTAGAGATATTGGGTTCTTACTGTATATTTTGAAATAATCATTGGTATTATTTGTAGCAGTAAGTTCTATTCCTGCCCATTTTGTTTTAACGCTTTCTCCTATTACTGCGTGTAGGGATTGGTTGCCTGCGAGAAGCGCCAGCGTAATGGCGATTAGGCTCGATAAACGTATAGTATTTGATTTCATACAAAAGCTCCTTTTTATCTGTTTTCATAGCCTCACTTCGAGGATATTTCTAATTGTAATTATAGCATTGGAAGAGAGTAAAAAGTCAATGGCTAAGTCAAATTTGAAGTGCAACACCCTGTAATTTCTCTTTGAAAACCAGACTTTAAGGCTTCGCAAGGGGTAAGAAAATCCAAAGATTTTCGAGGTCTATGATTGAGGGTGTTTGCCACCTGATCAAGCATTTCCTGAGTGATATCCCGCGCTAAAACCTTAAACGGGAGCAGTCGACGTGTCATTGCATTAAAATGCTCGATGCTGCCTTTTTGCCATGGAGCTCCTGGATCGCAAAAATACGTTTTCATGCCATAATTGTCTCTCAGTCGATTATGATACGCAAATTCAGCGCCATTATCGAAGGTTATAGATTTTGCCCAATTGCCTAGTCTTGCACCAATTTTCTCGATAACAACAGCAGAATTTTTGGTCCTGTTTTTTAGCATGATACCATACCTTGTTTTTCGGTCTATCGCTGTAAAAGCATTCAATTTTTTACTTTGATTGTGAAAAATTAAATCTCCCTCAAAATGCCCTACTTCTAATCGCTGATTAATGTGATCAGGACGTTCATGGATTGAGGTTCTATTTAGAATTCGACCTTGTTTTCTTGATTTGCGCACTATTCCTCGCTTCAACTTTCTTCGTGCCAGTAATTTATACAATTCAAGAGACTTATTTTTAGGGTGATAAATATATCGATAAATTGATTCCGAAGTGATTTTTGAACGTTCATTTTCTTTATTCCATCTACCTGCTATAACAACTGGAGACCATCCCTCTTTCAATTTTTCTATACAATATCGATTGAATGAAGGAACTCGTTTAACTTTACTTCCATGCTTTGCCTTGCGTTTAGTAGAGAATCTTGAGCAAATGGAGCATAGTATCCGATTTGATCACTATTTCGTCTCATTTCTCTCGAAATTGTAGAAGGTGCCCTATCAATGCTTTTAGCGATAGCCCTGAGGCTTTTTCCATCTACAATTCCCCTATAAATTTTATGTCTTTCTTGGTAGTTTAATTGAGCATATCTGATCATATGCCAGCACCTTTTTGTTATGAAAAGAACTAATTTGTCTTTTTAATTCTAACAGAAAGGTGTTGCACTTCATTTTAGATCAAGCAAAGAAAAGTATATTTTGAGGTTGCTTACAGAGAAGAAATAGGAGGGCCTCATTTCTTGATGGGAAAATTAGCCTCTAATAACCTTTTAAATGCCCCATGAATTTTGAGGTGATCATTTGTCTCTAAAAGATTAGTTGGAGAAAAAAGCTCAAGTTCTTCAGTTTTACCTTTATCTAAAGAAACTCTAGCGGTGTGTAACTCTATAGGGTTTTCATTAAGAATTATTGAATATATGCCAGAGCGATTCTCGCTGCCATTCCACGGTAAATTATAGATTAAAGCGTAAAGAGTCCTAGTTGGCATAGACCAATTAAGGCGAGCTTTGCCATCAATCTTATCGAATGCTGTTTTGTCAGCAGCGGTAATGAGCTTCTTAATATTGAGATGGGAAGGATCGGGGTTAAGAGCATTTATCACTAAGTGAATAAATAATGATTTTTGTGTGCGTGCATAATCATGAACGCTAAAAGATTTATTTATTAGCAGAGATTGCCCTAATACGTTATTGTACTGGAAATTGCAGGATCCATTTGGTGAAAGAATATATTTTGTTGTTAGCATTCCCATTGGGAATGCATTAATAGATAGTAACAGCGTTAAACAGGGAAGGTATTTCATAAAAATCCTTTTTATGCATACTAAAGTTACATACTGCTTACAAGCTCAGTAAGTTCTTTGGTTATTTTAGCTTGGCGCAATTTATTATACTGTAATTGCGTCTCTTCTAAAAGATTTTGTGCATTGCGGGTTGCGTTATCCATAGAAAGAAAGCGCGCAGCATGTTCAGCAAGGAGCGATTGGAAAAGAAAATAATATAACTGTATTTCCAGTGTTTGATATGCCAGCTGTTCAATAATTTCTGTTGGTGATTGCTCCCAATGATAATCAATGTTGATTTGATGATTATTTTTAGTGTGAGCTTCAAAAGGAATAAGCGTAGTGCGCTGAGGTTTTTGAATAAAAAAGGTTTTAAGTTGATTATGATAAACAGTAACGTGAGTAAATGTTGGAGCATGGCTCACTATTTTTGCGATAATGTTGGCTGCAATTTTATTTAAATTATTGGCATGAAGTTCCGGATATTCAGCAACAACGGGATACGTAGGATTGCTGTTTACGTAATTGACCGCTTTTTTACCAACGGGGATTATTTGAATATTTTTATTATTGTTGAATGCTGAGAGCATATCTTTCTCAAAAAAATGAAACAGTGTTGTATTAAAATTACCGCACAGCCCTCGTTGCGAGCCGATCAAGATTATTAAAGGGTTAGGGGTAACATTGTGTGAAGGACTCATAGTAGCATTGCGCCAATTGGGCACTGCCTTTTTGAGTTGATCAAGTAGAGAAGCAGATGTTTGCATATATTCTTGCAGTGGCTCTTCTTTACTTTTTAAACGGCTGCGCGACGACATAGAAATAAGCCGCATGGCATGTGTAATTTTTTTTATAGTTTCTATTGCCTTAATACGATAGCGTAATTGAATAAGCAAAGACATCTATTTAACCTTTACTCTAGAAAAATGGCATTTGTTATGCTGTTATTTAATGTAATAGTGATTATTATTATTGGCAATGATAACAGCAAGAACCTGGGGCGAATATGCATATTATTATTGATGGGTATAATGTTCTTAAGCAAAAATATGGTAATGAGCCGCTATCATCGCAGACCAGACGTGCATTTATTGCGATGCTCGGTAAATATGTTGAGCATAAAAATCATACCATAGCAGTGGTTTTTGATGGGGGAGATACCGTGTGGCCAAGCCAAGAAAAAGATCATGGTATTATCATATGGTATGCTGGTATCAAGCATACGGCTGATGATATTATCAAAAAGATGTTGCAGCAAAAGCCGCATGTTTTAGTGGTGACTGATGATGCGGATCTGAAAGCGAGTGCTCATAAAGTTGGGGCTACGGTAGTGGGAGCTTTAGAGTTTTATAGTGTGGTAAAGGATACGGTTTTGCCCAGCACGAATAAAGAAAGCTCTGATATGCTTATTAAGACAGCTGACCAGGAAGATCCTTTTATAAATATGATTATGCAAGAGGCTGCGCGGACAGCAATGGCTCGTAAAGAAGATATAAAAAGTGTTGATGAGCGGACATCAAAAGCGCATAAAGCTCCTAAAAAAGAGCGGAACCGTTGGCAAAAAATTAAAAAATTATAATGGTTGCAAGTTATATGAATGAAAAAATAATTATTTTTGATGAGCAAGAAATTCCTGCTATTGCACGTCAGTTAACGAATTTGCTGCCGACCTGCAAGATTTTTGCTTTTACTGGCCCACTGGGTGCTGGCAAAACCACGTTGATTGCTCAGATGCTTGCACACTGTGGTGTTAAGCAAGCTGTAACAAGCCCTACGTTTACCTATGTGAATGTATATGAAAATGATGCAGGGCAGCTTTTTTACCATTTTGATCTTTACCGCATTGAACAATTGCAGGATTTTCTGCATGCTGGATTTGATGAATATTTAGATGCAGCCAACAGTTGGGCTTTGGTGGAATGGCCGCAGATTATCATGCCATTATTAAAAGAGAAAGTTTGTTTTGTTGAACTTGACTATAGCGACCATAAAAGAAAAATTAAGATACAGGAAGTTACGTGACAAATAATAGCCCGCTCTTGCAAAGGCCCGATTATTTGGTTTGTACCTGCATGGGAGTTATGCATTCTGATATTGTTGCCAGTATTGCGCAAGGCAATGATTCATACGCTCAATTGCAAGATGCTTTACTGGTTGGTACTGGATGTTCTAGCTGCGTGGAAGAAGTTAAAGATATTTTGGCGCACGAGATCAAAAATCGTAGCCGATAAAGAAGATAATAAAAAATTGTATAATTTCAGTTGAAATCTCCTGTAAAAGCCTCTATTATAGTGAGCACAGGTTTGAAATATGGCGAGATTCCCGAGTGGTCAAAGGGGGTGGACTGTAAATCCATTAGCTCAGCTTTCGCAGGTTCGAATCCTGCTCTCGCCACCATACTTCGCTAAAGCTTCGTATGGCAGGGCCAGCCTCTTTAAAGGATTGACATTATAATTTAGAGTAACTTACATAGCACCAAAGCGAAGTATGCCCTTCGAAGCTCTGAGAGAGCGGAGTAGGGCGCGGCCAGTCTTCGCTTATCCGGGCCTTCCAGCTCGGCAAGCTTCGCCTGGCTACTGCCATCCATTGAAATTTATTAAAAATTGGTTTTATGCCCGATGTAAAGTCCTGCGAAGGTGTAACCGAAGACGGAAAGCTCTGCAAGAGCAAATTGGACTGCATGGCGATGGCGGACATGTGAAACTAAAGATACTTTAGCTTCTAGCCAGGGTTGCACGATAAAAACAATTTTTCAGATTGAAATTATAAAATTAAAGCAGGCGGGAATAGCTCAATTGGTAGAGTGGCAGCCTTCCAAGCTGTAGGTTGCGGGTTCGAGTCCCGTTTCCCGCTCCATAAAAAAATGCTGGCGTAGCTCAGTTGGTAGAGCAGCTGATTTGTAATCAGCAGGTCACTGGTTCAAGTCCAGTCGCCAGCTCCAGAAAAAGTATTTATTTTAACGATAAAATAATTTGTCATTTTAACTTTTTTCCTCTATCCTTGACGTTAAAGTTGAAAAAAGAAGGTGTAAGTTGCCCACGTAGCTCAGTTGGTAGAGCACTTCCTTGGTAAGGGAGAGGTCACCGGTTCAAACCCGGTCGCGGGCTCCAAAAAGCTGAATAAGTAAATGTTGTTGCGATATGTATATGGTAAATCTTAAACCGGGTTTTTAAGAATATATGGCAAAGAATAGAATAACGACTCACTTGTCATGTTCTGATTGTAAAGAGCGTAATTATACGCAAGTAGTATCCAAAAAAAGAACAGTAGGCTCATTGACGTTGAAAAAATTTTGTTCCCGCTGCCGTAAGCACCACATGCATAAAGAAGCAAAATAGCATAGTGTTTATAGGCCAGTAGCTCGAACTGGTAGAGCGGCAGACTCCAAATCTGCGGGTTGGGGGTTCGAATCCCTCCTGGCCTGCCAAGGTTAAGATGCAGGTAATAATGTTTCCAATAATGGATCAGTAATGAAAGATATTGTTCAGTTTTTAAGCGAAGTTCGCGTAGAGCTTAATAAAGTTGTTTGGCCAAGTTATGAAGAATGGGCTGGTTCCACAATCATAGTCTTGGTGCTGACTGCTCTATTTGCGCTTTATTTAGGGTTGGTTGATTTTGGACTTTCAAAGCTTGCAGGCTTCATTTTTAGAATGTATGGCTCGTAAGGATAAGGTTACATGAAACGTTGGTATGTGGTCCAAGTTTATGCTGGTTTTGAAGAAGCTGCCAAGGCTGATTTAGAAAAGCGTATCCGCGACGAAGGGTTAGAGGAATATTTCGGACAAATACTTATACCGTCTGCAAAATTAAAACAGATGCTCGGTGCTGAGCAAACTGATGATGCGCAACTGTTTCCCGGCTATATATTAGTTGAAATGGAACTGGCTTCTCAAGCTATCCGCATGGTTCTTTCAAGCTTAAGAGTTATTAAATTCTTAGGCGGCAAAGAGCCTGTTGCTATTTCCCAAAAAGAGATCGATCGTATCACTGCTCAAATGAGAGGTGAAGTGGCGGTTGCTGCCAAAAAGAGTGAGTTTGCTGTGGGATCTGAGGTTGATATCGTTGATGGCCCATTTGCAGGATTTGTTGGTCTTATTGAGAAGATCGACGAAGAGAATGAGCGGGTAACGGTCATGGTAAGCATTTTTGGTAGAATGACACCCGTCGAATTGAATTTTAATCAGATAAAATAAAAGACAGTTCAAGGTAGGTTTTTAAACAATGGCGAAAGCGATAAAAGCAAAAATTAAGTTGCAGATTCCTGGTGGAGCTGCGACTCCAGCACCTCCGGTCGGTAACAATCTTGGCCAACACCAAGTTAACCTTATGGAATTCTGCAAGCAGTTCAATGCTGCAACAGCTTCTAAAAAGGGTGAAACAGTTCCGGTAATTATAACGGTGTATATTGACAAAACATTCAGTTTTGAAATAAAAACGGCACCAGCAAGTGAGCTTATTAAAAAGAAAATTAATATTTCCAAAGGTTCTTCTAAGCCAAATGTTGATAAAGTTGGCAGAATAACCATGGCAGATATTGAAGAGATAGCTAAAATCAAAATGCCTGATTTAAATGCGAATGACATTGAACAAGCAAAAAAGATTATCGCTGGATCTGCTCGCAGTATGGGCGTTATTGTTCTTGAAAAATAATTGAGGTACATCGTTATGACTATTCATGGTAAAAAATATCGCAAAGTGCGAGAGCAAGTTCAGCCGGGGCTGGTTGTTCCCGTAAAAGATGCGTGTGCGAAAGTAAAATCATTAGCTTTTGCTAAATTTGATGAATCGGTAGATGCACACGTTAATTTAGGCATTGATGCATCTAAAGGTGAGCAAACAGTGAGAGGATCTCTTGTTTTGCCTCACTCAAAAGGAGCTGCCGTTAAGGTGCTCGTATTTGCGAAAGGCGATTATGCTGACCAAGCAAAGAAAGCAGGGGCAGACTTTATTGGGGCCGATGATCTTATTGAAAAAATTAACAGCGGGTGGATGGATTTTGACTACGCTGTGGCAACACCAGATCTTATGGGTATTGTTGGTAAGGTGGCAAAAATACTGGGGCCACGTAACTTATTGCCAAATAAAAAGCTGGGTACCGTTACCTTTGATGTCGGTCCAGTGGTGTCAGATTTAAAGAAAGGTCGCGTATTCTTTAAGAATGATAAAAGTGGTATTGTTCATTTTTCTTTTGGTAAGGTTTCATTTTCTGAGCAGAATTTGCAAGAAAATTTGGTGGCATTCCTTAAAGCGCTTTCAAGTGCTAAGCCTTCTACCTCAAAAGGCAAATTTTTAAAGAAAGTGACTATCGCTTCTACTATGGGCGTTGGTATCCAAGTAAATCCTGAAGAAGTACTAAGCAAAGGTGTACAATGAATAGAGAAGAAAAATCCCAGGAAATAAGCGCCCTTAAGCAAGAGTTCTCTGAAAGTCCTGCTTCTATTTTGGTGAGCTATAAAGGTCTTTCGGTAAATCAGTTACAAAAATTACGTCGTGGCGTTCGCCAAAATGGCGGTAATTTTAAAGTAGCTAAAACGCGTCTTATGAGAATTGCTGCTGAGGATATCGAATCAGCCCAGCCATTGTTGCCCTATTTTAAAGATCAGGTTGGTATTGTCTTTTGTGAAGAGAAAGCACCGGTAATACTTAAGTTTTTGAGTGCCTTTTCTAAGGAAAATGAACTTTTTAAATTGGTAGTTGGCTCTTTAGACTCAAAACTCGTTGAAGCGCCTGTTTTAGTGCAATTAGCTAACTTGCCATCGCGTGAGGTTCTCCTTGCAAGATTGTGCGGTGTGTTAAAAGCTCCAATATCAAGACTTGCTTTTGTATTGCAACAAGTAAGTGCTAAAAAGCAGTAGTAAAGAAGATAGTAATTACGTAATTAAATACTTATTAATTTGTTTGGAGAACTTATGGCGTCCAATTCATTTGAAAAATTGATCCAAGAAATTGGCAATATGTCAGTTATTGAATTAAATGATTTTGTTAAGGCATTAGAAGAGAAATTTGGTGTATCTGCTGCGATGATGGCTACCGCTGCTCCTGCTGGTGAAGCTGCTGCTCAAGGTGCTGCAGGCAAAGCTGAAGAAAAAGCAGAATATGATGTAAAACTCGTGGATGCTGGCGCACAAAAAATTCAAGTAATTAAAGCGCTCAAAGCAGCTACAACGTTATCATTGTCTGAAGCTAAAGAAAAAGTTGATGGAGTGCCATCAGTAATAGGCAAAGCATTACCAAAAGCCGATGCTGAAAAGTTGAAAAAAGATCTTGAAGCAGCAGGCGCAAAAGTTGAGCTTTCTTAATATTGTAACGTTATTAGCTATTGTTTAATCTTCCGATACATCTATTAGTTACTTTTAGTTGCAAAGTAACTAATACACTTAATGAGGAGCGACTTAATGTCTAAGTTGCACATGAGCAAAAACAATATCAGACGATCTTTTGGAAAGATTAAAGATATTGCCCCCGTACCCAACTTAATTGAAATTCAATCTACTTCTTTTAATGAGTTTGCGCAATTAGATTTTCTTCCCAGTGAAAGAAAATTAGTTGGGCTTGAAAAAGTTCTGAGAGATGTATTTCCAATTGACTATAATGATAAAATGTCGTTGGAATACGTCAGTTATGAATTGGGTCATTGGGCTTGCACATGTGGCAAGTTGACTGGTATTGAAAATCGATATCAGTGGAGTTGTTCCTCATGCAAAAAATCTGACTGTTCTCGTTTAAGTGCAGATTTAACCTGCCGTTTTTGTAAGAAGAAAACAGCGCGCTATAAAACATGTTCTAATTGTTTATCCCGTGTTGTGGTAAAATTACCGATGTCATTGGATGAATGCCGTTCTAGTGAACAAACTTTTTCTATGCCATTGAAAGTTAAGATTCAGCTGATTAGCTGGTCGTTGGATGGCAATAATAAAAAAGTGATTCATGATATCAAAGAACAAGACATTTTCTTTGCAGATATTCCCGTCATGGCCGATCTTTATGAGCAAGATGGCCGCTTCTTACTAGGCAACCTTGGCACATTCCTTATTAACGGTGTTGATCGAGTTATTGTGAGCCAGCTGCATCGTTCTCCGGGAGTAGTATTTTCACAAAGTAAAAAAGTAAAAGATTTTAGAGGTCGCCCGTATTACTTAGCGCGTATTATTCCAATGCGCGGCTCATGGCTTGATTTTGAGTTTGATAGCAACGATTATTGCTATGTGCGTATTGATAAAAAGAAGAAAATTTTAGTCACCACGTTCTTGCAAGCATTAGGTGTACCACGTGATCAAATCGTTTCACTCTTTTATAACTTTGAAAAAATTTATGCACAAAAAGGGGAATTTTACCGTAAGGTTGATTCCAGCTTACTTGGGCAACGTATAGAAAAAGAGATGTTACCTGAAAAAGAAGAAAAGGCATTTTTAGGTAATCGTGTTACCAAAGATATTATTACTCGTTTAGGTAAAGCGGGTATCGATAAGTTGGTATTGCGTAAAGCAAGCTTGCTCAACCGTGTTTTTGCTTCCGATGTTATTGATCCAGAGACTGGCGAGATTTTGGTAGAGCAAGGCCAAATTTTTAGCGAAGAGCATTACGATCTGTTTAAAAAACTTAAGAATCTTGAGTTTGATCTTATTCAATCATCAGGTTATGTATTCCAGCCAACCATTGCGATGACCTTGGCTCAAGATCGCTGCATGACGGAAGAAGATGCACTCAAAGAGTTGCATGGCAGAATTTCGCCAGGTGATGTTTCTTCTATTAAAGAAATTAAAGAGCGCTTTGAGGATCTATTCTTTAACAGCCATCTCTATGATCTGACCAAAGTTGGCCGTATCCGTATTAATAGAAAGTTAGGACTTTCTGTTCAAGAAGATAAAACGGTGCTTACTAAAGAAGATCTTATTGCCACGATCCGTTATTTAGTCGGATTGCGTGAGCGTGGTGAAGGAGAATTGGATGACATTGACCATTTGGGCAATCGCCGCGTGCGCTTGGTTGGTGAACTTTTAACTAACCAAATCTATCTTGGTTTCCTGCGCATTGAGCGTATCATTCGTGAGCGTTTTAGAATGCAAGAGCCGCATGGGGCATTAATGCCGCAAGATTTCTTGAACGTAAAGCCACTCAGCGTTGTATTGCGCGAGTTCTTTGGTTTAGGTCAGCTTTCTCAATTTATGGATCAAACCAATCCTTTGGCAGAAGTTGCGCATAAGCGGCGTCTTTCAGCGCTCGGGCCTGGTGGTGTATTAAAAGATCGTGCAACCTATGAGATACGAGACGTTCATACATCGCACTATGGTAGAATTTGCCCTATTGAAACACCAGAAGGTCAAACAATTGGTCTTATTTCATCACTTGCTACCTATGCCATGGTTAATGATCTTGGCTTTATAGAAACTGCGTATCGGCCAGTGGTAGATGGCAAGATCAAAGAAGAAGTAGTCTTCTTAGATGCCTTTGAAGAACAGGATCAGTTTATTGCACAAGCGGATGAATCGTCGGCAGATGAAAAATTCCATGGTTCTCGAGTCTTTGCTCGTAATCAAGGAAACTTTTCTTATGTTGATGCTGATCGCATAAATTATATCGATTTATCACCAAAGCAGTTAGTATCAGTTTCTTCAGCATTGATTCCATTCCTTGAGCATGATGATGCCAGCCGTGCATTGATGGGTGCAAACATGCAACGTCAAGCAGTGCCGCTCATTAATCCTCAAAATACCTTAGTTGGTACTGGTATGGAAAGCGAAATTGTTAAAGCATCTGGTGGTGTTATCACCGCAACGCGTTCTGGTATTGTTGAATATGTATCTTCAGAAAAAATTATTATTAGAGCAGACGAATCAGAATTTAAAAACATGGATGAATGGATGTCTCAAGCAATTGATACATACCATTTAAGAAAATTCCAACGCTCAAGCCATAGCACCTGGGTTCATCATACGCCGATTGTAAAACAGGGCGAGCGGGTTGCTGCTAGCGATATTCTTACTAATGGCCCATCAATTAAAGATGGTGAGCTTGCATTAGGCTCTAACTTATTAGTGGCATTTATGCCGTGGCATGGTTACAACTTTGAAGATGCTATCGTGTTAAATAAACGATTAGTGTCTGGTGATGTACTGACCTCCGTGCATATCGATGAGTATAAAGTTGATGCGCGGGATACAAAACTAGGGCCTGAAGAAATTACCCGTGATATTCCAAACGTGAGTGAAGCTGCATTGGCAGGTCTTGATGAAGATGGCATCGTTCGTATTGGTACGCGAGTAAAACCTGGTGACATTTTAGTTGGTAAAGTTACGCTCAAAGGTGATATCCAATACTCTCCTGAAGAAAAGTTATTGCGTGCTATTTTTGGAGAAAAATCGCGGGAAGTGCGAGACACTTCATTGCGTGTACCGTCGGGTATAGAAGGTACCGTTGTTGATGTTAAAATATTCTCCCGCGGTGGTGTGCGTAAAGATAAACGTTATAAAGATGAAATTACTAAACTGTCTGCTAAAGTTGAAACCGACTTTAACGATCATGTGCGCTTCTTGCAAAAGATGATTGTTGAAAATATTGCCGACGGTTTGGCTGGGCAAAAGGCTGCTGCAAGTTGCACAAAAACAGTGGTGACTGGTGGTGAACTTGATAAAGCAAAGATGCTTTCAAAGCCAGTGAGTGAGCTGTTTATGATGAAACCAGCTGATAAAGAGTTTACTGAAAAGTTGGTACGCTTAAAAGATTCATACGAAAATCAGTTGCGTATTTTAGCGATCCTGAAAGAAGAGCGCATTAACAAACTGAAAAAGGGTGATGTTTTACCATCTGGTGTTATCAAGATGGTAAAAGTGTATATCGCTATGAAGCGTACCATATCTGCCGGTGATAAACTTGCAGGGCGCCATGGTAACAAAGGTGTTGTTTCGACTATTGTTCCGCGTGAAGATATGCCATACCTCGATAATGGCACGCCAGTCGATATTGTCTTGAATCCACTGGGTGTTCCTTCTCGTATGAACGTCGGGCAGATCTTAGAAACAGTCTTAGGTTTGGTTGGTAGAGAGTACGGCAATCAGCTTGAAAAACTTCTGCAAAATGAAGGATATCAAGAAGTTAAAAAACATCTCAAGCATACCTATGGCACGGAACTTATTGATTCCTATGAAAATGAATATGGCACAGAAGGCGTTTTAGAGCTTGCACGTAAAACAGCAAAAAATGGTGTACAGTTTAAAACACCAGTATTTGATGGCGCGCATTATGATGTGGATATCAAACCGTTGCTCGAAGAATTGGATCTTCCATCAGCAGGCGCATTTAGATTGCGTGATGGTAGAACAGGAGAATATTTTGAGCAGCCAGTAACGGTTGGCACTATTTACATGATGAAACTCAACCACATGGTTGATGATAAAGTCCACGCGCGTTCTGTTGGGCCATACTCTTTAGTAACGCAACAACCATTAGGTGGTAAAGCACAAGATGGCGGTCAGCGTTTAGGAGAAATGGAAGTATGGGCATTAGAAGCATATGGTGCCGCATATACATTGCAAGAGATGTTAACGTATAAGTCTGATGATGTGAGTGGCCGACATAAGGTGTATGAGGCTATTGTTCGTGGCGAAGATGTCCCAGAACCGGGAGTTCCAGAATCGTTCCATGTCTTAATTAAAGAGCTTCAAAGTTTAGGTCTCCAGGTAGATTTGTTTAAGGGCGGCAAGGAGAAAGCAAGTGAATAATCGAATTCTAGATCGCTTTAGAGAATATGTTAATTTAACGCAATTCAATGCACTCAGAATTGGTCTTGCTTCATCAGAAAAGATTCGATCGCTTTCTTATGGTGAAGTTAAGAAGATTGAGACCATTAACTATCGCACACTCAAGCCTGAGCGGGATGGGTTATTCTGTGCGCGCATTTTCGGTCCTCAAAAGGATTGGGAATGTAACTGCGGCAAATACAAACGTATGAAACACCGCGGTGTAACATGCGAAAAATGTGGTGTTGAAGTTATTCAATCTCGCGTGCGCCGTGAAAGAATGGGCCATATTGAGCTCGTTTCTCCCGTATGCCATATTTGGTATCTCAAAGGAATTCCAAGTTATTTGGGGCTCATCCTGGATATACCAGTCAAGGATTTGGAGCGTATCATTTATTTTGATACGTATGTGGTTATTCACCAAGGACGTTCGCCATACCCACGCAAAACGATTTTGAGCAATACGGAATATGAGACGTATTTGGATGCACACCCAGAAGATTTAGAATTTGCTGCTGGCTCTGGTGCGGAAGCGATTCGTGAGATTTTGAGCATGATCGATTTGAAACTTGAAATTGCGAATTTAGAAGAAGAGTATCGCCATACTGCTTCCGTTGCTATTCGCCATAAGATTATGCGCCGCATAAAAGTCTTTTCAGGATTGCTTCATGCAAATATGCGTCCTGAATGGATGATTCTTTCTATTTTGCCAGTATTACCGCCCGATTTGCGGCCATTGGTACCATTAGAAGGGGGCCGTTTTGCCAGTTCAGATTTAAATGAACTCTATCGCCGTGTTCTCAATAGAAATATTCGCTTGCAACGCTTATTAGAAATTGAAGCACCATCAGTAATTATTAAAAATGAAAAGCGCATGCTGCAAGAATCGGTGGACGCACTTATTGATAATGGTCGCCGTGGCCAGCCAGTGCGCGGATCGAATAGACGAGCACTGAAATCACTCAGTGAAATGTTGCGCGGTAAGCAAGGCCGCTTCCGCCAGAACTTGCTTGGTCGCCGTGTTGACTATTCTGGTCGTTCGGTGATTGTTGTTGATCCAGAATTAAAAATGGATCGCTGCGGATTGCCAAAGGTTATGGCACTCGAACTTTTTAAGCCATATGTATTTGCAGGGCTTATTGAAAGAGAAATTGCAGCCAACTTACGCGTTGCAAAACGCATGGTTGAAGAGTTGGCACCAGAAATTTGGGACGTGTTAGAAGAAGTTGTTAAAAATAGACCAGTATTGCTCAACCGTGCACCAACATTGCACCGTTTGGGAATTCAAGCATTCTATCCAATTTTAGTTGATGGTAAAGCTATTAAGATACATCCACTCGTTTGCGCAGCATTTAACGCAGACTTTGATGGTGACCAAATGGCGGTGCATCTACCACTGAGTCAAAAAGCGCAAGAAGAGTCTAAAACATTAATTTTAGCAACCAATAATATTCTTTCACCATCCAATGGACGCCCCGTTACCGTGCCATCACAGGATATGGTTCTTGGCTTGCACTATATGACAAAAATACGTTCAGGTGCGCAAGGTGAAGGGGTAATATTTTCCGGCATTAACGAAGTGATTACCGCATTCCAAGCCGGTCAACTTTCTTTGCATGCTAAAATTGCCATTCGTTTAGCGGGCCATAAAGAGCTCGTGCAAACCACCGTGGGCCGAATTATTCTTTTTGATGCACTTCCTGCAGAAGCCGATTTTTCATGGGTAAATAAAGTCATGAAAAAGAGTGATCTCACTCGTTTGGTTGAGCGTATTTATTATCGATTTGGCAGCAAAGCTGCGGTTGATACGCTTGATAAAATTAAAAAATTAGGATTCTACTATTCTACCGTCGGCGGTATTTCCTGCTCCTTGGACGATTTAATTGTTCCAGAAAGCCGTTCCGAAATTGTTAAAAAAGCGGATAAAGAAGTTGATCGTGTTGAAGGCCTTTACATGGATGGTGTAATAACCAACGGTGAACGCCACAATAAAGTGCTCAGTATTTGGGAAACGGCAACTGATGATGTTGCGTTTGAAATGACCAAAGCATTAGAGCGCCAAGACCAAGAAGCATTTGCCAATGAACATAAAGAGTTCAAACCATTCAACCCTATTTTCATGATGTTAGAATCTGGTGCACGTGGCTCTCGTGATCAGATTAAACAGTTAACCGGTATGCGTGGTCTTATGTCCACACCAACTGGTGAAGTTATGGAAACGCCGGTCAAAAGTAACTTTAAAGATGGCTTGAGCGTGTTTGAATACTTTATTTCTACTCATGGTGCGCGTAAAGGACAGGCAGATACTGCACTTAAAACAGCAAACTCAGGTTATTTAACGCGCCGTTTAGTTGATGTCGCACAAGATGTAATTGTGAGCATGGATGATTGTCAGACGCTTGGTTACATTGAATTGGAAGATATTAAAGAGTCGGGTGATGTTATTTCGCCACTTGCCAATCGTGTCATTGGTCGTGTTTTAGCTGCCGATGTTAAAGATCCAATTTTAGGCGAACTTATGTTTAAACAAAGCCAGCTTATAAGCAGAGAAAATTCTGCTACTCTTGCTGATAGTGCCGTTTCAAAAGTCTTAGTTCGCTCAGTGTTAACATGCCAAGCAAAACGGGGTGTTTGCGCGCAATGTTATGGCTATGATCTGTCTCGTGGCGCATTGGTTGATGTCGGTACGACCGTTGGAGTGATCGCAGCGCAATCGATTGGTGAACCAGGAACACAGCTTACCATGAGAACATTCCACATTGGTGGTACGGCAAGTGGTATGTCTGAACAGCCATTCTACACGGCAAAGCATGAAGGCGTTATTGAGTGGCGTGGCATTCGCACGGTACGAAATAAAAATGGCCAGATGATTGTGATGAGCCGTAAAGCTCGTTTATTTATTGTGTCGCCAGATGGCCGTGAACTACAACATCATGATCTGGAATATGGCTCCATTATCTTAGTAGAAGATAAGCAGCCGGTGAAGCCAGGCACTAAGTTGGTTGAATGGGATCCAGCAAGTAGAGTATTGCTCACAGAAAAAGCTGGCACCGTGCGCTTTGTTGATTTAATCGAAAATATTACGATACAAGAGCGTTTTGACGAAAAGACGAATAAAGCAAACTATATTTTGCTTGAACATAAAAGTGAAAAATATCAGCCAGGACTTGCTATTCAGGATGAATATGGCAATGAAGAAGCGCTCTACTTCTTGCCAGCAGGCTCCTACTTGAGTGTAAGCGAGAATCAAAAAGTACACGTTGGTGATATTTTAGTTAAGATTCCACGCGGTGCTTCACGCGTAAAAGATATTACCGGTGGTTTACCGCGTATTGCTGAGCTCTTTGAAGCACGTATGCCAAAAGATCCAGCAGTAATTAGCGATATCGATGGTGAAATAGTCTTTGGTGGATTACATCGTGGTCTTCGTAAGATTAGTGTGGTGAATGGTGCGCAATCGATGGATTATTTTATTCCTCGTGGTAAGCAGGTAAACGTGCTGAACGGTGAAAAGATTAATGCCGGTGATCCGCTCACTTCAGGTTCGCCAGTGTTGCATGATATTTTACGCATTATGGGGCCAGACATGGTTCAGCGCTACTTGGTAGAGCAGATTCAGCAAATTTATCGCTTACAAGGTATTGATATTAACGATAGGCATGTTGAGTTGATTGTGCGGCAAATGTTACGCAAAGTACGTGTTGTTGATGCTGGTGATACCGATTTCTTAATTGGTGATCGTGTTGATAAAGTTCACTTTAAGATGGTTAACTCATTGGTAAAGGCTGAAGGAAAGCAGCCTGCCGTGGCAAAGCCGATCTTAATGGGTCTTACGCAAGCATCATTGGGAACTGAAAGCTTTATTTCTGCTGCATCATTCCAAGAGACTACCAAGATCTTGTCGGAAGCTGCTATTTCTGGTTCTGTTGATCATTTATATGGTTTGAAGGAAAACGTTATTGTTGGTAAATTAATACCAGCAGGTACTGGAATAGCTTCATTCTGTAAAAAACATTTAGGTGATGATATTTCAGACTTAGAGAAAAAGGCGCAAGCAGAAGAAATGCAAGAAATTGCTGACCAGATGGTATATAATAAGGAAAACGAAGGCGCGTAGCTCAGTGGTAGAGCATTGCTTTGACGTAGCAAGGGTCAGCGGTTCGATCCCGCTCGTGCCTACCAAAAAATTAAAAAAATATAAAATAAGAGGTTAATAACGTATTATGTTATCAAAAGAGCAAAAACACGAAATTATTAAACAATATGCACAGTCAGAAAAAGATTCAGGATCAACATCTGTTCAAATTG
>Ga0209624_10001079_pt1 | contig 22553 bp, 14 predicted proteins | sample JacPinW_OM2H0_O1_FD_188565 | JGI IMG/M metagenome (GOLD analysis project Ga0209624, IMG submission 188565) | Forest soil microbial communities from Algoma, Ontario, Canada - Jack Pine, Ontario site 1_JW_OM2H0_O1 (SPAdes) (version 2) | ecosystem: Environmental > Terrestrial > Soil > Boreal...
ACCGTTATGCGAGAAACATTTCCCGTCTAGAGCTGATGGAGGGACTCACGGAAGTGACTGCCTGCATGCCGGTCTATCGCACGTATATCCGCACTCTGGACGTACCGGCGGAGGCGAAAGCGACGATCGAACAGGCACTGACGGCCGCCGGGCAGAAACGGCCTCATCTGAGCCGGCCCTGCATCGATTTCTTGCGCGACGTGCTAACGCTTTCCAGTCCCAGCCACATCCGGCCTGAGCAGCAGGAGGAGCGGCTCGCCTTCGTGACCCGCTGGCAGCAGTTCACCGGACCGATTTTCGCAAAGGGCTTTGAAGATAGCTCCCTGTACATCTATTACCCGCTCAGTTCGCTGAACGAGGTTGGCGGGAATCCTGAAACGTCCAGAGAAAGTTCGCGCGAGGCCCTCCATGACTTCATCCGGGAGCGCCGGCACCACTGGCCCTACGCCCTGAACGTCACGATGACTCACGATACAAAACGAGGCGAAGACGTGCGCGCGCGCCTGAATGTGTTATCGGAAGTTCCACTGGAGTGGCGGGCGAAGATAACCGAATGGGCAAAACAGAACGCGCCGCATAAGGAGATGCTCAATGGGCGCGATGTTCCCGATGCGAACGAGGAATACCTGATCTACCAAACCTTGGTTGGGATGTGGCCTTGCGAGGCCGTGGACTCCGGGCAGGTCATCAAGCGCCTGCAGGACTACACGGTCAAGGCGATCCGCGAGGCTACGGTGCACACCCGGTGGGTTCGACCCGATGAGCAGCATGAGCAGGCGGTCGTTCGGTTTATCGAACGGATTCTTTCCCAGGACGGCTCCAGCACGTTTCTCGCGGACATGGTCGAGTTTCAGAGCCGGCTGGCATGGCGCGGCGCGATCAATAGCCTCGGACAGGTACTGCTGAAAATAGTGACTCCGGGAACTCCTGATTTCTATCAGGGCTCCGAGATGTGGGACCTCAGGCTTGTCGATCCGGACAACCGGTTGCCCGTTGACTTCTCCCGCCGCTGTCGCTCGCTTGGCAGGATCGCAAATGACCCTGCGAGCCCGGAGAGCGCTGGTGAACTGCTCCGGGGGTGGCGCGACGGACAGGTCAAGATGCACGTCGCACGGGTGGGCCTGCGATATCGGCGTTCTCATCCGAAACTCTTCGCCGAAGGCGCATTTCTGCCGGTGATGGCTCACGGCATTCGCTCGAAAAACATCGTTTCGATTCTGCGGCACCTCGACCGGGACTGGGTAATCGCGGTGGTCCCGCGCTGGCTCCCTGGCGCCCGCACGGAACAGGAGACTTTGCCGGCAGAGGGCTATTGGGGAGGAACCTCGCTTTTGCTGCCCGATTTCGCGCCGGAGTCGTGGACGAATCTGCATACAGGAGAACGGCTCAAGAGCCAGACCATCGGCTCCGGGAGCCGCTGCCTGGATGTGCACCAGGCATTGCAGAATTTCCCGGTCGCTTTGCTGGTTCCGGACTCAAGCCTGACCCGGTGCTAGCACCTTACCCGCAAGTTCAGTGAATCCATCCACACGTCATTGGCTGCTGAAAAGTAGCTACAGTTCCTGCTCCGGCTTTTTACAGGTTCTACGGTATACGGCGGGTCCCCACAATTGACCTAGCATTTCAGGTGCCCACTATCGCCCGGAATGACCGACCATTGTCTACCAACCATCAGCGGCGGCATCTCGCGTTGCGCCGCATCTTCTTAATTTTTCTTTGCGTTAGCGCGCCTTTTGCGGCCGCGGGCGCTGCCGCGCAGTATGAACCTGACCGCAACGCCGTGCTGGGGCACCTGAACGCCATCATCAGTTGGTATCGTGACGCCACCTCGAATGTGCAGCCCGGTGAACTGCCAAGCGACGCCATCTTTCAGCAAAACGTTCGCAGCCTGGCTGCGCAGGGAGTGCAACTCGCCTTTGACTCCGCTCGCGCCGAAGCCTCGATGCTGGGCGAATCAGACTCAGGTGCACCCGCTGGGGGCACCGGGGGCGGGTCGGCGGAAAACTACGCCCAGATGCAGGATCGGATCTCGGGGCGCATCGCGGGCAACCAGGCCAAACTCGACCAGTTGAACAAGAATCCCTCCTTGCGGGCAGGCACAAAGGCGAAGACTCTGGTCGCGCAGCGAAATGCGCTGTCTGGCCAGATCGACCTCGATAAAGCCATGCTCGACGCGATCCAAAAAATGTCCACATTCGTCGAGCTGAATGCCGTAAACCGAGGCGGGTTTGAGGGCAGTATCAACGAACTCGCGAATTCGATTCCGGAGGTTGTCGAGCAACCCGGCGGTGCCACGGCCAAGACGCAGAAGCCGAACCAGGCAGCGTCCGCTCCGACCACGCGATCCTCGGGCCTCATTGGCCAGCTGGTGACCTTGTACGATCAAGTGCAGAGCATGCGGACGATCAATCGATTGCTCCTCGAGAACTCGCGCGTAACGCAGACCGCGACGAGCCTGCGCGAGCCACTGCGCACTGCGATTCGCGCTGTGATCGCCCAAGACCAGCAGGGCGCGGCGCAAACCGGCACTGCGACGAGCGCGGCGCAAACGCAGAACTTTTCGCAACTCACGGGTCAGTTCAAGCAGCTCTCGGCCGCGGTTGTGCCGCTGAGCCAGGAGTTGCTGGTTCTGCAACAGAGCCATTCGAGCCTGGAACAGTGGCGGAGTTCGATATCTAGCGAATCCAGGCGCGATTTGCTCGCGTTGCTGTTCCGCGTTTTCGGAATCGCGGTTGCGCTCGCGGCTGTCTGGGGACTTTCCGAGGTGTGGCGAAGGCTTACGTTCCGCTACGTTAGCGACGCGCGACGCCGCCGGCAATTTCTCGTGCTGCGCCGCTTTGTGATGGGCTTCTTCTTCGCCTTCGTCGTCGTAATGGGCTTCCTGAGCGAGTTTGGCTCGCTCGCCACCTATGCGGGATTCGTCACCGCGGGGATAGCTGTCGGTTTGCAGTCGCTGTTGCTGTCCGTTGCAGCATACTTTTTCGTGGTGGGCCGCTATGGAATTCGAATCGGGGACCGGATCAGCGTGGCGGGGGTTACGGGCGACGTCGTAGATGTCGGACTGGTCCGGCTCTACATCATGGAACTCGCCGGAACGGGAGTCGATCTCTACCCCACCGGCCGCATCGCCGTGTTCTCGAACTCCGTCCTTTTCCAACCGACCACTCCTTTATACAAGCAGGTACCGGGAGCGCAATATGCCTGGCACGAGGCATCGCTCCCTGTTGTCGCCGGAGATCGCAAAGTCATTCGCGAGAAGGCCCTCGCAGCAGTCAACACCGTATTCAGCGAGTACCGCGACATTCTGGAACGTCAGCAAGGAACGATCGGCGACCGCATGGAGATTGTTCTGAAGGCACCTGTGCCCGACGCCAAGTTTCAGCTGAACGACGACGGTTTGGCGCTGATTATTCGCTATCCGGTGTTGCTCGCGCACGCTTCGGAAATCGATGACCGGGTCGCTCAGGCTTTGATAGACGTCGCCGCGCCGGCGGAAGGCGCGGCGGCAGAAAGGCCGCTTGTCGCCGGGCTCCCCAAGATCCGGGCGGCCGTAAGGGGCTGAACGGAATTCCGCCGCTACACGGCGGCGTCGGAGCCAGGTCCGTGAGGTACCGAAGTGCGTTTAATTGTGGTCACGGCTGTTACCGTTCCTCTCGGATTTTCATCACACATAGGAAGGACCAGAGGTTACGGGTTGGCGGGTCCGCGATACGTTGGTACAAGTCGGATTAACGACTACCAGCTCTGGGGGTTTGTGGCGTGAACCAACTTCGAATGGCCTGGGAGCATCTCATGGAAGCGGAACTGAGGTTTGAGCCCAGCTCGGTTGCGAAACGAAAGCGAAACTCGCGGCGCGAGGAGTGCCTGGGCTCGACCGGCGTTCGGTTCACCGCGTTTCGGTCCAGCCAGCAACGCTCCTCCTGACAGGCCTGGCACTCGCGGGCCAAAATTCTGTCGCGATTAGACAGTAAACCTTCACACAGGGCAGGCGGTTACCGACCGTGGGCGCGTGCGATGAAACCGCAGTTCGGGAGAGTGATGTTCTAGCGGCCATCGCTGATGGCCGCCACATCCTGTCCGGCAGACGACCCGGGCGTTCAAACTTGGTGACATCATGCGGGAATCACTTGACTCATGTACTAAGTCCTGATGGTACTATGCGGTTGTTGTCAGTAGATATACGGCGTGCGCGGCGATATGGCTTATTGTAGATGCATGATTCGAAAGGATGAAGCTGACGGCTGGCAGTGCAGAACCGGTCGCGGCTGGCCTGGGGCCGATTAACCGGCTAGTCCACTGAAGAGGGACTTCTCAGTTCTCATCACGTGGAACGACCTGCGATTCCGGGCCCCAAACGCTTCCGGCCTTCAGTACAGGGGAACAGGCGCTGAGCCAATCGATCGCCTGAAAGCTTTTTCTGGCGGGGGCGCTGAAACCGAGGAGAAAGGGCCACTATGCTTTTTAGGCTGAAGATGTACCGGTTGTTTCTGAAGGTGGCGATCTACCTGCTGCCCTTTCCCGCGTTCGAACTAGGGTGGCGCGCCTGGTCGCTCTGGGCGATTTTTCTGGGTCGCCCGCTTTTGTACAGCCAACGTGGGCATTTCGCAGTCGTACTGATCGCAACATTTGTCTGGGCGTTCATGGCGGAGCACTACCGAGTGACCAATGTTGACGAGCTTTTCCGAGAGCGAACCGGAGCCAGGGCGGCGTGCTCTGCGGTTACCGCTACGGCTGTCGTCTTGTTGGGCGCGCTGTATTTTGCCCGCAATGATGTTTTTCCGCGGGGACTGTTCGTATATAGCATTTTGGTGTTGCTCATCCTCACGCTATTTGCGCACTCCGCTTTTCGATTGTTGTGTCGCCGCAATCTATGGCTGGGTCGGCCGACCCGGCTCCTGATTGTGGGCTCTGACCAATTTGCTGTTAACGCCGCCACACGACTCCTTCGCCTCTCCTTTGCGCCATGTCAGATCGCCGGGTATGTGAGACTTCCGGGGCAGGAAGTGGATGTCACGAATAGCAAGGTTTATGACTTCGTAGACATGGAGGGCTTGTGCTCGGCGGATGAAATCGACGAAGCAGTAATCGCCATTCATCCCACCCAGTTTTCGCAGATCCCTGTAATCATCAAAGCCATGGAGAAGCTGAGTGTTCCGGCGCGTGCGATTGTTGATCTCGGCGAGGGTGTTGTCGTCCGAGAGCGACTATTTCAGCTCGGCCGGATGCAAATGCTCGATCTCACCACAACTCCGACAGATCTACCCGATTACGTATTGCTGAAACGGGCATTTGATATCGTTTTTTCCCTCTTGATCTTCATTGTAGCTTCGCCACTGATTGTGCTCATTGCTCTTCTGATTCTAATGACTTCCCCGGGGCCCATACTTTTTGTGCAAGAGCGGGTTGGACTCAACGGCGTCCCATTTCGGATGTATAAGTTCCGTACCATGAGAACGGGTTCAAGGGCCGATGGGGACACCAAATGGACTGTCCAGGGCGACCCCCGCTGCACGTTTCTTGGAAGATTTCTGCGGAAGACCAGTCTGGATGAGCTGCCTCAATTCATCAATGTTATCAAAGGTGATATGAGCGTCGTCGGGCCACGCCCCGAACGTCCACATTTCGTGACTCAATTCCTGAACGAGATCGGCCACTATAATCACCGGCACTGCCTCCGGGTAGGTATTACGGGTTGGGCACAGGTGAATGGTTGGCGCGGGAATACCTCCATTCAGAAGCGACTCGAATATGACTTGTATTACCTGCAGAATTGGACCTTTATCTTTGACTTGCGGATCATCCTTCTAACGGTCGTCTCGGCTCTCGCTGGAGAAAACGCATACTAGTCCGCTTGAGGACACCGAGAATTCTGCTCCACGCTCCATTTTTGTTGCTCTTCACTTTTCGATGCCAGGCGTAACTGCGGTTTGTATCCGGGACTCTCACATACGCCGTGAGCCATAGACAGATTAGAGGATTCGAACTCCAGCCTTCGCGCTGCTCAAAAGTAGTCTGCCCTTCGATTCCTACGATCTTGAAGGCGAAGGTCACGTTTAGTGTAGGATGCGGACCAGACTCCGTGGGGTGCGACGCGAGATGACGATCTGTGACCGAAGGTATTGGGGACCCGCTTTTGCATTTTTGCTGTTTTTCGGTGTATCGGCGGACTTGAGGGCTCAGACAAACGAGCAGGTGCCAGGCTGCCGGGATGTGGCCCCCTTGCCTCCCGTGCTTGCCTTCGCTGGCCCGGCAACAACTCCGGCGGGGGCCGACGAACTCTCCATCGCCGGAGGCGCCTGGGGCAATTTGTTTCCCGCACCGTGCGCTCACGAAACCGGGGCAGATTTGTTCGCCCGATGGGATCGTGGCGTGACGGGTCGCTTCGACTTGGGAGCGGATTTCCAAATCTCGGAGCATTCGAATTTTCAAACGTTTTCCGCCCAGTTCACCGCGAGATACGAACTCTGGAAGAACCTGCGGCTCGAGGCTGGGGTTGGATTAGGCGACGATACCGAAGGCAAGAGTTACACCGGTGATCTAGGCGCTACCGTGGGGATCCCCACCTGGAACAGAAGCTGGGCCCCGTACGCTTCGGTCCGCTTGGCCGCGGCGCATGGAGGCGCTGGCAGGCCCTTCGCAGGTTCGAACGTTCCTCCCGGGGCCGTTGTTTCGATCGCGAGCTTTGGGGCAAGCGCCCGCGTCGCAGAGAACATGCGGTGGGTTCTGGAAGGCGGTGCCGGAAGCATTGTTTCCCGCGAACATCTGGCCGTTGGCACGTTGGTCTATATGGCCGTCGGGCTTGATTTTGAAATCCCCCGAAGAAAACAGTAGCCAATCAGACCGCAGTGCCTGTCGGGACTTCGGCCATTCCCAGTCCGGCAGATCAAAATCTGCTTCCCGGCTGGGAGGATTTCTAGCATCGCCTGGACCGAACAAAGGTTGAACACTCAATCGAACAGCTGATATTGGCTAAGCCGCCTCTTTAGAAAAAGGGGGAGCCAACGTTCGTGGCGACCCATCTCCATTGCAATGAATTTTCCCGCAGCAGTAAGAATCGAGTAGGAACCGGCAGCATGGTCCGTACTTTTCAGCTCCCCCCTCCCGCTCAGCACCGCCCGAGCCTTATCTTTCAGCGCCCTCCACCCGGCACTCCGTATTGACCTGCGCGAATCCCGGTTCCAAATGCCCAAGCGCTGGTAGACCACTCCAATGTCAAAATAGCGTTTAAACAGAGTTCGGAATGGAAAGTCATGGGAGTGATACACCGCGGCCTGGGGTTCGTAGACGATGCTCCAACCGGCGTCAAGAATTCTCTTTGCAATGCCGACATCCTCAAAGACCTTTAGATCCTCTGGAAATCGCGTGGCCCGCCATACATTGTTGCGAATCGCGGCGTTGGCGTCGGAAAAATGATAATACTTGTAACCTAGCTTCGCTCCGTCTCCCGGGCGCTTTACCAGCCTCGTCTCTCCATAGAGGGCATCAAAAACCTGGTGCCGCTCGGATTTGGCGCCGATCTTCGGAATTTGCCTGCCATAAACCGCGCCGACAGATGGATCTTTGAAATTGGTCAGCAGGGCGCTCAGCCAGCGGTCGGATGCAGGGATAGCGTCCATTGACAGACAAACGAAAATCTCCCCAGCGGCTAGACTTGCAGCGTAGTTTCGCGTGCGCGCGTGATGAAACGTTTCTGGGGGGATCTGCCAAATACGGACCGGATAGCGGCTCGCGATCTCAAGCGTAGCGTCGGTCGAACCCGAATCGACCAGAATGACCTCGAAATCACCCACTTGCTTCTGACCGTAGATGGCGCGCAAGCAAGCGTCGAGATGCTCCTCTCCATTCTTGGTCGGAATCAAGATTGAGGACTCGATCATGTTGCTTCCGTGGTTCCGGCAATCGCCTTTTGCAAGATGCCTTGAACCTTACCGGCCGTCCCGTCCCAAGTGTAAACTCTCGCTCGAAGAAAGCCCTTGTGCCTCAGCGAATCTCGCAAAACCGAGTCACCGGCGATGCGCGTAAGTCCCTGAGCGATCTCGTCCGTGCTATGGGGATTTACCAAGAGCGCGGCGTCCGCTACAACTTCAGGGATTGCGCAAACATTCGAGGTCAGAACAGGAACTCCGCACGCCATGGCTTCCAGCGGCGGAAGCCCGAATCCTTCGTAGAGGGATGGGAACACAAACGCAAGCGCACCACGATACAAAGCGGCAAGGTCCGCATTCGATACCGGCCCCGTGAAAACCACCACTCCGTCGAGTTTCAGCCGTTGGAGTTGCGCGACAACCGGGGGAGACGGTTTCCCGGAGATGACCAGCCGGACGTGCTTGGCGACGCCTGAAACCTTGAAAGCCTCGAGCAAACGGGGCAGATTCTTGTGTGGGTTGCTGCTGCCTACATACAGAATGTACGGGTACCCCGGTTGGTGTTTTATTCCCTCTGGAACGAAAGGACAACCCACACCGTTGCCGACGTTAATGATCTTGGCCGGGTCTAGCCGTGCCCAGGCAGCTATTTCTGTCTTGGAATACTCGGAAACAGTCAGGACAAATGCGGCTCGCCGGCAGGCTGGGCGAATGATGTGCTCATAGTAGGCCCGCTTCGCTGCATTTGAATTATCCGGCACACGCAGGTGATGAAGATCGTGAAGAGTAAAAATAAAATTCCCTGAATACCCAATCGGGGAATTGTATCCGGGGCTGAAGAACAGCTTTGGCCTCTTCGCGCGCAACATCATGCCCAGCAGCCAGGGGTCAAACGGGTGCGAAGGGCGGCGCACGCTGGTGAAGGAGGTGAGCGATGGTAGGCGTTTGAGAAGTTCATCCGCAAAACGCCCAATGCCATGATTGCCTATCCAGCGCGCGTCATAGAGAACCTCAACCATCCTGAGAACTTCCTGCGTCTGTGAGTGGATTCATTTCAGGGGCTGCGACGATATATCTTGCCCCGATCCTTTCTCGATAGGTCCTTTTTGCCCCTACACTGCACAGAAAGCTGAGAAGGATTGCGACAACAACTGTTTCGGGAAAAAGCCAACCGATACCGAGAGGAAAAAGAGGAATATCGGCCAGAAAGGCTACCATCAGGAAGTCCGCCGGATGTTTCGTGAATGCCAGACGGTTCACAAATACGCGCGCCAACCAGCCTCTCAGCATCGCAAATGCGATGATGTAGAGAATCGCCAAATAGCCGAAATCGGCATACTGGACTCCGACACCAAAGGCAGGTGATCCGGAATCTTCGTCGAACGACTCTGGATAGAACTGCTCGGCGAGAAAGAAAGGTCCGAAGTTCTTGGGTTTGCCAGGATCGAGGGAGCGCGGGACGATTGCAAGCGTGTTTGCTTCGACAGTGAGACGGCCGTACTGCAGTGGGACATTGGAGTCGATTACCAACATCGCGTTTCGCGTATAGTCCGAATAACTACTAACCGCATCCAAAATATCCACGAGTCCGCCACTCAAAGTCATGGTCGCCGCGAACAGCAACAAGCCAAAGACCCCGGTGATCGACAAAACCATTAAAGTATAACCAAATTTAAATTTCCGCCCACGTGCATATACGAAGAACAATAGAAGCAAGGAGGGCACGGCGAGCGTCTCGCCCTTGCTGCCATGAAGCGAAAGAAGGCCGGCTGCGGCGAGCACGACAACAGTTTTTGTAACCCGGGAGCATCTTGCGAAGAGAATGAGGATGACAGCGAGATAAGCGAGTGTACTGGAAATGAAGAACTCCGTGCCAAAACCGGTGCGTGTTTGAATGTAGATCTGACGTGGGTCGAGAAGATCCTGTCGGAACTTTAATATCAGCGGCAGGTAGGCAAGGGTTCCCGCCAGCAGGCAAGCGATCGATAGAAGGGCGAAACGTTCATAGGAACGGCCCAATGGAACAGCAATAAGTCTCCTGCCGGTCCTAATGTAGGCGTATACGAAAGCAACGCTTTCCGCCGCCAGTGTTAGATACACGTAGGAATATGCATAACCGCTCGCGCTGGTCCCGAAGAAGTTCATGTAGACGAGCGGCAGCAGGTAGTAAGCCGGAATAGCAATCAGGAACGATGGACTTAAGATGTTGACGTAACTGTCGTCGTGCTTGCTAAGCCGCAGATACGCGAGAAGCGAAATCAACAGCGAGATTCCGATAACGGCGACAGCGACGCCGATCGGGGCATCTTGTAGTGAGGACCTAAAATGCATGTAGAACGGCCCGTCTTTCTCTGCTTACGGCTCTCCGCGATTGAAACGACGCGGCCATCGTCTCCCGCTACAGCTACGATACTCGCTGTTATTCGCTGTCCATCGTTGCGTCAATCTGAACAGATCAGATCGGTGCTGTCACGAAGTATGTTCTACTCTCGATACCAGGCCCTGCTCTTGAATCGCCCTCGACCTTCAGAACAGCTGCGTGCAACCCGTTTAGAAAGGCGATCATTTTTCCTTCGGGAACACAAATCATGCGCATCGGGGTGAGATTGAAGTATCGGTACAAGAGCGACTCGCGAACTCCGATACTTCGAAGAAGACCATGGAGCCTTCGTCGCAGCTGCAGCCGACGGCGCAGGGAAATGACACTCGGTACCTGCATGACCAGCAACCCTCCTGGCCTAAGAATTCTGACGAATTCTGCGACATAATTTAGTATAGCCGCCTCATTTGGCACGTGTTGAAGCACAATACTGGTATAGATCAGATCGAACGTTTTAGCAGGAAATTGCTCAAGCCCGGCCGATACATTCAAGATGAATTCGCAATGTGGTTGGTCCGAATTGATTTCGCGAGCCTGCCGGATCATTTCCTCGGAAATATCGACGCCAATGCATTGGTCAAAATGCTTTGCAATCTGCCGGGTCAGCCTGCCCACTCCACATCCGAAATCCAGAGCTCGATTCCTCGCAAGGGAATAGTCGAGCTCCGCAATGTTCCGCATGAGCCAAGCGATTTCCGCATCCCCTGTGGCCAAGAATTCCGGCAGGTCCCACTTGCCAGACTTTTTTCGCGGGTCGGACAAGATCGCCCAGTAGGAATCAACTCGCGCGAGCTCATCCCAATGTTCCTTATTCCAAAACACGGACGAACGATGAGTCATGATGGGAATCTTATCTCGCTGTTTCGTCAACGCCTGCCCCTGACCTGATCGAGCATCGATTCCTGCGGGATCGCCACGGAACCTTATTGCGGAATTCGGAAATCGATTGTTTCACGGTTGACGCCTCCGCGGGTGTAAGGATCTTCTCCAAGGACTGCGTCAACAAACCTGTTCCGAAACATCGTCATTGTAAATTCCTGTGCGACGCGGTTCTTGTTTGATTCCAGGATGTCTGTATTGTCCGAGGTTGCTACGGTCCGCAGCCGATCGATCATTGCTTCGCAGTCCCCGTACGGGAATAACCATTCATTCGGCAGGAGTTCGGCCATGCCGTCCACATTTGAGGCTGCGATCGGCACGCCGCTCGACATTGCCTCGAGCATAACCAGAGGCACGCCCTCAAATCGGGAGGGAATTAAAACAATATCGATGCCCGCGTAAACGGCGGCGAGGTCTTTCCTCCAAGGCAACACCTGAACTTGCTGGCCGAGGCCGAGCTCAGCAATCATGTTCCTGACTTTGTCTTCGTCGGGTCCGCTACCAACAATCAGGAATCGGAATTTGCCCAGGCGATTGCGAAAGCTCGCGACAGCCTGCAAGGCGAAATCCTGCCCCTTTTGTTTGAATTGAATCCGCCCGAGTATGGCAACAGCATGCGTGTCTTTCTCGATGTGCTGGGTCCCGCGAAACTCGTCGCGGTCCCCTGGGCGCATACGGGGGCGCTCAACGGCGTTTGGAACAACAACGACTTCGGGCTTGGCACCCCGCGCAAGCAACATGCGCCGTGAGCTTTCGCTGATGGTAATGATCTTGTCGGGCAGACGATAAAAGCGGCTGTTCATAGAATCTCGAAAGGCCGCCAAAAACGAGCTTCCGACCACGGCCACGGGGTGCGCCATGGGAATATAGCTAATTGTGTAGGCTCCCGCGCGCTTTGCCGCCATTAACCCAATACTGCTGGCTTCAATACGGCCCTGGGAGACAACGACCACATCCGGATTTAGCTTACCGATAAGGGCGGCAATATTCCCGATCTTTCCAGGGCTCGCAAGCGTTCTAAGCAATTGCAAACGACCTGACCCGAACCCGACGGGATACAGCTGGATCTTTCGCGTGCGGCTCTGGATCGCGTTCAGCCGCTGCGCGAGTTGAGCATTTTCCCTGTAGAAGACGAAGCCGACACGAACGTCCTCTCTGTCGGCGAGCGACTCCGCCGCAAGGACGGTCATGACCTGATGACCGCCAAACTCGGGTGCATCGTCGTAGAACAGTACGCTTTTCATGCAGACCTATTCAGGATGCGCCGCCTCTAACCGAGGGCTTTCTGAATAATAAAAAAGAAGCCGCTTGCGAATAAGTTCGGATTCGCGCGAGTAAAAACGCGCGGAATGAAGCCCAGTCCAGCACGCTCGAACAGGGTGTGCTTGGGAAAAGCAATGAACCGACTTGATCTGTCATCTAGAAGTTCGAATCCGCTCGAGACAACAAGTTGCTTTATCCCGCTCTGCGTAAAAAAGCGTAAATGAGGATTATCCCATTCATGCGCTTCTGGGAAGAATCCGTGAACATCTAGCCCACTACCGAAAAGGAGCCTTACCCTGCCGCTGGCGTTAAAGTGATTTGGGACATTGAGTATTGCTCGGCCGTTATCCCGCAGTATTCTCCGAATTTCGACCATAAGGCCAAACGGATGCTCCAGGTGTTCGAGCACGTCCAGGCACAAAACCCAATCGATTGTCCCACTCTCGATTTCTAATTGTGACTCAAGATTACCTTGGACTACCGGCAAATTCCGCGACCGAGCTTCGACTACCGCGCTCGCAAGGCCTTCAATGCCACTCACAGCGTTGTCCTGCCTGAAGAGTTCGAGGTTCGCTCCAAGGCCACAACCAAGTTCCAGCACCGAGCGGCCCCGTATCGCGTACTCTGCTTTTATCAGAGCCAGTTGGCTTCGAATATGGCTCCTGTCGTGTTCGTCACGCAGAAGGAGATCCAGCGAATAGTTAACCTGCTGCGGCGTGCCGGCCTTTTCACCCTGATCCATATCAGCGCCTGGCTAGAACCGTGTAATTGCACGGAGATTTTCGGGATGGGTCGATTTTATCGAATGCAGGCCCCAGCAAATTGGCCATCCATCTGAGAGGGACCGTAACCCTGCTGTTCAGACGCAGATTGAGCGCAAGTGCCAGCTGGGACCAGTCCCCGCCATCTTCCGTGATTTCCCATCCAGAAAATCCCGCATCGCTGAGCAACCGGGCAAAACCATACTTCGTAAAGCGGTAAAAATCGTTGGGCTCTTCGTGAAGAGGCCAATTGAACGGCCCGGTAACGATCAGATGGCCCCCCGGTTTTAGAACGCGGGCACATTCTCGTATCATCCTGTCCGGATGCGGTACGTGCTCTATCACTTGCGATGAAAATACGATATCTGCTGACGCCGTACGGACGGGAATGCTCCGCGCATCTCCAAGGAAGTCCGGGGACGTGTCCTGTACAGCATAATCCATTCCAAAATAAGAAGCGGAACCGAACAGGTCCCTATAGGGTTGATGCCCGCATCCCACATCAATGACCAGCGGAGTACTGCCCATCGGAGAGGCTTTCCTTACCGCCCTTTCGATATTCGGCCAGAGGTAGCGATGAATCAGATAATCTTGACTCCATATTTTCAAGCGTCTCTGTTTTAGCCTATGATTTTTCATGTGTCAGGAATTGGCGAAGATCCGGCTCAAGCAGGTACGAGCAGATGACTAAGAGCAATGAAACCGAGTACGCTACGCTTGAAGCATGCATGGGCAGCTGTGCAAATCTGATTGCACCGGCCACAGCCAGCAACCCCAAGGCGGCAAATATAACACTCGGCCGCGCAAATAGTTCTGCCGCGACATCACGAACCAAGACCATCGTCCCATGTCCCAGAGAATGAAGGATGATGCCCAGGCCGATCCAAACCACAATACAATAACTCCATGCCAGTCCGACCGGCCCAAGCAACCGCAACAACGCGATTGCGACAATCAGCTCCGCCACAGTCCATATAAAGTTTGCACGGGCAAACACGAAAGCCTTTCTCTCTACCATGAGGAGCGGACCCATGGGGGTAGTGGCCAGACCTGGAATCATGCGCACGAATAACAGAGGTATGAGGGCCAAGGCCGGCTGCCATTTTCCGTGGAAAAAATGGGCATCGACCGATGGAAGGATCAGCCATATCCCACACAAGATCGGCACCGTCAGCATGGTCAAAAACCTTATCTGGTAAAGACAGATTTTCCATCGCTGCCTAAAGTCACTAGCCTGAGCTAGAAGAGGTAAGGAAACGCGTGCCGAAATCTGTACGAATACTTGGGAGCTTATAAAGCAAACCTGAAGTGCCCAAGCATAATACCCGATCCACTCCTTGCCAAATAAAGGACCCAGGAGCAGAACATGAAGATTGTCGCGAACCACAGCTGAAACCGTTCCGAATTGTATCCAAGCTCCTTCGCGAAATAAGTGAATGCTTCGCCGGAGGGTCAAAAGCGAGGCGCTAAACAGATCCATGCGATGAAAGCCGGCCAGGATCGTGGCTTTGAATACATAGGATAGCAACAACGCCCAGACAAAGGAGTAGAGTCCCAAACGGGTCCACAGCAACAGTAAAGCGGGTGCGCCTCTTTCCAGCATCATTCCAATGGATTCAATCCAGGCGATATGCCCGTATTCCAGCTCACGTTCCATTCGGGACGTCGGAAGCATGATCAGCGGATAGAAGAACAGACACAATCCGACGAATAGACCGATGAACCGAAAGTCTGGAGTAATTTCCGGACGCCACGCAAGCAGCGACTTCTGCACGGCAAGTAAGAGCAAGATCAGCAGGAGAGCTCCCGTGAACATCACCAGCGCAATCGTAGCCTCTTCGCTTTTGGTGAACGGCTGCTCCATTTTGATGATTGTCGCCTTGAGTCCGCCGTCCAGAACCAAGGTAAGGATCGTTTCAATAGAGAGTGCTGTCGCGTACAAGCCGAACTGGGACGGAGAAAGAATGCGTGAATAAGCAAGAAACGACAGGCCAACTACAATGAATGTCAGGGTGTTTGCGCCAAAAAGGGTCAGAACTCGCGTCCGCAACCGGCTGGCCATTACACCTCATCGACATTTATCGGCCGGAGTAACCGGCTCGAAAAAGCTCATGCGAACAGGGGCGAAGTGCAGGGAGCGCCCGCATTGCGTGCTTCAGAAGCGTCGATCGCTACAACGAATGCCGTACCTTTGGTGCTAACAGAAAAGGCCTAGTCGTGGGAGGACGTTTCGCCCGTTCCTGGATCGGTGTCAACCTTCATCGGACCGGGACTCGCCCCATTGTCTGACGGGACGATCCGAGCCAGACGCGCCTTCGCCGTACTGAAAACCTCTTGTGCCAGGAGTTTTCCCGGATCATTGGCATCCGTGCTTTCCCAGCGGGCCTTGCCGAAAACGATCATCGTTCCAGCCGACAATGCGAGAAGGGTACCCAGCAATATGAACAGCAGCCTCGGAGGAAACGATTTCTTTCCTGGAACATCGGGAGGATCAAGGACCTTCACCGTCGGAATTTCCTTGGCTTCTTCCACCTTGGCCATCTCGTATTCCTGAGTCAAGGTTTCAAATATTGCTTCCTGAACTCTCGTTCTGCGGTAGAGATCGGCATAGGTGACACCCAAAAGAGGCAACTGACGAATGGATGGATATAAAGATTCTCCCTGATCTCCAACGGCATCGGCTCCCCCATTATTTTCGCCGGCCAGGTCCTCGAGTTGATGATGTAGTTCGGCGACTTTGGCTGTCAGAGAACGGACGCGCACGTTGCTGTCGGTGTAGATCTGTTTGAGGCCCTCGAGCTCGGATTGCGTGGCGATGAGTTGCCCCTGGAGACTCGCCACCGCCCCGAGCATGGCCCTACCTTGCTCCGGAATGTTGATCGCCGTGTTCTTACTTGCAAATTGGCTGAACTCTTTCTCTACCGCTTCCAGGTCCTGGTTAACACCTTGCAGACGGCCCTCGAGGAAAATGCGCTCCCGGCGGGCCGAGGAAGTGCTGAGCGTGGCCACCAGATTGTTTAGTTCTTCTACATATGCGTCGCCCATCGCCTGTGCTCTGTGCGGGTCATGGTCGGTCACCTTGATTGTCACGATCTGAGTCTTTCGATCGACACTGATGTCGGTGTGATCCTCCAGGTCTTTCCGGGCATCCTCCATCCGTCGATCCCAGTAGACCTTTCTCAAGTTAAACTTCTCGATGAGCGCATCTTCTGCAGTGCGGCTACTCAAAATTCCAGCAAACGTATCGCTCGTACTTTTCAGGCCAAGCAGGTCGCTTGCGATTCCGCTGAGTCCGGTGCGACCCCCGCCTCCTGTCAGTGTGGCAGCGACCATTGCAAGCCCGGAGGAGGAAGCGTTATCCGGAGGCATCAAGCGCGCAGTCGAGACATACCGGCTAGGAATCAAGACGGCGATCAACGTCGAAACAACGAGCCCCCAGGCAGTGACGCGGAGTAAGAAGGCTCGCCGGGACCAGAGTAATCGCAATCGCGCAATGGTTCGGTCGTGCCTTTCCCGGTAATCGAGCTCTTCGGCAATTAACGTCTCGTCCGGGCGATGGCCGTAAACAGCCTGATCCTTCTCAGCCATACCCTGAACGGTCGTTTGGTTTTCCCTGCTCATGATCTTCAAACTACCTTAGCCCCGGACCCGCTCATGCCCCCTGGACCGCCAGCGAAACAGAGCCTCCCCGTTCGGTTTGGCGTCGATCCCCCGCCGGGTATGCGAGGTTGCGAGCGTCCGTAAGCATTCTCGACTGAATGGACCGAAATAACAAAATGATCTTTCTGATTCCCAGTGAGCGAGCAGGTACCGGGCACTGCTGGTAATTGCCGTTCACGGTCGAGTCTGCTTACCCCATGAACGAGGGGAGAATTCGACTCCAAACGAAGTCGTCCAGTCCGTTTGTGGAGTAGAGGCAAGGACGGGTGCCAGCCATTTTTCGTACTGCACTTCCGTCGACAGGGTTATGTCGTGGCGAAGATTCCAATTCAATTTCGCAGAAGCATCGTTCATCGTTTCGCCTTGCGGAATGAAATCCTTTGCGATTTTGGCGTGCCGGTACCCAAACTGGAGATTGCTCCTGGTGCTAAACGAATATGTCGTCCAGCCCTGAAATCCCATGCCTTCCCGTCCGATCCAGTCGGCGATGATGTTGCCTTTATTTGTATAGAGATCGTGATAGAAATCATTGAAATACACGTATTGGCCCAAGTGGCTGCGTTCGGTCGGGGGGTCCGTATACACGGCCTCGACGCGAAAGTCGAGCTTGGACACGCCAGGGAGCCGCGGAAGATAGATACCGGTGCGACCTGCGGCACGGCGGGGAGCATTGACGGGGGACGTGCTGTTGTCCACGCTCGTAGGATTGTCCTCGGGAAGTAGTGCTTCCGCATACAGGCTCGCCCACCCGCGCAGTGGCGGAACGGCGTAAACGAAATCGCCGCCAAGCGTGCGCTTTCCGGGACTCGCATTGGGGGAGTAGGAATCAGACGAATGGATCCCGAAATAACTGTTGAAAATCGCCGCCGGCGTAATGGGCCGTCCTACGCCACCCAACTCCGATGTGAAAGTGAAGCTCATCGCCAGATTCGGTGTGGGCTTAAAGCTGATCTTCTCACCATGGATCAGGGGCCGGGCCGGAAAGTCGTTCCCGGATAATTTCCCGAAGAAAAAATCCAGCTTCATCGGCCCCAACCAACCGAATATCCACGGAAGTTTGAACGGAGCAATCCGGCTTGCTCGAAACATGTAGATCGGCTCGGCGTTATCGCTAAACATCAGCGCGCCTCCGTCTGCCGGGCCCCACCACAGGCTCTGTTTGCCGAACGCCAGGTCCCAGTTCGATACCGTTGCGGAAACGTAGGTGTCGAGCAGCCGGAACTGATCAGTCGAGGCAAACGGAACCGCAGGCTGGAGCGGATTGCGATCCGCCACGGCAATCGCTTCTCGAGCCGCGAGAGAATACGCAGGTGCGAAAGGGGAGTGCTGATATTCCCCGCGAACATAGATCGTGAAGCGCCCCGCAGTTGCGTATCCAGAAAAGCCATCGTAGGTATTGAATCCTTGTTCGTAGGGACGGCCATAGTTGTTGATAATTGTTTGGCCGAAATGGTAACTATCGTGAAGTGGGGAGCCATCGATGTCCGTAATTTCCGTGTACATCGATTCAAGTCGCACCGATGCACCGCCGCCTCCTTCGATCTGGTTGATGTCTCCCTCAAACTCTGCTTCCAGGGAGGCGTATAGTTGATCGGCCTCTGCGCTTACTGAAGCCTGGGGCAGAATCTCGTCACCGGCCTCCTCCACAAGACGAGCGCATTCACTCCTTGTCCATGGCCGCATGGCCAGAAACTCAGAATGGATATAGCCCAGCGCCGCGAGCCGCTCAATTGCGGGATAGATCCAACTGTCCAGTTCCACATACCGCGATCCGCCGCTCGTAAAATCCTCGCCGGGCGGAGGTTCCGGGGTAGGACTTTCTGAAGGATGAGTTTCCGAATATGTCGGCCAGTCCCCGCCGCCCAACTCCGGGTCGTGACGGTGGCGATAAACTTCTTCTGCCGTGAACCAACCAATTGCACTCCCGATCAACACATCCGCCGGGAAATGCTGCTTCCCAGTCACCCGCGCTGCCGTAATCGCAGACGCACCACCGTACGCTAGAATTGTGGTCAGAGGGCCAGGATATTCGTGTGAAATCACACTAGCAATTGACCAAGCCACCGTCGCGTGCTCCGATGGGAACGAATCGCCACCCTTCCAGAAGCCGCCCCTATAATCGTCTTGCAGCGGTCGTTCTCGTCCCAACGTGTACTTCCCCACGTAGTCGACGACGAGGCTGTCGAGCGCCGCCTCTCCGGCCAGAAAGCCCGCCTCGCGCTTATGGTCGTCATGCGTGATCCGGCCCCAAAGGTACAAGCCCCCTACGGCAGCGCCGAATGTAACCAGGCCGTAATTTGAAAGGTCATCGCTGTATTTCAAGCGGCTAGGTGAGTTCGAGAGGTGTTTACTTACTTCGGTATCGGTGGCCAGCATTCCGCCGGCGGCGACACCGAGCGGCAAGAGCCAGTCAGCATCGGCTAACTGGATGCGAAATGGGCTTGTCCAAATCGACCTTTGATCGGAGAGCAGATGTTTTAGAAGCGGAACCCCGAGTGAATTGTCGTGATCCTCCGACGCGTCCGCAGGGATAGACGCTGCACTGGATGAGCCTGAGTCGCTGCTTGATTCTGCTCCGGGATCGGTTTGAGTCACAGGGCCTTTGGATTGCTGGGTCGCGGCGGTTTGGCCGGAAGCGATGCCGCTTGTTGTAACAAGCGCCGCAAAGCAGCAAACCAGTATGAGTGCTCTCCCTGAAACTGCCACAGACGCGGTCATCAGTAGTGAGTGGCGATGAAGACTGCGGTTACGATGGAAGATGCCACCGACGCTGCCGTAAACAGGGTCGCCCATTGCACGCCGCCGCCAATGGTTTTCTCGGGAACGATAATGCTGTCTCCGGGTTGTAGCACGGTCCCAAGAGAACTTCCGCTCCACATGCCGTCCCTCTGCCCAATCACCGAGCCATCGGCCCGAATCACGAAAATTGCCTTTCGATTTGCGTTCGTGGTTGGTCCCCCGGCCTGCGCCAGGTACCATTTCGCGCTCCTGCCAGGCCGAAAGGCGACAGCGGTGGGATTGAAGACCTGCCCGGTGACCATCACATAGTCGGGGCGCTTGGGTACGAACAGGATATCGCCTGCCCTGACGTCAATATCGGATGTCGTATTCCTCCACCGATCCACGCGTGCTGAGATGTGAATCGCGATCCGGCCGACGGGCGGGTTGGTGCTCAACTGCAACAAGGTGGTCTGATACTGGCCAAGAGCCATTTCCTTGGCCTGCTTCTGGGCGGGAGTGATGTCCGGCATAGCCTCGAGACTTCCCTCGGCGTCCTTTACACGTAGTATGAGTTTGTCCTGCTCTACCGTTTCCAGGTCTCGGACTTGTGTCCGCTGCAGGATCGCGCCATAGGGATAAGAATCCGGCAAGAATCCACCCGCTCTTTCCACAACAGAGCTCAGTCGCTCGCCCGGTCGAATTCCGTAAGTACCAGGGTGTCTGACTTGGCCCTTGATGGTGATCCTTGCCCCTAGGTCGTTCCAGTCCGGGAGCTGACGTATAGTGAGTACGTCGCCGTTGTGAAGGGGAGGGTTTTCCTTCGGTTCACCGGAGAGCGCACCGGAAATCACAATCGGCTGATGATTCGCGGTTAACTGTGGCGAACCCTCCCATTCATAATTTGTGAGGTCCGCCATCTGCGTATCGGCATCTGGTTTCAAGCCGCCGCCTACGCGGATTAGGTCCGCCACGGTCATATTGGCGGTCAGCGGATATCGACCGGGGCTTCCCACTTCACCCTCGATATATATAGCGGGAGGTTGCTCGGCATCGGCACTCTTGTGCACCAGCAACCGATCGCGCGAATTCAGAACGATGTTCTCTGTCGAATCGCCCGAGAAGGCCCGGCTTAAATTCACACTGAAAATTTGCCCTTTGCCGTCTGAGGTGAACCGGAATACCTGCGCATCCTCGGTCTGCGCATCGGGTGCCAGTCCCCCTGCCAAATGAACGGCGTCGGCCAAATGAATTTGGCCGGAAGTCCGATACGTCCCCGGTTCTCGCACCTCCCCGAGAACTGAAACCGTGGGCGGATTCTCAAAATCGAAACGGCTGAAGATTCGAATCGTGTCCATCGGCTGAAGCACCGGTGCTTGCGAAGGATTTGCCAACGCAGCCGCGAGATCGAAACTTTCAACCGTCGGATGGAAATCGGGAGCGTTGAGGCGAACAATTTCGGCATACTGCAGGGCGGGTTCCGGCAGTAATTCCTTGAAGGATGAAATCAAATCCGTAACGCGCATATCATTCCGATAGGAATACCGGCCGGGACGGATGACATGGCCCTCAAGGTACACGGCGTCTTCGTTGCCCAGGCCGATTGGAAATATTCGAATACGATCGCCATCCTGAATCTGGAAAGACTCTAGATTCTTTGTCACTTCCCCGTTATCGTCCGCGGTCGGAATATCGAGGCTCAGCATGGTCTGTTTGTCGTGGGCGATCGTCCGCTGCACCTCGATATGCCGCAATGTGGCAGTCGGCAGCAGGCCGCCCGCTAGTTCCAGCACGCTTGCCAGATTCTTTTCGTCCTTTAATTCATAGACCGCCGGGCGCCGAACCATTCCTTCGACGGTCAGCTGTGGACCAATCGGCGGAATCATTACGGTGTCGCCATTTTCCAGACGTTGGATGTCCGACTTCACTCCATGCAACAGAAGATCGTATAAATCGACGTTCTGTACCAGCTGGCTGTCCCGAAAGTGCCGCACGATCCGAAGCGAACCGCCCGGAGTAGGTCCTCCTGCGGCAAACAGCGCGTTCAGAGGAGTCGACAGGGAGCTGATGTCGTAGGCGCCAGGCTTTGCCACATCGCCGACTACGTAGACGCGAATGGTTCTCAGCCTGGCGAGTGAAACGTCGACCGATATATCACGAAATTGAGTTCGCAAGACGCGTTGCAGGTTCTGCTGAACTTCCGCCAGGCTCTGGCCGCTGACCAGCTGAGGCCCGATCTCGGGTAAACTGATTCGGCCTTCGCGGTCTACGGTCTGATAAATCTGGCGTGACACGCCTCCCCACAAATTGATTGCCAGACCATCCCCTGGCCCCACGACGTATTCCGGTCCTGCCGGGAGATCGGTAGGAATCCAGTCCGGGTTTTGCGAATTATTCTCGAAAACATCCATACCGAAACGCCTCAACTCCGCGGGCCGAGGCGTCGCTTGTACATACATGTCATACAAGGAAGGAATGTCGTCGTATGGATTCGCCTTCCGGACCATCGCCGCGGGTTCCAGCATCGCCTGCCGAGTGCCGCCGGAGCTCGCGGTAGCGGAGGCATTGAAAGATCCGGAGGCGCCCGCACGCGCCGTTTGATCTGCACCGGTTGGCGCGAAGGGATTTGCCGTCGTCTGGTCGATCGAATCCGGGCGATCCAGTCCGGCGATGTTCTGGTCGGGCGCAAGGCCTTGCAGTCCGGAACCGATTGGCGACGGACTCAGGCCACCCTCCTGCGGCTCCCGATTGGGCGACACCATCAGATTGTCCCGGCTCGAATTCTGTGGAAAGTCTGTATCCCCTGGGTTTCCGGTTGTCTGTGTGAGTCCGGCATGCTCGACCGGGTTATTTGAACCGCCGGGTGAAGGGTTGGAGCCTCCCGGCGGGACGGTCGGTTGCTGCGGCGGCTGGACCGCCCCGTTCGGCGCGACAGATTGCTGACAGCTCTCGGTCTGACCCTCGGCGCAGTTGCGATTTCTGTCGGCGTTGTACTGGGCTTGCTGCCCCTGCATTCTCTGCTGTTCC
>Ga0209624_10001080_pt1 | contig 22488 bp, 22 predicted proteins | sample JacPinW_OM2H0_O1_FD_188565 | JGI IMG/M metagenome (GOLD analysis project Ga0209624, IMG submission 188565) | Forest soil microbial communities from Algoma, Ontario, Canada - Jack Pine, Ontario site 1_JW_OM2H0_O1 (SPAdes) (version 2) | ecosystem: Environmental > Terrestrial > Soil > Boreal...
CGATGTTGGCAGGGCTCACCGGTCGCCCTCCGGGCTCCCTACGAACCCTGCCAACATCGAAAACCAGTAGCGCAAAGTGTAACGGATGTCCTTTCACACGGTGTAACGCATGTCTTGGCACTCAACAGCTCGCTGCGCCCGCCTTTGCTTTTGGCCGCAATCACACCACGTTCACCTAACGTTTAACGCATCGTCGTCGCCCTAGACCTGCATCGGACACATCGCCTTGTAGAAGATGTGGAGTTGAAATTTGTCAGGCAGAGAACCAGTGTTTCGCTCGATCAACTTGAAGTTCCACGTGCGGACTCTCTTGGCCGCAGCTCTATCGAGGTGTGGCGAAAGCGATTGGATCACCCGAACCCTTGTCACTTTCCCATGAGCGTTGACAGTTATGGAAAGAATCATTTCTCCTGCGATTCCTGCTTTTCTGTCTTTGGGGAAATACGGCGGCAAGATTTGGTCGTTATCGTCGATGAAATTAACGACGGTGCCTCGGTCGCTTCTCAACGGCTCGGAAACCGACACGTAGGCACTGTCGGAGACTGAACCGGGGCATTCTCTCGGATGTCCGAAGCTGATTTTAGCACTGGTTGCCACGGGCGCATTGTTAGGCGCCTCGTACTCCCACATCTTCACGCTGTCGATGGCGGCTTGAAACAACTCGGGCGGCCCGCTGGCGGCCTTCACGCCCGAAACGTGCCCGTCCGCGTCCACCTCAAAGACAACGTTGACGGTACCCTCGATGTTCTTCTTCTGCGCTTCATCGGGGTACGGAGCAACCGGAGACCGAATCAGCTTCAGCTGATCAATTCGGTCGGCCGAGACATCTTGTTTCTGCCGTTCGGAGTCGCTCGCCGCTTGCGCTGCAGATAAGCTGCACATTGCCAGGACCGCGATCGTGAGGATCAGGAGACAATGTCCAAATTTCATCGCGCCCTCCTAGATGCTGCAGTGATTCTAATCCGTCAGGCCAGCCGAACGGTACCTTGTTGCTCGCGCATACTTAGATTTTTTCGCTGTGACGCGAACGAACGCATGATACCACTCCAGTATTTCATCTGAGATCTCAACGGGCCGTTGGTTCGGGGGTGCCGCACCCTTTGATGGGCAAGGGTGCGGTTCTTCGGATATGCAGCATTCGAAACGAGGACAACCCTTCAGAGCTTCAGTTCAATCCGCTCGGCAGCTTTGGATTTCTTTACCCCGACCACAGGCGTGATGCTGATGCAGGCGAAAAGTTAATCGACAACTCAAAATAAAACGTAGGGCTGGTCGGCAGACCGGCCGCTTCTCTCACGCGCGATTACTCTAATCTGACTCCGTGATATCATCCGCGTCGCCGCAATCTCAATCGAGGCTCGATGAAAAAACCCTGGCTCGCCTTCCTTTTCAATTTCCTCCTCGCCGGCGCCGGATTCGCTTATCTCGGCAAATGGACCTGGGCTGTCGTCGATCTCTTCGTCACGCTTCTCATCGGCGTTATCGTTTACCGGATCGCTCCCGACCAATTCATGTGGCTCACTGCCGCCATCCCCGCCACCAACGGCGTTTTCGCCATGAACATGGCCAAGCTCTGGAACTCCCGCGCGCCAAAAATGCAGCCAACCACGTGACACCACGACAACGGAGATAACTCAATGAAATCAATTCTCGGCATCGTCGCCCTGATCGCCATCGCTGCACTCTCGGCGTCAGCGCAACAACCTCCACGCCAAGATCCGTTACTCGACCACATGACCGGCAATTGGACTCTCCAGGGCACGATTTCCGGACGCGACACGACGCACGATGTCGAGGCCGACTGGGTGCTGGGCCACGAATACATCCGCATCCACGAAACTTCGCACGAGAAGAATGCACAGGGCCAGCCCCTTTACGAAGCGATCGTCTTCATCGGTTGGGACGCAGCGTCGAGCCAATACACCTGCCTCTGGCTCGACACCACTGGCGGCAGCGGCCTCTCCGGCGACGCCATCGGCCATGGAAAGCGCAACGGCGATGAAATCGCCTTCTTCTTCGAAAGCAAAGATGGCAACTTTCACACCACCTTCGCTTACAACAAGACAGCCGACACTTGGCAGTGGATCATGGACAACGAGAATGCCGGCAAACTTGTGCCCTTCGCGCGCTTGAAACTCACCAAAAAATAAAAATTCATCTCTTCGAATTTCCCGCGATCGAACCCACAACGCTCGCATTTGATTTGCCATCCCCCGTCTGCTACGTTGAATGAGGAGCGTCGAGCGCTGCAATAAGCGGCGCTCAGCGGCAAGAATAGGCGTTGGCGCGACGCAGGATCGGAGCAGCATTGACGAGCGACGTTAGAGGAGGATTGAACGAGCGGCACTGGAATGCCATGCAAAGGCTATGACGAGAGATTCCAGTTGGGGAGCAACACGCGGCCGAGCGAGTACCCAGCGGCCGGCGCTGGGGCCAGACCTTCGCCCGCGGAGAGCGGTTTCGGCTGCTCGCGACGCGTGTAAGGTGTCATCCAGGAGCCCATTTCTAATCGAGACACCCAAACGATTAGAAATCGCCGTAACTCCAACAAAACAAACAACCGAGGCACGTTCTAATCGAGACAAAATTGCAGGGGTCTCGACGACGATTCAGAGTCGGAAAACACATGTATCGGAGCCTCATTAATGCCAAAAATGAAAGTCGTCCAAGTCTCCAAAGCCGGCGGCGATTTCGAAGTCATCGAGCGCGAAATTCCGCAGCCCGGCCCAGGCGAAGTGAGAATTCGCGTCCAAGCCTGCGGCGTCTGTCACAGCGACGTACTCGTCAAGGAAGGTGGATGGCCCGGACTCACTTACCCGCGCGTGCCCGGACACGAAATCGCCGGCGTGATTGACGAGGTCGGCGGCGGCGTCACGCAATGGAAAAAAGGCCAGCGCGTCGGCGTCGGTTGGTTCGGCGGCCAGGACTCTACATGCCTCCCGTGCCGCCGCGGCGACTTCGGCAACTGCGCCAATCTCAAAATTTGCGGCATCCACTACGACGGCGGATACCAGGAATACATGGTCGCCCCGGCCACGGCAGTCGCGGCGATGCCGGAGTCTCTCGATGCCGCGGAAGCCGCGCCGCTCTTGTGCGCAGGCATCACCACGTTCAATGCTCTTCGCCATAGCGGCGCGATGCCGAGCGATCTCGTCGCGGTGCAGGGAGTCGGCGGTCTCGGCCATCTGGGAATTCAGTTCGCAAATAAATTTGGCTATCGAGTCGCGGCAATCGGCCGCGGCCCGGAGAACGCCGCACTCGCAAAAAAGCTTGGCGCCCACGTTTACATTGATAGCGACGCAACCAACGCCGCTGCCGAGCTTCAAAAACTTGGCGGCGCGCGAGTGATTCTCACTACCGCGCCCAACTCGAAATCGATGTCGGCGCTCATTGACGGACTCGGACCAAACGGCACGCTAATGGTGGTCGGAGCGACGATAGACCCCATCGAGGTCACACCGATTCAGTTGATAAATGGGAGTCGCAGCGTGCACGGGTGGGCATCGGGAATCCCGACTGATTCCGAGGACACCCTGCGCTTCGCGGAATTTTCTGGCGTGCGACCCATGATCGAAAAATTCCCGCTCGTAAAAGCCGCCGAAGGCTACGCGCGCATGATGAGCGGCAAAGCCCAATTCCGGGTAGTCCTGACAATGTAAACGCAAAATGTTGCGCACGGAATATCGCGAACGAAATGTAGCTCACCTCTTCAGAGGTGAGGCTTTGTGAGGCTCTTCGGCTATTTGGATGATACAAATAAAATTCAAAATCCTCGGGTCTGACCCTTCCTTCGTCAGGGCGAGAGACCCGAGCTACATGTAGAGCAAGATTGAAGAGTTGTAGAGTTAGATTGAAGGCCGATCGGAATTGGAAATATCGAATAACACTTTCCAGGAACCGTCTGACTGCCGTTTCCACACGATGAGATATTTCCCTTTGTCAGAGACGGTTTTGCCCGCGGCATTTTTGAAACTCATTTTGTAAGAGCCGCGCGTATATCCAAGATCCCCAGAGCGCGCAACGTCCGCCGCGTCCGGACGCCAAGTGACCTGAGGCGACTGAGGCGCGAGATGAACGGCAAGCAATTTCCGAATCGCAGCCTTGCCAGTCACGATCGGCGAATGCGGCATCAACATCGAACCGCGTTCGTCGCAGAACGACAGCGCCTTCTCGACGTCTCTCGCGACATACGCCCGCAGCCACGCCGCGTCAGCCGCGCGAATGGCATCAACGTCCTTGCGGCTAGCTCGCTGCCGAGATTTCATGCCAATGCCTCCGCGCTCGACGGTTCAATCATCAGGCTCGTGCGAGCTTACCATTTCCCGCCGGATACGCATTGGAGTGGCATCCTGCTGTAATGCCCTGTGGCTCGAGCGGCAACAGCAACGATCGCTGCGAGTCTTCGGTCGCGCGCTGATCGTACAGAAAAAGAGAACGGCCGGCAGGAGATCCTGCCGGCCGTTCTCTTCACCTCTACCGCTATGATGGTATGAACTTACCGGTGCCCGCCAGCGTGGCCACCGCCAGCGTGGCCACCACCGCCGTGGAATCCGCCGCCGACTGCTCCACCGCGAACCGCGCCACCGCGGAAGCCGCCAACTGCGCCGCGCGACACTGGGCCTCGTACGCCGACCGGTCCACCGTGGAATCCGCCGTTAACGACTCCACGCCCAGCAAATCCTGGCCGACCGACGAAGCCGGAACGTCCGTAGAACCCGCCGCGGCCGTAGAAGCCAGGGCGACCGTAGAATCCGCGGCCGTAGCCGTGGAACCACGGGCCCGCGCCGATGAAGATTCCACCGGAGAACCACTCAGGGCCGTAGTAGCCGTAAGGCGCGCACGCATACGGGTAATACGAGTAGTAACCGTAGGCGCACGCAGGAGCTGGGCCGTAAGCCGGACCGACTCCCACTGCGACCGGGCCAACTCCGACGCCTACTGCGACTCGCTGCGCATTGGCAGTCGGTACGAGCGCCAAGCTCAGCCCTGCTAGTGTAAGAATTCCGAAATATTTCATTATCGATTTCATATGGACCCCTTTCTGAGATCCTAACTGCTTGTCTCGAACAACCGCTATGGCATAGGGCAAGAGGCATGCCAAACTCAGTTAGGCAGACGTTGTGCGCGCAAATTCCGTAGGGTCAGCGATTTAGGTGGATATCCCGTTGTAGTGGGGCTTGCCTGGCGGCGATGCTGAATGGTCGTACGCATGCGGGGCTGGTGGTTTTCAACCAGTGCCTACGATGCGCTAGGGTTTCTGGCAGCGTGAGGTCCCGGAGGCAGGAGCCTCCGGGCTCTGACAAAAATAGCCGCTGATCTGACTCGAGTCCGCCAGTACGCTGAAACTTGACGACTCCTGATGCGGTGAGGAGAGTGGTGCTCGCGATACCTTATCGACCGCCCGGAGGATTGAAGAGCGTTAGTTTTTGGCGGTAACGGCGGCCATGCGGCCGTTCATTTCGCGCGTGAAGTGTGGCACGATCCCGAGAATTCGCTCGACCAACATGAGCTGGCCGCGGTGGTGCATTTCGTGTTCTTTCACGGATAGGATCATTTCGAAGCGGCTCTTGTCTGGCGGCGTCATGCCCGCGCGCATCCGGACGCGCTCGGCGAGAAAACCTTCGGTGAGCCCGTCGAGAAAGCTGGCCCATTTTTCGCCGGCCTGTTGAAGCATTGCAATTGTTTCCTCTTTGCTGCGCGCCTTTTTTTCTTCCGCCATCATGCGCTGCATAAGCGCGGGGAAATCGAAGCCTTCGAGCGTGGTACGGCGTTCCTCGGCTTGAATTTGATATTGAAAGCCGGAGCCTAGCGCGATGTGGGCGAGCAGTTCGCCGATTGAACGTGTGCCCGCGGCTGGGCGAAAATTATATTTGTCCTCAGGGATTTCCTGGGCGATGGTGATCGTGTTTTTGCGAACGGTGCGAAAACTCGCAGCCAAATCTTTGGCGCCGTAATAATTCATGCGATTCTCCTTTGAGTTTAAGTAAGCGGACTGCAGACTTCATTCGGAAGGGGCTGGGCGAAGTGTAGCACGCTTCCGCGCGCCTGCGCCACCGTGGCGTGTGAGACGCAAGAACCGCGCTTCGCGACTGCGCGATTGAAAAACTGACGCCAACTCCATATCATCGGGAGAACGCCGGAGTGGCGGAACTGGCAGACGCGCCGGACTCAAAATCCGGTGGCCGCAAGGCCGTGTGGGTTCGACCCCCTCCTCCGGCACCAGGATTTGGCATTATTCCGCGCGGGTGCCGCCTGTAGCGCGTGGTAAGACGCGCCGATTTTTCGCTGGTACGGGAAAACCTAAAATCGGCTTGTCTAACGCCCGCAAAAACCGAATGGGCTCGTGCTAATCCACGCGTAACAAATTCAAACCTTCCGAAATTCACTTTGCATTGAAGTGCTTGAAGCGAACCGCACTCGGAATTAACTGGATTTTTACTGAGATTGCCGGAAGAATGCACCGCGAGGAGATTGCTGAATATGGTAAACGTTGCTTTGTTTGTTTTGCTGAAGGCCAAGCCGGGGAAAGAGGCGGAGGTGGAGAGTTTTCTTCGAAGTGGGGAGCAATTGGTGATGCAAGAGCCTGCGACGCTTGCTTGGTTTGCGATTCGGATGGGGCCGTCGACATTCGGGATTTTCGATGCGTTTGCGGATGATACGGGCCGTCAGGCGCATCTCGCCGGACGCGTCGCGGCGGCGCTGATGCAGAAGGCGCCGGATTTGTTCGCCGAGGCGCCGAAGATTGACAAAATTGATGTGATCGCGGCGAAGCTGCCGGGACTAAAAGCTGCGACAAGCGAGTGACGCGATATCTCTGGGCTGCATTACGAAGGTGGCCCGCCTGCCGGCGAGCTCTACGGTTGCCGCGGCTTTGATTGCGGTGGATGTGTGGGAGAAATGCGGCGCGATCGTAAAGGAAAGGTAGAGTGATCGTCTGCGACAAGCAATTAACCGCGACGAGCGGCGCCGCACTAATCCGTCGAGTTAGGGCTTGGCAGCGGGTAACGGATGGGCTTGGAAGAATTGCCAGATGACTTCATTGGCGGCGAAGTCGCGGCTAGTTTTGCCGACCAGGAACTGCGGGAGGTATTGTTTGCCGCCGGGCCAGGTGTGGCCACCACCGACGACGCTGTAGAGAGCTACTGCGGAGTTCTGGTGGCAGCCGGAATAAATTTCGCGACGCGTTTCGAGTCCGTCTGGCGATTTGGCTGGAAGAGTATCCTGCGTTGCAGTTGCGGAGCAGCCATCGAGCCGCGCCCACGCTTTGGCGCTATCCTCAGCCGAGAGAATCATTCCTCCGGAGCCGCGCTTCATTTCACCACCCGTGTATGGAACCAGAGGATCATCGGTTCCATTAATTGCTAAAACTGAAATTGCGCGCGCGGGATGGCATTGCTGTGACAGCGGCACGGAAAAAGTGGCGCCGACCGGAGCGATGGCTGCGATGCGCGCGGCGAGATTGCATGCCAGGTCGTAAGACATGAATCCGCCATTGGAAAGTCCGGTGGCATAAACGCGCGAAGCATCAATGGAATAGCTGCTTTCGATTTTGTCGAGCATTGCGGAGAAGAACGCGACGTCGTCAACGCCCTTGCGTCCAGCAGGACCTGTGCCGCGACCGTCGTTCCAACTGTGATCCACGCCATTGGGATAAACGGCGATGATTCCATTGCTTTCGGCGAATTCGTCGAAATGGGCAATGCGCGCCATGCCTTCGCCTGTCCCCAAGCGGCCGTGGATGACGAAGATTAGCGGCCAAGGTTTCGCGGAGTCGTAATTCTTCGGCGTGTGGAAGGAATAATTTCGCGTACGTCCGCCCGATTGAAGTTCGAAACTCGGATTGGGCGACGCGCTGCAGGCGATCGAGGGCAGAACAATCACGGCGACAAGAAAAATAGCAAGCCTGCGCATGTCAACTCCTCGAGGAAAATCGCACAAAGAGAGCGCCAAACGATTTGGCTTCGGGAAGATTTAAAAGCATCGTCCCGCCAATATATATGATTCCGTAGGGCGCCAGGACGGCTGCGGCCATAAGAATTGGGGGATGCGGGCCGACAGCCCAGCGAATCACCCAGCCGACCGCCGCCGCGCCGACTGCTAGCGACCATATCGTTGCTGCAAAGCCGACCGAAAGCCCTGTGCGGCCGATGCGCTTGTTCAGATAGTGCCGCAGCAAAAGAAATTCGACCCATCCGGAAATTCCCGCTGAAATTGTGAGGCCCGCGACGCCCCAGCGCGGTGCAATGCCGAGAAGCGGGGGAAGCGGAACCGCGCAGAGATAACCGAGGACCGTGGTCAGCGCGATGCGGATGATGGAGAATTTCAGAGGGGTGCGCGTGTCGCGAAGCGCGTAGTAAGCGGCCGAGTAAAGGCGGCCGAGCGTGGAGGCCAGAAGTCCAACCGTTGAGCCCGCCAGAATTCCCCAGACATACATTACGTCGGCGTGCGTAAAGCGCCCGGACTGATAGATTGCGCCGACGACGACATCGCCGAGAGCGAGAAATGCCACAACGGATGGAACGACGAAATAGGCGATCTGGCGGAGGCCAGCGTCGAGACGCTGGCGTAATGCACGCGCGACTTCCTCTTCGCCGCCGAGCTGACCGGACATGGCGGGGAGTTCCGCCGCTGAGACAGCCATGCCAAACAGGCTGACCGGAAGGGTGTAGAGAGTTTGGGCGTAAGAGAGCGCGGCGACGGCGCCGGTGGGCAAAAGGCTGGCGATGAGTGAATCCACATACGCGCTGATTTGAACGACGCCACGGCTTACGAATACGGGGAAAAAATTGCGAACGACGGTGCGCACGTTTTCGCGTTCGTAGCTGAGCGCTAGGCGCAAGTGACCGAGCAAATGCATGACGACGGGCCATTGCACGCCGACTTGCAGCGCGCTGCCAATCACGGCTGCCCAGGCGAGGACGATGGCGAGAGGGAATTGCGCCATGCGGCTGCCGAATCCGATCAGCGCGGCAATCATCGCGGCGTTCCAGATTACGGGCGCGGTGTAGGAGAGAAAGAATTTGCGATGGCTATTGAGGATGCCGAGGCACCACGCTGAGAGCACGAGCAGGCCGGCACCAGGGAAAAGAATGCGCACCAGGCGAATCGTCAGCAGGCGCTTATCACCGGAAAAGCCCGGCGCGATGAGCTCGATGAGCCAGGGCGTGGCTAGAACGCCGATCAGAACCAGACCAGAAGCGGTGAGAGCGAGAAGCGAAAAAACGGCTCCCGCAGTTTTCTCGGCTTCTTCTTTATCTTTGCGGGCGAGGAGCGCGGCGTATACGGGAATGAAGGAAGCCGAGAGGACGCCTTCGCCGAAAAGATTCTGAAGGAAATTGGGAATGCGAATGGCGGCTTTGAATGCGTCGGCGGCGTCGGAATTGCCGAAGTAGTGGGCGAAGAAGCGATCGCGAATGAGACCGGAGATGCGGCTTAAAAAAATACCGGCGGCGACGAGCGAGGCGGAGCGGGCGGTGCCGAAACGACGCCCGGAAGGCTCGGCTGGTGGGGCGTTGGTCGTGGTTGTGTTGGGATCGGGAATGCTCAGCGGCATGTCCTGCGCTCTGGATTTGCTGCGGCGCGATAGGAATTCAATTTAATGGGTGAAGCATCTCAGTCTAACCGCTCGGAAAATGAAAGATGTCGGCCTGAAGGCCGGCGCTACAAGTGCTGAAATCGGCCGCGCGGGCAGAACGCAAGAAAAAATTCGGCGCGTTAACTTCGCGTGACCCTTACGCGATATACGAGCGCGTTATGAAAATCATTAGACTGGCTCCTCGGAGGCAAGTCAATTAGGAATGAGCGAAGTGGTTCTCAATTGAGTCTCGATGGATGTCAACGTAATCGAGCCTTTCTATACGATCCGCAGATCCCTCACTTCGTTCGACATGACCTTTCCGTTACGATTACGCCCCGCTCACGGTGACTGAACCGATGACCTGACCGTCCCGACGTGACTCTGTCGTCGTCACCAAGCTCTTGAAGCGGGGCGCTGAGGGCAAATGTCCGCGCGGCCAGTTTGTTAGTTTGGCACAGGGAGGCGCGTTCAACTGGTTGTATGCGAACGATTAAGGTATCAGTAAGGAGCAACCTCTCAGAGGCCTTATGGCGCAAGCTACAGCTCCCGCGCTCACGTCTGCGCAGCCCAACGTGACCGCAGCTCAGATTTCGGCTGATCTTCGACGGATGGACCGGCGCCAATGGTGGCTGTGGTCGGCAGCGTGCGCCATCATGCTTCTACTTACGATGGGAGTGGCGTCGTTTGTGTTTCCGTCGTTGTTGCGCGGAGATATGCCGGGACCATCGTTCGGCCTGGGAGAGGCGGTTCGCGGGCTGGTTGGCCTGGTGCTGCTATTCAATTGCTACACAGTTTACCAGCAGGTAGTTTTGAATCGCTTGCGGCAGCAGATGTCGCAGCAAATTCAATCGCTCGCGAACGTCGAGAGTTTGGCGACGGAAGTTTATAAACTCGCGGCGCTCGATCAGTTGACGGGGCTTTACAATCGGCGATCAGCGGAAAAGCGGCTGGAGGAAGAGATTTCGAGGGCGATTCGACATGCGCGGCCGCTGAATTTGCTGCTGATGGACATAGACAATCTGAAAGAAATTAACGATACGCACGGGCATGCGGCCGGCGACGTGGTGCTGATGCAGTTTGGCGAGAGGCTGCGGCGTGCGATTCGGGGATCCGATCAGGGATCACGAATTGGCGGCGACGAATTTATGGTGGTGCTGCCGGAATGCCCGAGCGGACAAGTACAGCACGTCATCGACCGGCTCAGAGTGCTCACGGTGGAATACGAGGGCGCGAAAATCACGGTGCACTTCTCCGCTGGATGGAAAGATTATCATCCGGGCGAGACGGCGCTTGAATTTATGAGGCGTGTTGACGAGGCGCTCTTCGCCGACAAACGCGGCAAGTGCGTAGATCTCGATCTTCAGACGTTAGATAAAGCGGCGCGACGCGATCGCGCGTAATTCTCGATGGCCGAATTTGCGGCGACAATCGTCTCTAGGGCCTGATCTACCGCGGTGAGTTGATTTCCCGGCACGGCGATGTACAGATCGTCTTCTTCGATTCCCGTATAGACGCGATTTCCAATACATCCGAGACTTGCCGTTGTTCCCATGGACATTGCCGCGGGAATTGCCATGCACGTCGGGCGGCCGAGAATCGGGAGCGGGGAAGCGGCGTTTGCGCGGCTGGCGGCTTCTTGCAGAAGCATCGCGGCTCGAGGGCGGCAGGCAAAAAGGACGACGGACGGATCGATCGGCGAATCTCCGAGCGGCGCGTAGACGACGGCTGTTGGAGTTTTCGGAAGCTGCGGAACTTTGGCGACATCCTCGAGCTGGAGATATTGGACGCTGAACATCAGACTGAGCGTCTCGTTGAGTTCGTTTTTTCGTGGTTCGGGTAAGTCAATTTTGTGGGTGTAGCTGCCGACCGGGCAATTGAAATGGTCCGACGGAACCGTGTAGAAGCTTTTGCCATCGGCGGCCAATCGCCAGAAGCTGCAACCGGATGGTTCTGTGCCGATGAATTTCGGGATGTTTGTGGGCTCGCTATCGAGGATTGTTACTGAGACGGGGCGGCGTTTCAGGCTGAGGCGTTCTGTGAATCGCTGTTCGAGTTCCTTCCACTGCGCCATTGCGTCTCCCGGAAAAATTGAATCGAGCTTTGTTGTGGACGCAAGATTATCACAACGCGGTTTTTGAATGCGTTTTGTCGGAGTTCAGGATTTATTTTGTGGGATGAGGTCGTAGACGTAACGGATTTCTACGGCTGATTGATTGCGGTTGCTCTCGATGCGAACGGTTTCGACCAGCTTCTTGCCGCCTGGTTGAGGCTCGAAGGTGCGCGAGATCCTATTACCATGGGAAGTTTTTTCGTCGGAGACGAGGCGAATATCTTCCCAATGGGCGGTGATTTCCTGGTCGGAGAGATCCTTGGATTTTTTCAGCTTGCGGCCGTCCGTGTAGAATTCTCGTTTGTTGCCGGTATCGTCGGCGAGATCGAATTCATTGTCTTTTTGTGCGAGGTGAATTGTGACCGGCGGATCGATTAGTTCCTGCATGTGGGCTCGATCATCGGCGTTTTCGATATCGCTTCCGTTGCCAGCGCCATGGCGTCCATAAACACCCCCACCTCCGCCACCTGAACCGGGGAAACCGATGCCACCGCCGGGAAAGCCGACTCCGCCGCCGCTGCGGCCGCCACCGCCGTTTCCTCCGCCGTTTCCGCCATTGCCATTCGTTTGTGCATTTTTGGCGTCTCGCACCTTCTCTCGGCCATCGTCGCTTTGGTCGGAGTTTAGTTTCCAAGAACCGTTTAGGCTGGCGCGAGTGGCTGGAGGCTGATGTTGTTCCGGGGCCTCGCGTTTTGGCTGGGCCGTGGGCTGCGAATCGTCGGTGGACGGAGCCGGGGTGATGGGGCCCGGAGGGGCTTGGGCATGAAGCAGGGCGGGGAATGCGATTGCGGCGAGGCCAAGGACCGCCGAGAGAATCAAATATTTTGCTACTTTTGCGTTCATTTCTAAGTTCCTTCGCCGCGACTAGGCTCCGTGGACCGACGCGGGGTTTGATGCGCTGGATTCGAAGTAGGGTTGCGGCGGATTACGGGAATGTCGGGCGGGCGGCCCTCAAAACAGGGGCCGCGGAGTTCTCACGAAAAATGCAGCAATGCACGATCACTCCGGATTAACGTGTTCACAACACATGGAACATATTGCCGAGAAACTTCTTGCGCGTGTATACGGCGGATGCTTAAGATGGCGCGTCGCGTCGAGAGGGACACACTCAGTGCCAAAAGAAAAACCAAAGGTGAATATCGGAGAGGTTATCCGGTCTTACCGCAGCGATCGGGGCCTTTCACAAGGCGATATCGAGCGCCGCACGGGGCTTTTGCGCTGCTACCTCTCGCGCGTGGAGAACGGTCATACGGTGCCGTCGCTCGAGACGCTCGCGAAAATAGCCGAAGCGATGGAAATCAACCTGGCGGATTTTTTCCCCGGCAGCGATACGGCGCAAGACCGCGAGACGCGCAAGATGCTGGGCGAACTGTCGGAAGAAGAGATTAAATTTCTCGCGGAAATTAAGAAGTACAGCACAACGCTTTCCGATGACGATAAAAAGCTTGTGTTGGCCATGATTCGCAAGATGGCAACAATTACGCCGCCGCCGACTCGCAAAGCGGCCGCTGCTGTATCCCGCAGGCCTGAATACTAACTTCCACTTTTTCCGGCTGGCAAATTACTGAAAAACCGCTTCTGTCACCCCGAGTGGTATAGCTGCATATACCGCTCTCGCGTCAATTCGTAGCGAATCGTGTGCATGCCGTCCTCGATGGGCCCATCGCCGATAAATTCCATGCCTGACTTCTCCATGACGCGGATGGAGGGCGCGAGTTCGGGAAGCGTGTCAGCGACAATCCTGGCGACTTCGGAATGCTGAAACGCCCAGCCGATCAAAGCGCGCGCGGCTTCGGTGCAATATCCATTTCCCTGATGCGCTTCGAGCAGACTGTAACCGATGTCGGCTACACCGTCCTTGGGGGCGCCCTTAAATCCAATATTGCCGAGCAGGGCGCGCGGATCCCGGCGGATACAAAACCACAAGTGCCAGCCAGTCTCATTCGGGCCTGATTTTTCCAGCGCGGACAGCAAAAAGCGCTGCGATTTTTCATCATTCAATGGCGGCGGCCAGGCAGCGGGCAGGGGAACGTCGAGCATAGCGGCGAATGCGGGCAAGTTGTTTATCTCCGCTCGCGCCAACTCGACCGTAGCGGAAATAAGCTCGAGACGAGGGGTGAATAATTGTAGGCCCGGTGGGTTTTTGGTGGCCGCCATCGCGGAGAGGACGTCGGCTAAGGTGAGGAGCGCGCGGATGCTTTGGCGCTGAAGGATTTTGGTTCGACGATGGCGCGGAAGACGCGGCCGCGCCCGATAATCTTATCCGCGGTACCGGCTTCGACTTCGAAAGTCAGCACGCGGCCGTCCTGCGAGACGAGGCGGGCTGTTGCCCAAACCTGTGCTCCCAGGGGCGCGGCTTTCAGGTGATCCACTTCAATTCGCGTGCCAACGGTGATCGTTTCGGCGGGCAAATGCGGCTGCGCGACTTGTGCCGCCGCAACTTCCATCATGCCAATCATCGCAGGCGTCGAGAATACGGAAGGAAGGCGCTGATCATATGCGGAGATTGTCCATTCGGGCGGGACTGTTTTTTCAATTCTAAATTCGGAGCCGATGGGAATTTTCGGGTATTCGTGGCGGTTCTCGGAGGTCAACTCGCGGGCTCCCCGCCACCGAGCGCGCCGGGCGCATCTTTGCATGAATTGGCGCACGAGCCAGGAACAACGAAGCTCTTCGTAAACTCGGCAACGGTAATTCCGAACTGCGCCCACATTCGACGTTTAAGGCTTCGGTAATCTTGCGCGCCGCTGAAGACGTCGCGGATGAGATCGCGAAAAGTGGCGCTGTGATTGAGGAATTGGACCATGCGCGTAGTCACTGCGCCGCCGAGAAAGCGGCCACAGAAAACTTTACGCGCAATTCGCGCTGCGAATTCGAGATCAGCAGAAACTTCTCCACGAAGCCGCGCTGGATAAGTCTCGGGCTGGCCGGCGATCAAAGCGTGTGCGAGCAAATCGCCCGAGCGCAGCGCGTAGAAGAGGCCCTCGCCGGTAATGGGATCAACGCAAGCGGCAGCGTCCCCCGCCATAGCCCAGTTGCGGCCGACAATGCGGCGGCGGCGCAGCGTATGCGCCTGGGGCGATGGAAGAACGTGACTGTAAAAGCGAGCTCCATCGAGCGAAATATTTTCGTCTTTTACAAACTGATCGAGGTGGCGGCGAAGCATTTGGCTGGAATGCTTCGACATTTTGCCGCAGATGCCGACGGAAACGTGATCGGCACGAGGGAACGACCAGATATAGCCTTCAAATTGCTTGAGAAATTTGATTTTGATGTGATCGTCTTCGGTGGGGACGAAATACCCCTGGGTCATCTCGAGGTCGGCGGCCTCCAGAGCGGTCGTCTCAGGCAGCATCTGGTTCCGAGCACCGCCGGCGAGCACGACGAAATCCGCAGATCTATGTTCGCCGCCCACGGTGAGATTCACGCGACCGTCATTCGTGTCCACTTGGGTGACGCGCGACCGGATTGTGGTGCAGCCAGCTGCCGCGGCGCGATCGAGAAGCAAGCCATTCAGCACAGCGCGAGAGTAAATGACGATTGGATGATTCATCTGGAAGCGGGCGCGCTGACCGCCGCTCGAAATAAGCTCAGCGGTTTGAACGATTTTCTTCGGATGCGGGCCGTCGAGCAGGAATGGATAGAGACTAATGGCTTTATGAGTGAGGCCGCCACCGCAGGGCTTTTCCCATGCGAGGTGCTCGTCATAAAGCGTCACGTTGAATCCGGCAGTGGCCAACTGCTCGCCACACATGGCCCCGGCGGGGCCTCCGCCAACGATTGCGATATCTTTCATTCGAATCTCTCAACCCCGTTGGGGAATCGGGAAGCTGGACGCAGAAACGGAGTATAGCATCAAAATTCTGGCGCAAGGGGCGAGGCAAAAAATGGGTTGTCGAATGAATTGAGGGGCGGGCGCAACGGGCGCCTGAATTGGCGCGTGGTACAATTTTGGTTTCTTGGAAGCGCAGTGACGAAGGGCGGACAATTTGGGAGTAGTGAGCAATCGAAGCGAACTTCGGCTCGATGTGCAGGACCTGAAGCGCGCGGGGAAGAAAATCGTCTTCACCAATGGGTGCTTTGACCTGCTTCATCCGGGGCACGTTAAGTTGCTGGAACAGGCCAAATCGCACGGCGACGTGCTGATCGTTGGAATCAATAGCGACGCGAGCGTACGGAAAAACAAGGGCGCAAACCGGCCGGTGACGCCTGAGGGCGAACGCGCCGAAATTCTTGCTGGGCTGGCGGCCGTTGATTACGTGGTTGTATTTGATGAACCGACGCCGCGGGAATTGATTGCGGCGATTCTGCCGAACATTCTAGTGAAGGGAAGCGACTGGGGAGCGGACGAGATCGTCGGCCGTGAAGATGTGGAAGGCGCAGGGGGCCGAGTGGTATCGATTCCAGTGGAACCCGGGATTTCGACGACGAATCTGATATTGCGGATTCAACGTCTTCGCGCATGATACTGCCGCTGGTGGCTGAGCTGTTGGGCCGGGTCGGCCGCCGACCCGCGGTGGAGGTGTGTCTTGACGCGCTGCGCCGAGAACCAGGCGAAGTGCGGCTGGCCGGCCTGACGGATGCGGCGAAGACAATTGTCGTCGCGTTTACCGCAGCTACGCTTGTTCGGCCTGTAGTACTTCTGGTGGATTCAAACCGCCGCGCTGAAGAACTTCTCGAGCCTCTCCGGTATTTCTTCCAGGCATTCGCGCGAAGGCCGGCAAGCCGCGTGGCATACCTTCCATCGCAGGAAGTATCGCCCTGGGAAGGGCGTTCGCCGCACGCGGAGATTTCGGAAGCGCGTGCGTCTGCGTTGTGGCGAATAGCGCTGGGCGAGGCGGACATCGTGGTTACGCCGTTGGAAGCCGCGCTGATGCGATTGCGCGAGCAGAGTTTTTACGAAGCGCTGGCATCGCCGCTGGAACGTGAGCAAGAAGTCCCTCAAAACGAATTTCTCGAACATCTTACAAGCGTAGGTTACGAGCGTCGCGAAACCGTCGAATCGCCAGGACAATTCGCTGTTCGCGGCGGCATAGTGGACGCGTTTTCGCCGGAGTCGAATGCGCCGGTTCGGCTGGAGTTTTTCGGAGACACCCTAGAGTCTTTGCGAGAGTTCGATCCGAATACCCAGCGCTCGCTGCGCCCACTCGAACGTGCGACGCTGCTGCCGCTGACGGATTATCCACGCCGGAATGAACTGCTCGATCGCTTCAGCGAGCGCTCGGTGACAGGCCGAGAAGATGAAGGAATGCCCGCGGCATTTTATGCGGGCTGGGAATTTCATCCGGCACTTCTCGAAGACGTCAAGTCGAGCCTGTTCGAGCTATTGCCGAACGCGGTCGTGCTCGAAGACGAACCGGAGACGCTGCGCGGTGCACTCGATTTGAAACGAGAGAGTCTCGCGGCCGAGTTCGAAGAAGCGATGGGACCTGCGGCTACGGCCGAGCCGGATCGATATTTTCTGACGGCAGAGGAATGGAAAAGCGCGCTGTCTACTCACCCGCAGCTTCTGCTGGAGCATTTAGCGGTAGACGGTGCAAATGAGCAGCATGTCCTTCAATGCCAGCCGACGCCGCGCTATCACGGCAACGTCGGCATGTTTATGTCAGAGGTGCGTAATCACATCGAGCGCGGGCAGCAGGTCATGGTCTCTGTCGGAAGCACGGGCGAAGCCGAGCGATTGGCGGACATCTGTCACGAAAATGAATTGCCATTTCGGCTCGGTGATGTTGATGAGAGCGCGACTGGTTCGCGCCTCGCGGCGGACAGCAGTGGCGGAACGGTTCCGGCGTTGGTGCTGTTGAAGGCGCCGCTGGCCGAGGGCGTTGTATTTCCCGAAGCGAAGCTGGTTCTTTATGGCAACTCAGACTTGTTCGATTCGATTCCCGCGCCGGCTCGATCGCGCGCGCGGCCGCAGAGCGCGGCATTCTCGAGCGATTTTTCCGATCTCAAGCCAGGGGATTACGTGGTGCACGTAGACCACGGAATCGGACAATTTGAGGGATTGCGCCAGCTTGCCGTGGACGCAGTGAGCGGGGAATTCATGCTGCTGCGGTATGCAGAAGACGCGAGACTTTATGTGCCGCTCGCGCGCGTGGATCTAGTGCAAAAATATCAATCGCTCGGCGCGGCCGTACCGCAACTTGACCGGCTAGGGACGACTGTATGGGAGACGCGCAAGGCGCGCGTCAAGAAATCGGTCAGCGAAATGGCGGAGAAACTTTTGGCGCTTTATGCCGACCGAAAGTCCGCGCCGGGGCACGCGTATCCTGTGGACACGCCGTGGCAGAAGGCGTTCGAAGACGCGTTCGAATTTCAGGAGACGCCGGATCAGGCGAAGGCTATTGAAGACGTAAAGCGCGATCTCGAATCAGGCGAGCCCATGGAAAGGCTGCTTTGCGGCGACGTCGGCTACGGCAAGACAGAAGTGGCGATGCGCGCGGCGTTCAAGGTTGTGTCAGACTCGCGGCAAGTGGCTGTGCTTGCGCCGACGACGGTACTCGCGTTTCAGCACTACGACACATTTCGGCGGAGATTCGCGGCGTTTCCGATTCGAATCGAAATGCTGAGCCGTTTTCGTACAGCCGTACAGCAGAAGAAGACGCTGGCGGAACTGGAAGCGGGACGAGTGGATATCGTCATCGGAACGCATCGGTTGCTCTCGCGCGACGTGAAATTTCAGGATTTGGGTTTGCTGGTGGTGGATGAGGAACAGCGGTTCGGTGTGGCGCACAAGGAACGCATCAAGGAAATGCGCAAGAATGTGGATGTGCTGTCCATGTCCGCGACGCCGATTCCGCGCACGCTGCACATGTCGCTGATCGGGCTGCGCGATATGTCTGTGATCGAGACGCCGCCAAGAGACCGGCTGGCGATCCAAACGGTCGTGGCGCCGTTCTCGGAGTCCGTCGTGAAACGCGCGATCGAGCACGAGCTGGATCGCGGCGGGCAAGTTTTCTTCGTGCACAATCGCGTAGAATCAATCGCTTCGGTTGCGTCGCTAGTGAAGCGTCTTGTGCCGAAGGCGCGCGTAATTGTCGGGCATGGGCAGATGAATGAAGCGGCGCTCGAAAAAGTGATGCTGGATTTCGTTCGCGGCGATGCGGATGTGCTGGTGTCCACAACGATTATTGAAAATGGGCTCGACATTCCGCGCGCCAATACGATCGTAATCAATCGGGCCGACCGGCTGGGCCTTTCGGAGCTTTATCAACTTCGTGGGCGCGTGGGCAGATCGAACCAGCATGCTTACGCTTACCTTCTTGTTCCGCCGGAGGGATCGCTTTCAACTCTGGCGAGACAGCGGCTTGCGGCGCTGAAGGAATTCAGCGATCTCGGCGCGGGATTTCGAATTGCGGCGCTCGATTTGGAATTGCGCGGCGCGGGGAATTTGCTTGGGCGCGAGCAGCACGGACAGATTGTCGCAGTCGGATTCGATCTGTATTGCAGGCTGCTTGAGCGGGCGGTCGCTGAGCGCAAGGGCGAGGCGGTCACGTCGGATCGTCGAGCGACGCTGAATCTCGGGCAGGACATCCGAATTCCGATTGAGTACATAGAAAGCGAAAATCTGCGATTGCGCATCTATAAGCATATAGCCGGCGTTTCGAATGAAAAGGAGCGCGATGAAGTGCGTCGCGAACTTGCCGACCGGTTCGGCGCGCTGCCGCCAGCCGTTGAGAACCTGGTTGATTACGCTCTGTTGAAGGCGCTGGCGGAGTCGCTCGCGGTGGCCTCGATCGAACGGCGCGGCAATCTTGTGGCGGTGAAATTTTACGAAGAAACGCCAGTCAAGCCGGAAAAGCTGGTGCGCGTGATTCGCGGAAAGCGCGGGATGCGGCTCGATCCGAGCGGCGTTTTGTGGTTTGAGTGGAAGAGCGAAGGCGAAGGGGTCGCAGAAGCCGCGCGAAACATATTGCTGCAACTACAATCGTAGCGTTAAACTTTCAGTTCGGGAAAAACTCAATGAGAATGAACAGAACTGCAATCATGATTTTGACTGCGGCGAGCTTGACGCTTGCTGCGTCCAGCGTTCGCGCGCAAGTGAAGCCTACCGAGGCGAAGGACGCGAAAGAAGTTGATATGAAGGGCTCGGGCAACGGGAAAGTGGTGGAAGAAATTGTCGCCCGGGTGAACAACGAGATTATTACATTCTCGGAGTATCAGAAGTCGGAGTCGGAATTACGCGAGGAAGTGAAGCAGGATTGCCAGGGGTGTACGCAGGATCGGCTGAACACGCTGTACGAGGAACGGCAGAAAAACCTGCTGCGCGATCAGATCGATCAGTCTTTGCTGCAGCAAAGGGCGAAGGACCTGGGCATCAGCGTTGAGAACGACGTCATCAAGCGGCTGGATCAAGTGCGGCAGCAGAATAATTTTCCGACCATGGAGGCGCTGCAGGCGGCGGTTGAGGGGCAGGGAATGTCTTGGGAGGACTACAAGGGTGGTATCCGCAATCAACTGCTGACGCAGGAAGTGATTCGGCGCGAGGTGGGATCGCGCGTGGATATCGGGCATGACGACGTGAAGAAATATTACGACGAGCATAAGCAGGATTTTGTCAGGCCTGAGCAGGTGGTGCTTGCCGATATTTTTCTGAGCACCGAAGGCAAGACGCCGGAACAAGTGGCCGTGATTCAGAAAAAAGCCGCCGATCTTCTGGCAAGGTTGAAGAAGGGCGACGAGTTCTCGGAATTGGCGAAGCGGAACTCGGAAGGTCCGACGGCTAAAGACGGCGGGGAACTTGGCGCATTCGAGCGTGGTCAGCTTTCGAAGCAGCTCGAAGATACCGTGTTCGCGCTGAACAAGAATCAGCTGACTGACGTGATTCAAACGAAGACTGGCTTTGAAATCTTGAAGGTGCTCGAGCATTTCGAAGCGGGACAACAGCCGGTCGAAAAGGTCGAGCCTGAAATCGAGAATAGAATTTACGCTGAACGCATGGCGCCGATTCTGCGCAATTATCTGGGCGAGTTGCGCGAGGAAAGCTACGTGGTAGTGAAGCCGGGCTACGTGGACACAGCCGCGGTTTCGACAAATGTGGGAATCAAGGAAGTCACTCCTACACCTGATGCCCCGGACAAGAAATTAAGCAGAAAGGCTAAAAAGGCGACGACGAGCCAATGAAGTTGATATTCATAGCGGATTTGAAGGATGGGCAGCAGGTTGTGTCGCTCTTTCTTGTTAATTCGAAGGAAATTAGAACATCTTCGAAAAGCGGGCGTTCGTGGCTGCAGCTTGAGCTATCGGATCGTACGGGCCGGATTGACGGGAAGATGTGGGACAAGTTTGAAGACGCGGGCGCGCTGTTCGGCTGTGATGACATCGTGAAGGTGCAGGGCCGCGCGAAGATATATAACGATCAAATCGAGTTGACCGTGGAGCAGGTTCTGCCCGCGCAGGAAAACGACTACGATCTTGCCGATTTCTTCCCACATACCAAGGAAGACGTTGAGAAGCTTTACGCGAAGTTGCGGGATGCCGTTGCGAAGGTAGAGAATCCCTGGATCAAGCGCTTGTTGACGAGCGTGGTTGAGGATCCAGGGGTTGCGCCCAAGCTAAAACGGGCGCCGGCTGCGATGACGATGCATCATGCTTTTATCGGCGGATTGCTCGAGCATACTGTTAGCGTGATTGGGTTGATGCAGGGTGTGGCGGATCATTATCCGGAGCTTGATCGAGATTTGCTGCTGGCGGGCATCGTGCTGCATGACATCGGAAAGACGGAAGAGCTTAGTTATACGCGCGGTTTCGGGTATACGACTGAGGGACAGTTGATCGGGCATATCGCGCTGGGTCTCGGGCTTGTGCGGAAGAAGATTGACGCGATTCCGGATTTTCCTCGGCCGCTGGCTGTGCTCATTGAACATATGATTTTGAGCCATCACGGATCGTACGAATTTGGTTCGCCGAAGCTGCCGCAGTGCCGCGAGGCAATTGCGCTGCATTACCTCGACGATCTTGATTCGAAGATGGCGGCAATGCGTGCGACGCTTGACGGAGTCGGAGGCGACGGCGAGTGGACGGAGCGGAATGCTTCTTTGCGGCGAAATTTGCTGCGCAAGGATGATTTTCTTTCGGGTGGGGCGACGAAGAAATCGGCGGCGCCAACGGCTGCTCCTGCAACTGACGCGGGGGTTCCAGTACAGGGAAGTTTCTCGGTGAAAAAATAGGTGACGGAAGCGGAGAAATTCGCGCCCAAGGATCGTCCGGTGATTACGCCTGGAGTGTCGCCGCGACGATCGCTGCTCGATTTGGCGCCGCTTGAGCTCGATTGCATGAACACGCTATGGCCGATCGGCGAGGGTACGGTGCGGGAAATCCGGGATCTTCTCGCGCCACGAAGGCCGCGCGCATACACGACGATCATGACGATAATGGATCGGTTGGCGCGGAAGGGCGTAGTGGAGCGGCGGAAATCAGGGCGCGCGTACATTTACCGGGCGAATTTGAGCGCCGATGATGCGCGACGGCAAGCGCTTGGGCAGGTAGTTGAGAATTTCTTCGGCGGATCGAGTGAAGACGTGGTTGCATTTTTGCGAAGCGGGAATCGAGAAGCCTCGCTGGCTGTTACGTCCCCCGTGAGCGCCACCGCGACACCGATCGCGAATCCTGAGACGGCGACGCCGGCGCGCGCGCTTGCGGCGGCTGCAGCCGCGGGCGTATCGGCAACGGTTGCTCAAGTAAGTGTTCCTTCAGCACCAGCGATGATTTCCGAAAAGGCACGTGGTGCCCGCGATGATTCGCACGATGCAGAGCCGGCAACGATGGACGAAACGCTGCTTTGACACCGATGTTCCCATCT
>Ga0209624_10001081_pt1 | contig 22472 bp, 21 predicted proteins | sample JacPinW_OM2H0_O1_FD_188565 | JGI IMG/M metagenome (GOLD analysis project Ga0209624, IMG submission 188565) | Forest soil microbial communities from Algoma, Ontario, Canada - Jack Pine, Ontario site 1_JW_OM2H0_O1 (SPAdes) (version 2) | ecosystem: Environmental > Terrestrial > Soil > Boreal...
ATCGAGAAGGTTGGGAGCGACAGCCAGCGATCTTGCGCCATCATCTTTTGGAAGCCCTCGACGTCGCAGGCGAGCGCGCAAGGCGTTCATCCGCGTCAGACGCTCGACCTTGTGCAGGCCGCAGGAGAGACCTTCGGCGAGCACGTCCCGCCAGACGCGGCGCGCGCCATAGGTGCGAGCGCTCCCCACGAAGCTCGAACGGATCTTTACGATTAGCCCTTCGTCCGCTCTCTCGCGGGCGCTTGGTCCTCGACGAAGCCAGGCGTGGAAGCCGGAGCGCGAGACGTCCAACGCCTCGCACAGCCATGACACCGGCCAGACATGCCGATGCTTGGCGATGAGAGCGAACTTCATCGCGCTTCCCTCGCGAAGAACGCTGCTGCCTTTTTTAGGATGTCGCGCTCCGCCCGCAGTTTGGCGTTTTCCTTGCGCAGCCGCTCGATCTCAAGTTGCCCAGGCTTTTCCTGGCCATGGCCAGGAAACGCCTGCATCGGATCGGCGCTCAGCTCCTTCGCCCAGCGCCGGAGCATGTTCTCATGGATCTCCAGATCCCGCGCCGCCTGCGCCACGCTGACGCCACGCTCCCGGATCAGTCGGACCGCCTCAACCTTAAATTCTCGCGCAAACGCTCGCCTTCCCATGGCCACCTCCAGCTTCAGCAAACACCTTTTCTCGGTGTCCACGAAACCGGCAGCAGGCCAACGCGCTCCCCCTATCGGTCAACGCTCGCCAGCCTGAACTATTTCATAGTTTCGCCAGGACCGTGGCCGTTTTTTAATGGGCCATACCTCGGTGTTTTTAAACGTCGTTCGCGCGAAGAACACCTATGGGGATGTGATACGCTACGTTATTCGCGGTGGGCACGATTTTCGGCCCCGTGCGGCTCACAAAGCGGCGTAGTCGCGCGTCGACGAGATCAATGTCGACGACGATGAACCGTTTGAAAAGGCGGACCGCACTCAAGAAGCTCACGAAAAGGACGATCGCCGTTTGTGGGCGTCATTGAATACCCGATCAAATGGGAAGGCGGCGGTGACGATTACTTACCGACGCTGATGCGCTCCCCGTTGCTGGCCGACATTGCGCAAACTTAGCGATTGCCCCTCGCCAACTGTCAATGGCGCTCGCTGCTCAAGCACGATGACGGGCCCGGAAGGCCGCCGCCTGTGTCGAAAGTCCTCCGCCCCGAACAACACGTAGGGGCGAAACTGGCCGCCGAACATTCGCGGTTCAGCGAACCAAAGCGCATGTGGCAATTCCACGCTCGCGGCGGTGCGGGCCGTCTTGTGATCCGGCTCACAGACAGCGGCAATTTCTTCGATCAGCTTGCATACAGCCGTTCGGGATTTTTTTGGGCGAGCAGGGAATAAACTTTGCGACTGCCGAGCCTCTTTCCTGTCCCGGTTCATTCGATGCAGAAGGGAATTGCATGACGACGTGGCTTTCGAATTCGAATCTTTCTCATCAAACGAATAAAGCCCATAGCGGCAATAGCCTTGTTCTTTACGCGGCTCTGGCGGTGCTCGTGGCGATCGCGCTCTACCTGCTTGTGACCCCCGGTCATTTAATCCCCCAGGATGCCGCCGCGTACCAAATCGGCCCGTAACCGTCGCGATCTCGACCGTTCGCCCTATCTAAGTCGGCTCGACTTATTATGGTTGGTCGGCGGTCCTGTCCGTCTTGCCGATCATACCGTCGAGATTAATCCTGACGCGGTACTAGGATTCGAGATTGCAAGAGATCGCCAAGGCGCTGGCGGAGAAAAGGATGAAGCTGCAACATTGATTGCTGGGGGCGAGGCGGCAATGGCGCTGTCAACGATAAACTACGCTCACCATAGACCGAGTCCAGCGAAGCCGAGTAGCATCGTCGCCCAAGTGGAGGTTACGCGACGATCGTGACGGCGAGCGTTCCGCCAAATCGGGAGAAATGCGCCGCTCAAGAAGCGCAGCCACACGAGATTAGCCGGCGAAGTCTAATTCTGTCGCAGCCCACAGCACGGGTTGACGCCCCAAGGGGCGTTAGCGGGTCAGTGGAGAAAGCCTAGAGGGCCAAGGCCAATCGGTGTGCATAGGCGGGTGTCCCGTTGGGGGCCGGCGTCGCAGCGGGCGACCGCAATGCCGAGGACCGGCTCCTTGTGCCAGCAGCCGTCGATTTCGCGCAGCCTATGCTGCCTGTGGTGTGGTAGGAACGCGGGACGACGGCGAGTTGGCCTCCGTGAGGCTAGGTGCGAGGCAAGTTTTGGCAGGAGCGCAACGGCATTGTCCCGGCCGATTGCTCGCAGCTCAGCAGCCGAGGCGGAAATTCGAGTTTTTCAACATCGGGTAATGGGCGGGAGCTCTTCCGCATTGGCCGGGATGTGGAAGAGGAGACTGTTCAATGGACTATTTTGCTGGCCTTGATATCTCAATGGACGAGACGCGCGTCTGCGTCCTCGACCGCGAAGGGGCGGTTGTTTACGCGCTCCGCCACATTGCCGCGGCCCCGCCATCCCCTGGCGCTGGTGTAGCTGACGAATGGCCGCCGGCGCTCCTTGTGTTGGCGACGTTACTTGACTCATCGGCTATTGTAGAGCTGGAGTTTTCAGAATCCGTGAGGAAGATGCGCGACGACCGCCAGTATGCGCCTGCGACACTGCGCAATCGCGGTTCCATTCTCGATGTGCTTCGCGATGTCCCGCCGATGACCGGTGTCATCCCTGAAATCGCAAGCGGGTCAGGCGAGCATGTCGTCAATTTCGCGATGAATTTCCCGGCTATCGTTTTTTCTGGGTTCATCAGGCTTGCTGTCCTGCGGCTTCGAGGATCAGCCGGGTGATTTCGTCGGGATGGGAGATTAGCGAGAGATGGCTGGCCTTCACCTCGATGGTCCTGGCGCCCATTCGCTTGGCCATGAAGCGTTCGAGATCGGGATTGATCGTTCGGTCTTCCGTGGAGACAGCATAGAAGCTCGGCTTCGACCGCCAGGCCGCATGCGTGGTCTTGCCTGCGAGCAGAGCGTTTTGGAACGACTCTTGGACCGCGTAGAGGACCTTGGCCTTCGCTTCCGGCAGGTCGCCCGCGAAATCGCGCAAGAACGCGGCTTCGGTGAGACGCCCTTCATCGCCGTCGAAGACGATCCCGGCAGAGGCAGGCGGCGTCGGAAATGTCTTGGCTAGGGCCGCGTAATCCTCGCCCGCATCCGGCGCCCGCGCCGCGACATAGACAAGCGCCGACACGTTCGGATGGATCCCGGCCTCGGTCACGATCATGCCGGAAAAGGAATGTCCGACCAGAACCGTCGGACCATCCTGGCGCGCCAGCACGCGTAGCGCCGAAGCGACCGCTTCCGGCAGCGTAGTCAGGGGGTTTTGCACCGCCGTGACGTTGAGCCCCGCTGCCTGCAGTCGCGAAATCACCTCGGACCAGGATGAGCCGTCCGCGAACAGTCCGTGCACGAGGACGACGTTGCGTGCCTTGGCGCGGGCTGCGCAGCGGCGGCGGCGCCCTGGAAAAGAGTGCTCGCCGCGCCCGCAGCGACCATGCCTACGAAGGTGCGTCGATTCATCGGATACCTCGGCTGGAGATCGTCTTGGCGATTCATGGCAATTCTCCTTTGCGTAAAGTTTGGAGTTGGCGACTCAGGGAGTTCGAGTTGGCTACGCCGGCTCCGCCCGGCGTGGTCGTCAGCTCGTCCATCGCCAGTCTGCGGGCAGCCAGCGGTAGCCGCTCCCCTCGCGCACCACGTGCCCGAAGCCAGGAAAGGGCAGATGGTAGCTGCCGACTAACGTCTTGTCGGCCGCTGCACGGTCGAGGAAGGCCATGCGCGCCTTCGTCGCCAGCGGCGCGTCCAGGTCGAACCCGAACGGCCATTCCGGATGCAGGAAGCCGATCTCCGGGTCGACTACGACGTCGCCGGTGAGGAGCATTTCTTCCCTGCCGGAACTGATATGCACCGACATGTGGCCTGGCGTGTGACCGGCGGTGTCGAAGGTGGTCACGCCCGGCGCCACTTCCGCTCCGGGCTTGATTTGGCGCATGCGAGGGCCGGCCAATTTCAGATTCGTCTGCGTAACCAGCGGCTGCTGTTTGGCGGTCACTTTGCCGGGCAGTCCGGGATCGCTCCAGAACGCGACCTCAGCCTCGCTAGCAACGAATTCGGCCGACGGGAACAGCAGCGAGGCGTTCTCAGCGTCACTGATGCCCCACAGGTGGTCGAAATGGAAGTGAGTGAACAGGATCATGTCGATATCGCCCGGTGCGTAGCCCGCGCTGGCAAGGTGGCCAAGCAATCTGCCGTTCGTGTTCTGGAACTTGTCGACGCCGCAGCCCGCGTCGATCAACACCAGCTTGTCGCCCGTGTTGACGAGGGTAGTGTTGATTTGCAGTCCCACTGGGCTGGACGGCTGGAACGCAGATGTGAGCAGGCTTCTTGCGTCCTCGACCCGGTCGCCCCACAGCGTTTCGGCCGGGAATGCGAGCGTGCCGTCGCTGACGACGGTGATTTCGATCGCGCCAAGCTTGAAGCGGTAGAAGCCAGGTTGCGCCTGTTTGCCCGGTTGGGGCGCGCGGGCGACGGCGGGGGCGGCGAGTGCGGTGGCCCCGATAGCGGCAGAGCCGCTACGCAGGAGCATTCGGCGGTCGAGCATGAGCATGTCCGTTCTCCTTTGTTTGACGTCCAATCATCCGAGATATAAGCGCCGCTATTGATTGCAGAAGCGATATTTTATGATATGATTGATCGTAAAATCGGATCAATCGACGATGATGGAACTCGAGCTGCTGCGTTGATTTGTCGCCGTGGCTGAATGCGGGGGCTTCCGCCGCGCGGCCGAAGTGCTGAACCTCACCCAGTCAACCGTGAGCCAGCAGATCAAGCGTCTTGAGCTAGAGACCACGAGACCGCTTTTTCGTCGCACGACCCGAGCTGTGGCCTTAACCGACGACGGTGAGATGCTCCTTGGCGACGCGCGCCGGCTGTTGCAATTTGAGGAAGCGGCCCGTCATCGCCTGGTGGCGACGCAGGTGTCAGGCACGGTGCGTCTCGGCGTGGTCGAGGAGGTCGCCAGCGGCTCGCTGCCTTCGGCGCTCGGCCGCTTCGCCAAACTCCATCCGGGCGTCAAGCTCGAGGTGCAGATCGGCGTCAGCGCGGAATTAATCGAGCAACTTAATGCGGGGCGGCTTGACGTGGTGTTCGCAAAGCGCCCGCTCGGCACCTCGAAAGGGCGTCTGGTGTGGCGTGAGCCGCTGGTCTGGGCCGCGGCCGAGACGTTCGATCTTGTTCTGGGCGCGGCGCTGCCGTTGGCCCTCTATCGGGAGCGATCCGTTTGTCGCGAGGCTGCACTGGCCGCGCTCAACGAGAGCCAACTGACCTGGGAAATCATCTATACCTGCCCCAGTTTGACAGGCGTGCGCGCGGCGGCGCTCGCGGGCCTCGCCATCACCCCGCTTCCTGCCAGCGCGCTGATCGCGGGCTTGCGCATCCTCGGAGTTGAAGAGGGGCTGCCGCCTCTTCCCGACCTCGACTTCGCGATCTACGAGAAGGCGCGGCCCGACAAGGCCGCCGTGGCGCTGGCTGCGGTACTGCTGACGCTTGGACCGCGACTATCGCGCCCGGCGATCTGAGATGAACCGCACTGCAATCGTCTAGACTAGAGTCGGTTGTGGGTCAGCCCAGACACTTTGGGCGCTGGCAGGGAGGAATGGCCAGCGAATCGACAACATCGACGCTCTTTCCCGCCTTGCGACGATCCTTGCTCCGTGGCTAACAAAAGTGGCAGATTCAATTAGCGGTTAGCATGTTGAGTCTCCGATATGCGATAGCGCCGAATGCTCTCCTGCGCGTCTCCGAACTCCGCACGTTGGGTGACACCGGCTGCCCGTGATCTCGCCACAAACGTCGTTATCCGTTCTTGCCCGCCGCATGCGCAGCGTAACGGGCTTCCATGAGATCGAAGGCCTGCTTCTCCACCAGCCTCTGACGTTCCGCGAATGACGTGACGGTACGCTCGTCGAGAACGCCCTTCTCCTTGAGGCTCGACAGCGTCGATTGCATGCCGTGCACGGCGCCCTGCAGGGCAGCGTTGGCGTAGAGCACCAAGCTGAAACCCATTTCGGCCGCCGCTTTCTGGTCGATGATGGGGGTCTTGCCGCCGAGCACCATATTAACCAGCTGAGGCGCTTTCAGGCGACGGGGGACAGTCTTCAGGTCTTCCAGCGTTTCTGGAGCCTCAACGAATGTGACGTCGGCGCCCGCCTCGATGTACCGACCGGCCCGCTCAATGGCTGCCTCGAAGCCTTCGACGGCACATGCATCGGTGCGTGCGATGACAACCAGTTCCTGCCGCCGGGTGTCCGCCGCAGCTCGCACCTTACCCACCATCTCCTCCACGGGGATCAACTCCTTGCCGTCAAAGTGGCCGCACCGTTTGGGCGCATGCTGGTCCTCGATTTGAATCGCACTGGCGCCGACTTGCTCCATAATGCGAACCGTGTGGGTGACGTTGACCGCGTTGCCAAAACCCGTGTCGATATCGACGATCAGCGGCAGGTCGATCACACACCGGATGGCCATGACATGTTCGGCTACCTTGCTCATGATGACGACGTCCGCGGCCGCCCCTGCTGGCTCAGATCCATGAACCGCGCGTCTCTCGCGGACAGAGCTCGATGAGAAGTTGGGCCAAAGGGGGCCATCGAAAGATGTTGCGCGTGAAGTATTTGCCCTCAGTGCTCGTAGGTGCTTTGCCGTAAACGTCGAATCCCATAATTAGTCTCCTTTCGAACTGGCTGGCGCGGCTATTCACGAAGTCGAGAAACCTGAGTTAGGGGGATCGCCATCGTGTGCTTGGGACATCTGCGGTAATGGCTTGGGTCGTCCGAGCTTCTTCATGGGTCTATTCCGAGCCCTAACGCTCCGCGGGCCTCCGCTTCTCGCGCCGCCAGCCATGCTGGGTGACACGAGGCGTGCACCTCGCCCCGATCGCTTCCGACAAACAAGAGAACGAGAGGGTCCTCCGATCGCGGCCCGTCGCCGCAATGGGCGCAGACGCCGGGTGGCGATGCAGCGAAGTGGTCGTTGACCCACTGCACGATGCGGCGGCGCTCCTCGGCCTCGCGCAGGCGCAATGCGGCTACGATGTCCCACTTGCCGCGACCCAGTATCGCAAGGAGGCCTGGCGCAGGTGCTGCCTGCGCTTCGAGGACGAGATCATCGCCATCGAGCGTCACCTCGACGCCCTGCGATCGGGCCAGTTCGAGAGCTTCCGTGACCGTCACAGCCGATGCCTCCACATCGGGCGGCCTTCAGTCTCCAGAGCAGAAGCGGTTGAGCGATCTGGATCGGAGCCGCGCCCTTCTTCGGGCGCCGGAGGAGACTTGAGATTTCTCCTTGATTCCGCGTGGGCTGCGTTCCCCTCGCAAGGGTCGCGCGGCTGCTGGGAAGAAGAGAGGTCCAGAGAATTTGCGTCCCGTCTGTCCCCCGCGCCAGAGCCAGGCGTATTTGAAAGTCCGTTCAAGCGCTTATCGGGGGACGCAAACGCCTCGATGTCGTGTCCCGGTTGCGTCCTGGCCGCGTCTCGCTTGCGTCCCGGCTCGTCGCTCTGGTCTTGCCGCAAGCCTTTGTTTTGATTTGCCGTGGTCCGCGACTGTTTGTCGTCGTGGGACGCATGGGACGATGGGGACGCAAATGTGCAGACGTCTGCTGAGCTGGACGTGATGGTGATGATGCGGGCGTCGCCATGGCGCGTGGGCCAGTTGATCGCGACGCCAATTTGTCGCAACGCCGGTCCAGCCTTCTTCAAGCGCCCGGACAACGCGCGCGGGTTGCCCGGCCAGTCTTTGCCGAGCGTCTCCCGCACCTTTTCGCGGACTTCGCGGAGTTTGGCGTCCGCACGCGATTGCGCTTTCGGATCGAGGATCGCTGTGTCGAACTCGCCTTCAGCATCGTGAAACGACTGCTTCACAAAGGCGACAAGCGCTTCCAACAGATTCGTTGCCGTCCCTTCCCACCGGCCGTGGCTAACCATGAAGGAGCGGAGGGTCGAAACGGCCTTATCCGAATCGATCACATCGTCGACGCCCGTTGCGATGTTGCCTCGGTAGGCGGCGGCGAACGTGCCTTCCGGCCAGAACGCCGTCTCGCAGGCCATTGCCCACTTTGCGAAGGTTGCCATGCGCGGCAGGCTTGATGGCTTAAGGGTCGGTAGACGGCGCAGGCCGGCGCTCAAGGCGCTCAGCAACGCCCCCAGAATGGCTGGCCTCTCTTTCGCAAGAACCGCGTGAAAGTCCTCATCGGCCATCCTCTCGTCGTTCGGAACAGGAGCGAGTGCAGCGAAGACGGTGCGCTGCATAAGATCACCGTGAACGATTATGTTGGTGACCGCGGTTAGAAAGAGCGGCGCGCAGGCAAACAGCAGGCTTTCATCCTTGTCGGTGTAAAGCGCGCGCTGACTATGGCCGCTGCCTTCGGTGACGACGCAGAACGCGTTCGACAGCCAGTCTGGGAGATCGGACAGGTTGTTGAGGCAGAGCAGGTATCCTGCGTTGGCCGCGACATAGAGGTCCTGCGGTGTTCGCGGCGGCGATCTGACTGGGGAAGCGTTGGGGTCGATGAGCGAGCGCAACGCCTTCACGGTCGTTGTCTTTGTCGCCCCTGGCTCGCCAGTGAAAATGACGACGGGAAAAGGACCGCGCCCGCGCAGCGCCGCCAGAAGGCACGAAACGACGACGACGAACTCGTCTTCATCGCGAATCCGCAATAACGCCCTCAGCTTCACCAAGCCGTCCTTGGGGTCGCCATGTTCGGGTTCCGGTAGCGCGAGCATCCCAGGCGAGCGCCGGAAGCGCACCGACGGCTCGTTGACGACACGCCAGCCGCTGGCGTCGACCTCAATCGCGCGCCAGCGCTTATCGCAAAGATCGATGTAGATCTTGTCGTCGCAGGCGGCCGTGCGGACGAAGACCTTGCGTTCATGCCCGTCATACCGCGCGCGTGCTTCGAGCGTGCTCAGCGCGGTCGACATTGCGTTTGAGTTGGGAGCGCCAGACGTATTGCGATAATACGCGTGCAGGAGCCAGAGCCGGAAACCGCTCGACTTGAGCTTGTGCGTCTCTCGGTGAGAACCGCCGCCGTCATGCCGGGCGCAGAAGCTCGCGTAACACTCGCCCTCCGGGTCATGAAACAATTCGCAGTCATTGAGCGCGAGCTCGATGAGGACGTTCGCCTGCGAGCCCTGCAGGGGCTCTGCGGCCGCGTCTTCGTCGTCGGCTGGCAGAACCTCCTTAGCGGCGTCGATCATCCGCTTCACGTCCGCGTAGCCATCGGCTAGCGCGGCGCCAGTTCGACCTTTCACGAGATCGTTGACATCTTTGACCCGGGCCGGCGGCCGTGCGACGCGGACAGCTTTGCCCTCGCGCATCAGCTTTGGCGCAGCCTTGGCCAAGTTCTGCTCGAACGTCTTGTCCCGTTGGCTTGGATCGTCCTTATCGTTCTGGCCGAGGAAGACGACGGTCGTCACCGTGTCGGGCAAGACAAGGTTCGGCATGTTGCTTGAGCCCGCCGCCGCCCAGGCCGAGGATTCGCCCTCGGACGCCTGCTGCGCCGTCATTGCGTCTTCCAGTCCTTCTGCGACGTAGAGCGTGTCCGTCGGCGGCCCAAGCTTGATCGCGAACCCGGAGATCTTGCCAAGCGACATGGGCTTGCACGCTTTTGCCCGACAGTCGGCGGTCAGATAGAGGCGCTGTATGGCGCGCACCTGTCCGGCTTCGTCGGTCAATGCCACGATCAGGGCGGGCGTTTCCACCTTCGACGCTGCATGCCAGCAGCGCGGCGCGAAGCGAACCGCGCGCGAGAGATCGGGAAACGCGGCAGGGTTCAAACCTCGAGCTGGGAAGTACGGCAGCGATGGCTCAACGACCCGCGCCTCGCCAAAGAGGCCTTCGGGGGGCTTCTTTTCTGCCCGCCGATTACTCCGCCGCCGAACAATGAGGCCCCTGGCTTCGATCGCGTCGAGAATCGCGTCGCGCTCGCAGCCAGCATGGCATTTGACCGCGATCTTCCCGTCGCGATCGTCCTTGACGCCGCACGACGCCGTCTTGTCATCGTGCGCCGGACAACGGAAGTCGTGCCAACCCGACGCCGACGGCGCGCCGGATCCGCCCAAGGCAAGGGCGATCTCTTTCGCAGTCGATAAACGGGTGCTGGTCTGCGAGGGGGACATTACGCGCCTCGCATAGATGTCGGATGGCTTTTGCTCTGTCTCTTGCTCGGCCCCCGGCGTTTCGCTTCGGTATCTCGCTCGGGCCTTGCCGCTTCGAGGTCGTTTCCCTCTCGCTCCGCGCCGATCGGGCCCTCCACCGGGGGCTTGTCATTCTGTTGCGTCGGCTCCGCGCAGCCTTGGCTCAAAGCGTCGCTGAGATTCGGTCTACGCTTCAATTCGAGCGCGGGGAGCCGCTGGAGCCAGTCGCGAAGATCAGTCGCAAGGATTAGGGTTCTTCGCCCTCGCTTGTGCGCTGGCAATTCGCCCGAGCCGAGCGCCTCGTAGAGCGCCGTCTTGCCGGTGTTGGCGGCCTCTGTGGCTTCTTCAATCGAGTAGGCCAACCGATCGCGCATCGTTCAGGGCTCTCGCCGCCATCGCTCAGGGCCTTCCCCTGGAGTTCGCCCACGTCGTCGTGGGCGAAAGCGCTGGCAAATCGGAAATGCTCCCTGATCTGCGCTAAGTCAAGGTCTAGCGAATGGTATCGACAGTAATTATTGCTTTTACGGCGCTTAAGCGAGGTATAAGTTGGCCCCGTGACAACTAGAGTGGTAAAGTTGGCCCGGGGCCAACTTGGCGATCAGGGCTTCATATCTTCTTAATACGCTGAGACGTAATCAATGCTTAGTTGTAATTTATCAGGTTGAATACCAATTATAGGCCCACAACTCGCCGAGGCATTGGCGGAGTGGGGCCTCAGGGCGCGGCACGGACATCCTCCGGGTTTGAGTGGCTGGCGCCTCTTGGGTCCGACCGACCTTCGCCATCAGCGATTACGGTTTCGCCCGCCAGCGCGCGTGACGAGCACGACTGGGTTGGCAAGCGTGATTGATCACCCGCGTCGGGGTAGCGGCACGACTTTGGCGGTTTCCTCACCCATCACAATGCCCTTGAGCCGGTCGTCCCAAGCCTTGAGCGCAAGCGCCTTTCGCTCAAGCATGTCGGTGTGCACATAATGGCGCACTAGCGTCCGAGTGTCCTTGCCGCCCGACTCGTGGCCGATGATGGCGGCGACCAGATCGAGCGCGACGCCCATCTCCGTCAACATCGTCGCAAGAGTTCTTCTGAGATCGTGGCTCGAGAATTTGGCGATCGGCAGCCTGTTCGAGCGCGTCAGCAGATAGTGGCCGATATGGGCCGAGGTTACGACCACACCCTTCTCCAACAGGAAGAGAGGTCCCGTCTCCACGCCTTCAAGTCTCTTTGCGAGGATGTCATGCGCGACGCCCACGATCGGCGTCACCCGCTGGCGCCCGTTCTTCGAGCGTGATGCAGGCAACGTCCAAATCCATTTTTGGCGATCGATCTCCTCCGCGCGAAGCCCGCTGATCTCTCCGCACCGGGCGCCGAGCGCCAGCTCAAGCTTCAGGATGTCAGCCGCTTCAAGAGAGAGCGCATCGGACTCCAACCACCGCCACAGCGCCTCTATTTCTTCGACGGTTAACACCCGATCGCGCGGAATTCCGCGGTCATATACCTCCAGCCCAGCGGTCGGGTCCGCCTCAACGACGTCCTGTTTCCACGCCCAGCGAAACATTGCTGTGCAAACCTGCCGGCGCTTTTCGGCTTCGCGACCTTTGCCCTGGTCGACCATAGCGTCCAGGAGCTCGCGAATGTCGCGGCGGCAAATGTCAGCGGCATATTGCTGAAGGATGGGCGTCAGAGTGCGCTTCAGACGGCTCTCGATCGTCTTCGCGGTGCGCAGCCGGCCGATAACCCTTCGTCGAAGATAGAGATCGATCAACGCCCCGACGGTGATCCGTGAGGCTGCCGCATCTTTGGCCTCACCCTCCTCGCCGATCAGGTCGCGGCCACCGCGCGCCGCACTGGTCAGCTCATTGGCCCTCTCGCGCGCCCGTTCGAGGCTGACATCCGTGGTTCGCCCAAGCGACAGCCGACGCGTCTTGGCCGTTCCTCGAATGCGGTAGGCCAGGTCCCAGGTCTTGACGCCGCTCGGCGCAACCCGCACCGCCAGTCCCTTGCAGCGCTGGTCGGTCACCCGATAGGGCACCTCCCCCGGCCGCAAAGCCTCAACTCCGCGGTGCGTAAGCAGCTTCGCCCCGCGCGTCAGCCCCGACCCATAAGCCATTTCCCTCGGTCCTCTTCTGTTCGCCTGTCGCAACGCCATCGCAACAAAATGGGCGGCTCCAGGCGAACCGGCGCGAACGCAAGGGAATGGTAACTTACTGTTTTACCAACTCAAACAGCGCGTCGACGGACAACCACGAACTGCCGCGAACAGACATACAATGGCTTGCGGCGCCATTTCCGATCCACCTCCGCAGGCCTATAGTTCATGCTTGTCCGGCTTTTGAGCGAGCGCCGCGGGGTCCATCCACATGATCTCCCAGACGTTGCCGTCCGGATCCTCGACGCTGCGGCCGAACATGAAACCATGGTCCTGCGCCGGATTGGGGTCGGCGTGTCCCCCTGCGGCGGCGGCCTGAGCGAGCGTGGCGTTGACCGCGTCGCGACTGTCGGCGCTGAGAGCGAGAAGCGCCTGACTCTCGCGCCTGGCGTCGCCGATCGGGCGCTGGGTGAACTGGCGATAGTGCTCGTGCGTCAGCAGCATCACGCTGATCGTGTCCGAAAACATCATGCAGGAGGACTTTTCGCCCGAAAATTGCGGGTTCAGGGCGCCCCCGAGCGCTGTGTAGAACGCAGTTGACGCCTTCAGGTCGCGCACCGGCAGGTTCACAAAAATCATCTTGCTCATTGGTTTTCCCTTTACTTTCAGCGCATGTCGGAACATTGTCTTGCAGCCGAGTGAGTATCAACAATGTCTCTTGATGTCAAGAGACTTGTCATCGAGACAAATTTGGAATGGATCGCGCCGACCTCGCCGTTGAACAATGGGCCCGCGAGCGCCCCGATCTGCGCACTCTGCCGATGGCGGTTTTCGGGCGCTTGAACGAAGCCGCCGAGCGGGTGGTACGCGAGCACATGAATCCTCTGTTCGCCCGGGCCGGGCTGCAAGCGGGCGAATTCGACGTTCTGGCGACCCTTCGCCGCTCGGGCGCGCCCTACACGCTTTCGCCCACCCAGCTCTATGAAGCCGCGATGATTTCTTCGGGCGGCATGACCGATCGTCTCGATCGGCTGGAGCGCGCGGGGCTCGTGATTCGCCGCCCCGATCCCAAGGACCGTCGCGGCAAACTGATTGTGCTGACTGAGCCTGGCAAGCGCCTGATCGACGAGGCGATCGGCCGCCATGTCGCCAACGAGGAGCGGCTCTTGTTGTCGCTGACCGAGGGTGAGCAGCAAACGCTCAGCGCGCTCCTAAAGAAGCTGATCGCCGGGCTTTAGGGTTGTGGCCGCGATTCGAACGCGTGGTTCCGGCTGAACTCGCAATTGCTCTCGATGATTTAACGTCCACTCTGTGCTAGCTTGAGTCTCGGAGCGCGGCTTAATGAGCGAGACCCGGAAGCTCGCGGCGATTCTGGTGTCCGACGTCGCGGGCTACAGCCGCCTCGCCGGGGCGGATGAAGATCGCACGCTGGCGCGGCTCCGGACGCTCCGCAGCGACCTGATCGACCCGATCATCTCCGTGCATCACGGCCGCGTCGTCAAGCGCACCGGCGACGGCTCGATCATCGAGTTCCGCAGCGTGGTCGACGCCGTGCGCTGCGCGGTCGAAGTCCAGACCGCCATGATCGAGCGCAACGCCGGCGTTTCGCCCGAGAAGCGCATCGAGTTCCGGGTTGGCGTTCATCTCGGCGACGTCGTCGAGGAGAGCGACGGCGATCTGATGGGCGACGGCGTCAACATCGCCGCGCGGCTCGAGGGGATCGCCAAGCCCGGGGCGATCTGCCTGTCCGAGGACGCCTACCGCCAAGTCAAAGGCCGGCTGGATCTGAAGGTGAGCGACCTTGGCTTGACCCAACTCAAGAACATCGCTGAACCAGTGAGGGTCTATGCATTGGAGGTTGGCGGGCAGGCCCATGCGAAGGTTGGGACGTCCAGCGGGCCGGCGGGACCCTCGGCCGCGCGCGCGCCGAGGAAGCGCTCAGTGCTGGCGCTGTCGGCTCTCGCAGTCGCCCTCTTGCTCGCCGCTGGCGCCGCCGCGTGGCATTTCGCCGGCGCCAACCGATCCCCGGCCATCGCATCGGCGCCGCCCGCCGAGGCGGCGCACCTCTCCATCGTTGTGCTGCCATTCACCAATCTTTCCGGCGACCCAACCCAAGACTATTTCGCCGACGGCATTACTGAGAATCTGACCACGGACCTTTCTCGCCTCAGCGGCTCCTTCGTCATCGCGCGCAACACCGCCTTTACCTACAAAGGCAAAAGCGTCGACGCCAAAGAGATCGGCAAGGAGCTCGGCGTTCGCTACGTGCTGGACGGTTCAGTGCAGCGCGATCAGAACCACGTGCGCGTCAACGCGCAGTTGATCGACGCCGAGAGCGGCGGTCATCTGTGGGCCGAGCGCTTCGATAAACCTCTTGCGGACCTTTTCAGTATGCAAGACGAGATCGTCGCCAGTCTGGCCAGTCAATTGGGCGCCGAGCTGGTCACCAACGAGGCGCGCCGCGCGGAACGGGCGCCCGCTCCCGATTCGATGGATCTCTATTTTCAAGGGATGGCGTGGCTTAACAAGGGAAGAAATCCCGACGATCTCGCCCGTGCCCGCGACTTCTTCGAACGCGCTTTGGCGCTCGATCCTGGCAATCTCGACGCAGCGCTCGGCAAGGCGGCGGCGGATTTTCAGGTCGCCGTAAGCTATTCCGTGGACGACAAGACCGAGCGCCTCCATTCGATCGAGGCGCAGCTGAATCGGGTGCTGTCACAGTCGCCTAACAACGCCTGGGCGCACTTGTGGATGGGTAGGGTCCTGGCCCAAACCAACCGTCAGGCTCAAGCCATTGAAGAGCTGAATAGAGCGCTGACGTTGAACCCGAACCTGGCCGCCGCCTATGCGATCATTGGTCTCGCCAAGCTTTACGACGGTCATCCCGAGGAAACCGAGAGCCATGTAGCAGAGGCGTTGCATGCCAGTCCGCGCGACACCGATGCCAATGTTTGGGTGGGGTTTATGGCTCTCGCCAAGCTGTATCTCGGCGCTTACGAGGACGCGCTCAACTTGTATCGCCGCTCGATCGAACTGAACCGGAATTACGCCTCGGGGCGTTTCAACTATGCCGCTACTCTGGTGGAGCTTGGCAGGCTCGATGAAGCGAAGACCGAAGTCAAAGCCGCGCTTGCGCTCAATCCTTATTTCACCCTCCGGCGCTATCGGGACGGCGCCCAAAGCGACAATCCGGATTACTTGAAGCGGCGCGACCGGATCATTGAAGACATGCGCAAGGCCGGGGTGCCGGAGGGATGACCCTTCCGACCACGATCCACCGTCCGGCCAGACAGCCGCGTGGACCACTGCACCAACGACCAAGCAAAGGCGCGCATCATGAAAGTCCTGATGGTTCTGACTTCTCACGACCGGCTCGGCAATACGGGTCGCAAGACCGGCTTCTGGCTGGAGGAACTCGCGGCGCCTTACTATGTGTTCAAGGATGCCGGAGCGCAGATCACCCTCGCTTCCCCCAAGGGCGGTCGTCCGCCGCTCGATCCCAAGAGCAACGAACCGAACTTCCAGACCGACATCACCCGGCGGTTCGAAAAGGACGCCGACGCCAACGCTCAGCTGGGCAGGACGGCGCACCTCGATAGCGTCAAGCAGGAGGACTACGATACCGTCTTCTACCCCGGCGGCCATGGGCCGATGTGGGATCTCGCGGAAGACAAGAATTCGATCAACCTGTTGGAATCCTTCCTCGCCGCAGGCAAGACGTTCGCGGTGGTCTGCCACTCAACCGGCGCGCTGCGCCACGTCAAAACCCCGGATGGCAAGGTGCTTGTCGAGGGCAGGACGGTGACCGGCTTCACCAATGGCGAGGAAGACGCGGTGGAACTGACGAAGGTGGCGCCCTTCCTTGTCGAGGACGAAATGATGAGCCTCGGCGCGACCTTTTCCAAGGTCAAGAACTGGGGCGTTCATACGGTCGCCGATGGCCAGCTGATCACCGGTCAGAATCCGGCGTCGTCGGGACCTGCCGCCAGGCTTTTGATCGACACGTTGAACAAGAAGGCGAAATAGCCAGGCCCGCCGGACCGTGGAGAGGCGCCGACATCAGCCGTCGGATCGGCTGCACGGGCCCTCCTACCCGGGGACGGCGCGGCCGCCTTTGCGCGCGCTCGCGGGCGACTACGATCGGCGGGTGCGCCAGATGACGGTCTGACAGGTCGCGGCGCGCCCCAAGCGCGCCGTGCGCTTCGTCCGACGTCCAATCCCAGCCCTTGTAGCCGCCGGGGACGAGCGGATTCTTCATTCGAGCCAGGAGCGAACGGCGATGCGAAGAAAGGAAAAATCTTCACGATCGGGCGACGGCGAGCCGGCCAGGTGTCCCCAGATCGACGGGATCGGCCGCAATTCAGACCGTTCGAGATGCGGCGTTTCGAGCGCGTTATCCGTGACAGGGAAATACAAGTCGGTCCTGCCCGGCATCAGGAGCACGCGCGCCCGGATCGCCTTCAAGGCGCGAACGAAATCGCCTTGATAGAGTTCGTTAGCGCTGATGTCGGAGGCAAGCCAAGTCGCGGCCTGAGCGTAAAGATCCTCCGCTTTCCGGCGAGCAAACCTCGGCTCCCAGTGATTGTCGAGGAAATCGTCGAGATTGGCGGCGCCGGAGCTCGTCAGGTGAAGGTTGGCGCGATACCAATCCTGGCTCATCGCCCAGCCCGCATAGATCCGGGCGAAGGCGCGCAGGGCTTTCGCCGGGGTCGTGGAGAAGCGACCGCCGCCGATATGCTCCGGGGCCGCCTCCAGCGTCGCCATGAGCGATCGCAAGAAGACCTGATTGTGAATCGACGTGCGCGCGCTGCCGCAGACGACGATTGCTCGCTCGACTTGTTCCGGAAAAAGAGCCGCCCAGTGGAGGGCCTGCTGCGCCCCCATTGAGAAGCCGTAAACGCAAGCGACCCGGTCGACGCCAAAAGCTTCTCGCAGAAAACGCTGTTGCGCGCGAACGTTGTCGGCCGTCGTCACCAGCGAGGGGAAGCGGTCGTTGTTGGACGGACTCGATGACAGTCCGTTGGCGAACATGTCCGGAATCACGATGAACCATCGCGTCGGGTCCAACACGCCGTCAGCTCCGATCAGCTGCTCGAGATCCGTGTGGTGCGCTGAATAGCTGGTTGGATAGACGATGACGTTGTCCCGCGCCGGAGCGAGGGTCCCGTAGGTCTTCCAGCTCAGCTCGGCTCCGGGCAGGCTCGCGCCGGATTGCAACGGCAGCGTGCCCAAAGCATGCCGACCTGTTTGCGTAGACCATTCCAAAGCCGCCTCCGAACGTCGCGATGTGAGGGCGGACTATCGCCCTCCGGAGTCCAATTTGTCACGCGCTTGCTTGGGTTGATCGAAGTCGAATTCGGCTCAGGTGCGGGCCACGCGACGCTTCAGCTGTCGAATCGGCTGCGCGCGCCCCAAAAGCGCGCCCAACGAAAATCGAGTAGAGGACGGACGGCGCCGGAGCTGGAAGCTCTGCCGGAAGACCGGACCAAAGGGAGGGTGAGATGGAAGCCAAGGTCGACGAGATTGCGGATGGCGTCTATCGCCTTTCGGCCTATGTGCCAGATATCGCGCCGCCCGCGGGGTTCACGTTCAACCACTTTCTTGTCCTGGGCGACGAGCCGCTGCTCTTTCACACCGGGCTCAGGCGCATGTTTCCTTTGATTCGCGCGGCGGTCGAGAAGATTCTGCCGGCGGAGAAGCTCCGGTGGATCTGCTTTGGCCATTACGAAGCGGACGAGTGCGGCTCCATGAACGAGTGGCTCGCCGTCGCCTCGCGCGCCGAGGGCATGCACGGCCAGACGGGCAATCTTGTTTCCCTCAACGACATGGCCGACCGGACGCCGCGAGTTCTGGCGGATGGAGAGGTCGTCGAACTCGGCCGTGGAAAGCGCGTCCGCTACATCGACACGCCGCATATTCCGCACGGATGGGACGCTGGGGTCCTGTACGAGGAAAGCGCTGGCACGCTACTTTGCGGCGACCTCTTCACCCAACTCGGCGACGGCCCTGCAGTGACCTCGCGGGACGTTATCGGCCCCGCGATCGCGGCAGAGGACCTGTTTCGCGCCTCGAGCCTCAATCCCAGCATGGGCGCCACGATCCGCGGCCTCGGAGCGCTTGCTCCGCGCACGCTCGCCCTCATGCATGGACCCTCGTATTTCGGCGACGGCGCGGCTGCGCTTCGCGCGCTTGCGGACGACTATGACCGGCGGGTGCGCCGGATGACGGCCTGAGGGTCGCAGCCCGCATGATTCCGGCAACCGCCTGATTTTAGCGAAGGCGGCAGCGCCAGCTTTAAATTCACTGAATCGTTTATGTCGGGAACATTATTCAATACGGGGCGTATTACTTGGAGGTGTTGAATATTATCTCCGGGAGGCCGTCAAATGACTGGCGCATATCTATCCCCCCTGTTGGATAGCGTGGACATTTTTCTCGGGTTTACGCTCATCTTGTTCGTGGCTGGCTTTATCGCAACTTATGGCGAGCAAATTCGGATGAGGCCGTAATTCTTGGTTCTCCTCCCAAATCGACGATCCGTCCTGGTGCTGCGGCCTACCCATGCAGCGCGGACAGGCCGCGCTAGAGGTTGAAGCGCTGAGCCTTGCTCCGCGCTTGCGGACACACTACCGGCGGACGCGCCAGATGGCGGCCTGACCGACCTAGCCTTAACGCTTCCGCCCCTAAGCGCCTGATTTCGGGCTTGCATCGACGCGTCCGCGCCCCGATATCCGCTCCGCCCTGCCGTTTCGGCCGGAATTCCAGTGTCCACCATCCTTCGAGAGGCTCCCCTTGACCGCCGACGCCCAGACCCCGACCAGCGAAGCCGCCAGCACGCAGAGCTTCGAGGCCGACGTTTCGCGCCTGCTGCATCTCATGGTCCATTCGGTCTATTCCGACCGGGAGATTTTCGTCCGCGAACTCGTTTCGAACGCGGCCGACGCCTGCGAGAAGCTGCGCTACGAATCGATCGCCAAGCCTGAACTCATCGAGGACGGCGCGCCGTTCGCGATCGAGATCACGATCAATCCCGACGCCAAGACGCTGACCTTCTCGGACAACGGCGTCGGCATGACCCGCGAAGACTTGACCCAAGGGCTTGGCACGATCGCCCGCTCCGGCACCAAGGCCTTCCTGGACAAACTAGCGGCGGAGGACGCCAGCAAGGAAGCCTCCTCGCTCATCGGGCAATTCGGCATCGGCTTCTACTCGTCGTTCATGGTCGCGGACGATGTCACCGTCGACACCCATCGGGCTGGGACGAACGAGGCCTGGCGCTGGACGTCAGACGGCCAGGGCGCGTTCACCATTGCCCCGCTGCCGCTCGAAAACGCGCCCAAGCGCGGAACCAGCGTCACCCTTCACCTCAACGACGCCTCGCAGGAATTCGCGCAAGCCCGGACGCTCGAGCGCATCGTGCGCGACCATTCCGGCGCGGTCGCCGTGCCGATCGACCTCATCGAGAAACTTGGCGCCGAGAAGCGCCGGATCGCCGATGGCGCGGCGATCTGGACGAAGCCCAAGTCCGAGGTGACGCCGGAGGAATACACCGAATTCTATCGCGGCCTTTCCGGCCAGTTCGACGAGCCGGCGCTGACCCTGCATTGGCGTGCCGAGGGCCGGCACGAATATACCGTGCTCGCCTTCATTCCAGGCTCGCGGCCGTTCGACCTGTTCGACCCGGCGCGAAAAGGGCGCAACAAGCTTTATGTACGCCGCGTCCTCATCACGGAGGACGCCGACATCCTCCCCGGCTGGCTGCGTTTCGTCCGCCTCGTGGTCGACAGCGCCGATCTGCCGCTCAATGTCTCGCGCGAGCTGATCCAGAAGAGCGACGTGTTCGCGGCGATCCGCAAGGGCGTGACCAGCCGCGTGGTCCAGGAGCTCGGCAAGCTCGCCGAAGCCGAGCCCGAAAAATTCGCCAAGATCTGGGAGCATTTCGGCCCGGTCCTCAAGGAAGGCTTGTACGAGGACCCGGAACGCCGCGATGGCCTGTTCAAGATTGCCCGATTTGTCACCACGACCAGCCCGGCGGGAGACCGGACGCTCGCGCAATATGTCGCCTCGCTGCGGGAGAACCAGACGGCGATCTATTATCTGACCGGCGACGACGCGAAACGCCTGGCGACGAGCCCTCAGCTCGAAGGGTTTAAGGCGCGCGGCGTCGAAGTGCTGCTGCTCGCAGACCCGGTCGACGCCTTCTGGGTGTCGACGGCCGCGGGCTTCGATGGCAAGCCGTTCAAGTCGGTGAGCCAGGGCGCGGCTGACATCAAGTCGATCGCCCTCGCCGAGGGGGCGAATGCACCCGCCGAAGCGTCTGGCGAAGTCGCGACGCTGTTCGCCTTCTTCAAGCAGACGCTGGGGGACGAGGTCGCGGAGGTTCGCGCATCGGACCGCTTGACCGATAGCGTCGCCTGCCTGATCGCGCCCGAATTTGGCCCCGACCGGCAGCTCGAGAAGATGCTTGCCGCGCATGGGCGGATCGGCGAGCGCGCAAAGCCCATTCTCGAGCTCAACCCCACGCACCCGCTGACCCTTGCCCTCGCTGGACGATTCAAGGACGGCGCGGACAAGCCGCTGATCGAGGATGCGGCTTGGCTCGTGCTTGATGAGGCGCGGCTCATGGAGGGCGCAAGCGTCGAGGACCCGGCGGCCTTCGGCGCGCGGCTCAGGCGCGTGATGGAAAAGGCGCTGGGGTAGACGCTTCATTTTGTCCGCGCTTTGGACGATCGGGGGCGAAGACCCTCGTTGCGGCAGCGCGGGAAGTCGTTCGGCTACTCGCCGCTGCGCGGCCGCCTTTCTTCTGCTATTGATGAGCCCCGCGAACCGACCCTAACTAGGGCATGCCGATGAGCTACAGTTTTTCGGTCATCTTGGAGCCGCAGCCTGACGGCGGCTTCACTGTGCTCGTTCCGGCTCTGCCGGAAGTGGTGACCGAGGGAGACACCGAAGGACAAGCGCTCCTGAATGCCGAAGAGGCGATCCGCGCGGTTCTGGCGTATCGGCGCGCTCACGGCCTGACCATTCCCCCGACGCGCTTCCTGAAATCCGCCGCGTGACGGTCGCGGCGTAAAGGGTGGCTGACGGAAAGCTGCCGGTCCTGGACGGCCGCCGCGTCGTTCGAGCCTTGACGCGCTCGGGATTCGTTACAGATCGGATCGTCGGCAGTCACCACGTCATGGTCTTCCACGGCGACGGCACGCGAACGGTCACTGTGCCCGTCCATTCGGCCGCGACCTCAAGCCGGGCACTCTTCGTTCCATCATCAAACAGGCCGGACTCACCCTGGAGGAATTTAAGGCGCTGCTTTAGCCTTGAGGGTGGCGCGTGAGAGCAGCCCTTGCTCCGGGCCCGCGGCTTTGCCAAAAGGAGCGCCCACCCCGGAGACATGCGCAGTGACCGTCGCCATCCAGCCTGCCTTTGAGCGCATCGGCGAGGAGAACGCCTTCGCCGTGCTGGCGAGAGCGGCTGAATTGCAGCGCCAGGGGCGCGACATCATCAATTTGGGCATCGGCCAGCCCGATTTCAAAACGCCGCCGCATATCGTCGAGGCCGCGGTCAAAGCTTTGCGCGACGGCGAGCACGGCTATACCGACGCGACCGGGATTGCGCCGTTGCGCGAAGCGGTGGCGGAGGACCTGCATCGCCGGCTCAATGCTGACGTGTCCCCGGATCTCATCATGATCGTGCCGGGCGGCAAAGTGACGATGTTCATGGCGATCATGATGTTCGGCGAAAAGGGCGCCGACATCCTCTATCCGGACCCAGGCTTTCCGATCTATCGCTCGATGATCGAGTTCAGCGGGGCGCGGCCCATCCCCGCGCCCATGCGGGAAGCGAACGGTTTTGCCTTTTCGGCCGAGGAGGCGCTGAAACTGATGACGCCCGAGACGCGGCTCGTCATCCTCAATTCGCCCGCCAATCCGACCGGCGGCGTCACGCCGAAAGAAGAGATCGACACGTTCGTCGCCGGGCTCGCGCGCTTTCCGAAGACAGCGATCATGTCGGACGAGATCTATGGCCAGCTGACATACGACGGCCTCGCGCATCAGACGCTGCTCGACTATCCGGAGATTCGGGATCGGCTTATCCTGCTCGACGGCTGGTCGAAGACCTATGCGATGACCGGATGGCGGCTCGGCTATTCCGTCTGGCCCAAGGCTTGGCGGG
>Ga0209624_10001082_pt1 | contig 22463 bp, 18 predicted proteins | sample JacPinW_OM2H0_O1_FD_188565 | JGI IMG/M metagenome (GOLD analysis project Ga0209624, IMG submission 188565) | Forest soil microbial communities from Algoma, Ontario, Canada - Jack Pine, Ontario site 1_JW_OM2H0_O1 (SPAdes) (version 2) | ecosystem: Environmental > Terrestrial > Soil > Boreal...
CACGATTCGTGCGGCGCTCGATGCCGGCGTCAATTTGTTCGACACCGGCGACTTCTACGGGATGGGACATAATGAGTTGCTCCTGCAGAAGGCGCTCTCGGGGCAGCCGCGCGACCGGTTTTTGATCAGCGTGAAATTTGGAGGCATGCGGGGCCCGAACGGGGCATTCATTGGCATCGATGCGCGCCCAGTTGCGGTCAAGAATTTCCTCGCCTACACCCTGCGCCGTCTGGGAACCGATTACGTGGACATCTATCAGCCGGCCCGCGTGGACCCCGGCGTTCCGATTGAAGACACCGTGGGCGCAATTTCCGAAATGGTGAAGGCCGGGTACGTCCGGCACATCGGTCTGTCGGAAGCGTCCTCCGACACCATCCGGCGCGCTCACGCGGTTCACCCGATCGTGGCGCTGCAGATCGAGTATTCGCTCGTTTCGCGGAGTATCGAAGCCGATATTCTGCCGACGTTGCGCGAGCTCGGCATCAGCGTGACCGCCTACGGCGTGTTTTCGCGAGGATTGCTCACCGGGCACGTTCCGAGCCGCGAGAGTGCATCCACGGGAGACGTTCGCGGGCATTTTCCCAGGTTTCAAGGCCAGAATCTGGAGCGAAACCAGCAGATGATTTCCCGGTTGCAGGAACTGGCGCGGAAAAAAGGTGTGACGGTCGCTCAGATTGCGCTTGGGTGGATACTCACCAAGGGGAGTGACGTCATTCCGATTCCCGGGGCGAGGCGTCGTGAACAGCTGAATGAGTCTCTGGAATGCCTGAAGCTCTCGTTTTCACCTGACGAGATTGCCGCGATGGAGCGCGCTGTGCCGGAAGGGTCGGTCGCGGGCGATCGCTACATGACGGAGCAAATGGCGGTTCTCGATAGCGAACGCAAGGCTGGCGCGTCGAAGTCGGCCCGGTAGTGGACCCGGTCGCGCCAAGCTTAAGCCGCGGCGCTCGCGTCGTTCAGCAGTTTGACCGCGTCGGGGCTGAGTTTCAGGGTCGTTGCTCCGAGCAGATCCTTGAACTGATCCACGCTGGTTGCACTCGCGATGGGTGCGGTGACGCCGCGCGCGATCAACCAGGCGAGAGAAATCTGCGGGAGTGTGGCGCCGATATCGGCTGACACGGTGTCGAGCGCTTTCAGGATGCGGAAGCCCCGCTCGTTGAGCATGTTTTTCACGCGGTAGCCACGCGCCTTGCCTTCAACATCTTTTTCCGAGCGATACTTCCCGGTCAGAAATCCGCTAGCGAGGCCAAAATAGGGGATGACCCCGATGTGTTCGCGCTGGCAGAGATCGGCCAGGGGGCCCTCGTAATCAAACCGGTCGTAAAGGTTGTACCAGGGCTGCAAGCTTTCATACCTTGGAAGTCCGTGCGCCGCACTGACCCGCAGAGCTTCAGCCAGACGGTCGGCCTTAAAGTTCGAGGCGCCGATGGCTCTCACTTTTCCCGAACGGATCAGCCCGGCGAAGGCCTCCAGCGTCTCCTCCATCGGTGTTTCCGCGTCATCCCGGTGCGACTGATAGAGGTCAATGTAATCGGTTTGTAAGCGCTTGAGCGAGCGTTCCACCGCCCTGGTCATGTAAGCCTTGGAAAGTCCTGTTTCGCCCGGGCCCATCTCCACGCCGAGCTTGGTTGCGATCAAGACTTTGTCGCGGCCTCCGCGCTTGGAAAGCCAGTTGCCGATGATCGTCTCGGATTCGCCACCCACGTGTCCGGGGATCCACTTCGAATAGACATCCGCGGTGTCGATCAGATTGAGCCCGGACGCAACGAACGCGTCGAGCAACTTGAACGATGTCGGTTCGTCTGCCGTCCATCCGAAGATATTTCCGCCGAATACCAGCGGTCCAATTTCCAGGCTGGAGTTTCCGAGTCTGCGCTTGATCAAGGGGATGCTCCTGTGTCTTCGTGGCTTTGCTTCCTGATGGTGCTGGCCGAGCAGGAATGTTAGTCGAGAGACTGGCATCACCGCAACTGCCGAGCGAGATCTTTCGGCCCGTTCGGATCGTTGGGATGCTGCTCTTCAGCCTGGTTTGCGTGCTCTGCGCCCTTCAGTTCGCGACGGTGACGGACTGACCAATCTCGACCGAATACGTCTTTGCTGACAGACTGCACCCCCGGTCATCCCAACAGTAGCCGATCGTACATATAACGCTTGATTTATCTGTCGTTGCACTATAGAAGCGTACGAGACTGCTGTGTAGTTTTTCTCCGGACAGTCTCTATTCTGAGGCCCGCATGCGATGGATACAGAAAATCTTGGTGTGCTTTTTGGCGGCTGCGTTCATTGCGCAAGGGCAGGGCAACACCTTTAACAGAGTCCGGTACAACGGTGGGTCCGTTGATTCAGAGGTCGATCCGAAGGAATGGAACAATCGACTGACGATCACCTCAGACGTAATTACATTGGCGCTGAAAGACGGAAAAACGGTCACCATTCCCACAAAGGCCGTGACTCCTCTCAGCTACGGGCAGGAAGCGCACCGGCGAGTCGGCACAATGATCGCACTGGCCATACTGGTTGCGCCTGTCGCCCTGTTCGGCCTCCTCCACAAGACAAGGCTTCACTACATCGGAATTCAGTACACTGTTTCCGACAACAAAACCGCAGGGATTCTCTTGCAAGGCGACAAAGACAATTATCGTGCCATCCTCGTGGGGCTTCAGGGTGTAACGGGAGTACCCGTCGCGGTGGCAGAGAAGGACCGGGAGTTCCTGCCAGTCGGGGTCAAGGCTGACGTAGCGAAGAACTCAGAGGAGGAAAATCAACCCCAGGCTGAAGCTACCGACGCCAAACCGATTGGAACTCCTGCGGCAGTAGCCTCCGGAGGCATAAATGTAGCTTCGAATCCGGCCGGAGGGGATGTATTGGTCGACGGAGATTTTGTCGGAAATTGTCCCGCTTCGCTCAAACTTGCGCCCGGTAAGCATACGGTAACCGTGAGATATTCAGGATACAAAGACTGGTCGCGGGAAATAACGGTGCAATCGGGATCGGACGTGCAGTTGACCGCCACTCTTGAGAAATAAGTCGGCGTCATAAAAGACACGCAATCCAGTCAGACCTCATTGCAAAAGTGAGTGAGGAGCGAGCAGGTAATGAGACTTAGAAAAACGATCGCAGCAATCTCAATGCTCCTGTTTATTGGTTTGCCTGCGTATGGACGCCACACTCATACCGGCCCCCGTCCGTACTACGGCGGCGGCCACCACACGACATCTCACGGCGGACACTATAGAAATTCAAGAACAAACAACCGTTACGGAAGGCACAAGTGAGTCGGTATCTCTCCTGAGCGACGTCAACGCGAGCCGTCCAAACGCGAAAGAGCAGGAGAATCCTGCGAGCATTGCCAACGCATATGGCGCTAGAAAAGATTCCCGTACTCGTGCTTGCCGTCGTCATACTGTCTGCATCCGCCAGTAGTCAGGCGGTTTCGGAGCCCGCCGTGCCGTCCGACGCTGATATCCGGCAACTGCTTGTCGATCGCATCGATGTCCAACGCCAGAGCGTCGGCATCGTGGTCGGCATCATCGCGCCGAAAGGCCGCCGCGTCATCGCATACGGGAACTTGGAGAACAGTGACCCGCGTGCGCTCAATGGCGACACAATTTTCGAGATCGGCTCGGCGACAAAGGTGTTTACGTCCCTTCTGCTCGCCGACATGGTACAGCGCGGCGAAGTCTCACTGGACGATCCGGTAGCGAAATACCTCCCGCCGGGCACCAAAATGCCCGAGCGCAACGGGCGCTCGATAACTCTGGTCGACCTCGCTACGCATACATCCGGGCTGCCGCGAATTCCGACCAACTTCAATCCCAAGAACCCGGCCAATCCCTACGCGGATTATTCGGTGGAACAGCTTTACCAGTTCCTTTCGACCTACCAACTGACACGCGACGTAGGTTCGCAGTACGAGTACTCGAATCTGGGCGGTGGCCTGCTCGGCCATGTGCTGGCGCGGCGGGCAGGCATGGATTATGAGGCACTGGTGCGGTCTCGCATCTGCGATCCGCTGGGCATGGATAGCACGCTGATCGCGCTCACTCCGGAAATGAGAGCGCGGTTTGCGGCGGGACATAATCCGTCCATGCAGGCCGTTCCCAATTGGAATCTGCCGACACTCGCCGGAGCGGGCGCTCTGCGATCTACCGCCACCGACCTTCTGACTTTCCTTGCGGCGAATCTGGGTTACACGAAGTCCCCGCTAGCCCCCGCGATGGCTGCGATGCTGAAAGTGCGCCGACCCACCGGCGTGCCTGGCCTGGAAATCGCTCTTGGCTGGCACATTTTCACGACCAACGGCAAAGAGATCGTTTGGCACAACGGCGGCACGGGCGGTTTTCGTTCCTTCATGGGCTTTGACCCGAAGGCTGGCATGGGAGTAGTGGTGTTATCAAATGCGTTTACGGTGGCGGGCGTCGATGACATCGGGAGACACTTGCTCGACCCAACGGTTCCCCTGGCCAAGCCGCCGAAAGAGCCTAAGCAAGTAACCGTTGATCCCAGGCTGTTCGATGGTTACGTCGGAAGGTACGAACTGGCACAGAACTTCATTATCAGTATCACGCGAGAGGGTGATCACTTGTTTGAGCAAGCGACTGGACAGCCGAAGATTGAGATATTTCCCGAAGGCGACAGAGATTATTTTCTCAAGGTTGTCGATGCCCAGATCACCTTTGTGGCCGATGGCGACGGCCGAGCGACGGAACTGATCCTGCACCAAAACGGCCGTGACCAGCATGCGAAGCGGGTCGAATAAGAGCCACACCGTTTCGGCCTGGTGGTGCAGAACCGGCTGAACACGCTCAAAGTATTTGTGGTGTCTGAGAACGGCGGTCTCCGGCAGGCGGGATCGGCGCAGTCGATATCAAGAAACGACATACCGTCGCACAAGTAGGGCGGTTTCGCTCTATCCCTCCTCTTTCCCCGAACGCCTTTTGACTCCTCGGCGCCAAGCCCTTACACTCAAATATCGTGGGCTCCTTCTCACGCGGCTACGGGTACCGCTTCGACATCGGCGGATACTTTCCACGCGCCATTAAGACGATCTGCCTGGTCTGCGTAGGCGTTTTTATCCTGCAGGAGCTTTCCGAGCTGATCTTCCACGAAGCCGGGAAGGATTTCTGGCTCACCTGGTTCGGCTTGGTGCCCTACGCGGTGATCCATGGCATCCGGCTCTGGCAACCGGTAACGTACCTATTCCTCCACGACGGAATACTTCACATTCTGCTGAATCTTCTCTATCTCGCCATGTTTGGCGCTGATCTCGAGCATGCTTGGGGCGCACGGAAGTTCTACACCTACTTCTTTCTGTGCGGGGTCGGAGCGGGAGTCATCAACGTTGCGGTGAAGCTGCTGATGGATCCGCGCGGGCTCCACAGCGCGTTGATTCCGACGATCGGAGCCTCCGGGGCGATCTACGGGATACTGCTGGCGAACGCAGTGGTTCTTCCGGATCGCCGCGTCTGGATGTTTCCCCTTCCGGTAACCGTATCGATGCGGATTTTCGTGGTCGTGATGGGCGCAATCGAGTTCTTCGGTACCATCGGGAGTTCCGGGGATAATGTGAGCCATATCTGCCACCTCGGCGGAATGCTGGTGGGATACGTCTACCTGCGGCGAGGTTCGTTCCTGTATTCCCCCCGCAATTTTCTCTCGGATTGGAAGCGGCGCCGAATGCGCAAGAAATTTGAAGTGTACCAGCGGGACAACCGCGACAAGCCGCCCTCCCGACCCGACAACTGGCTCAATTGATAGGCGCCGCCTTCGGGCGCGCGATGCTTCACACGGTCCTTGAACGAGCCGAAGAACCCCGCGTTTTCCCAACCGCCTTACTTTGCGAGGGCGAAATCGGTGACAATGCCGTACAGGAACTCAACTCCCTTGCGGAAGGAATCGACAGGGATGCGCTCGTTGTCGGCGTGCATGCGGGCAATGTCCTCGTCGGTGAGAGGGAAAGGCAACAGGCCGTAGGCCTGAACGTTTCTCATGCGCAGCGGCCAGGAATCCGTTGTGAACGTGGACATGTAGGGCAGAACCGGGGCTCCGGGAAAAGTCTTGCCGGCGGTATGGATGATCGAGGTATACAGGTCGGAAGTGAGCGACGAAGATGGCGCGGATTCTCCTCCTGCCGGTTCTGCTTCAAAGCGGACCTGCGGATCGTTTACGAGCTGCTGCAGCTTGGCGATCAGAGGATCGAGCTGGTCTCCAGGTAGCAGCCGAACGTTCAGGACGCCGCGAGCTTCCGAGGGCACCACGTTCTGGCGAATCCCTGCCTGAAGCATGGTGGGAACGATTGTGTCGCGCAGCATTGCGTTCCAGGTCGGACTCGCGTCGGAAACCCACCTCGCCGCGTGGTCGCCGCGATCGGGCGAGCCCAAGGCGCGAATCCATTTGCCGGTGTCCTCGTCTTCGGTCGCTGCCAGGCCGTCAAAGTACGCTCGGGTCACGGAATTAAATTGCACGGGCGATTCGTAGGCGGCGATTTTCGAAATCGCACCCGCCAGGTGAGCAACGGGGTTGTCTTTCCGGGGAACGGAGGCATGTCCGGAAGTCCCCGTGGCGATCACGTCCACGTTTTGGCTGACCTTCTCGCTGGCTTGCACACCGATGTATTGCGTCTTGCCGTTCTTCAGGGTGACCTGGCCGCCTTCGTTGAGCGCGTAGCCCGCGGCGATCTTGTCCCAGTGTTTTTCGACGGCGAATTTCATTCCCGCGGTGCCGCCGGCCTCTTCGTCCCCTTCGGCAAACAAAATCACATCGCGGTTCAGTCGCGCTCCGGAACGCTTCAGTGCCACCAGAACGGCCAGATTCGCCGCAAGCATTCCTTTATCGTCAATTGCGCCTCGGCCGAAGAGGTAGTTGCCCTGGATGACGGCGCCGAAAGGATCCACGGTCCACTTCGTTTTGTCCACACCCACAACATCCAGATGGGCCATCAAGAGCAAGGCGCGCGAGGGGTCCGGCATGGAATTGGCGGAAAGCCGCGCCACCAGAAACCCGCGGCCAGGCGTGCTTTCGAATGTTTCCGAATGGATGCCTTCTCGATCGAGAACACCGGCCAGATACTTCGCGGCCACCAGCTCGTTTCCCGGAGGATTTGTCGTGTTGATGCGGATCAGGTCCTGCAGCCAGACCAGCGCCTGGCCTTGGATTTGAGACAGGTCGGTAGTGGGGGCGGGCGCGGACTGCGAAGCGGTGGTCTGCGTCGATGCCCGACCCAACACCTGCGCGGGCGGCTGCGCGTGGTTCTGGGCGTAAACGGATCCTGCAGACGCCAGCGTCAGCAATATCCGGATCAGAATCCGCAGAGTCGTCCGCGCCATCCTTTTTACCTCCAGGTGAATCTGAAACAACGTCGCAAAGTGGATACCACTGATACTATCATTGCGGCGAAAGTGCCCAGCGAAGCACGACGTCAGTGGTTTTCTGGATTGCAACCGACCATCCGTAGTGGGCGCTGGCGGCATCCAATTCGAGTGGGGGAACTATGCAAGTGAGTTCGTGGCTTCGCATCATCCTGATGGGCGCGTTGATCGTGGGGCTGGGTATTCCGTCCGACGCCTGGACGGCGCTGGCGCAACAGGAAGGCCCGCAGTCACCGTCGCCGAACCGGGAGCCTGCACCGCCTGCTGCGCCAGTGCCGGGGCAATCGCAGGGACAGGCGCCGGCCAGTCAACCGCCGCAACCGCAGATTGCAATCTCCGTACAGTCCAATATCGTCAACGTCGATGCGGTGGTGACCGACCAGGATGGAAACCTGGTGACCGGTTTGAAAAAGGAGAACTTTCGCATCCTCGATGATGGCCAGCGGCAACAGGTTGCGAATTTCGCGCCCACCGAAGCGCCGATCACGATCGTGATGCTGATGGAGTTCAGCAAAATCTATGGCGGAGTGTTCGCCTACCAAGCGAAGTATCTGTCCCAGGCGTTCTTGCCCCAGCTCAAGCAGCAGGATTGGGTGGCCTTGAAGACTTTCGATCTGAAAACGACCCTGGTCGAGGATTTTACCCAGGATAAGCGGGAAATCTCGCAAGCCATTGCCTCGCTGTATTTCCCCAGCTTTAGCGAGGCGAATCTTTTCGACGCGCTGCTCGAAACGGTCTCACAGCTCCGCGATGTAAAGGGGAAAAAAGCGATTCTGGTGCTGGCGACGGGTTTCGACACGTTCAGCAAGCACACGCTCGATGACACGCTGCGGCGGCTGAAGGAAAACGATGTCACAATCTTCTGCGTGGGCGTAGCGGAGGGTTTGGATTTGTATTCCCGCAACGGCGGAGGCATCGGCTATCTGCAGGCCAAGAACCAGCTGAGCACATTTGCCCGCATGAGCGGTGGTTATGCCTGGTTTCCGCGGTTCGAGGGCGAGATGCCCTCGATTTTCAACTCTGTGGCGCAGTTCCTGCGAAGCCAGTACACGCTGGCGTTTTCGCCTTCCACGCCGCAGGACGGCAGATACCACAAGCTCATCGTAGAAGTGGTCGACGATGAGGGGAATCCGCTGGAACTCGCAGACAAGAAGGGCAAGAAGAAGAAGGCAGTCGTAATTGCCCGCGAAGGGTATACCGCTCCGAACGCACCGGCAGGCGGGGACTAGAATTTCAGCGAACGGCCGTGCGCTTCACGAAGGTGTTCAGCAGGAGTCGGGCCAGGCGCTTCTGGTCGTGCCGCACCACCTGCTCCTGCTGGGCAATATCGCCGGTGACGTATTTTAAGCCCATACTCTCCAGTTCCCCGAGCGACGGATCCACGGGTTCAGCACCTTCGGCCGCATAGCGGCGCAGGATGCGCGGCGATACCGGCGTGCGATTGATCACCACGAAATCGAACAGGCCGGGACGAGTGTGCGCGTAAATGGCGCCGACGTGGTCGGCAACCGAGTAGTGCTGGGTCTCGCCGGGTTGTGTCATCACGTTTGCGATATAGACACGTGTCGCGTGTGAGTTGGCGATCACCTCAGCCACCTGCTCCACCAACAGATTGGGCAGAATGCTCGTATAGAGAGAGCCCGGCCCTACAAGGATGAGGTCGGCTTCCCGGATGGCGGCGAGCACCTCGGGCAGCGGACGCACGCGGCGCGGCACCAGTCTCACACGGGCGATGCGTTTGCGCGAACGCGAAATATTCGTTTCGCCCGCCACCACCTTGCCGTTTTCAAGCTCGGCCTCGAGCGTGACGTTCTGCGCCGTGGACGGGAAAATGCGTCCGCGAATCGCCAGGACCTGTGCGGACACCTGCACGGCTTTCGGAAAATCTCCGGTGACATTGGTCAGCGCGGTCAGAAACAGATTGCCAAAACTGTGGCCCGCGAGTCCGTAGCCTGCGGGAAAGCGATATTGAAACAAATCACCGAGCAGGTGTTCGTTCCGGGAAAGAGCGACCATGCAATTGCGGATGTCACCCGGGGGCAGGATGCGATATTCGCGGCGCAGGCGACCGGAGCTGCCGCCGTCATCGGTGACCGTCACCACAGCGGTGAGGTCGGCGATCGGCTGGGTCGGCCGGCCTTTGCCGCGCTCGCTAATGTGCTCTTTGAGGCCGCGCAGAACGGCGGAAAGACCCGTGCCGCCGCCGAGCGCAACCACGCGGACTGACGGCGACCGGTGTTCCACAAGTTTTTTCATGGGGCAGAGTAGCGAATCAGTCGGCTGAACCGTCTCGTTCGGGGTAGAGCAGCTCGGTAAAGCGCGGGTCTTCCTGCAGGAACGCGAAGTCCTCGTCGTTACGGGCGTGATAGCGGTTTTCCGGACGCAACTGGATGGCGACTTTGAGGTTTGCCATTGCCGAATCGGCTTCCCCAGTCAGGCAGTCCAGCGCTGCCATGGCGTAGACGATGTGGTCGGCTTTGGGGGCAGCCTTACGGGCGCGATCCAGATGCTCACGCGCCTCGTCCCACCGGCCCAGGTTCATCAACGTTACGCCCTGTGTGTAATGGTCCTCTGCGGACTTGGCGATAGGCGCCGGGAGCCGTGAGATCCGCTGCTCGCAGATGCGCAGGTGAACCTTGGCGCGATCGCCAAGTTCCTTGCTGGGGCCCTCCAGGACGCGTTCAAGGACCTGCTGGGCGCGTTGAAACTTCTGCTGCTGGAAGTGCTTGAGCGCTTCCTCATAAAGCTTCAGTTGCTGCTGTTTGGCAGGGGCGTCGGGATCGGGAGGCATTACCCTGGCCTTTGCCGAAGATAATCCCTTCTTACTTAATGACTTGCGGCTTCCGTTGGAGGTTTCTTTGCTGCGAACTTCGCGACGCGTCAAGGTTTCGCTCCGAGGCCAGACGATTAAGGAACATAGCAGAATCAGAAAACCGCGTCAATGCAGCCATCGGCAGCCAGAATTGCGGGCTTCGACTGGCTGTTTCATCGGGGGAGCGCTCGCTCAGATCTGCGAATAGGCCGCCGGAGTCAGGACTGTATTGTCGACGTTCGACACGAGATCCTCGAATGTGTATTTTGGCTGGCCGAACAGGACTTTGGTCTCCGGAGCCGACCGGAATGCATCCCAGGCCTTGTCCCGTTCGGCGAGGTTGGCAAATCCGATCATATAGGTGAGGTTCGGCATTCGCGCGCCGATCACCGTCTCGCCGAAAAACACGGGCCAGAATCCGGCCTTGAGGAAAATGGGAATTTCGCCCTCGTTCACCTGGGCCACTTTGGCCTGGTGGTCCTGATGGGTCGAACTCTCATAGGTGCGCAGTTCGAATAACCGCGGCAAATGCTGCGCTGTCGCCTCAGGCACTGTCAGTCTGGGCGCGCCAGCAAGGGCCTGCATCAGCGAACTTTCCATGCGCACAAACGCGGGTGACTTTGCCGGAGCGTTCAGAAAATCCGAGGCCGCCTTCACATATTCGGCATCTTGGCCCAGGCGCGCGTCCGAGGTCGCCAGTGTCTCAACCGACGTGCTCGGCAACAGCACGTAGATGGACGGGCCTTCAGGGCCGATCGATACGTTGAAGACGCCGACCGGAGAGATTCCCAGGCGATTCAGCCCCGGCACCAGGGCGCTGCGGAAATAGTCGTCAGCAAGCTTTCTTTGCGGCGTGAGAAGGTGATACCGCCGCAGCTCGTAGTATTGCCGGGCGCCTCCGGCTTGCTGAGATTGTCGAGCGTAACCGAGCGGTGCGGCTCCCACGGCTGCCGATGCAAGTGAGGCCGCAAGAAATTTTCGTCTGTCCATGCTGCGTTTCTCCTGTTGTGGCGCGACATCGTCACACAAACGGATTCGCGGATCCACTGCCTTCGCAAGGGGCATCACGCGGAATCACTACGGGGACCTCGTGGGCGGCTGGGCCACACAACAAAAGTGGCAGCACGCGAGGCTGCCTGGAATTTCACCCTGCAGCCCCGCCCGTCCGGTGTAACAAAACAATCGCCCGAGGGAAGCGCTAGCGTTTCTTGCGCTTCTGGGGACGGGACTTTTTCGCACTTCTTTTTTTCTTGGCCGTTTTCGGCTTGCCCTTGGCCTTTTTAGCTTTTGAGCGCGGCTTCTTCGCTTTCGCCGCCTTGCGCGCGGGCTTGGGGGGAGCTGGAGCGGATGGAGCGTCCTCTTCTTCCGGCTCTTCGTCGATGACGATCTCTTCGACTTCCTCTACCACTTCCTGCGGCTGCTCCTGACCCTCTTCTTCGTCGTCGAAGGCGGGGAGTTCGTCGTCTTCCTCATCGTTCATTTTCGCGTAAAACATTCGATCCTCCGTGGGGGTCGAGGTTTTGCCGGACAGCCTCACTCCTCGGCCCGCATATAATCGGAGTGCCGGATCTTTGTCAAGGCGCAATGGATCGAAAAAACGGTGGGCTCGCCAACGGTTCCATCTATCGGTGGTCACACGGCCTACACCAACCGCAGGAGACTCGTGTATCCTGCAGAAAGAACACCACTTACTGTTGCTTTGAGAGGGCCCTAGCGCTGGATGGTGAGTACGTCACCGGCCTGGAGGGGCCGCTCGGCCAGGAAGGGATTCGACTGGCGTATGGCGGAAACCGAAGTCTGGTAATCGTGTGCGATCGAATAAAGCGTCTCGCCGGGTTTCACCCTGTGCTCTAGACTTTCCGGACCATCGGACTTTCGCGTGGAGACATTCTCAAGACCCTGGCGTCGGTTCTCTGCAGAGTTGCCTTTCGCTTGGGGAATCTCGACTGTCTGGCTACCGGCATATATCCTCAGGCGCGCTCCCCGCGAAACATGTCCGCCGGAAATATGATTCCAGCGCCTGAGCTGATCGACGGTCACATCGAATCGGCCGGCAATTCCTTCAAGCGTATCGCCGCGCTGCACGCGGTAGCTGACCAGCCGCACAACGGGCGGTTGTGTCGGCACATTCAGAAGGAAACCCGATGGCACGGTCGCGTGTGGTTCCAGGTGGTTCGCTGTTTCGATCGCCGAGACGGTCACGCGGTAGTGACGCGCGATGTCAGTGAGCGTTTCACCTTGTTCTGCAGGATGCAGGCGCCAGCTCGTCCACTTGTCTTGGGGGACCTGTTGTACGTTTTCTTCGAAGGACCTCGCGGCGCCGGCCGGCAGTTTCAAGGGAAATCCCGGATCGTTCGGCGTCACGTTGCGCAGCAGTTGTGGGTTGAGCAGCCGCAAGTCGTCAAGATCTGCGCCAGAGGCGTCCGCCACCAGTTGCAGGCTGATCGAGTGGTCCAGCTTGACAGTTTCGATCTGCGCCGGCTTCTCCGGATTTACTTGGACGCCGTATCCTGCCGGGTCCTTGGCCACCAGCGCCATCGCCAGAATGATGGGCACGTAATTTTGCGTCTGCTTCGGCAGGGCATTGCGCTTCTGCAGCTCCCAGAAATCGGCGTAACCGGTGCGCTCGATCGCGCGAGCAACATTCAATGGTCCCGAGTTGTACGCGGCCATGACCAGATACCAATCGCCGAACATGCCGTACAGATCGCGAAGGTGGTGGGCCGCAGCGCGAGTCGCTTTTTCCGGATCACTGCGATCGTCCACCCAGTAGGTGCGCTCCAGATCGTATTCCTCGCCGCGGTAGGGCATAAACTGCCAGATGCCACGCGCCCCGGCGCGCGATACCGCCTGGGGTAGGAAAGCGCTCTCGGCCTGCGCCAGATAGATCAGGTCCTGCGGGACACCTTGTTCCTTCAGCACCCGGCGGATCATCACGTCATAACGGCCGGCGCGATCCAGTCCGCGTGCCACAATTGCCCGGCCGCGGGTGGTGGTAAAGAAGCTCAGATACTGCAGGACGGAATCATTCACCGTCAGCGGCAGGTCGTGGCGGACGTTGATCAGTTCCTTTTCAGCCTTGAGCGCCAGCCGCGGGTCGCCCGCCGGCAGCGTCAGGTCGGCAATCTCTTCAATCGGGGCGGGTTCGCCCGGCGTGTCGGCTTCGTCTTGATCACCCGCGGCACCGGAAGCCTCAAGATCGCCCGGTTGGACGGCCTCGCCGATTTCATCCGAGAGTTTTGCAAGCTGGGGATTGAAGTCAGCCGGGAAACCGCTCTTCAAAATCATGTCCGCTGCGAGGTCGAAGTCTGCCTGGGCCTTGTCCAGATGTGCAGCCTTGATTTCCCGTTGTCCGGCATCGTAGGCCGCCTGGACGCTATCCACCAACACGTCAATCGCAGGCCGCTTCTCCAGGGACAACGCACGCAGGGTGGTCGCCTGCTGCGGGAGCGGAAGTGGCTGGCTTGCGTAGCTCGGCGTGGGCGCCGGCGTAACGGCTGGCGGTCGCACTTGCACGGGGGTCTTCGCGGAATCGTTGCAACCGGCCAGAATGCAAGTACCAGCCGCCAGAACGACCCAGACTGTAGCCCGATGATTCACTCTTGGCCCTTGCCGAATCATGCTAACAGAAATATTACGAGGAGCTTACGATCCCGGTCAATGGGACTCGCCCACCAAACGTTGACCGAAACAGGACATAGGGTACTAGTGCGTTCTTGCTCGCTGCAGCGACGCTTATACCACCCTGGAGGAGGGAATTACTAGCTTCCTGGAGGTGCCGGGACAAGCGGGTCGCGCGGGCTATGCCAGGGCCTGGCGGAGGTCCTCAATAAGGTCCTGGGGATCTTCCAGGCCGACCGACACGCGCACCGTCCCGGGCTCGACGCTGGCAGCTCGCAGCTCCGCCAAGGTCATGTTGTAGTGCGAGGAATAGATCGGCAGGATCGCCAGGGATTCAACCCCGCCCAGGCTTGCGGCCAACAGGAACACGCGAATGCGATCACCAAAGCGCCTGGCCCCGGCGAGTCCGCCTTTGTGATCAAAGGCGAGCATGGCGCCGTAGCCGCGCATCTGATGTCGGGCCAGCTTGTGATCGGGGTGCGACGCGAGGCCAGGGTAGTGCACACGCGAAACTTTCGGATGCTTGTCCAGAAACTTCGCCACAGCCATGGCTGTCCGGCACTGGCGTTCGATTCGAACCTCGAGCGTCTTGAGTCCGCGGATCAACAGGAACGCGGCCTCGGGATCCATGGACCCGCCGATATGGATGATATTGGCGCGCACCTTGTCCATCAGCACCTTGCTGCCCGCTGCAGCGCCCGCGATCACGTCGGAATGGCCCGAGAGGTACTTCGACGCGCTATGGACAACGATGTTGAATCCCATCAAAAGAGGCTTCTGCAGCACGGGGGTGGCGAAGGTGTTGTCGACAATCGAAATCAGTCCCCATTCCTGCGCGAAAGCGACCGCCTTATTCAAGTCCACGAGCCGCACCGTTGGATTCGTCGGGGTCTCGACGTAGAGAGCTTTGGTGCGCGGACCGACCAGCTTTTCAATGCCAACCAGATCGGCTTCCACAAGCCGCACTCCGATTCCGAATCGCGGGAATATGTCGCGCAACAGGCGATAGCTGCCGCCATAGAGCTGCCGTGTGGCGATCACTTCATCACCGGCCTGGAGCATGCAGAGCAGGGCGGCGGAAATCGCCGCCGTGCCCGACGCCGCCACCACCGCCGCCTCAGCTCCTTCCAGTGCGGCGATCTTCTGCTCAGCGGTTGCGAGCGTGGGATTCCCATAGCGGGTATAAATGTATGCCGGGCTTTTCCCTTCCGCCCACCGTTTCATCTCCTCGGTGCTTGCGAAGGTGAAATTCGCAGTACGCGCAATGGATGTTCCCACCGGTGAGCCGATCCGGAATTTCTCCTCGCCTGCATGAATCGCGAGCGTCGCGTCGCCCCAGCGTTTTACTTTCGAGGACTTTTTCATGATGGCAGGAGCTTGACGCATCCGACCTCGGGGTCGCAAGCGCCAATTTGGCTACCGACTCTGCCCCGCCGATGGGCGAAGTCTTGACACCGCTGTCCGGATGCCACAGAAACGGGACCATCCAGGTGAGATTCGCTCCCGCCGTTGCAATCGGGTCTGCTTGGCCTTGTGGCCCACCGGATTTTTTGCGGTCCGTCGGCGATTCCCGGGCTACCGCGACCGGGGTCCTGAACACCGAATCCGCGATCATTTTCGCCGGTCCGGCGTCTGTCATCTGGGTGGCTGGGCCAAAAAACCTAGGTACTTTCGGCTTCGCCTTCCGTTCTCTATGGCTTTCTAGGCGAACCTGCTCTAATACGGGAAACGCCTTAGAGGTTTTATGCCAAGATATGGGGAAGCGGTCGATGGCCGTTTTGCGCTCCAGTCGTTCATCGGAAAGGGGAAAAGCATGAAGAAGGTCGGGAGTGTACTTCTATTGTGCGCAGCCACGCTGTCCCTATCCGGCTGCGCGTGGCGGAACCTGGGTCCGTGTTATGGCATCGGTTGCCCGACATTTATGATGAGCAAGAGCGCACCGCCTGCAAGCCAGACCGCCGTGAACCCCCGGAGCGCGACGCCGGACCACAATGGCAACCCGCAGGCCTCAAACGCGAAGGCCTTACCGACTCCAGCCGCCCCCGGCCAGTAGTTCGGCTAACACGGCGCCTTGATTGGCTGGTCGATCCGCAATCGAAACGGCGGTACCGGCGCGCGGCGGCTATGCCGAAGCCGCGGCCGCAGTCTCCTCCTCGCCCGCGTGGTGCGGTTTGTGCGCCGCGATTACCTTCTCCGCGATTTCGGCTGGCACGAAATCGTAGTGCGAGAATTCCATCGAATAGCTTCCGCGCCCCTGGGTCATTGAAATCAGTTCGTTCGCGTAGCTGAGCATCTCCGACAACGGCACCAAGGCTTTGACGATGACACTGCTGCCGCGCGATTCGCTTCCGCTGATTTTTCCGCGGCGTCCGCTCAGATGACCCATCAAATCACCGGAGTACTGATCGGGAGCGTATACGTCGACGTGCATGATCGGCTCAAGCAGCGCTGGTTTCGCCTGCTTCATGGCTTCCTTGAAGGCCAGCGAGCCCGCGATCTTGAACGCCATGTCGCTGGAATCGACGTCGTGGTATTTACCGTCGTACAGGCTCGCGCGAAAATCCACGACCGGGAAGCCAGCCAGGTACCCACGCTCGGCGGAATCCCGGATTCCTTTTTCAACCGAAGGAATCCAGTTCTTGGGAATCGCACCGCCGAAGACATCGTCCACGAACTCGATTCCTTTGCCGCGCGGAAGCGGTTCAAGCTTGATTCGGCAGAGACCGAACTGCCCGTGCCCGCCGGTCTGCTTTTTATGTTTCCCTTCCGCATCGGCCTTGCCGCGGATGGTTTCCCGGTAGGGGACCTTGGGCGGTTTCAGAGTCATTTCGACGTGGTAACGCTTGCGCAGTTTTGCGACGACCACTTCGATGTGCTGTTGCCCGGCGCCGGAAAGCAAAAACTCCTTGGTCTGCGGGTCGCGCCCGAATCGCAGGGCAAGATCCTCTTCGAGTATTTTGTGGATTGCGACTCCGATGCGGTCTTCATCGGCTCGGGTTTTGGGCTCAACCGCAAAGGTAATGGACGGTTCCGGAATGCGCGCCGGCGGGTAGAAGATCGGAGCGCTCTTATCGCCGAGCGTGTCGCCCGTGGTGGTTTCCTTTAGTTTCGCGATCGCGCCCAGGTCACCGGCAAACAGATCATTGACCGCGACGGCCGTTTTCCCCTGCATCACCTGCAAATGCTGAAAGCGTTCCTGCGTGCCGCGGTTGAAATTGTTGATCATCGCGTCGTTTCTCACCACGCCGGACAGTACTTTGAAATAGGTGATTCGTCCGGCGAAGGGGTCAGCCACCGTCTTGAAGGCGAACAGGGAAGCCGGCTCGGAAGCGGCGATGTTGCGCTCGACCGCGTCTCCTTTGTGGTCCGGCGTGGTGTGGCCCACTGCCTTTCCGCGAAACGCAGGCGAAGGCAGAATCTCGACCAGGAAGTTCAGAATTGCGTCGCTGCCGATATTGTGAAGGGCAGAGCTGAGCAGGACGGGAAAGATCTTTTTGTCCCGAACTTCTTCGTGCAGCCCCTTTTTCAGGTCCTCGACCGGAAGCGTGCCCTTGTCAAAAAATTCCTGCATCAGCGCGTCGTCACCTTCCGCCACCATTTCGACCAGTCTTTCGTGCGCAGCCTTGGCCTGTTCGGCGAGGTCCGCGGGAATCTCCTCGATTTTCGCCTTGCCGTTGCCATCTGGCGTATACAGGAGCGCCTTCATGGCCATCAGGTCGACTACACCGCGGAAACTTTTTTCGGTTCCGATCGGCAGCTGAATCGGGATAACGCCGCGCCCGAAAACTTGCTCAAGCGAGCCGAGCGCACGCTCGAAACTGGCGAGCTCGCGGTCCATCCAGTTCAGCAGGAACGCGCGCGGTTGATCGTATTCCGTCGCGTAGTCCCACACCTTTTCGGTGACGACCTGCACACCGGCCGCAGCGTCGACGACGATCAGCGCGGCGTCGGCAGCAATCAGCGAAGATTTCGTCTCATTGACGAAGGTCGAGTATCCGGGAGTGTCGAGCAGATTGATTTTTGTTTTTTCCTGGGCAGTCCCATCGATCTCACCGGGCACCTGCCATTCGGCATAGGCGACGCCTGTATTGATCGAGATCTTGCGCGCGATTTCTTCTTCGTCCCAGTCGGTGGTTGTTGAGCCATCGGCTACCTTTCCGAGCCGAGGCGTCATCCCCGCTGTGAAAAGCAACGACGACACAAGCTGGGTTTTCCCCGTGTCGCCGTGGCCGACAATGCCCACGTTGCGTATCCGATCGGTTGTGTAGGATTTCATAGTTCACCTCGTTGGATGCGAGATTCGAAATTGGCAAACGGCAAAGCCGGTACCTGATCCAGCAGTGGCAGGGATGACGGGCTACCGCCCCGGTAGGGGTGAAAACAGGCATTTCGCGTGGGGAACGTGCGGACAGCAAACTTCGTGCTGTAGGTTGGGATCAGCATCACGAACCCGCCCCCGGCGGCTGCGCGCGATGAACCCTGCGACCGTTAGCCCCCGTACGGCGGACCAACGGCGATAATGGCGGGATGCTAGCACAGGGATCAGGGCGCATTCAATCCCTCCCAGCCGGGGTTACGGGCGGGCTCGCCCCATTCAAAACGTGAATGCGGGTGCGTCGAAGTATGTATCGTCCCCAAGGTCGAGCCGCGTGGATCTTCATGCTATATTCTGGCGGTTTCAAGCGCCGCATCCGTCACGCGAAAAAATAGGTCGAACCCAGCTGCGATGATTGACGATCCCGTACTCTGCAATGATTGGCATGCCGTGGCTTGGGTCTCCCAGGTAAAGGACTCGGAGCCCATTCCAATCCGTCTGCTTGAAAACGATCTTGTCCTCTGGCGTAACCGGGAGGGATTGCATGCGTGGCGCGATCTGTGCGTCCATCGCGGATCGAGGCTTTCGGCCGGACGGGTCACCAACAACTGCCTTGCCTGCCCCTATCACGGCTGGGAATATGATTCGGCGGGCCGCTGCGTCCGTATTCCGGCACATCCGGAACAGCCTCCTCCTGCGCGCGCCCATGCCACGGTCTACGCAGTGAAGGAGAAATACGATCTCGTATGGGTCTGCCTGGGAGATCCGCAGAAGGACGTTCCGGTATTTCCCGAATGGGACGATTCCTCATTCGAGAAAATCATGGCTGGGCCGTATCTGTACCGCGCCAACGGCCCGCGGGTGATCGAGAATTTTCTCGATGTTGCGCACTTTCCTTTCGTCCATGGGGGCTACCTGGGTGATCCTTCGCAGGCGCAAATCGGCGACTACGAGGTCCAGGAGTTCGACGGGGGCATTCTCGCCAAAGACATTCCTGTGTGGCAGCCCGATCCGGACGGAACCGGCCGGCCCGCTAAGGTGTTCTACACCTTTCACGTGCTCCGTCCTCTCACGGCGTCGTTTACCAAGGTCCACGGAGAGAATTGCTTTTCGATGTTTGCCTCTATCGCTCCGGTCGGCGACCGCGAAAGCCTTGCGTGGCTGATCCTCGCGCTCAATTACCCGCACGAGGCGCCCGCCCGGGAGCTCCTGCGGTTTCAAGACATCGTCACCCGGCAGGACATACCCGTCGTCGAAGCGCAACGGCCTGAGCTTCTCCCTCTTGATTTGCAGGCGGAGTTGCATTTGCGTTCTGATCGGGCGGCCATTGCCTACCGCCAGTGGCTGAAAACCATCGGCCTGCGGTACGGAACGGCCTGAGCGGAAATGGCCCACGCGATCGCAGGTCCCTCGGGGAGGGCCCGCTGGTTCGTGCCGGGCGACTGGGACGGCTTCTTTGCGCTGTTTTTCAGCGGTTTTCCCGATCTGCTGCTCATCGCCGGCCTGGCTCCTCTATGCGGTTTTTCAGCAAGTATGGTCACGACGCGGATCCTGCCCGGCGTTGCCTTGTCGATCTTCGCGGGAAACATCTTTTATGCCTGGCAGGCGCACCGGCTCGCACAGCGCACCGGCCGGAGCGACGTTACCGCGATTCCGTTCGGCGTCAACGCTCCGACGATTTTCATTTACGTCGCGCTGATCATGCAGCCGGTGTACGAGCGTACGCACGACGCGAACCTCGCGTGGCAGGCGGGGCTCTTCGCGTCGCTTTTGAGCGGCGTCATTCAAACCGCAGGCGCCTTCTGTACGGACTGGCTCCGCCGCACCACCCCTCGCGCAGCGCTGCTGAGCCCGCTTGCGGGAACGGCAATGGCCTTCCTGTGCCTGGATTTTGTTTTGCGCGTGTTTCAAACGCCGGAGCTCGGACTGCTTCCGTCGATCATCGTCCTGGCAATCTTTTGCTCGCGAATCCGGCTGCCTTTTCGGATTCCTGGCGGGCTGGTCTGTCTGCTGGTGGGAGCGGCGCTGACGGCCCTGCTGAAATCGACGCATCTGTATCATCTGCAGATGTCGCCGGTGTCCATGAAGCCGGGAATCTATCTCCCCCACGCGCTCAACCTGGTCTCGTTCGTGACCCACGGGGAGGGATGGAAATTTCTGTCTGTAATTCTTCCGATGAGCGTGCTTGACACAATCGTATCCCTGCAGGTGCTGGAAAGCGTTCAGGTCGCCGGAGACGATTACCCGACACGGCCGTCGCTGCTCGCCAACGGCCTCGCTACCCTCGCCGCGGCCCTGTTCGGCAGCCCGTTTCCGACAGCGCTCTACTTCGGGCACATGGCCCACAAGGAACTCGGCGCTCGCTCCGGCTACTCGATTCTCAGCGGTACCGCCACGATGCTGGTGTGCCTCACAGGGCTGGTCGTTCCGGTGCTTCGTGTCGTTCCCCTGGAAGTTGTCGCCATGATCGTGGTCTGGTTCGGCCTGGTGATGGTCGCGCAGGCATTCACCGAGATTCCGAAGTCCCACGCCATCGCCGTCGCTTTCGGATTGATTCCGATGCTCGCGTCATGGGCTGTGGGACTGATTGACGTTGCACTGCGCACGGCAGGCTCGAGCTTCCTTCAGAGCGCGCCGCTATTCGGCGACCAGTTGTACGTCTATGGATTGATCGCCCTGAGCCAGGGCGCTCTGTTGATTTCGATGATCTGGGCGGCAGTAGTCGCCTACCTGCTGGATCGCCGCTTCCTCCACGCCGCTGGGTGGCTCGTCGCGGCCGCCGTGTTGTCCTTGACCGGATTCATTCACGCGTTCCGCATCACCAGCCTCGGAGTCGAAACGGTCATTGGTGTCTTTGCGGCCCCTGCCTTTGCGCTCAGCTATCTGGCTGCCGCGATTTTCCTGATCGGATTCCACTTCTATGCGGTGCGGAATACCGAGGCGACTCGGGCGGCCGAGAATTTCTGATGTGTTCTCGTGACCTGAAGCCGGTAAGGCGGCGCCGTCACGGACCGAGCAGTGCCTTCGTATGTAGCCTCGGCACGCTTGCACCGCGGCACCATGGGGGTAGAATACGCTCGCATTGGCGCAGCCAACGGGCGCGGCCGGAATCACTCGCAAGCGAGGGAGAAGACGCATATGTCACCGGAACCACCGGCGTTGTCGACATCCGGATTTCGGATGCGGATCGACGCGCGCGATGAAGCGATCGTCATCTATTGCATCGGCCGGCTGACGAGCGAGCACGCCGGCGCCCTGAAGACGCAGGTAAGGGAAAAGCTTCCGCACACCAAGCGGGTGATTCTCGACCTGCAGGAGCTTGTTCGCATGGACAGCGCCGGACTCGGGGCGATCGTAGGCCTGTATGTTTCGGCGAAAAAGGAGAAATGCGAACTCCTGCTGATCAATTACAACAAATCCGTAAGAGACCTTCTGGGACTGACCAGTCTGCTGTCCATGTTTGAGGACTGTGCGCGAACCGGCATGCGGATACCCTAAGGCAAGGTCGCCGGGCGGATTACGGCTTGCTGTTCCCGCACGCGAAGTTGGCCGCGTCCATACTGTCTCCCGTCCCTTTGTAGATTGCCACTTGCGGGTAGGGACAAGCGGGGTGTGTTTTGTCCACTGCGCCGGCCGTGCGGTGGGTATTGATGATTTTGTCCGGTGCAACGTTGGTCTCGCGCCATTTCTGGACCACATCCATTGCGTCAAACGTGCCGTCGCTGCCAAATCCGAACCCGGCGCACATGCCCATTCCCGGCACCATGAAGAGGCGGAAGAAATCCTTGGTTTTGGCCGGGCCGCCCATCACCTTCTGTACGCTGTTGTAGTAATCGATCGCGCTTCGCGGCGGAATGATCGCTTCATCCCAGGATTCGTACAAGAGCAATTTTCCGCCATGATCCTTGAACGGTTTTAGGTTTGGATCGTTCGAGTTCACCAGGGCGCCCACCCTTGCATCAGCCGTGCGCGTGTCGCGATCCACATCGAACGCGCGGAAATCCCAATGGGAATCTCCGAACACGACACTCTTGAAGAAACCGGTGCTAATGCTCAACGGATCAGGACCGGCGGCCATCAGCCCCCAACCCATCTCGCTGCCGGGATCGAAGCCGGGATAGATCTGGGTGCCGTCGGAGAATTTCGGTCCGGCGTAGATTCGCTTTGCGGTTTCCACCTGCGGGCCGGTGAGGCAGGAAGGGTTGTCGGTGCTACCCGGGCACCGTATCGTCTCGGGGTTGAACTGGCAGCGCGTGGGATCTTCGATGACACCGTCGCGAACGCCGTCAAGAGTGTCGCAGGCGTCGAGCGCCGCGCGGTGAAGGACTGCGTACTTGCTTGGCGGAAT
>Ga0209624_10001083_pt1 | contig 22441 bp, 21 predicted proteins | sample JacPinW_OM2H0_O1_FD_188565 | JGI IMG/M metagenome (GOLD analysis project Ga0209624, IMG submission 188565) | Forest soil microbial communities from Algoma, Ontario, Canada - Jack Pine, Ontario site 1_JW_OM2H0_O1 (SPAdes) (version 2) | ecosystem: Environmental > Terrestrial > Soil > Boreal...
AACACCGCGTTCAAGGCGCGTCGCACGCGGCGGGTGTTGGTCCCTGCGAGATAAGCCCCGGCGATCAAGGCGTCGGCGGCCCGGGTGCGGCGCTGGTAGGCGCGCAGCGAACCGCTCCGCCATTCGCGCGTCTTGCCGCCCTCGCCGGTCAACCGAGCGCGCGGTACGGCGATCCGCGTCTTGCCAAACGTGCCCGTCAGCGTCCGCTCGCGATGCCCGTGGCGCACGCCGACAACCGACGGTGCCGCCTCGTCCTCACCTGGCTTGCGCCGACCATAGCGCGGACGCGACAACGCCTCGGAAAGTTCCTCCTCCAGCATCGTCTCGATAAAGCCGCGCGCCCGAGCCCGAACCCCGTCCTCGATCGCGTCGAACCAATCATCCAAAAGCAAAGCTTCGGCGGCCACAGCCGCCTCCTTCGTGGTATCCTTCGTCATGGCGTGGTCTCCGTTCCAGCGCGCGAACGCCGGAATCATTTGGGTTGAACAACCCGGAGACTACGCCAACCCAATTCCAACCACCGCCGCGACGGGACCATCATCCGCGTCATGAACACGGTCGCAAAGAGAGGCGTAAACAGTTCAGCACAGGAACAGCGACGAAGCCGGCAACGATCATGCCGGCGATAAACACATCGAAAGATCCTTGGCGACGTAGCTCAACGGCTTGGGGAAAAGGCAGATGGCGCATGGCCGCCAGTTCGAAATATTCCCGCCCGAGCAGGTAGCCATTCAGGACGACGAAGGCGGCGAACCCCACACCAGTGAAGAGCGTCAGCGCCAGCACGGCGAGGTTGACGAGGAGGGAGAGACCGGCGAACTGCAGCCCCAAATAAAGCGAAGCAGGTAACGGCAATGGACGTCCCCGGGGGCCGAGCAGATCGATCTGGTGTTCCACCGCATCGGCGATACCGTCCAGGTAGAAGCCTGCGACCAGCGACGCCGTGCGGCAAGGAGGGTCAGGCTCGTGATCAGACCGAGCGCGACCACGATCGAGAGGATCCAGCCGAGCCAGGTGGGCGCGGCGGGCATCAGTGAAGAGGCGAGTCGATCCAACCCCAGGCCGAGCAGGAACAGAACAATCGCGGTCAAGCCAAGGGATTTCCACATGACCGTCCGGACGGGCGGAGAGAATATTTGGATAAAGGATTCGAGCGCGTCAGAGAGCATCAGAGAAGGCTTCCGAATGCTCCAATATTCCTGCTCTGCATTACCGAGCAACCGTAACCTTCTGCGTAGCCCCGCCAAATCCGAGCTTGCGTAAATAAGATCTGTCATCGTTCGCGGGCGGAGCAAGGGCCGCCAGGTACATGGCGAGGTCTATAAGCCGCTCAAGGCCGTCGGCCTCAACTAGACCGGCAGGAGCTTCTACCTCAAGCTCGGATGGTGCTTCTGCCGCTAGTGATAAGGCGCAGGCCAGAGCCGTCGGAGGTGATACTGGCGGGCGAACGAAATCGCCACACCACTCCCCAAACTAGACTGTCGCCGGGCGTAGGAAGTCTGGCGGCTGCATCCCGCCCCCCCACTCTATTGGCGGCTTGGATCAGCAGCCACGTCGGACTCGACATAGCGGTATCCCGCCTTGGGCACCGTCTGAATGCAATTTCGTCTGGGACCGAGCTTCTTGCGCAGAGTCCGTACGACCGTATCGACAACGTTGCTGCCGACGTACGCTCGTCGCCAGATGCGCTCGATAAGATCCTCCCGCCGCACTACTGCCGGCGCGTGGTCGATCAGCTCGCCGAGGACTTGCGCCTCGAGAGGCGTGAGTTCAATCGCGCGTCCTCGCACCGCGATCTCGCGCCGATCGCGTGCGAAATCCAGGTTGTCGCCCTGGGGCATTCCACGCGTCCCGGCATCGACTAGAGCCGAAACCCACTCGATCATGTCGCCCCCGGGGACCTCGAGCACCATTGTGTCCGGCATGCCGGCTTGCGGTTGTTCAAGAGGACGAAATCCGAGCCGGTGCAGCAGCTCACGATCGTCCGGAAATGCGCAGCAGTAGATCCGCGCCATTCGTGGGCGCTCGAGGTAGTGGCGCTTCAAGTCGAGGATGCAAGCGGTACGACCAGCCGGATGGGCTCCATTGGCCCTCGCCAACATCTGGCGGATGAACAGAACCTCCCCTTCGACGGGATTCGTGGCCAGATGAGCCTGCCACGCGGCAAATAGAGGGTCGACAGCACCGAGCCCGGAATGCGGATCGTCCTGGCGTGCGAATAAATAGAAGGCCAACACCTCACCCACCGGTCCCCTTGCCACGGAAAAGCGGTGCGGCAAGCGCTGAGCCCAGACCTCGATGCGGGCACGCTCGTCGGGGCCGTCAAGGAGTTCGGAGATGGCAAAAATCTGGTCGAAATCGTCACCACGGGCCGGTTCGACAGGAGGGGCTTCCTCTTCCGGCGGGAAAAACGCATAGCGAAGCGCTGGCTGCTCCAGCAAGTGTAGAAGATCGGCCATATAACGCCAACGGCCGGAGCGCCCCGCTGTGCGAAGGCGGCTCACGATCCAGTCCGCGGCAGTTTTACGCCAGAGCTGGTAGCGTTCAGCTTCAACGCCCGACATCCAGTCGACGATGGCTCGCCGCACTGGTTCGGCGATATAAATTCCTTCCGCATCGCGGGTCGCGAACGGTAACGCTTCGACGGCCTCGATCAGCGAAAGCGGGATCGGTTCCTCTATTTCCAGGATGGCCGATACAAGAGCGCGATTGGCTCGTCGAACGATCGCGCATGCTTCGACCGCACGGCGCAAGTCGCTGTCGCCGATGGCGTGCAGGATCGCGTTGGCGAGTTCGCCTGCGTCGCGTGTGGTGCCGAGCGAACTGGTGCGGGCCGCGTGGATCGCCATTCGCAGGCCAAGAGGATGACCGCCGCTCAGTTGCCAGATACGCTCGGCGGTTTCCACGGAGAGACCCGCCGCGGCGACTGCCGCGTCGCTTTCCGTTCTCGGAAGCGCACCGAGCTTGATGTCGAGGAGGTACTGCCCGTACTCCGTCGACCAGGCAGGTGGTGGAGGGGCGGCGCCAGCGAGAACAAAACGCGTGCTTTCCGGGAGAGCGGGAAGAAGGTCAGTCCGAAGCCAGGAAGCCGCCAGACGCCAAGTGTCGACGTCGTCGACCATAACGACTGTGACGTCCTCGATGCTCCCAAGCACCGCTGCAAGCTCAGCGACTGTTCGGGTCTCGTGGCCAAGGGCTTTGCCAAACGCCGTCAGGATTGCCGTCGGGGTGGGTTCCACTGCGCCTGCCGCAAGATGCAATCGACGGACACCCGCATCCTCAAGGCACGCATCGAGCGCCGCAACAAGCGCCGTCTTGCCGATGCCGCCGGGGCCGTGAACGTAGACGACGACCGGTCCACCGGGCGCCGTCACCTGGCGCAGGAGGCGTAATTCGGCGTCGCGTCCCGCCAAAGTAGTGAGGCGTCCCCGGCGTATCAGGTCGGCGATGGTCGCTGCGGTCATGAAGCAACGTTCTCATCGATAACTCATCGGCTCATCATGACCTCATCCATTCGCTCAGTCTACATGAGGCTGCTCCAATGGAGACCCAGGCTCGGGAAGGGAAAGCCTGTTCGACCGCCGAAATGGGGCTCGACAATGAAAGGAAAGAGATCTTGAGCGAAGCGAACAAGACCGAAATCAACCGCGGGACTGCGTTGACCGCACTCCTGTTTCGTTTTCCTTTCCCCGGTCCCTGGGGGAAGGAACTGACGGAAGCTTCACACGGGCTCGCCAGCGACATTGCTAACGAGCACGGGCTCGTTTGGAAGATCTGGCTGGAAGATCGTGAAACGCGTCACGCCGGCGGTATCTACCTGTTCGAGGATCGTGCCTCCGCTGAGCGTTATCGTGAGAAGCACGAGCAGCGCCTCTCGGCCATGGGGCTCACCGGGGCCACGGCAAATACCTTCTCGGTCAACACCGAACTCTCGGTTCTGACTATGGCGGGCGCCTCACTCGGTCAACCCCGCGTATCGAAAAGCGCCTCGACGCCCGCAGTCGTTGCGTCATCCTGACCACAATTCCCCGGCCGGTGCGAACAGCTCCGGTCACCCTTCATGCGATTAAGGAACTCAGATTATGTTTTCGACATCCATTACCCGGACCTTCGGGCTCACAACGCCGATCGTTAATGCGGGCATGGCGATGATCGCGCGACCCGCTCTCGCGGCCGCGGTCTGCGAAGCCGGCGGGCTCGGCACGATCGGTGCCGACATCAACCCGCCCAATGTCCTCCGCGACCTCGTCCGACAGACGAAGGCACTGACAAAACGGCCTTTCGGCGTCGATTTGATCGGCGACTTTGTCACTGATGAACACGTCTCCGTCCTCATTGAGGAACAGGTCGCGCTCGCCATCTTCTTCTGGACGTTGCCGACGCCAGAGCATGTTGAACGATTGAAGCAGGCTGGGATCAAGGTCTGGATGCAGATCGGCCGCGTCGCCGAAGCCGAGCGGGGAGTCGCACTCGGCGCAGACGCGCTTATCGTCCAGGGCGCCGAGGCCGGCGGGCACAATCGGGCCGAGGCGTCGACCATGACGCTATTTCCCCGTATCCGCAGGCGTTTCCCGGGCCTGCCGTTGCTTGCCGCAGGCGGCATCGTCGATGGCACGACCATGGCCGCAGCGCTCGTTCTCGGCGCCGACGCGGTATGGTGCGGTAGCCGTTTTCTCGCTTCCGAGGAGGCCGAAGCGCACGACGCCTACAAGGACCACGTGCTGTCCGCCGATGTCGGCGATACGGCGATTCTCTCCATCTACGGCCCCGAGTGGCCCGGTCAGGCCATGCGTGCGATCGTCAATGACGGTGCACGCGTGGCGCTGGGGCGGGAGCTTGAGGCCATCAGGGATGCGGAAGGCCAGATCATTGGCTCGACGGTCCTCAACGGCCAGACGATCCCGGCGCCGCGCTACAGCGCCATCCTGCCGACGCGCGATTTCGATGGCGACATCGAGCAGGCTTGCCTGACTGCCGGACAGAGCGCGGGCAACATTGACGAGATTCTGCCAGCAGGAGAGATCGTCCGACGCATGACGAGCGAGGCGAAGGCGGCACTCGGTGGCTTGGTCGCTATGAGGGACGCCGCTTGATGCGACCTGCGTCGCGGCCAATCGTCACAACGATCTGGCATATAGACGGTTTGCCAGCGAGGAACGGGATCGGGTTGCATAATCAGCGCGCGGGGGCGAACTCTCGACCGGGGTAGCTTCGCTGGAACAGGCGACCGATCGGTTCCATGAACTCCAAAGCAGGTCACGGAGGCGGAGATGCGCGCGGTGCTTTGTAATGCATTCGACGGGATAAAGGCGCTGACCATCGGCGAGGCAGAAGAGCCTCGTCCGCGGGCGGACGAAGTCTTGATTGACGTTCACGCGGCCTCGGTCAGCTACATGGACTATCTGATGGCGCGCGGTGGTTATCAGATGCGGCCCCCGCTGCCTTATGTGCCGGGCACGGACGCAGCGGGAATTGTCGTTGCGGTCGGCGAAAAGGTCGACCGCTTCCGACCCGGCGATCGGGTCGCCTGCGAGGGTTGGTACGGCGCCTTCGCCGAGCGGATGACTGCGAAGGCGAGCATTACGGCTCTTTTGCCCGACACTGTAGACTTCATTGCGGGCTCGACCCTGTTGCACATGTATCTCACAGCCTATTACGCGCTCATCTGCCGCGCGCAGGTCCGGCCTGGCGAAACGATCCTCATCACCGGCGCGTCCGGCGGCGTGGGGCTGGCCTCCGTAGAGCTGGCCCGGCTCCTGGACACGCGTGTCATTGCGGCGGTCGGAAGCGAGACCAAGGCAAATGTCGTCCGCGACCATGGCGCTGATGCCGTCATCGACTATTCCAGTGAGGACTTACGGGAGCGCGTTAAGGCTATCACCGGCGGTGAGGGAATCGACGTCTGTGTCGACAATGTTGGTGGAAAGCTATTCGCTACACTGGCGCGCCTGATGCGGTGGAATGGAAGGCTACTGCCCGTCGGCTTCACGAGCGGCGAGGTGCCCTCGATCCCGATGAATCTGCCGCTTCTGAAAAATTATTCGATCGTCGGAATGTTCAGCGGCGCCTGGACGAATCGTTGAAATAGAGCCAAACCGCATGGCTGATCACCTCCGGAGGAAAGCGATGGCGCTGGTAGAGAGGGTCGCGGGCTGTCGGCATGGCGGCCGTATAGCTGCGCGGCCGCGCTTTAATCGTTAACCTGACCGTGCCCTGCCACCCTCTCGCAGCGGTCCCTTCTCGCCTCAGCGGCACGAAAAGTCATGAGACAAGCGGGTATCGCACGTACATCATCACGACCAGACGGATGACCTCTGGCGAGCTGTTGAAATATCGGAACGGATTGCTCATGCGCCGAGGCTAACACAGCCGAGAACGGCCCGAGAATTTGCTCTGACACCGCTCCCTTCCCTGCCTCACAAGGCGCTCGCCACGCCTTACGACAACCGCGACATCTCAAACAGATGGTGGTGACAGGATAAAAAGTGCTTGCGCCTGTTTGCTGGCGGAACCGTTTCGAAAGGTATGAAGGCGTCTTGGGTCGAAGGTCATGGCGTCGCCTTCGAGCAGAACGAACTCTTCGCCTTCGAGCGACATCGTCAGGCTTCCCTCGACGACGAAAACGAACTCCTCTTCCGACCGCCACCTATAGAGCTTGTCGCCGCCAGTGCCGCCCGGCGCCATGATCGACAAGATCGCCTGAGTCCGCACCGCGGATTTTGGACTGAGCAGAAAGTCGGAAAGGTTGGTGCCGCCCAGGACAGCCGGAGTGCGTGCGTCAGCGCGAACAACAGCGGTATTGTCCTGCTCGAACAGGCTGCCAATCGTTATTCCAAGAATGTCGCAAAGGCGAACAAGTGTTGCCACCGAAGGAGAGGCCTTGTCGCGTTCGACTTCGCTGAGGAAGCCCTTGCTGACTTCGACGCCATCCGCCACGGCCTGGAGGGTAAGATCGAGTTCGCGCCGTCGATTGCGCAGGACATCACCGATCTTCGCCGAATACGGCTTCTGGTTGCCACTCGTCATGTTTGTGCTCTCTGCATGAACGGTCAATCCCATACCGTCAGGTCGGTGCGACCCACAAGCTGGATTTGTTCTGTATTAAAGAACTTTGTTTACTAATACAGAATTGTTTATCAGAATCCGACCGAATTTCAAACGGGAAGGCTGCGCAATGAAGCCAGCCTTCCCGCCAGCATACGCATGAAGGAGCGATGATGAGCCAAGACGATATTGCCGAAGCCAGGCGCAGTTCGGAGAGCTGGTATTGGTGGGGCATCGCAACGTTTTTCCGCTGTCCATTGGCTAAGACACCTGACGAGGTGGATATCGGTCTGGTCGGCGTGCCGCACAGTTCGGGAAATGGCTCGACGGAGCGCGACCAGCATCTCGGGCCACGCGCGGTCAGGAACGTGTCGGGCTACTATCGTCGCTCGCACGGAGTCTACGGCTTTTCACCATGGGATATCGCCAAGATCAGCGATCTCGGTGACGTGCCCCTACCTGAAGCCATGAACAACGAAGCCTGCGTTCGAGATATCGAGGCCTTTTACGCGCGACTCGACGCCACCGGCACAAGGCCGGTCTCGATCGGCGGCGATCACTCGATCACCGGGCCGATCATCAAGGCGATTGCCGGACCCGGCCGGCGCCTGTCAGGGGGCCAGCCCTGCGCGCTGATCCATTTCGACGCGCACACCGATTCCTACGACAACATGCCCCACTGGCTTGGCGCAAAGCGTTCGGCGGCGCACTGGGCGGCCTACACGGCGAAGGAAGGTGCGGTCGACCCCGCACGAAGTATTCAGATCGGAATGCGCGGTCACCCGGCGACCGCGATCCACACAGGCGGTGTCGGTGGCTCTAGCCGGGCGCTCGGATATGAGGTGGTCCCGATGGCCGAGTTCGAACGCTTGGGAATCGAGCGTACGGTCGAGATGATCCGAGCGCGGGTTGGCGATCGCCCCGCCTACGTCACCTTCGATCTCGACTGCCTCGACCCCTCCGTTGCCCCGGGCGTGTCAAACCTTGAGCCAGGGTTTGGCGGCATGACCATCCGCGAGGCGACGCGGGTCCTGCAGGGATTGAAGGGGCTTAACATCATCGGCGCGGACGTCGTCTGCCTGATGCCCACCAAGGACAGCCCCAACCAGATAACGGCCCAAGTGGCTATGGTGATGATGTTCGAACTCATCTGTCTGATCGCCGCGCGGGGTGGCTGAGAGCGCCAACCGATCGCCTGCGTCATCGAAGTGCACCCCTGCCGCAGGGGCTCACTTACGGCCGGGCATCCAGTCCAAGCAGTCATTCTGACGGTGCCAACGCGCCTAGGAGACACTTGTGGCGGGCTAAAGCCGCCGGCCTTCAACGGCCACCACCGCCGCGGTTCCCGGTGTTGTCCTGTGCGTAGCTGATAGGATTGTAAGGATTGTAGTCCGGACCGGCGACGACCCCGGGGGCCGTCCGCGACGAGAGATTGACCACCTGATTGGCGTTGCAGCCGGTGAGGACAAGCACCGCGACCACGACAGAGACGCGGAACCGCACGGGCGGTTCGGAGCGACAGCGCGTAATTCTATTGCGTGTTGAAAAGGCGCGGAGCAGATTGAGCCCGCCGTCGACGCACAATGCGCGCGAGGGCTCCAAGAACAAGAACTGGCACCGAAGACCGGTCCGGCGGCCTGTTTCGCGATCAGGTGATTCGCGGCTTCGGTGACCCGCGACTAGACGCGTGTCGAAAGTGCGCCGATCTGGCGCTTGAGGCGAATCCCAAGATAGATTGCGCGACAATCATGCCGACGACCGGCCGGCTGGGTGATCCGATGAGAGGTCGCCCGTCAAGCGGTATCGTCCTTCTTCGACATTTTCAGGGAAATACAAGTGGAACTCGCATCTCGACTTTCGTGAGTTTTTCACACCATTCGAATCCAAGCGCTCGACGAGGTAACGCAGAGCCATAGTGGCCTGCATGTCCGGATCCTGATCGATAACCATCGCAAGTGCGCCCGACAGGAGATACTGCCGGTGGTCGTCAGACAGTTCGTGCGTTATCCAGGTGATGCTGTGCTCTGGATCAAATTGCTCCAAGGCCCTCGCAATCCCGGCGGACCCAGCGCCGCTGTTATAGATGCCTGCAAGCTCGGTTGAGCGCATTGCCTTTGCTACTGCGACGAAGCAGCGGTAGTCGTCATCTAGGGTTTCGAACGACGAACTATCGCAACGAAGATTTGGGAACGAAGCGTTTAGCGCATCTCGGCAGCCGGCAGTTCGCTGTTGATGCGCGGCGTAGTCGTTGCGTCCACTCAAGAACATTACGCGACCGGGACGCCGGGCGAAACGACCCATAATAAATCCTGCGGTCCGGCCGGCGCGGTAGTTGTCGATGCCGAAGTACGCGATGCCCGGAACATCGGCGACGTCTGATACGACGGTGACGACTGCTTCGCCTCGATCGAACGCGCGTTCCAACGCGTTGCGCATAGCCCGCGTGTCTGGCGCAGCGATGATCAAGCCCCGACGGCGATAGGATGGTTTGATAATCGCCTGGATGAGCGATCTCTCGTCGGTCTCACGAACAATGCGGCGGTGGACAAGGATTCGCTTGTCCAGAATCGAGCAGGCGCTCGCGAGCGCACTTCGCAGGCGCAAGAAGAATGGTGTCCTGTTGTCAGGAAGCAGAATGTCGATGTGGATCAGTTCGTGGGCGGCGCTCGGCAGAATTCGGGGTACGCCGAGCCTCCGCGCCGCCGCGATCACTTTGCGCCGGGCCTTGTCGGAGGCGCTACCGCGCTCGTTCAAGACGCGGTCGACGGTGGAGGCACTGACTCCAGCCTCGACTGCAATCTCAACAAACCTTGCCGACCGCTTCCGACGTCGTCCTACTACCATCGACGTCCCTCCGCTTTCGCATACCTTACCCGTTGACGATAAATCGTCAAAAAGCCTAATGCGAGGCAATACCTTTGCGCCTAAAGAGCAGGTCGCCGCGTAGCCCCAAACCCGCGGTCCGAGCAATGAGCAAAGAGCTCCGCACCTGGAGTTCTAATAAGGGAGGAAATTGAAACCATGAAACGCACGCTTCTTGCGCTTGCAGCCGCCACCATCCTTTCGAGCCCCGCCTTCGCTACCAAGATTGGCGTGTCGATGGACAAGTTCGATGACAACTTCCTGACCGTCCTGCGCAATGGAATGGCTGACTACGCGAAGACATTGCCCGGCGTGACGGTGCAGATTGAGGACGCCAAAGACGACGTCTCGAAGCAGCTAAGCCAGGTGCAAAATTTCATCGCAAACGGCGTCGACGCCATCATCGTCAATCCGGTCGACACTTCGGCTACCGCGGCCATTACCAGGGCCGCCGCTGATGCGGGCGTCCCACTCGTCTACGTCAATCGCGAGCCGAGTGACGTCGAAAAGCTTGGCCCCAAGGCCGCCTTCGTAGGCTCCAACGAGGTGGAGTCCGGCACGCTTGAGACCAAGGAGATATGCAAGCTTCTCGGTGGCAAGGGCAACATCCTGGTCATCGAAGGCCAGCTATCGAACCAAGCTGCGGTGCAGAGAACCAAGGATATCCATGAGGTCATTGCGACGCCGGATTGCAGCGGCATCAAGATCATCGCCGAGCAGACCGCGGAATGGGACCGCACCAAAGGCCAGAACTTGATGACCAATTGGCTGTCGAAAGGAATGCAGTTCGACGCCGTGGTCTCCAACAATGACGAAATGGTGATCGGCGCCATTCAGGCGATGAAGTCGGCCGGCGTGGATACCAAGAAGGCGGTCGTCGGCGGCGTCGACGCGACGCAGGACGCACTCGCTTCCATGAAGGCTGGCGACCTCAAGGTCACTGTGTTCCAGGACGCTGCGGGCCAAGGCAAGGGCGCGGTCGACACTGCGCTCAAACTCGCCAAAGGAGAGAAGGTCGACAAGAAGGTCTACATTCCTTTCCAGCTCGTGACCCCGGCTAACATCGACCAGTTCGTGAAAAAGAACTGACGAGAAGCATCCCTCACCGGCCTTCTGCCGGTCGAGGAGTGCCCCGGAGGCGCGCAACCTCCCAACGCGCCTCCGGGTCCGCATGTGCCAAAGGATCGAACGCGGGGCGGTCGCTCGAAAAGAATGCGCGACGCCTGAATTGACTGGGAAGAAACGTCATGGCGACTATCAGTCCCTCGACCGCGGAAATCGTTAGGCAGAGCGGCGCCATTCCGGGCGCCGAATACCTGCTCGAGGTGTCGAACGTCCGGAAGGCCTTCCCCGGCGTTCTCGCGCTCGACGATGTGTCGTTCCGGCTGAAGCGTGGTCACGTCCATGCGCTCATGGGTGAGAACGGCGCGGGCAAGTCGACGCTGATGAAGATCATCGCCGGCATCTACACGCCCGATTCCGGCTCCTTCAAACTGAAGGGGCAGGAGATCAAGCTAACATCGCCCCTCGACGCGCTCCAGTACGGCATCGCCATGATCCATCAGGAGCTCAACCTGATGGATTACATGACGGTTGCTGAGAACATTTGGATTCGCCGCGAGCCGCTAAACGCCCTCGGCTTTGTGCGTCATGAGGAAATGCGACGGCGCACAAGGGACTTGTTCCAGCGGCTCGACATTCCGCTCCACCCTGAAACGGAAGTGCGTGACCTCTCGGTCGCCAACCGACAGATGGTCGAGATCGCCAAGGCCGTCTCTTACGATTCCGACATCCTCATCATGGACGAGCCGACCTCTGCGATCACGGAGCGGGAGGTCGAGCATCTGTTCCGGATCATCCGCGCGCTCAAGGATCAAGGCAAAGGCATCATCTACATCACTCATAAGATGAACGAACTATTTGAGATCGCCGACGAGGTGTCGGTGTTCCGCGACGGGCGATTCGTTGGCGAGCATAAGGCCTCGGACGTTACGCGCGACGACATCATCCGCCTGATGGTCGGTCGAGAGATCACCCAGATGTTCCCGAAGGAGACGGTGCCGATCGGCGATGTGGCGCTCTCGGTGCGAGACCTCTGTCTCGAAGGCAAGTTCCATGGCGTGTCGTTCGATCTGCGCAAGGGAGAAATTCTAGGCTTCGCGGGCCTTGTCGGCTCGGGGCGCAGCAACGTCGCAGAGACGTTGTTCGGAGTGACGCCTGCGACGTCGGGCTCGATCCTGATCGACGGTGAGGAAATCACAATTAAGAATCCCGGCACGGCGATGGATGCGGGCATGGGTTTTTTGACCGAGGACCGCAAGGCGAGCGGTTGTTTCCTGCTCCTCGACATCATGGCCAACATGCAGATCGCGCTCCTCCGCCACGGCCATACGTCGGCGGGTTTCGTCAAGGAACATGAGATCGAGGCGCTCTGCCACCAGCAGAAGAATCGCCTGCGGGTCAGAACGCCGGATCTCGAAGAGCCGATCATCAATCTCTCGGGCGGCAATCAGCAGAAAGTCCTGATCGCCCGTTGGCTGATGATCAAACCGCAAATCCTGATCCTCGACGAGCCGACTCGTGGCATCGACGTCGGCGCCAAGGCGGAGATCCACAAGCTCATCACCGAGCTCGCCGGGCAGGGCGTGGCGGTACTGATGATTTCGTCGGAGTTGCCCGAGGTTCTAGGCATGAGCGACAGAGTCCTCGTCATGCACGAGGGGCGCATGACGGGGATCGTCGGCCGCAAGGACGCAACCCAGGTCAGGATTATGGAGCTCGCGTCGCAGTAATAGCGGCGAAGCAGGAAACGCAAGAGGAGAACGCCCGTGGCCACCGATATCTCGACCGCCGCTCCAGCCTCTGAAACAAGTAGAGCCGGACGACGGCTTCCACCTGAGCTCAGCATCCTCGGTGTCATGCTCGGCATGATGCTGCTGTTCGAGGTCTTGGGTTGGATTTTCGTCGGGCAGAGCTTCATCGCCAATCCGCTCCGACTCAAGATCATGATCCTGCAGGAGGCGGAGATCGGCATCATCGCTGTTGGCGTCACGCAGATCATCATCATGGGTGGCATCGATCTGTCGTCCGGGTCGGTCGTCGGCATGACGGCGATGATCGCCGCGAGCCTTGCGCAAGTTGCAGGCTACGCCCACGCGATCTATCCGAGCCTTACTGGCCTCAACCCGATCTTCCCGGTGGCGGCCGGCCTCGCCTGCGGGATGATCGCTGGACTAATCAACGGCTCGCTGATTGCGTTGACGAAAATCCCCGCCTTCATCGCGACGCTCGGTATGATGGTCTCGGCGCGGGGCGTCGCGGATTGGTACACGAACGGCCAACCGATCGGGAACCTCTCGGATGGATTCGCGGCCATCGGCGCGGGCTGGTGGCCGGTCATCATCTTCCTCGGCGTAGCGCTTATTTTCCACATCGCGCTGCGCTACACGCGCTACGGAAAGTTCACCTACGCGATCGGCGCCAACCCACTCGCGGCGCGCGTCTCCGGCATCAACGTGGAGCGCCACATGATCGCCGTCTATACGATCGCTGGGCTCCTCTCGGGCCTGTCGGGCATCGTGCATACGGCGCGCGCCATCAGTGGTCAGGCGGGGGTCGGGGTCGGCTTCGAACTCGATGCGATCGCCGCGGCGGTGATCGGCGGAACTTCGCTCTCGGGCGGCGTCGGCCGCATGACCGGAACGGTGATCGGCGCAGTCATTCTCGGCATCCTCACCTCGGGCTTTACCTTCCTCAACGTCGACGCACACTACCAGGAGATCATCAAGGGCGGCGTCATTGTCGCAGCCGTGGTCGCCGACCAGTACCGCCAGCGTCGCCGAAAGTCGGCTTAAATCCGGGATCGCTAGCTGGCCTGCGGAACCTCACGCAGGCCGACCGGCGACCCAGGTTGCCTCGATAACCCTTGCTCACCGGCAACACCGCCCCTCGAAAGATGACGTTCCGCCACGGGAGCCGTTTATGCGAATCGCTCTAGATCCGTTCATGCACCGCCATCTTTCGCTCGAGGTGCTGCCTCGAAAGGTGCGTGAGCTCGGGTACGACTGGATCGAGATGAGCCCGCGCGGCGACTTTCTCGAATGGTTCAAGGCGCCGCGCGTCTTTCCCGACCGCGTCAAGGCCTTCCGCCGCGCGCTCGACCGCGAGAGCGTGAAAATCGCGTCCCTGCTGCCAATGTACCGTTGGGCCTCGAACGACGAGTCAGAGCGGGTTGCGGCGGTGCGGCATTGGAAGCGCGCCATCGAGATCGCCATCGAAATGGAAGTCGACACGATGAATTCCGAATTCGGCCGCGGACCCCACCCGGACAAGGGCGGCTGCTATTGCTGTCACACGGGGTCAATGATCGAAGCCTGCGAGGATTCCTGGTGGCGCTCAATGGAAGAGCTCGTGCCGATCTTCGAGCGCGAGAAGATCATGCTGCACATCGAGCCGCACCCCGAGGACTGGTGCGAAACGCTCCAGCCAGCAGTCGACATCATCCGCACCGTGAACTCGAAAAATGTCAAATTCCTCTATTGCGCGCCGCACACCTTCTATTTCGGCGACGACACAAAGGCGATGCTTCGGGAATGCGCTGATGTCCTCGCGCATGTCCATGTCGGAGATACGTTCAATCACAAGGCGTCGTCGGGTCTGCGCTACATCCTTAATCCTCCCGGCACGACCGCTCGCGTCCATCAGCACCTGAACATCGGGCAGGGCGAGGTTCCCTGGGACGATTTCTTCGGAACGTTGGCTGAAATCGGGTTCGACGGGATCATGACCGCGTGCGTCTTCGCCTGGGAGGACAAGGCCGACGAATCGAGCCGGTTTATGCGCACGGAGATGCAGCGCTACGTCGAAAAGCATCGAAAGTCATAAGTTCAAACCGAAGACCAGATCCGCACTCCTGATCGACATGAAGGACTACCAAACATGACTGTTCGAGTTGGCGTCATCGGCACGGGGGCGATAGGCCGGGATCACGCCCGCCGTATCAACCAAGTCCTTGCTGGCGGTGAAATCGTCGCGCTCAGCGACGTCAATCGCGTCTCCGCCGAGAAGGTCAAGGCGGAGATCGCGCCAGAGGGTGAAATCTTCGAGACGGGCGAGGCGCTTATCGCCTCGCCGAAGGTCGACGTGGTCCTCGTGACATCCTGGGGCGCGACGCACGAGCAATATGTGCTGGCGGCGATCGCCGCTCGGAAGCCTTGCTTCTGCGAGAAGCCGCTCGCGACATCGGCGGACGGGGCGAAGCGAATCGTCGATGCCGAGGTCGCTCACGGCAAGCGCCTGGTGCAGGTCGGCTTCATGCGCCGCTATGACGTCGGGTATGTCGCATTGAAGCAGTCGGTCTCGTCGCGGATCGGCGCGCCAATCCTGGTTCACGCGGCCCATCGCAACCCGACGGTTCCGGAACAATATTTCACGCCCATGGCAATTCATGACACGCTGATCCACGAGATCGACGTGTTTCGCTGGCTTCTCGACGACGATTATGTTTCTGCGCGCGTTCTGTTCCCGCGTAAGGCGGCGAGGAGCCATGCGAAGTTGCGCGATCCTCAGGTGGTCCTGCTGGAGACGACGAAGGGGGTGCTCATCGACGTCGAGATCTTCGTAAACTGCCAGTACGGCTATGACATCCAGTGTGAGGTCGTTGGCGAGGACGGGATTGCGAAACTCCCCGAGCCGATGGCTGTCAAGATGCGCCTCGACGCCACGCTGCAAAATTCCATTCTGACCGACTGGAAGGATCGCTTCATCGATTCCTACGACGTCGAGCTTCGGGACTTTCTCAAGGCTGCGGCGCAGGGCGGGGTGTCGGGACCCACGTCCTGGGACGGCTATGTCGCCGCGATCGCGTCGGACGCTTGCGTCACGGCTCAGGAGCGCGAAGGCGAGGCGGTCGCGATCGCGTTGCCCCCCCGCCCGGCGCTCTACAACTGAACGGATAAGTCATGCGCTTCGCATTCAATCACATTCTCGCGCCGAAACTCCCACTCGAGACGTTCTTCGCCAACGCGAAATCGCTGGGCGCAACCGAAGTCGAGATTCGCAACGATCTGCCTGATGTCGTCGGGACGATGGCGCCGGAGAAGGTGCGCGAGGCCGCCGAAAAAGCGGGCGTCACGATCATCTCGATCAATGCGCTCTATCCATTCAACGTTTGGTCGGGCGATCTTCCGGCGCGCGCAACAGCGCTTGCGGATTATGCGCAGCGGTGCGGCGCGAAGGCGATCGTCATGTGTCCCCTGAATACAGGCGAGCCTGTTCCTCCGGAGAATGCAGTCGAGGCGCTCAAGGCGTTTCGGCCCGTTCTCAATGAGCGGGGGCTCATTGGACTCGTCGAGCCACTAGGCTTTCCGATTTCCTCACTACGCACAAAGAAGGAGGCGATCGCGGCGATCGAAGCGGTCGATGGTCGAGACGTGTACCAGCTCGTCCACGACACCTTTCACCATCACCTCGCGGGCGAAACAGAGTTTTTTCCTAAATGGACGGGGCTGGTTCACATTTCCGGCGTGAGCGACCCGAGGGTCGCCGTGGCGGATATGCTCGATCCTCATCGCGTTCTGATCGACGAGATGGATCGTCTCGAGAACCTGGGACAAATTCGCGCGCTTCTCGCCGCCGGGTACATGGGGTCGTTCAGCTTCGAGCCTTTCGCGAGCGAGGTTCACGCGCTCCCGGATCCCATGACGGCGGCCAAGGAGAGCATGGACTTCATACAGAAGTCGCTTTGAGCGTCCGCCAACCGGACGCGTGGCCGAGCGAGACCGGAAACGCATGTGAGCGAAAAAATGACAAAACCATTGGATGTGATCACCATAGGCCGGTCGTCGGTTGATCTCTATGGCGTGCAGATCGGCGGCCGGCTCGAGGATATGGCGTCGTTCCGAAAATATATCGGCGGCTCGCCGACCAATATAGCCGCAGGAACCGCGCGCCTTGGTCTCAAGTCGGCGCTGATCACCCGCGTGGGCGACGAGCATATGGGGCGCTTCATCCGCGAGGAGCTCGCGAAGGAGGGTGTGGACGTCCGCGGTGTGAAAACCGATCCGGAGCGCCTGACCGCGCTGGTTCTGCTCGGCATTCGCGACGAGAAGCAGTTCCCGCTGATTTTCTACCGTGCCGATTGCGCCGACATGGCGCTTTGCGAAGACGACATTGACGAGGCTTTCATTTCGGAGGCGCGTTCGGTCGTGGCGACGGGGACACATCTCAGCCACCTGCGGACCGAGGCGGCGGTGCTAAAGGCCCTGCGGATCGCACGCCGACACGGCGCACGCACGGCGCTCGACATCGACTACCGCCCTAATCTCTGGGGCCTTGCGGGCCATGGCGCGGGCGAAAGCCGCTACATCGAAAGCGCTGAGGTCACGAAGAAGCTGCAGGGCCACTTGGGAATGTTCGACCTGATCGTCGGCACGGAAGAAGAGTTCCACATCGCAGGCGGATCGACCGACACCGTCGCGGCGCTGCGGGCAGTTCGCTCTGTCTCCGGGGCGGTTCTTGTCTGCAAGCGCGGGGCGGAGGGCGCGGTCGTCTTCACCGGCGCAATTCCCGAGCGCCTCGATGCGGGCGAGAGGGGACCAGGTTTCCCGATCGAGGTGTTCAACGTGCTGGGCGCCGGCGACGGTTTCATGTCCGGCCTCATCAAGGGCTGGCTGGAGGACGCGCCTTGGCCGCGCGCGCTCGAATACGCCAACGCCTGCGGCGCCTTCGCGGTCAGCCGCCACGGCTGCACGCCGGCCTACCCTTCCGCCGAGGAACTAGCGTTCTTCCTCAAACGGGGCGTGACGCGGAAGGACCTTCGCAAGGACGAAGGGCTCGAACAGCTCCACTGGTCGACCAATCGGCACGGCGACTGGTCGCACGTCCAGATCTTCGCGTTCGATCACCGCATGCAACTGGAGGAGATGGAGGGGGCGACGCCCGAGAAGATCGGGGCGTTCAAGGAGCTTTGTCTCGCAGCCGCCCTGAAAGTTGCTGGCGGCCGCTCCGGCTACGGGATCCTGTGCGACTCGCGTCTCGGCCGGGACGCGCTTTATGCGGCGAGTGGAACAGGCTTGTGGATCGGACGCCCGGTGGAATGGCCGGGGTCGCGGCCGCTCGCTCTGGAGCCTGAGCTCGGCCCGGACATTGGCGGACTTGAGGAATGGCCGCTCGACAACGTCGTGAAGGTTCTTTGCTTCTGTCATCCGAGCGATTCCGCGGACATGTGGGCTGACCAGGGCGAAGTGCTCACTCGACTGTTCAGCGCGGCTCGCCGCAACCGACTGGAGTTTCTGCTCGAGATCATCCCCTCGAAGGTGGGACCGGTTGACGATGCGACGACCGCTGATCTGATCCGCCGTATTTACGGGATGGGAATTTTCCCGGACTGGTGGAAGCTGGAGCCGCAGAGGACGAGGCGCGCTTGGGAGGCCGCCTGCGCCACGATCACGGACAGCGATCCTCACACGCGTGGAATAGTCATGCTGGGCCTCGACGCTCCCGAGGAGGAGCTCGCCGAGAGCTTCCAGATTGCGGCCGGCTTTCCGTTGGTGAAGGGCTTCGCGGTGGGCCGCACGATTTTTGGTCAGGTCGCGCGTGACTGGCTTGCCGGCCGTATCGGAGACGAGGCCGCCGTCCAAGCGATGGCTGAACGGTATCAACGTCTTTGCGTCGTCTGGGACGCTGCGCGGCTGCGGACGAATGCACGCGAGGAAGCGCTTTCATGAAAACGATCCGATTGACGGCCGCCCAGGCGATGATGCGATGGCTTGCGGCGCAAATGACACCGGAGGGCGATCGCTTCATCGAAGGTGTCTGGGCCATTTTTGGACATGGCAATGTCGCCGGTATCGGCGAGGCGCTGCATGGGATCGGCGCGAGGCTTCCCACCTGGCGCGGCCAGAACGAACAGACCATGGCTCACGCGGCCATCGCCTATGCGAAGACGATGAAGCGCCGCAAAGCGATGGCGGTCACATCCTCGATCGGGCCGGGCGCGACGAACATGGTCACAGCGGCGGCGCTCGCGCACGTCAACCGTCTGCCGGTTCTGCTGATCCCGGCCGATGTCTTCGCCAACCGCCGGCCCGATCCCGTGCTGCAGCAGATCGAGGATTTCGACGACGGGACGGTAAGTGCTTGCGACTGTTTCCGCCCCGTGAGCCGCTACTTCGACCGCATCAGTCGACCGGAGCATCTCCTGACGGCCTTGCCGCGAGCGATGCGCGTGATGACCGATCCGGCCAATTGCGGCCCGGTCACGCTGGCCTTTTGCCAGGATGTCCAGGCAGAGGCCTATGACTGGCCCCAAAGCTTCTTCGAGCCCAAGGTCTGGCGCATCCGTCAGCCGCATCCGGACCCGCGCGAGCTGGCGGATCTAGCCGACGCGATCCGGGCGGCGAAATCGCCCGTCCTCATTTCCGGCGGCGGCGTCATCTATGCAGATGCGGAGGCCGATTTCGCAGCCTTTGCCGCACGTCACAATATCCCCTATGTGGAAACCCAGGCGGGCAAAGGCGCCAACAACTGGCGCGACCCGCTGAACTTCGGTTCGCCCGGCGTCACCGGGAGCGATTGCGCCAATACGCTGTGCGCGAAGGCGGACCTGATCGTCGGCTTGGGAACGCGCTTCCAGGACTTCACGACTGGAAGTTGGACGGCCTTCGCAAATCCGGCGCGAAAGCTCGCGTCGGTCAACCTCGCCAGCCACGACGCATCAAAGCATGGCGCCATGCCGATCGTCGGAGACGCTAAGATCGTCCTCGATCTTCTCGGCAAGGCGCTTGGCTCCCACCGTGCTCCTGACCCCGACTTCGCGTCTAGGGACGAGTGGTTCAAGACGACGGACAAGGCCATGGCGGCGCCTATGCACAAAGCCGCCAATACCCTGCCTTCGGACGCCGAAGTCATCGGGGCCGTGCAGCGGCATGCGGGTCCGAGCACGATCGTCATGTGTGCCGCCGGCACAATGCCGGGCGCGCTACAGGTTCTGTGGCGCTCGACGCCCGGCGGCTATCACATGGAATATGGCTATTCCTGCATGGGCTACGAACTCGCCGGCGCCATGGGGATCGCCATCGCGGTGCCCGAAAAAGAAGTGATCTGCTTCGTGGGCGATGGCAGCTACATGATGGCTAATTCCGAGCTTGTGACAGCGGCCATGATGAACGTGCCCTTCACAGTCGTCCTAACTGACAATCGCGGTTATGGATGCATCAATCGGCTGCAGCAAGAATGCGGCGGCGTCGAGTTCAACAATATGTACAAAGACAGCCGTCGCGAGACCCTTCCCGAGATCGACTTCGTCGCTCACGCCCGCGCCATGGGCGCCGAAGCCATCAAGGTCTCCGGGATCGCCGGGCTTGAATCCGAACTTGCGCGCAAGCCGGCACGCAAAGGACCCCGGATTCTCCTGATCGACACCGAAGCCGAGACGGGCGCAGGAGTCGGCGGCGGGTGGTGGGATGTGGCGGTTCCCGAGATCGGCGACACCGAAAAGCTGCGAATCGCGCGGCAACGCTACAACGAACACGCTTCGCTGCAGCGGGGCGTATGACTGACGCCATCCTCCTCCAATCGAATAAACCGATGCTGGCGTCTTTCCGCCGGCGCAATTCCCAGAGAGCGTGACCCCATGATCCTCTACGGCACCAATCCGATCGCTTGGTCCAATGATGACGACCAAACGATCGGCGCGCACCTTAGTCTTGACGACTGCCTTTCCGACTGCCGAAAGATCGGTTTCGACGGCATTGAAAAGGGACACAAGATGCCGGACGAGGGCAAGGCGCTCAAGGCCTGCCTCGCGGCTTATGGGCTGCGCTACGCCGCCGGCTGGCATTCGACCAATCTGCTCGTCAACGACCTCCAGACGGAGAAGGCTGCGCTCCAGCGCTTTATCGACATGACCAAGGCGGCGGGGGGCGATCACATCAATGCTTGCGAATGCTCCAACACGGTTCATGGGAGCGACGGCGTTCCGGTCAACAACCGGCCGATCATGGCCGACGCTCAATGGGACCGGTTCTCCAAGGGCTATGAGGCCCTCTCGCAATTCGCGGCAGAGCAGGGCGTGAAGATGGGATATCACCATCACATGGGAACGATCATTGAAAGCGCCGCCGACATCGACAGATTCATCGCGATGGCCGGCCCTCATACGAGGCTTCTGCTCGACACCGGTCATTGCACGTTTGGCGGCGCCGACCCTGCCGAGGTGGCGAGGAAATACATGGATCGCGTCACCCACATTCACTGCAAGAACATCCGGCCCGAAATCATGAAGCGTGTTCGCTCCGACAACCTGTCGTTTCTGGAGGGCGTCCGCCAAGGCGTATTCACCGTGCCGGGCGACCCAGAGGGCTGCGTCGACTTCATGTCGGCGTTGAGGTCGGCCGCAGCGCGTGGCTATGCGGGCTGGCTCGTGATCGAGGCTGAGCAGGACAGCAAGGTACGGGAGCCGTTCTTTTACCAGAACATGGGCCTGAAGGCCCTCAGGGCGATGGCGCACGAAGCGGGACTCGACAAAGCCGCAGCCTGACCTGCGCATGGCAGTTCTAGCCGTGATCGCCCTCGGCGGCGAAAACTCCCTACCGAATAGCCTCGTTCGTTCAGGCCGCGACCGGCCGACCGTCGTACTTGCCACCCCTCGTCACCAGCACGAAGACGATGCGCGCGACCTTGTTGGCGAGCGCCACCACGATCAGATTGAACTTGTATTTGACCGTCTTGCGCTCGAGCATCCCGCTCGCCCATAGACGCAAGGCGTCGCTATGGCCTCGGCGATGGCGCAGCGTCGCGCAGGCGCCCACCACCAGAAGCTTGCGCAAATAGCGGTCGCCCATCTTTGTGATGCGCCCCAGCCGCGTTTTGCCGCCGGTCGAGTTCTGGCGCGGTGTCAGGCCGAGGAAGGCAGCGAACTCACGCCCGCTGGCGAAGGCGCTGGCGACGCCGATGCGGTGACTGGGCCGACGCCGGGAATGGTCATCAACCGCTTAAGGGCTTCCACGTCGGAGGCGGCGTGCACGTCGACGAGAGACGGACGGCCGGAGAGATCTCCGACCTCGGCAATGAAATCGCCGGCGCCCATATCGACGATCGACGACGTGTGCCCGGGTTTGTCGCGCCGTGCGACTGTGGCCGCCCCCGAAATCAGAACAATCATCCCGGGGCTCGGCCGACCCGCCGACATGAGTTGCGACCTCCCCGTGAAGCGACGGACCGTGCCAAAGCCGCGCAGTCGGTCGATTTCCGCCGACGTCAGTTTGGGGAACATCTGCTCGCGGCGGGTTTCGATTAACGACATGGCCAGGTCCGATCGTGGAACTAGAAAGCGCCCAATTTCTTGGTTCGCCTTTGAGGTTGGGACTGCAATCTTGTCATCGGCCTCGCGAGCGTCGAGGAAAATCGGGGTCTGATTGACTCTTGGTGCAAGTCGGCTCCCTACAGCGGCATCATCCTGGCGCGGAGCAACTCGACACCGGCGCGGCCGTACATGGCTCGCTTAAGGGTCTTCAATTTGTTTATCTGTCCCTCG